>ORJL010422929.1_pt1 | contig 30493 bp, 18 predicted proteins | sample 1779941 | NCBI WGS metagenome assembly ORJL01 (sample SAMEA104232317, study PRJEB22302) | groundwater metagenome | biome: forest; feature: aquifer; material: groundwater | place: USA | collected 2011-08-07 | depth 5.8 m | reverse complement strand
CCTACTGTGAGAGAGCTTGCCATCTGGAATATGAATTGAGCATTTGAATCGCCCTGTGCATCCAGAGTGAGATCTACCGATGTTATCTTAAATGTTCCACCGGCAGATGTATATGTGCCTTTATACAGTGTTAGTCCGCCAAGCTCTCCGGCTCCTGGGTCTGAACCGGGAGGAAGACCTGCGAGATAATTAAAAGCTGTTTGCGCGCCCGATAATGCGTTTGTTGCATCTTCACCGGCAACTGAACCGGCAGGCGCTGTTGCGGTATAAATAGTGTCTCTAACCTCGCCAACATTGAGCGGTGTTTCTGTAAATACATTTGTTGGCGGTGCTGTTCCATCATGGAAACCTGTTACCAGCGTTGATGCTCCTGTTGTACCGATACTCCCGAAAATTTGAGTAAAAATTCCTTCGTTCGTGATACCCGCCGGACCACCAAAAGATCCAAAACGTTCAGCCGCACCAAGGGGGATAGGTGGTGGTGGTGGCGGACCTACCGTAAATCTCCAAATCGTTGAATACATACTTGTACCACCTGAATTCGTTGCACTCACACGCCAGTAATATGTCATCTCATACGTTAATCCTGTTAACGGCTGAGATAACCCGGTCAGTGTAGAATCATCAAAAACAGTGCTCGCAAAGACTGTACTCGTATCAACCTGAAGGCGATATGTAACAGCTCCCACAGATGCATTCCAACTTAACGTTGGAGTCGTTGATAAAAAGGTTGCAGCATCGCTCGGCGTAATCAATACTGGCGGATCAAGTGCGGCAACTGATGTTGTGAATTTCCATATCGTAGAGTAGGAACTTGTTCCTGCTTCATTCTTTGCATTCACACGCCAGTAGTAGGTTGTTCCAACTGCCAATCCTGTAATTGGTTGAGAAGTTCCTGTGTTGGTAGAATCATCATACATCGTCGTTGCAAAATTGGCATTTGTATCAATTTGTAATCGGTAGGTATCGGCGCCAACTGATGCTAACCAACTCAATGTCAAACTCGTTGCTTCATTCTGAGACGAGTCTGATGGTGCAAATAAAACCGGTGCCGTAGGAATTCCAATTGTTGTAAAACTCCAAACCGTTGAGTAAGGACTCGTGCCGCCGGAGATTTTTGAATTCACTCTCCAGTAATACGTGGTTCCAACTGCCAAGCCGGTAAGCTGTTGCGATGTGTTAGTACGTGTCGAATCGTCATACACTGTTGTTGCAAAATTATTCGTTGTCGAAACTTGCAAACGATATGTGTCCGCAGTGGGTATTGATTCCCAAATCAACGTTGGATTAACAGGTTGGTTTACTGCACTATCAAGTGGCGATAACAGAGTAGGTGTACCCGGCGCAATGGTCGTAAATCTCCATACCGTAGAGTATGAACTTGTCCCGGCATCATTTTTCGCGTTCACACGCCAGTAGTAGGTTGTACCTACACTTAAACTCACGATTGGCTGTGAAGTCCCGGTATTTAACGAATCGTTATACACAGTGGTGACAAAGGTATTGCTTGTCGAGACTTGTAATTGATACGTATCAGCGCCTTGTGAAGCGAGCCAGCTCAATGTTAAACTTACAGGCTGATTCTGTGAAGAATCAACAGGCGCAAATAAGACAGGTGTTGTAGGCAAGGCGAGTGTTGTAAAACTCCATACACTTGAATAAACACTTGTTCCACCTGATATTTTAGAATTCACTCTCCAATAATAGAGAGTCCCAACTGTCAAGCCTGTTAACTGGTGTGAAGTAGTAGTTAAAGTAGAATCGTCATAGACCATAGAAGCAAAATTGCTTGTTGTCGAAACCTCTAATCGATACGTATCCGCCGCGGGTACTGCATTCCATACTAATGTTGGGTTCGTAGCTTGATCAACTGATGCATCAAGCGGTGAAACTAAGGTCGGTGCCCCGGGTGTAATGGTTGTAAATTGCCAGACAGTTGAAAAAGCGCTTGTTCCTGCTGCATTCTTTGCATTCACACGCCAATAGTATGTTGTTCCAACTGTTAAGCCTGTTATCGGGTTCGATGTGCCCGTATTGGTTGAATCGTCAAGAACAGTTGTAGCAAAATTATTGCTTGTTGAAACTTGAAGTCGATACGTGATAGCTCCGGTTGTAGCAAGCCAGCTTAACGTTAAACTCGTCTGTTCATTTTGTGTAGAATCAACCGGCGCAAAGAGAATAGGAGCGACGGGTGGTGCGAGTGTTGTAAAACTCCACACGTTCGAGTACGCGCTCGTCACGCCTGATATTTTAGAATTTACTCTCCAATAATACGTTGTCCCAACAGCCAAACCTGATATTGCTTGGGAAGGACTCGTTAGTGTCGAATCATTATAAATAGTCGTTGCAAAATTATTCGTTGTGGAAACTTGTAACCGGTACGAACTTGCTCCGGCGACAACATTCCAGATCATTGTTGGATTTATCGCTTGATCCACTGCCCCATCAAGAGGCGCCACAAGTGTTGGTGTTCCAGGCGCGATGGTTGTAAAACTCCATACTGTAGAATATGCGCTCGTACCTGCAACATTTTTCGCATTCACACGCCAATAGTAGGTCGTGCCAAGTGTCAAACCGGTGATGGGTTGGGAAGTACTTGAATTAGTTGAATCGTTAATAACAGTTGTAACAAAGTTATTACTTGTTGACACTTGAAGTCGATATGTATTAGCTCCGGGAGTTGTAAGCCAGCTCAATGTCAAACTTGTAGCCGCATTCTGAGTTGAATCAGTTGGAGCTAATAAAACCGGTGCCAATGGTGTTGAAATAGTTGTGAAACTCCAGATATTGGAGTATGCACTTGTAACACCTGAAATTTTAGAATTCACTCTCCAATAATATGTCGTTCCAACTGCCAAACCGGAAATTGGCTCCGATGTATTCGTAAGCGTCGAGTCATTAAAGATTGTTGTCGCAAAATTATTCGTCGTTGAAACTTCTAATCGGTATGTATTTGCCCCGGGTACAGCATTCCAAATCATCGTGGGATTTGTTGCTTGGTTAATTGCTCCATCGAGTGGCGCAACAAGGGTTGGTGTCCCCGGTGCAATTGTTGTGAAACTCCATACTGTTGAATATGAACTCGTCCCCGCAACATTTTTGGCATTCACACGCCAGTAATATGTCGTTCCAACCGTCAAGCCTGTTATCGGTTGCGATGTACTCGTGTTCACAGAATCATTGATTACAGTTGAGGTAAAATTGCTTGTTGTTGAAACTTGAAGTCGATATGTATTAGCTCCCATGGAGGTCAACCAACTCAATGTCAAACTTGTTGATTGATTCTGTGCTGAATCTAAGGGTGATAATAAAACAGGTGCCGCAGGCGATCCTATTGTTGTAAAACTCCATACGCTTGAATACCCGCTTGTTCCACCTGAAATTTTTGAATTTACTCTCCAGTAATATGTCGTCCCTACCGATAAGCCGCTTATTTGTTGTGATGTGCTCGTTCGGGCAGAATCATTATATACTGTTGTTGCAAAATTATTTGTTGTTGATACCTGCAAACGATACGTAGTTGCTCCGGGGACTACATTCCAAACCAACGTTGGATTTGTTGCTTGGTCAATTGCTCCATCAAGAGGCGAAACAAGTGTTGGCACTCCGGGGGCAATTGTCGTGAAGTTCCAAACATGTGAGTACGCACTTGTCCCTGTAGCATTCTTCGCATTCACGCGCCAGTAGTATGTTGTTCCCACTGTTAAACCCGTTATCGGTTGAGATGTTCCTGTGTTCGTTGAATCGTTATATATTGTTGTAGCAAAACTACTGCTTGTGGAAATTTGTAAACGGTAAGTGTTTGCTCCTATCGAACTTAGCCAACTTAACGTTAAATTCGTTGGTTGATTTTGTGCCGCAGAATCCGGGGCAAGTAATATTGGTGCAAGAGATGACGCAATTGTTGTAAAGTGCCATATTGTGGAATAATAACTCGTTCCGCCGGATACTTTCGCATTAACACGCCAGTAATAGGTCGTCCCCTCTGTTAAACCTGCTAATTGTTGGGTAGTATTTGTCCGTGTGGAGTCATCATACACTGTTGTTGCAAAATTGTTAGTCGTAGAGACCTGCAAACGATACGTATCAGCGCCCGGCACAGAATTCCAGATTAGTATCGGATTTGTGGGTTGGTTAATTGCTGTATTCAACGGAGCGACTAAGGTTGGATTTTCCGGGGTTACCGTAGTAAATGTCCAGATATAATTACTTGCAAGTGGAGTCCCAATCTCATCCTTTGCTCCGGTAGTAATTGTACAAGTATATGTACGATTTGGTCCCAAACCATTTGGCACAATAAAAACCGCAGTCGTATCAGAGTATGACACATCGCCCGCAATAAATAATGTCCCTTGCTGAACTACAAAAGTAGCAGAAGTAATTGTTTTTGGATTCATCGGTCTGCTGAATGTTGCGGTGATTATCTTAACAGCTGCCGTGCCTGCCGATTTTGTGACACCGGTTATTTTATGAAGAGATACATTCGTCGCACTATCCATCGGTGAGGTGCGAATAATTGTGGGTGGGATACAGACGTTTATGATTCCCGGATCGTCTTCTTTGCAACCACTAAGGAAAACGGCAAAGAGTAAAACGGCGGTCACTCCTGCAGATAGCAGGACACCGACGAAACGCATCCACCGACTTAAAATTGGTGTTGGAATTTTGGTATTGATTTTCATAAAATCTCCATAGAGTTGTAAATAATCAGGTAAAAAATAAAATTCATCTGTTAATTAAGATCTGTTCTGTTTTGTAATAATTTTGTTGATTATGGTATAGGCTTTACGATGGTATTTCCTGCTAACGTTACTTGAGCTGTGCGGGCGAACAATCTACCTTCTACTGTGGCACCCGTATTCAAGGAAATTGATTGATTTGCCATAATGGTCCCCTTAAAAATTGAGGTCGCTCCCAGAGTAGCAGATGTACCAACCTGCCAAAAAATTTTTGATGCATTCGCATTCCCCCTTAAAATAATTTTACGACCCGTAGTGGTGGTCAACGTCGAAGCTATCTGGATAATAAATATTGCATTTGCGTTTCCTCTTGCATCAAAGGTGAGATCACCCGATGATATTTCAAGTGATCCACTGGATTTATAAAGCCCGGGTGTCAGTGTCAATCCACCGAGATTTCCAGAAAGAAGTACTATATCTGTCGAAGTGCGTCCGGCAACATCATTATATGCCGTCGTTAAATCGCCTTTTGCTGTTGTTAACATAGCAGGTACACCCGCCGGAGAAACGTCATCCGCCGCATAAATTGTCCCGGTTACTTCCGTTAGTCCAAATCCGGTAATGAATGATCTTGCCGCCGGACTAAGCCCCACATCACCGGTAATTGAAGATGTTGGTATATTTGAAATTAATGAACCGGCAAGTACGGCAAACCCATTGGTTGATTGTAGGTTTACTGTCGCCTGTACTGTTGTCTGAAGACGTATTACCAACGGCGTTGTGTCATTACTATTACATCCAACAATCATGGAAACAAATACTATAGCGCCTAAGGAGAAGGCTCTAATAGTTGCGTTCGCTTTTTTTGTTCTCATGTTCATAGATAATTCAGTCATGTAACTGCTTTGGAGTATCCTATTCATTGCTATTACTATTCATTAGTTGTCCGTCTTTCTTTTTTTCATCATTATTTGGAGGTGTATCATTTTGTGGTACCCCTCTTTTGTCGTTTGGTGGACGAACTGTTTTCGGCTTCGCCTGTTGATCCGTATTTCTTTTTCTAACAGGTGGTGGTACAACACGTTGTTGTTGACTTTTTCTCGTATTATCGAATGGTTTGACAGCTCTCTGTTGTTTCGGTACATCTATTCTTTTTTCCTTCTCAACCTGAGGAGCCAGTCGTGGTTGTTGTTGCGGCTGATCAATACGCCTCTGATTTGTCGGAGGTTTTATGTCACGGGGCTGTTGCCCTCTTCTCGTATTGTCTGGCGGTGTAACATTCTCCCGACGTAATGGCTGTTCATTTTGTTTATTCTGATCGGGGGGATTAATATTACGGGGTTGTTGATTCCTCTCATTATTGTCAGTTGGAGTAATAGATGAAGGTCTTGGTACTTGTTCAATTCTCTCCGAAGGTTGATATTCGTTCCTACGTTGATTTCCCTGTCTTCGTTCTGAAACGGGCTTTACTTCTTTCAAATCTTTCAACTTAGAGGGAACAACTCTACGTCCGGCATTATTATTGCTTTCTACTCGTGGTCTGTACAAATGGAGATTATCATTATTTAATGTCTGACCGGGTCGTGCATTTTCTCTGATTGTAACAGGTCTGATTGTTCTACGGGTAACCTTCTCCACGTCATTTCTATCGGGACCTGATACATATGTGGTATGTCGACTATTGTCGATGTATGTATTATTAATGACTCGGGAATTATTTATTATTGTTATGTTCGTGGATCTATCTACATAGTGTTGATCAATATCCGATCTATCAAAGTCCCGTTCATTAACAAATATCCATCTGTCAGTCGGGACACGGTAACTGTTACCAAAGGAAACATCGATGGTTATGCCCGGTTCCATAGGAGCCCAACCATAATATCCCTCAGATCTTCGCCATGTTACCCATGCCGGTCCCCATTCATTTTGTGGAACCCAAAGCCAACCATAGGAATTATCCCGCATCCAACGTCCGTAGTGAAAAGGTGCCCAACCCCATGAATAATCAGAAGCCCATGTCCATCCATTTTCGGTAAAAACCCAATGACCATCACTGCCATAAGGACTAAATTCGTTCCCCACATCGGGTATCCAAACATATCCGTAACCTCGATAATCTACCCAGGAACCATAAGGGCTTAATTCATTATAAAAAAGTTGAAAGTTTACAGAAGTCTCCTGAGAAGTTAATTGCGGAGATGAACCGCATGCCCCGGCTGTGATAGCGAAGGCAAGTACTAATATTTTTATAAATAATTTCATGATGGCTTATTTTCTGTTCGTTTAAGTGAGGGTCCAATAACTCTCTTTTATCCTTTTGCTGTAGCGTAGGATTTCATAATGTTCTTTCTTCACGGTGGTATTGGCAGGTTTCGAATACATCCTCTGTCAATATGTAATCCAAACAAAGGTTGACCGGACCCACAATGGTCAGATGGTGTTGCAAACCAAAAGCCATATTGTAATTTCAATTGCTGAGGCGTTAAATATCCGGATATGTCAGAGCGAGTTGAGTCGAAAGCAATAGTGCCAAAAACTATTATTTGATATCTTAGGCACGAAGGGCTTTTATGAGTGCATTGTTCTTGAAAAATTTCTCTTACAGATTCTTCCATTCTTTTGATCGAAGATCCCTCGTTAGGGTATCCCTCAACCAACGGTGTAAGATACAACTATTACAAGGTGTGAATCAATCACCCAATGGGATGAAAGATGGACTACACCTCAAGAGGTGTAGTCTTAGATGAACTACCCCCATCGCAAGCAACGGGGTATCAAAAATTAAATCCTAATCGCCCTAAGGGGCGGAGTATTGAACTCTCACCCGCCTGTGGCGGGAATAAATATGCTATTAGGGGAAATAATATCTTGCTCCGAATCCCGCATCTATTGCAAAACCTGTTGAAGCAGTAAGTTGCAGTGACGGTGCAAGCTCAACAAAAAGATCTATCGGTGTCTCACGCGGCATCCAGGCAATACCAATCACACCGCGAATAGCTAACGAACTATTATACCCAGCCCCGGTATTAACGCGTCCGCCGATACCATAGTATAAGGGAAAACGCTCTGCCGCACTGATAGCGTCAAACTCATGCCATAAATAATCCATATGGAAATGAACACGTGTTCCGCCATCGTAATATCCGTAATCTCCGATACGATCGCCTCCAACAGATAACCCGAGTGCAAAATCCCATGCAGTCGTAGGTGATGTCCATAGTTTTGCACTTGCTCCCGTTGGCTCACCTATAATTATTCCAAGTCCAAATTTACGATCCTGTGCAGTTGATACCTGCACCACAAGTAACAAGCATATCATGATTATTAGATAAAAGTGTTTCATAAGAATATTCTTTCTTTCAATTGACAACGTTTCTTTATGTTTTATGCCATTCTCCATCCACATTGGATGGAAGAGTGATTAATGCTGAATACCACCGTAACGCACCGATCTAAAAAATTAATGAGAATAATTTTCTCTTTACTTTAATCTTCTTTTTTTACCGTCTTGGCGTTATTCTCCCCTACCTCTGTGGTTGGTTGAATTTTAACATCTTTTTTAGGGGAAATTTTATTGTTCTTGGGAGGTAACACAACAACCGGCTTATGGGGGGTAAATATAATTGATCGCAGTTTTCGAACCCAGTCACTAAATCCTATTGCTAACTCCTTAACAGGATGCAATCCTGCTTTGGGCTTTGCTAACGCTTTTCCTACTGTAAATCGGCGATGCTTGGTCTTTTGTTTATTATGTTTCATACCAAATATTTCTTTTTCTAACCATGAGGGCACCATATTGTATCTATCAATACAGAAAGGTCATGTTCAAATGAGTTCGATCCTTGCAGAAACTTGATAGTAACATAGATAGTCTATTATCATTTATGTTCCCAACACGTTCTTGCCGCGTATTATTCTCACCAAGACGACAATAATTGCAATCACCAATAATACATGAATGAATCCATCCATGGTATACGATGTAACAAGCCCAAGAAGCCACATAATTATTAAAATCACTGCGAACGTATAGAGCATAGCATGTATCCTTTTTCTTTCAGTATTGTTTATGTAGTGAGGAAAAACCCAACATTTGATAAGACCTATGGCACATTATTTTGCTGTGCTCTCAGATTGTGTACTTAGATAATTTTCCATACCCATTTGCTCGATTTGTGTTTGTTGCGTTTCCGCCCATTCGATGTGTCCTTCTTCCATTGCGAGTATCTTGGAAAGCAGGTCTACAGTCCCTTGATCCTCGACTTCACGACCAAGTTTGATTGCATCGTTATAGGAGCGTACTGCACCAAGTTCTTCACTTGTTATATTACTAATCATTTCCGTTACATTCTTCCCGATTTTAATAGGATTGAGCTTGGAAACCATTGGGATATCTTCTAAAAAAATAATTCTCTCAATAAGCCACTCAGCATGGTGCATTTCGTCCATCGCTTGTTTTCTGATACCCGCGTGTAGCTTGGAATACCCCCAATTTGCACACATTTCAGAATGTACCATATACTCGTTAATAGCGGTAAGTTCATCAGCTAAAAGCTGATCAAGTACCGTTAATAAAGCTTCATTGCCCTTCATCGGTGTTCTCCTTTATGTTGTTGCATTGTGATTCTATTGTTGATGTCCCGGTACCCGAAGCCATGTCTAAATAAACTAACCGTTGCTCAAGTTGATTGGGAAAGTCATTGTACATATCCAAAAGAGCTTCATGGAGTTTGAGATGACCGCTATTGTCTCCATCCTTGGCATCTTTGACGTACTCTATGGTAGCATTGATTTCGTTTGAAAAGAGATCATACAACGCAATTGTTTTCGTATCATGATGTTTCACGGGAGTATCATCTTTTTTGAGCGCACAAGAGTTGGTAAGATAAAATTAGTGGTTATAATGTACTATTGGTTCTTCAGCCGGATGCAGAAAATGTTCCTTCACTTTTGCCGCAATTTGACGATCCGTCATTTTGTCTTCTGTTTCAATACCATCTATTTGCGCTTCATGGGCTTCAGCGATGAGTTGTTTTTCAAATTCAAGTTTAGCTTCACCGGGTCCAAGAATGAGTATGGCATCTGCATCGTGGATACCGGCTATAACCCTGCTGTAATATTCTTTGAGATGATTGTCAAACCGATGATCTATCTGATCTTCCGGTACTCCGCCTGTATAACGAACATGTTTCTCCATATCGGAAGTAACTGTTTGTATCTCTTCACTATTCTCCTTCAAACGAACGATGACAGCTTTCTTATGGTCAATCCACACACCCATGTATTTGTTCACGTCGTACTCCTTTATTCGGTAGTATCAATTTTTGGATTTGCGTCAATCTATGACGTAATTACTTAGAAGGTGAAAAATAGATACTGACTCTCCTAACGCCGGGCAAGTAAACATAATTTTATTGTCATGTGCTTAACCTTAACCGGAGCGTTATATCGCGAATGATCATTGCATTGTCATCAAGGGAGTGCATAAATTTTAAACAACTCCGTCTCTTCTCAACAATTTTTTATCAACTCTCCGAAAAAGAGAGTCAGTATTCGATAACAATGATAAGCTATAAATATTCTGTGCTTGAATCAATAGAGCAAAGGGATGAAAAAGGGATTACTATGGGGTCATCTCGCTGAGTATAAAAACCGCTTTCAGCAAGGTAATAGTATTGGCGATAGTAGGAAAGGTGTTTATTGTTTAATATACAGGATCAAACGGACTCAAGTACAAAACACAGATGTTCAGATATGGTATGATAAGTAGTTCAATCATCGAAGGAACCGTAACAGCCCCTTTCTATTCTTGCATAGATTTTTGTACTTAGTTGTTCCATCAAAGTCAATCCTATGTGTAGTCCTTGGCTCCTCATCTACTTGACAACTTTCTTGGTTCTCTTCGTCTATCATTGTTATGTTCTTTCGAATGTAATATTTATGAAGTATGGTTTAATATAGACTAATATTCGTTGAGTATGACTCTCCGCCACCAACCAGCCTCCATCTAAGATTCGAACAATGGAGGCTGATTAGCACCTTATGGGTGTCTTTACTTCTATCTATCGAATATACCCCCAGTCAATTTGGGATATATCGGAATATCCACAATCAATGATATTTATGGTTCTCTTCTGTATTCGGTTTGCGTACTCTTTTGGAACAGCCCAGTCTTTTAATTTATTCTTTCCAATTTTTAGAATAGGCATTTCAAGCCCTATCTCTTGGGGGGATGCCGTTAATCAGAAAATTTTCACCACTCTTAATCATCATATCTGTTTTTTTTTCATCAGGTCTCCCAGCTACTCTTGTAATTTTATCATGGATTAAATCCTCATAAGAAAGATTCATTAGTTCTTTCCAATCAAAATAGTTAATACCCTTATTCTTGAATGCTTTTGCTCCGGCATTACGTGTAACATCCCAGAGTATTTGAAGATCATTCGCATCACCATAAAACGGCATCGCCATGACTCTTACGAAAATATCATTCTTCGCCAATTCTTCTACGACCTTCAGACGTTCCGCTGTCGGTATAGTATGGAATTCATTCCATTGCTTTTTCCTCTCTAAATTTGTACATTTTAGCTATCAATTCCCTTCTTCGTTGTTCCTCCTATATTCTTTTGTTTTGTTCTTTCCGATATTTTTTTTGCAACAGTTAATAATTTAAATAAGTGGATGTGTAATTTTACAACATCGAATTTGTATCTTTTACGAATGACAGAGAAAGAGCATCGCATTATTATGATCAACTCTTTGATTATTAATATTCCTGTATCTTTCCAAGGCACAACAATGTATTCTTTCTTTAGTTGCTCAGTATGTTGACTTGTACCTTCGCCACGATATTCTTGTGCGATAGTTTCCTTCACATACAATAAGTGCGTTTTTGTGAATATTAAATTATTGTCAGCAGTATTCTTCATACCCTTCTTCATTCAGCACCTCGTAAGTCAAGAGCTTTCGCTTCGATTTGACCGAATAACCGAGAAAGAGGGGTTAAGCCATGCGTTTTGTAAAACAATGGTCCAGGATTCCACCGGATTCCTCTGGTTTGGTACATATAAAGGCTTAGATAGGTTCGATGGGAGATCCATCCGTGTATTCATGTATGATCCCCGCTTCATCAATTCAATTCCTGAAAATACAATCACTGCTTTGCTTATTGATTCAAAGAAAAGATTATTGATTGGAACAACAGATGGCATTTCTGTCTACGATGAACGTACCTGTTCGTTTCAACCCTTGAATGTGACCGGACAGCGCATCCTTCCACCGGAAACCCCGGTATCATGCATGAAGGAAGACGTATCGGGAAATTTATGGGTTGGCAATAAAAACGGATTACGACGAATATCCCTGAGTTCAGGAAATTCGACACTGTTTACTTCATCCCCTGCTGATTCACAATCACTAAGCAGTAACAGAATCAGAGCATTGCTTATTGATAAAAGCAATACAATCTGGATAGGAACAAATAATGGGTTGAACAATTACAATCTTGCAACCGGAACATTTAAACGTTACAAGAACGATGATACCGGAAAATCCTCGCTAAACCACAAACTCATTACTTGCCTGTACGAAGATAGACATGGTACGATCTGGGTGGGTACTAACGGAGGTGGATTTTTTGAATACCTTCCGGAGCAAGATTGCTTCAAACAATACTGGATTGATATAGCTAAGAAAAAGAACCCGTATAATGTTTCTTCAAATGCTATCCTTTGTATTTTTGAGGATCATGAGGGAAAGTTCTGGGTAGGTTCAGAGGAAGGATTGATGCTTTTTGACAGGGAGAACAATCAATGTACATCGTTTAAACATAATCCTTCAGATCAACATAGTCTTCCGAACAATATTGTTATGACTGTCACTGAGGATCGTTCGCGCAACCTCTGGATAACAACTCCATCGGGGGTCTGTAAGTTGATACGGAGACCCAAAGGATTCGATTATATTTTCGATACTTCTCGCACGACAACGTATTCCAATTTAAACAACATCCTTGGGCTGATTATCAACCACGACGGCAATCTCGTCTCTGCAACACGAGAAGCAGGGTTAAGGTCGTACTCTCTACAAACACATTCCTTCACCCAATACCCATCAGGATATAATACAGAGCACGGGATCACGAGTACCTTAGCATGGTCGGTATTTGAAGATAAGGATTCAAATCTCTGGATCGGTACCGGGTGGGGATTAAATCGTCAAAAGAACGGGGAAACAACGTTCGAACGGTTTGATCCAAATGACAAATCGTACCCTCTCCCCGGATCGAATATCATTAACATCATTCAAGACCATGAAGGCATACTCTGGTTTGGAACAGAAAACGGCATAGCAACATACAATACTTCGAACAAGCAATGGAAACGCTGGTCGAATGATGCAAGAGGCAACGAAAAACTTCCCGGCAAATATGTGGATTATCTCTTTGAAGATTCTAAATTTCGCCTGTGGCTTGTGCTTGATACCCGTTTATACCTATTCGACCGGGCTATGAATACGTTCAATGAATATTCTCTACCAACGAATCGTGAAATACCGTTTGCAGTTCACGAATTCTCTTGTATAACCGAATCAAAAACAGGAACTCTTCTCTTCGGTACCGATTTTGGTTTAGTGGAATTTGATCTTCAAGTGAACTCTATTACTCTCCTGACAAAAGATAACGGCCTACCGGATAATGTGATTGAATCGATTGTGGAAGACATCAATGGCAACGTATGGATAGCAACAACGAAAGGCCTTGCTTTCTGGAATCGTCAATCAAATTCAATCTCTACGTATAAAGAAGAAGATGGCGTTGATAATACAGACTTCACGTACCGCAGTGTATGTAAAGCGAGTAATGGAATTCTATACTTTGGAACGACGAATGGAATAATCGTTGTCAATCCTTCAGAAATTCAAAAAAACAAGAATATCCCTAATGTCGTGTTTACTTCATTCAGACTCTTCAACAAGGAAACAGCCCTTGATCCTGACATCGCTGTAAGAAATCAACTCGATATTCAATATAATGATTATGTAATTTCATTCGAGGTTGCCGCACTTGAATTTACCGCCCCTCATGAAAATAAATTTATGTACATGTTAGAAGGATTTAATCAGAGTTGGGTCGATAACGAAAACGAACAACTCATCTCTTTCGCGAATTTGGACCCCGGGAGCTATATACTCCGCGTCAAAGCATCTAACAATGATGGTATATGGAACGAACAAGGCGCTTCCCTTGCAATTAATGTCTCTCCACCATACTGGCTTACATGGTGGTTCCTATCACTTTCTTTTCTCATTCTTGGAGGAATCTCATTTGGACTTGGGCGTTCACGTTATGTTTATTTGAAACAGACAAGACTGGAACGGGAAGCGTTTTCTCATCGCCTATTGGCAGAAACAGAAGAAGAGCGAAAACGGATCTCCTCTGAATTGCACGATAGCATCGGTCAACAATTACTCATCATCAAGAATATGTCCGAACTAGGGATACGAAAATCGAAAATACTAGAGGATGCCCAAAACCGATTTCGAGAGATTTCATCTCTTTCAGAGACAACTGTAAAACAATTGCGTGAAATATCCCACAACCTTCGTCCGGTAGAAATTGACCGGTTCGGCGTATGGCAAGCAATCAGATCGCTCGCTTTGCAGGTGGAAGAAACGTTTGAACTTCGATTTACCATCGCAATTGAAGATATTGACACCATATTCTCGAAAGAAGCCCAGATGCATATTTTTCGTATTGTGCAGGAATCAGTAAATAACATTCTCAAACATTCCAAAGCAACAGAAGCTACAATTAAAGTTTTCCGGAAGGACTATTCAATTCATCTTCTCGTAATCGATAACGGGAAAGGATTTATTGAAGGAAAAAAGAAGGGAATCGGGTTCTCAAGTATGCATGCACGAGCAGGAGCAATTCAATCTCAACTTTTCATTGAAACAACGCCGGAGAGAGGAACGCAGATTCATCTCGTTATACCGGCAACAACCAAAAGTGAATCACTATGAACGATATCATTACCATTCTTATTGCCGACGACCATCCTCTGTTCAGGAAGGGGTTGAAGGAAATGATTGAAGAACAACCGCACCTGAAAATAATTAAAGAGACATGCGACGGCAACGAAGCATTACTATGTGTGGAGAATGAAAAACCGGATATAGCCATTCTTGATATTGAAATGCCGGGCTTAAACGGGCTGGATGTCTCTCTGAAAATTCAACAACGTCAACTTCCTGTGGATATTATTATCCTTACAATGCATGACAAAGAAGCATTTTTTAATAGTGCAATGGACGCGGGAGCAATGGGATATGTGTTAAAGAACAGTGCCGTTTCGGATATTCTTGATTGCATTCATAACGTCCATGCCGGAAAATATTACATCAGCCCTTCCATTTCTTCATATTTAATGAATCGAACAAAACACCCCAAAAACTCTTCAGTAAATGGTTTCACGGGACTGACAGAAATGGAACAACATATTATGCAACACGTTGCAGATGGAAAATCCACCAAAGAGATAGCTGAACGATTGTGCATATCCATGAAAACTGTCGAATCGCATAGGCACAACATCTGCACGAAACTTCATATTCATGGAACAAACGCCCTTCTCAGGTTTGCGTTAGAACATAACGAAAAACTTTAAGGGTAGTTCCAAATACCCTTTACGCTCGGTTCTTCGAGACTGTCCGAGAACCCCAATAGTATGTCATTCCGATACCCCGGTTTCATCGGGGTGAGGAATCCCAATTCTCAGAGTACACGTTGCACACAAAAAATTGGGATTTCCAGCTTTACAGGATGGCGCAATATGCGCTCACTTCCTCATCCGCTAAGCGGAATCGTCAGAATGACAGCAACTTGGTAGTTCCCAGACAGCCTCCTTCGTCCTCGCAGAACCACGAAATCATATAAGATTGAGCACACTGCGAAGACTTTGACAGCCTTTACCTCCACCTCCCTCCCGACCATATCGGAACATTACCTCTGAATAAGTGCCTTCATGGAGTTAAAATCAGTGGCTTCATGGATTGATAGGCAATCTCTTTTTCTGCTTATTTGACTCGATAAACTCTCAATGCAAAAGCAGTAATTTTCTTCCATGCGTATAATGATAGTAGATGATAATGCAAAGATGCGTTCAATCATCCGTGATACAGTAGCGGAAGAAAAGGATGAAATTTTTGAATTTGAAAACGGCTTACAGGCTGTAGCGGCATATAGCAGTGTGTTACCCGATTGGGTATTAATGGATTTACTCATGGACGAAATGGATGGTTTAACAGCTACGAAACGAATTAGGGAATCGTTTCCGGATGCTCGAATCATTATCGTATCGAACTACGACGGCATTCCTTTCCGCACAGAAGCTCGCAAATTAGGCGCGAAAATGTATGTCTTGAAAGAAAATATTTCTTCACTGCCGTCGTTGATGATGAACATTAAAAACCAAACGAACGAGGGGATGCTATCGCTTGTTAATGGCTCTTCAAAATAATTTCAATACTGGTTTGGCGCTCATGAGCAATTCTCAATTCACTAGCGATGCAACTCAGACATCAGATAGATTTGGAAATTCAGTCCTCAGTGTGGAGGACTTCAGGAAAAATTATTCAATATCTTCATCACATTATTATCAATCATAAGGAAGTATTTATGAAATCTATTTACTACGCTATTATATTCTTCATCATGCTTGCAATATATTCGCAAAGCAATGCACAAAATCTCACCACTTCAGTGCAGGGAGTTCTCCGAGATGCTGTCGGACATTCAGTGGAAGATGGCGCGTACACGTTAGTCTTTAAACTGTATACCGTTGACAACGGAGGAATTGCGCTCTGGACAGAAACGCAGGAGAATGTCGTTGTAACCCACGGTGTCTTTTCTATTGAACTGGGTTCAGTCACTTCGATGCCGAACATTAATGCAGGGCAAGTTTATTATTTGGGAATAGCGGCGGAAGGCGGAGCTGAAATGCAACCGCGAGCAAAATTACATAAGGCATTTGCGGCGAATGTTACAGCCGCGATGGCAGGCTTTACGAACAATGTTCCTTCTTCAGGATTAGCCTCTCTTGATTCAATAAAATTTTCTGATAATACAAAGCTAACAACCGCAGATCCGAGCAAACTCGGCATTCCCATAGGTGGAATAATAATGTGGAGCGGAAGTGCTGCTTCGGTTCCTTCAAATTGGAAGATATGTAATGGATCAAACGGAACTCCTGATTTACGGGATAGATTCATAGTTGGGGCGGGTTCAACGTGGAATGTGGGAAATACCGGCGGTATCAGTACTCTCTATCTCTCGGAAGGACAATTACCTCCGCATTACCACACAGGTTCAACAAATTCAGATGGAAGCCATTCTCATGGTTTCAATGATTATACTTGGTCTTCTCAAAGTTATGGTAATGGAGGCAGAACTGGCTCAGGTGGCGGAGAGGACAACGACAATAATTATGGTAGCGCATATTATCATTACACTGATTACGCGGGAAGTCACAGTCACTCCTTTAGTACGAACAATACGGGTTCCGGACAAGGAATAGATAATAAACCTCCCTACTATGCACTGTACTACATCATGAAGATAAGTAATTAATAAGTAACTGCATATCACTAAATCACTTATTAATACTAACTCCATGAGGTAGTTATGAAAAAAAACATTCAACAAGTTTGTATTCTGTTACTCGCTTGTTTGATGAGTACGACATTTGCGTACTCTCAGCTATGCGACCCGACAAAAGAGCTCTTTCCGTTTAGCGCACATTTCAATGTGGGCGGATCGAGTAAGATGTCTTCAAATAATTTTCAGGTTTCTTTAACAATTGGAAATACACTTATCGGTTCCTTTCGTAATCCTAATGTTCAACCCGGTTCTATGAGTACCGAGTTAGGGTTTTGGTCGTACATGATGCTCGAACCAAACACGCCGGTAGTCCATGCTTCCGATGGAGATTTCCCCGATAGAATTGAAGTACGATGGGACCCGATACGTGACCCTTTTGGTCCCCCGGTTATTGAGCAGAAATTATACCGCGACGGCCAATTCCTTGGTGTTTTTTCGCCAACGCAAAATGCATACCTTGATTTCAATGTCCTTCCCGGGCAATCTTACAGATATGATGTTGTTACGACAAACCGTTTTGGTAACAGCATTGCAGGAACAGATGTAGGGTTCGTGAATCCGAACGGTGTCATTACCGGAACTGTACAAACGCAATCATTTCTTCCTGTTCCCGATGTCGAAGTTGTCCTCACTCCGACAATCGCTTATGCACTCCGATTTAATGGGGTTGGAGATAAAATTACACTCACCGATAGTTCTATCAATAATGTTAGTGTAGGAACGTTTGAGTTCTGGTTGAATCCATCGAAACTTACACAGGCAACAATTTTTTCCAAACGAAGAGTGATTGCTGACTCTGTTCATCCGAATAATTTATACAGTCTCATCTCAATAGGTTCCTATCCCGATGAAAATGGAAATTCAGTTGATGGCGTTCCCGGTAGAGTATATTTTCAACCAAAGAATGGTGTCTCACCACTCTGGAGTAAACGGAATCTTACCATCCAGACATGGACACACGTTGCAATAATCTTTGATTCAACACGAGCGGCAATTTATATCAATGGAATTTTCGATAACGAAGTGCTCGGTGATTTCAGAATTCCTGATGACCATTCACCGAGAGATGCGCGGAATGTTCGTACGTATGTCGGTTACTGGGAAGGTGTCGGAAATTATTATGAAGGATACTTAGATGAATTCCGCGTTTGGAATATAAACCGTACAAATGAGCAACTGCTTGCAGACAAAGACAGAACAGTGGATGCTGATGCTCCGAATTTGCTAATGTATTGGAAGTTTGATGAAGGAAAAGGAACCCGTGCATATGACCTTTCAGGAGGTTTAAATCACGGATTATTCTGTTCTTCGATAGAGTTTTCGAACATCAATCGTGCGCCGGTCTATACAAGCGGTATCACGAATGAACAGGGAAATTACATTATCAAAGGAATTAATTACGGATCGGGAACGACTTTTGCCGCTCAGCCGCGAAAGATTTCAGTTATCGGAAGGGCTCTGGAGTTTGACGGAATTGATGATGCTGTTGAAATTCCTTCTTCTATAGGTGGTTCTAGCATGACATCGGGGACTATCGAAGCTTGGGTTTATCCGAAATCGAATACCACATCACAACCTATTGTAACGCTACGAAATAACGGTGCATCCTTTTCACATACGCTTTCGATAGAAAACGGAAACCTCCGCTTTCAAGGTGCCAACGGCGCAGTTGCAACAGATGCAACACAACTTGATACTGCATTTTGGTATCATGTTGCCGTGAAGTTCAATGCAACCGAGGTGACGTTCTATCTCAACGGTGAACTTGGTTCAATTGTGAGTGGAAATTTCTCTCTTTCTGCAGGAAATGAAACGACAAAGGCGACAATTGGTAATCTTAGCAATTCATTTTTCTTTGGGCGAATCGATGAAGTGCGAATCTGGAATACCCAGAGAACACAACAACAAATTCAGCAATATATGAATGCGCCGTTCACGACTGACGAGGAAGGAATGGAAGCGTATTGGAAGTTGAATGAAGGCGGTGGTTTTGCTCTTGCAGATGAAACGCCGAATTTAAATGTCGGAAATATTCTCAACGCCGACAGCACAATCTGGACGAAATTCATTCCTATGAATGAAACGTTCGCCCACATCTTTCAACCGGAAAGCCGCGATGTAACTCTTGCTCCAAGTAACACCGTAGTGGATAGAATAGACTATTCGGATATCTCACTCATTCCCGTTGTCGGGTTTGTGAAGTATATCGGAACGAGTTGTTTTGCAGAAAGCGTCGAGGTCATGGTTGATGGAGCGCCGGTTCGACCTGCTGTTTATACTGCAAGCGATGGTAAATTCAAGGTCGAGTTCGAGCCGGGGACAAATCACAGGTTGACTTTCCGTAAGGGGACGCATTCATTTGCGCCGGCTTTCTATGAAGTGCTGAACGTCAGTCAACCAATATTCATTAAGTTTCCAATTATGGATACGCAAACACGCGAATTGGAAGGATATGTCGTTGGGGGGTTGTGTAAAGCTCCGATTGGAATTTCTGAAGTTACATTGCAAAGCGTAAATGGATGTTATGAACAGGTTGTACAAACAGATGCCTTCGGTAATTTTGAATTTACGGATGTTCCACCAATAGGGTACAATGTGTTTGTGAAACATCCTGATCCGACGATTACCTTCGATGGTGAACAGATTAATTTAGTGGATAATAATGACTCTGTGCAATTTGTCTATCGTTCATCGTTGCTTGCAACCATATTAGATTTACCAACGAACGATTGTAATATTAATGTCATTGAAAAAGGAAAGAAGAAAAGGGTCAAATATAAAATTTATGAATCATACACAGATGGTTCGACAGTAACTGAATGTTTGATGCCTAATGGTCAGGTAGTTGTGATAGATAAGATTGGAAACATTGAGCGGAGAGACACACTCACAGTTGTTAATGGTTTTGTCAGCGATACAATCAAAGGCGGAACGCCGAACGTTCTTGCAGGCGGTTCACATCCATATCAAAAGCAATTGCAAATTATTGGCATTGATGATTTAGGTCGTCAGGCAATCAAGGAAGAATGGATTTATGTACTCGGTCAGAAGCCGCGAGGCAGTACGTTCGCCACACGAACTCCGGAAATTCCTTATTGGATACTTCACGACCCGCCCGGAGATGCAAGTTATAGTTATGTTTCTACTGACAAGTCCATGTCAACGGCAGTAAGTTTCTCGATGGAAAATTCCAATTCCTCCGGGGGATTCGTTGCCGTCCATCTTGGTCCGGATATAACGACATCATTCGGATTTGGAGCGGAAACGGAATTTGAAGTTGACGCCACGATTGATTTCACTGCGACAACATCCGTCTCAGTTACACAATCAAGTTCCAAGGAACAAACGTGGACATTCACCTCTTCCGAAACTTTTCAAACGTCAGACGGTGATGCAGTGATTGGCGATGAAGGCGATGTGTATATCGGCGGCGCAATGAACATGTTGTACGGCATTGCTGATGTGTTGAAAATGGACAGTCTCTGTGTTCCGTATCTCACTTCCGACTTGTTGTTAATTCCCGATAACTTTGCGACGACATTCATGTATTCGGAAAGTAACATCATCAATAATGTTATTCCAAGTTTGTATTTGATTGGTGATACGGTTTCTGCGCTTCGATGGCAGGCAATCGTTGATAAAAATCATGCAAACAAAACAGCCGCGTCGTTTATCCGAAACATCTCGTTTGATGCGGGAACAACGTATGAAAACTCAGAAACGACAGAGCGTTCAACGACTTCGACGGTAGAAAGCAGTATGCTCATTTCGAATGATATAGCGGTTGCTCTTGGCCTCACCGTGAACGGAATAGGTGTAGAGGGCGGATTTAATGTTGCAACAGAATATTCAACCGGCAGTTCAACATCCAATAGTGAATCGAACGTGCAGACCTTCGGGTATGTTCTGGCTGATGATGATGCGGGCGATTATTTTTCCGTAAACGTTCGGAAGGACCCTGTTTATGGAACACCGGTGTTTCAACTTGTCTCCGGCGCAACAAGTTGTCCGCTCGAACCAAATACTCTGGCGCGTGAAGGTGTACAAATCGGAATATCTCCTGCCGCAGTGGTAAATGTTCCCCCTGACCAACCCGCTACGTTTTCGTTGTTAGTCGGAAATGCGAGTCCGAGCGGTGAAGATGGTACATATCAAATTACAGTTCCGCAAGCGAGTAATCCTGACGGAGCAGTAATTAAAGTGAACGGCGTAGCCATTGAAACTGCATTGTTAATCGATATTCCTGCCGGTCAACAAGTTCCGGTTACACTGACCGTTGAACGTGGTCCGCTTGCGTACACGTACAACGATTTACAAGTGAAGCTTTCATCTACTTGCGATGGCGCAATTGCTGATGTTGCAACCTTCTCGGTAAACTTTGAAGTACCATGCAGTGAAGTGAAAATGTCGTCGCCTTCGAACAACTGGCTGATATCATGCGAGGACCCGGATTCTATTTATGTTACGTTACATGGATATGACAGACTGAACCCGGATTTTCAAGAACTCAAGTTCCAGTATCGCGTTGTTCCAAGTTCGTTGAATACGTTCGGTGTGTTGATTGATGGAAATAAACTTTTTGTCAATCCTGAATTGTTCCAGAAGGTTGGAACTCCCATCAAACCACCAATAGAAAATATCGTTCAGAGTAATGGAACGATTACCGGCTTGTTGGATAATCCCTGGATAAATGCACAGGTAATTCCAAAAGATAGTTTGCCAACCGCTCAGAATTATATCACGTTTATCTGGCTCATTACACGAGATATAGTTCCTGACGGAATTTATGAAATCCGTGCAATTTCTACTTGTGCCGCTCAAACAATCAACGGTTCAAGCGGAATCATTCGCGGACGAATTGACCGGACTCCCCCTGCCCTGCTCGGTTCCACTGAACCGGTGGATGGCGTTCTCGGACAGGATGACCAAATCATCGCTCACTTCGATGAAAATATTGATTGCGCGGCGTTGCATCCTCTCTTGAATGTAAAGTTGACAAACTCGGGAACAGGTTTGCAGATAGATAAAACGGTTACATGTAACGGAAACACCGTTGTTGTTACCCCAACCGTCCCGAACCGCTTCCTCGAGAATCAGGTTCTCCGGCTCTCGTTCGAGGATGACGGAAGCGCACCTGCTTACGGAGTGCGCGATGTGTACGGAAACAGAATCACTCGCAATCTTGATTACGAATTCTATGTTGACAGAAATTCGATGCGATGGAATGACCCGACATTCCAGACGACGGAAAATCAGGGTCAGTCTATTTCATTTACACGAAGGGTCATGAATTCAGGAGCATTTGCGCAGAATTATACAATTTCGGGATTGCCGACATGGTTGAGCGCTTCACCAATCAATGCCAGTATTCCGGCAGGGTTCAGTCAGGATGTTGTCTTCACAATAAGCCCACAACTTTCAGGTGGATTCTACAAAGACACTATCTTCGCAAGTACAGCAAATGGCGATGAAGATTTACAGTTAGATTTTAGAATTCTCTGTCCGTCACCTTTGTGGAGCGTCGATGAAACACAATATCAATATTCAATGAATATCGACGGTATTCTTAAAATAGATGGTGTTACCGCGACTGATGAGTATGATCGCATAGCCGCATTTGCCGGAGATGAAGTTCGGGGCGTTGGTGATGTCGTCTATGTCCCCGGAGCCGCAGATACATGCAAGTATCAAGTATTTCTCACTGTACATAGTAATCATCCGCGTGGCGAACAGCTATCGTTTAAGGTTTGGGATGCGGTTACTTGTCGCGAGTTAGGTACCATTCAAGAATCATACACATTTATTGCTGATACCGTATATGGAAGACCCGATAAACCGGCAACGTTCACCGCAAGTAGTCAGGTTGTTCAACAGATTCAGCTTGCTCCCGGTTGGACATGGTTCTCTTTAAACTTAACGGCAGATAATATGTCGGTAAATACTCTTATGAATAAAGTAACACCACACTCCAATGATATTATTAAAGGACAGTCTTCCTTTAGTCAGTATGCTTCAGGTCTTGGATGGGTTGGAACGCTCACCACGTTAACAAACAGATCGATGTATCAAATGAAATTAGCTAATCGCGATACCATCGAAATGTCGGGCTACCCTGTGAACCTCTCTACAAGTAAAATTCCTGTAGTGCCGGGGTGGAATTGGATAGCCTATCAACCGCAAACAGGGTATGAAATAAACTATGCTCTTGGGCGCCTGCATCCTCTGAATGGCAACTTGATTAAAAATCAATCATCATACGCTATTTACGTCGCGGGACTTGGATGGGTAGGAAGTTTAACATTTCTTAATCCGAGAAGTGGTTATTTATTGAAATCAAGCTCTGTTGATTCCCTCATGTATCCTCTTCAACAACAAACGGCAAAAACAAGTCCACATGAAGAGGACATTCTTACCAACGAACCGATTACATTCAATAACTGGTCGGTTAACCCCGCTGAGTACCTCTATAGTATGGCAGTAACCGGCATCATCGAAAAAGATAATATCGTCATCACTGATAGTCTCGATCGAATCGGTGCTTTCGTTGGAGATGAATGTAGGGGTATTGCGCGAGCAATCTTTGTAAAGGGTTTGAATCGTTACTTCATCTTTATGCTTGTGTACAGCGATATACAAACGGGTGAAAACATTCAATTCCGATTCATGGATGCAAGTACACAAACGACATACGCAATCAAGGAAAATATTCTCTTCAAAAAAGATGCTATTCTCGGTGAACCCACTACACCGTATTCACTGAAAACATCGTATGTCCTTACAGAACATGGTAAGGAGCTTCTCCCGAAGGAATTCAACTTGAGCCAGAACTATCCTAATCCTTTCAATCCCTCAACGGTGATCGATTATTCATTACCCGTAAACAGTTGGGTTACCTTGAAAGTCTATGATGTTCTCGGTCGAGAGATTATTACTCTTGTTGAAGGATTACAGGATGCCGGGTACAAGTCTGTGATTTGGGATGGAACGAAGAATAACGGATTGCAAGTAAGCGGCGGAATTTACTTCTATAAATTGTGTGCCGGTGACTTTAGTTCAACGAAAAAACTTTTATTGCTGAAATAAAAATATTTAAAAGGAGGGGCTGTCTCAAAAGTCGCGTCGTTCTGTAGTAGCGGGTCACCAGACCCGCAAAATGAAACAAAATACGGTGCCGATTTGATAATCGGCTACTACAGCTAATCTTTTGAGACAGTCCCACTTATATCAGAAAATGACAAAAAGAACAATCATAGTATTTGCATTTATGACCTGTCTGATATCCTCAGTATTTGCAGGTTCGCCATCGTGGGAGGTACTCCCGTCAGGCTACCAATATAATGCGAACATCACATGTATTGTGTATGTGGATGGTGTCGTCTCTCAGGATTCGATGAACATACTTGGTTCGTTTGTAAATGATAGCGTACGCGGTGTCGCTTCACCGATACATGTTAACGGAACATGGATGTATTTTCTGACAGTCTATTCAAATTCTGCACGTGGTGAATTCCTCTCATTTCGTTTTTATCATGCAGGTTTGGATACAATTATCGGGATGCAAGAAACAACTTCTTTCGTTGCAGATACACTCATTGGTGATCCCATTTCTCCTTTTATACTTCATGCATCAACTTCCACATCAGAGATTCAGATGCTTCAAACGATGGATGCAGGATGGAATCTGATTTCAATCCCGTTAGAGATTCAATCATCAGCAAAAACGGTTGTCTATCCAACAGCAATTTCGGATGCATTTATTTTTTCAAACGGTTATCTCGTAAAATCACAATTGGAAAATGGGAACGGATATTGGATCAAATTTCCACCTGATTCGGCACAGCGCAAGATTTTAATGTCAGGTAAAGAAAAGAATCTTGATACAATATCGGTTAATGCAGGATGGAATTTGGTCGGATCAATTTCATCACCGATTAACATTGAATCAGTTCATTCGGTCGGGACATCCATAACCTCATCATGGTATGAATTTCATAATGGTTATCAAGCGGTAGATACAATCAAACCGGGAAATGGTTACTGGATAAAAGTTACTGTTCCCGGATCGATAATATTCACTTCGCAAAAAGGAAGCGAACAATGAATTGCAGGTTACTACTTCTACTCTTCGGAATTTTTCTCTTCGTCGCTATTGGGCGTGCAGGTCTTCCTGACTGGTCGGTAGATCCTTCGAGCTATCAATACACAAGTACAATCACCGGACAATTATTTATGAATGATACTGCCTCATTAGGCGGGAACATTATTGGAGCATTTGCCGGGAATACTGTACGAGGTGTCGCAACTCCAATTCAAGTTGGAAACTCATGGTTGTATTTTATGACTCTCTATTCAAATAATACAACCGGGGACACAATCACATTTAAAGCGTACATCGGAGAAGCCGATCTTATTGTTGATGTGAATGAAACTATTATATACACCGCAAATTCAATCATAGGTTCGCCCGATGCACCATTTCTTTGGCATGGATATGCTAATTATGATTATGCTCCTGTTGTTAGTGGCATCACGGATCAAACGATTGAGGAAGGCAGTACTTTTCTTCCTATACATCTTGATACGTTCCTCACAACGTATGATGCAGACGTAACCCGATGGAGTGTTTCAGGAAATTCATTCATAAATGTAACGATTGATGCAAATCATGTTGCAACAATATCTGCACCACCGGGATTTACAGGTTCAGAGACAATTATTTTTACTGCAACCGATTCTACCGTTCATCAATATGCCGATTCAGATACAGCGATATTTACCATCTTACCAATTGATTTACCACCAGTTATCAGTGATATCCCTGACCAACGAATCGGACTTGATGGCAATTTCAATAGTTTTGATCTTAACGATTATCTTATCACAGTTGATGGCGGATCCGTAGCATGGAAGTACAAATTTCAACATATAGATGTCGGCATGCAAGCTCCGGAGTGGTCTGTGAATCCCTCCCTCTACCAATTTACGATGAATCTAACCGTTGAGGTATCCTCGCGAGGAAATGCGCTTTCAGATGGCGAGAATATTCTTGCAGCTTTTTCGGGCTCTGAAGTGCGCGGTGTTTCTCAAAGCATTTCTGTTGGTAATAAGTACCTGTTTTTTCTAACTGTCTATGCCAACACGCAGGATGAAGTACTCTCATTCCGTTACTATGATGTGTCAACGCATGAGATTCTACCGGTTCAAGAACGGATTACCTTTACAGCTAATGGAGTGTTAGGTTTACCGGAGAATCCCTACCTGATGCACGGAGGAAATTTGATTGTTACCATTCAGCCGGATAATACAGTTTCTTTGCACATTGTCGATTCAACATGGGTTGGGACAGAGCAGGTTTTATTTATTGCAACAGATGTTAATACACTTCATTCCTATGCCGACACGGATGCTGTTGCTTTCTCTGTAGTACCCGATCATACACCAAGGGTTCGTGGGATCAATGACCAGACAATGGAGAGTGGTCAAACATTTTACCCATTCGATCTCGATGATTATCTTGTCGAGAAAGATGGCGATCAGGTAACATGGAGTGTAAGCGGAAATCTGAATCTTCAAGTTATAATAGATAATACTCATCGAGTCAATATTACTCCTGTGAATACAAATTGGCATGGAACTGAATCGCTTATCTTTAAAGTAACCGACAATACATCGGATGCATTCTTCAGTCTCGATACTGCTCTCTTCACCATTGAGCCTCTTGACCACCCCCCGCAGGTTTCAATGATTCCGAACCAAACAATCGGAATATTAGGCTCGTTCCATCAATTCGACTTAGACACGTACATGCAAGAACAGGATGGTGATAGTATTGAGTGGTCATTCGAAGATGTAACACCACCGCGTTGGAATTCTCCTCCCGCATGGAATATGAACCCTGCTCAGTTTCAGTTCTCCATGAATGTTACGGTAGAAGTATCGGTACGTCATCATCAAGTCTTGAATAGCTCTTACGTTCTCGCCGCGTTTGCAGGAAACGAACTGAGGGGAATGACAACACCCGTACAAGCAGGTAATACTTGGTTATTTTTCCTAACGATCCTCGCGAATACAGAAGGTGAAGCGATTCAATTTAAAGTATATGATGAAAGTTTCCGTGATTGCTTACCGGTTAAAGAAAAACTGAATTTTTCAGCTAATGCTGTTATTGGAACGCCGGAAAGCCCGTTTGAACTTAATGCCGGAAATATACTCCTTACAATAAATCCAGAAAATAAAGTGACATGTGAGATAGTCGATAGTCTGTGGACAGGGAGCGAAACAATACAGTTTACCGCGAGAGATGCCAATCGAACACATCATTATGCTGATTCAGATAATGCGATCTTCACAATTATCTCAGATCATTCCCCTGTTGTAAAAGGTATTCCCGATCATGTTGTTGAAAAAGGTAATTCATTCCCCGTTTTTAAACTTGATACATTTCTTGAAGAGTACGACGGTCAATCAGTTACCTGGGGTGCAAGTTATAGTTCAAATTATAGAATTACAATCGATGCCGAACATAACGTGACTGTAATTCCACGAGACCCACAATGGACGGGTAGTGAAGATATTGTCTTTCAGGCGCGCGATATTTCCGCTAACAATTTTACAGGTGAAGATACTGTAACATTCACGGTTGTGAATATTGATCATGCTCCTATAATCTCGGAAGTACTATCACAGGAAATTACGCCATCCGGGGTATTTGCAGATTTCGATTTGGATAATTATTTGATGGAACAGGACGGTGACTCCGTACAATGGAGTGTTGCGTTTCAACCACCCCCTTTCACGGATCAGGTACCGGAATGGAATATAGTTCCGAGCAATTATCAATATTCAATGACTGTAACGGCAAGTGTTACATCCTTGGGAAAAATCCCGGAAAGTCTCAATAATTACCTTGCCGCGTTTGCAGGGAATGAACTTCGCGGTGTCACTTCACCTTTTCATGTTGGGAATACCTGGCTTTATTTTTTAACCATCTACGCGAATGAAGATGGTGAACCATTACGGTTTCAATTTTATGATGCAACGACACAACGCTTATTGCCGATTAAGGAAACGGTAAACTTTAGCTCCAATTCGGTGCTCGGCGAACCTATGGCGCCATATCAATGTAATGCCGGTAATTTACTTTTCAATATGAACGTCGATAACTCCATTCATATCGAGCGAACACTGGATGATTGGCTTGGAACTGAATCATTGATGTTTACTGTGCAGGATATGGGAACAAATGAAAAATATGCCGATACCGTTGTTGCCCTATTTACTGTAGTACTCGATGCTTTCGGAAACAAACAGGCATCAATAGCCTTTGGCGATATACCTGTTCACACAACAGCTACCGAAACTGTATATGTAACAAATGACGGTAACGATGATCTCATTATATCAAGCATTAGTGTCAACAATACGGAGTATAGTGTTTCACCGGTAAATCTCACGATACCGTATAATGGCATGGGTTACGTTCTTGTTACTTTTTCTCCATCATCATCCGGAGATAAACCCTGCAATCTAGCATTTGAACACAATGCATATCGCTCACCGCGCATAATCACGTTGCAAGGAAGCGGGCAGTATTTGCATATTCAAGCAACCAGACATGGCGACGGAACTATATCTCCTGAAGGATTAAGTGCCATCAGTTATAGTTCGGGTCAGATGTATTCCATCGCTCCCAATCATGGATATCGGATAGATAGCGTTGTAGTGGATGGTATCAATCACGGCATTGTCACGGAATATGAGTTCAACAATATTACACATAATCATTCCATTACCGCTTATTTTTCTATTATACCGTTGTATGGTGTGTCATATAGAACAGCAAATGCGGAAGATTGGGCTACTGCTGTTGACCTTAAAAATCAACGTCTTCCCTTGAAGAGAAAATACGATAAAGTAATATTTGAATTCGATCTTCAGGCAGATCAAACCCGCCTCCTGTCACTTAATTTTAACATGAATGTGCAGGCTGTTATTACGAAGGGAACTACAACAATAGATACGATTGCTTCGTTCTCAGGAAAAAAGGTTACTATGAACCTTTCGCCGTTCCTCGCTATCGGCGAGACAATTCACATTAAGGGTACCGGAGATCAAGGGCGGTATGTAACATCAAAGTATGCTTGGTCAACAAACAACCTCAAAGTAATTATGATGAAGCAGTACACAAACTTAAAACTTGGTTTGCCGCTCCCGAATCTTCATAATGTTGGAAAGGAAATGTTCGGTGTAGGTCAGAGAGGATCTATTTTCCCGGCTGGATTACGAATTGGTGTTCCTCTGGGACCCAAAGGGAACGGTGCCGTTATTCACATGAAATATACAGATGTAATAAAGTCATTCGGTAGTAAGACAGACACAGGATGGTTTCTCCATACTCAACCACCTCGTTGTTTGGATGTGTATAATTCTAATAACCCGATACTCAACCGGGAACGCAACTTAACTCCTGCTAAGCAAAATAATAAACTTTTTGCCGAAGCGTTGGCATTAAAGTTGAATGTATCGGCAAGCAATAGAGCTAAATTCCCCGTCGGTTTGGGTGAACTTACATACGATGATACGTTGAACTCGGGTAACCCTTTCAATGGAATGATAGTAAAAGATATTATGGCAAAAGCGGATACAATGTTAGCTTGCCGTTCCTTAGCGCGGACACCTGCAACGTTGGCAGATTTGTACGAAACAATCATTGCCATTAATAATGCCTTTAGAATTAATGGTAGTATAGATACAATCAGTTTTGCCAAAACAACAAGATTGACCGGAGTAAAACAACTTGCGGATGTTTTGTACATGAGAGCAACGCCCGGTGTCGTAGCAGATCCGGTCCTCGCAGAACAGATTTGCACAGACGAGGTGGATATTCCATCGGTATTTGCTTTGGCGCAGAATTATCCTAATCCTTTCCATCCACAGACTACTATTCAATTCTCGTTAATGAACCCATCAACAGTTAAACTGACATTGTATAACGTTCTTGGTCAGGCAGTATTGACAATAATGAATAACGAAGAAATGAATGAAGGTATTCAATCCGTTGAGATCGATGGCACGGATTTATCCTCAGGTGTCTATTTTTATAAACTTGAAGCAACAAGCATTAACGAAGAAGGCATGAACAATACATTCGTTG
>ORJL011156252.1_pt1 | contig 30498 bp, 24 predicted proteins | sample 1779941 | NCBI WGS metagenome assembly ORJL01 (sample SAMEA104232317, study PRJEB22302) | groundwater metagenome | biome: forest; feature: aquifer; material: groundwater | place: USA | collected 2011-08-07 | depth 5.8 m | reverse complement strand
GTCGTATCTTCCACGCAATATCGTGTGGAGCGCCCACTGTTCATCGAACTTGTAATTCATCTCGAGGTTCCCTAAAAATTCCGATACGGCGTACCTTCGCGGAGTCTCAAGGCCTAATTCACTCCGATGCTGAACATAACCACTCAGAGTGCCTTCACCGGCATGAGCAGCCCCGGGTTTCAATACTGCAAACGAAACCAGAAACAGAAGCAACAGGCAGATCGGACGTCTAACCCAACTCTTCTCTGGCAATACGCTCATATTCCTTCCTCCCCTCTCGGTATATTCTACGGCACGACCAAAAAACGGTATTGAGACACCAGCCGTTTATAAAGAATTACATGAATGCCCAATCCCGTTGGGTTGGGTGGGTTGGGCCGAACGGGACACATTACAAACAACTTTGCGGAGTTGAAACATGCAGCATTATTAATGCCAATATCACGGGCACCACCTACGTGACGTAAGAACAGCCCAACAGATTGAGCCCTATGGCGATGACAGATCATTCCATCCCGCATCAATGGGGTTTCCCGAACCTGAGCCCCGAAAAATCAGCATTAATTTCATTACCCACCGCCGCGTAGTTAGTTTAGTATCTAACCAAACCGGAACAAATAGATGAGCACATCTTAACACGGCTACCCAAGGACACGGAGGTACACATCACTTAAACGCATTTGTTTTCAATTAGTTGATACTGTTACAGAACGACAGATAAAAAATAATCGCTCGCCGATGATTATTCATCGAATAGTTCTTGGACATTCCGACCCCCACGGATTCGACAGTGCTGATGACCTCCAAACCGTAATAATGAAAAATAATAAATAATCAGTAACGAAACCAAAAAGCCGTTCCATATCGGAACATCGCGACAAATATCCTGTAAACCCACTGTCCGTTATCCGGTACCATGCGAACAAGACATAGGGCACAATAAAACTTTTTCAATTATTTTTCCCGTCAAATTACGGCAGTTTGCAAAGACTGCGGATATACCATCCTCGTTGATATTGTCCCAATGTATGCCAACCGTCACAACCACCAGCGAGTTAAGAGCGGAAGCAATCTTGAGCGAAACCATCCGAGACAGATCATCTTCTTTATGTCCAAGCAAACAATAGACGGATGCTGAAGCACTGGTCTGGCAACTGTTTTTCAGGCTGGTCCGAGGCTGTGCAATGGAAACAGCACCAATGTGCGGCTTTTCACCGCCCCAAATCGCTACCAGCAAATCACGTCCAATTATCCTGACAGAGGCAGAGAGATCCCATTTACCCTCCTCCGTGTTGATGACAAACGTCTCAGAGTCCAAACACTTCATTTCTTCCCCTAATTATAAATATTTTGCATGTGGCGGTGACAATCTTTTAATTATTTTTATTCGCCAACTGGAAGTAATGAGATTTTCTTTAAAATCGCGCACAAACAGTAATTCCCCGTCTTTTAATTTTTCCGGATCGTCAGAAATAACAGCTTCCACATAAACTTTCTCATAAATTGTATTGTCGACGATAACTGTTTCAAAAGGCGATGCATCCTTGATATATCTTTCTTTGCCATTTAACGCAACTAAATTAGTCTCCCATGACATACATTACTCCTTTCAAGCATTTGTTTTCATCTGTCAATAACTTTCAAGTGCAATCCGCCTTTGGTTTATTTAAACCCGTATTTCTGCCAATTACTTATTACTTTTTCTTGCATTTCTTTAGGATAAAGTTTTTTAAACGATGATACCAATGGAACATCCTGCTTTGGCCATAACACTGGCCAAGTAGCGTCGTAAACAATCTGAGGTGCAGTTAGGTTTAGTCTCTCTTCCATACTACCGTACGGGGCCAAAGGGTTTCCTGTTTGATGATAAACATGAACCCCATTCTCTGGATGAACACGCGATGCCCAAACAAACAAAACTTCAAACGGGTTAAATACATCTACATCTTCATTGACAATTAGATACGAGGCCACATACTGGGAATTGGAATTTGAAAATACCGTGGCCATTATACGCTGAGCGATACGCGGATATGGTGTTTCAGTTGATATCACTATCAGATTGCCGGAGGCTTCTGGCATCATATTTACGGCCTTGACCGGGAGATTGTTTCTTAACAGGTCCCGCTTAAGAGAAGCCACCGTGCCCAATCCCCAACATAAATCGCCATCATCCACCGGAGTTCCCATGTTAGACATGGACAATATGGGATTATTTCTATATGTGATTGCTTTCACTACGTAAACAGGGCGCAAATCCCGACCTGAAGCGCGGTAACCCATATATTCCCCAAAAGGACCTTCTTGAGCCCTTACATAAGGCGGAATTATGCCTTCTATAATTATCTCTGAACTGGCTGGCACCAAAATGTCATTGGTTTCACATTTTACAACTTCAAGCGGTTTTCCTCTTGCCCCGCCAACAACATCCATCTCCGACACTCCCGCCGGAACCGGAGTAGCGGAAAAAAGCAAGGATAGCGGATCTGGAGCAATGGAAATAGCAAAAGGCATCGGCTTATTCTTCGGTTCATATTTTTGGAAATAGATGGATGGCCCATGTTGGAACGGTATGAATATTCCTCCCAAGGAGCGACGATCCTGGATCATAGAGCGGTACATTCCCCAATTTGTCCAGTCTGAATCTGGATCTTTCGTGGCAACCAAATGAAACGTACACATATAACGTCCACCGTCTCCTTCGTGAACCATAGGAGCCGGAAAGTCAAAGAGATTGCAATCATCTCCAAATAGCTTATTTTCTTTACAAGGCGCATTACTTACAACAGCCGGCTTAATTGGGTTATCTATTGCTTTTATAAACAGGTTCTGAATATCTTCCATGTTCGCTTTGCCCGGTTCAGGATGTCCAAACATCATCGCCAGCCTGTAAACACTAGCATGAGTCTGAGCACAAATACGATGTCCATGATAACCCTTAATATTGTTAAAAAGAACTGCCGGTACTCCACCTTCTCCTACTTTGCGACCCAACCCTGTTTCACACAAACGTCTTGTGATGGCACCTACTTCCAGATTCCAATCTACCTCTTGATCCACATCAATCAGTTCATTTTCCTTTTTTAAATCTTCAATAAATTCGCGGATGCCTGAGCACGGAAATGGCATATAGAACCTCCTTCTGCAGGTTAAAACATCGTGAAGTCGCAGTGTGCCACAGACCCTATCGCCTTGTCAAACTGAAAGACCCTCCCTGACAGCCACTTCGATATTTGGCGGGGTACTCCACCATATGGGAACACCCAAGTCTTCGGCCACAACCCGGGCGGCGCAGTAGCCTCCCGCCAAAAGTACCATCCCCCCGGGATAAACGCTTGCGCCAGCCACGTACAGTCCCTGCACGGGGGTCCTGTACTGGGAACAGAGATCGTTTGGGCGAAAGTACCCCATCTGGGTGCTTACGTAATCTCCATGCTTGATGGAACCCTCTTTCATGTTTAAAAATTTCTTTGCGATCCAGGTTGGCGGATAGGCGTAGCGGCGAATAACTTTGGCCTCTGCCAGGTTGGGAGCGTAAGTATGAATCATTTTTTCCAGTTCAGCCGCATACGTATTTTTGAGGCGTTGCCAGTCTCCGTCGACAGGGGTAAAGGGTGCGATGTTTTCAAAACGAAGAACCTCCATGTACCTGCAGGGCGCTTCACTTTCGGGCAAAAAGCGCGGTAGAATAGAGGGTTTTTGCGATTGATCAAATCTGGTGAAATTGGTCAAATGGCCCCATGCAGAAACCTTTCCTTCGGCCGCTGCCTTGTATTTTTCAGCCACCTCCTCCATGCTGTCAACCCCCATCACCTGAATAAATGCGTTATTCACGTCCGGGTCAAAGGCAGCGGCAGTCAATTCAGGACGGCGGTCCAAGATCAGGTGGAGCACGTTGTGACTGACCTCTTCCCAAATCCAATTCTCGACAGAATCACTTAAGCCGGGAGCAATTTGGCTGAGTTTTTCTTTTCCTACGAAGCGCAAGAATGTCTGTTGCGGATCGACGGTGCTGATGATGGTTTTTGCATGAAATTCATGTCCTTTAGTGGTTCTCACCCCGATTGCGCGGTCTCCCTCAAACAGGATCTTCTCTACCTCCAAAGTATCCTCGACCCTGCCGCCATTGGCCATAAATACTTTATAGATAGCCGAGGAAAGCCTGTGGCTGCCACCCCGAATCATGGCGGAATTGAGCATGCGCACAATATACAATGGAACCAGGTAACCCACGCCGGAGATATCCGGGGCTATCCCCCACATGGTCGTCAGGTAGAGAAGGGCGGCTTTCAGGACGTCCGATTCGAAGCCGCACTCGTTGATAATCTCCCGTGGGGTTTTCTCTGAGAGTTCCAGTAGTTTTTTCCCGATCTCATGAGTACCGATCAAATGTACCATTTCCAACGGAGCTATGGTTGGCCGGTAGGTCTGGGGAATAATGCATTTTTCCACCAGTTCTGTAAATTCGGCGTATACTTTTTTGAATTTCTCGGCGTCTTTGGTGGAAAAACGGGCGATGGATTTGGCGCTTTTTTCCGGGTCGCTGTAAAGACATAGGGCCTTTTGGTCTTTAGTTATCAGAGCGATTGCCGGTTGCGGCATAAGATACGTGCAACCGTATTCTTGCAAATCTAGATCATGATAGGCCGGGGCCTTATCCATCATCATCATGTAGCATGCGTGGGTGTTGATCCGGCAACCGGACTGCTCATCGGTCATAACTGCTCCTCCCGTCTCCCAGCGACGTTCGAGGATCAACACCTTGGCCCCTGCCTTGGCCAAGTAAGCACCCGTCAACAATCCGTTGTGGCCCCCGCCGACAATAATTGCATCGTATTGTTCCATTCTATATACCTCCTTTGGTCCTTATAGTGTACCTACTAACCACATGTACTACGCTATTCTCCATTCACGTCCGTTCCTTTTACACCATCGAATATACGGCTCAAGACAACGAACGTTCCACCATGGCTGATTGCGTACGCCCAGATCCTCGCCCAGTACCACCGCCGCGTTGTATCCACCCAATAGGTAAGTAGCCCGTGCCCAGGTAACTTCCGTGATGTAAAGCTTCTTTATAGGCGTTCGCGGTGCACCGCAGCCCGGGAATGGCCGATTGTGGTAAAACTGGTGGATATGGCAGGGCCCACCGCTAAAACTGCCAGAAAGCTGGCTCTGGTTTCTCCTGGTATTATCCAACGGCGTATGAACATAACGGTCCACCACAGCCGTCTTGATATTGGGCGCATACTCGGCCAGCATATTTTCTACCAAGTCTGCGTACTCTTCCTTAATCTCGTCCCAGTCTTCCGGTCCTTTCAGTTTACGATCCCCCCAGCAACGGATGTTGTAAGGCACGTTCGCCCATGTCAACACCGTATGCATCCCATCTGGAGCTTGGGTGGGATCGATTGTCGTGTAATTAAAGCAACCGCCAACAACAATCGGAGGATCGGGAAGCTCTCCCCGGGCAATACAATGCATCAGGCGGGTGTAGTCTGCCGGGTCCTCCATTCCGAAATTAAACATATAGGCTTCCTTCTGGAAGGAAGGATCCAGATTCTTGTTTGACCACTCAAACATTTTAAAATTCAAAGGTTCGGTCATTGCGTAGTAATTCGTAAACAGGACCTCCCCTTCGTTATCGTACATGCGGGCCGCCATGGCTACTTCCGGAGACAAGTTTTCTTCTCCCACCAGCCAAAGGAATGTGGGTTGCGTCGTCAGGTTGCTAACGACGGCTTTTTTAGCCATTATTTTCCTGGCCCCGTAAACAGACTCCTCGCCCAGCACAATCCCCTTGGCCTCCCCGTTTTCCACTATGATCTTGGTCACCGGACAGGCCTGGTAAACCTCGCCGCCGTAATGTAAAAGCGATCGATACAGGGAATGGGGGAGTCCGTGGCTACCCCCCCTCGTCGTGGAAGCCCACGGGAATCCCATGCCGGTGAACAAAAACAGGACCACACCCATTGAACCGATACCCTTAAGCCACGGGCTCATGGCCACCTCAAGCATGCCATCGTATATCATGCATTTTAGCTTATCCGATTCAAACAGCATGTCGGCAATATGGTACCCCGTCATGTCACTCCAGTTTGACGGCATCCCCGGTACGCCGCTAATAATTTCGGCTACTTTTGCAAACGATTTCGGGTTTGGCGGAGTGTAAAAAAGACTCTCGAATAAATCAACAAGCTTGGTTCCTTGGGCAAAGTAATTACCGATCTTCCTACAGGTATCGCCGTCTTTTTTACTTATAAGATCTATGCTTTGGCAGGTTTTTTGAAAATCGTAATTATGCTGACAGAGTACCGTCCCATCTTTGAACGGCTTGAAATATCCCCAATGACCGGTGATCATCTCTAATCCAAACCGTTCCAGTTCCAGTTCTTCATAGGCTGGAGCCATCCAAGGCGTGATCCCTGAAGCATGCAAGTTGCACCTGACGCCAGGCATCATAACTTCTTCCGTATCGCAGTTTGTTCCCACTTCGTTCCTGGATTCGAAAACTGCCACACTTTGCCCGCACTTTGCCATATAGGCAGCAACAGTCAAACCGTTAATCCCACCGCCGATGACAATGACATCATAAACATCTTTCATAACATATTTCTCCTTTATACTTGTAATTTGGTCGCATTTCGTTCAATACAACGGAATTATAACGACCACATGCCTCTGGACATAGATGTCTTCCCAATAGAGAACTCCGCCACGAATGAATAACGCAAGGACACGACTCGCAAAAAGTCGGGAGCGGCGAGGGTCGGAGGGAGCGGTGTCCGGGCGATTTCGGAAAACCCGAGGAAAGGGGGCGAAACGTTGCCGGGTTGGCGCTGCTGAATCAGGGGAAACATTCCGCTCCTCCGCTTCGCCTATCTTGACCGTGTAATATCCGGGCGCGCCCTGGGAAAATCACCGGCTGGTCTGCAATCGATGCCCGCTTACGGATTCGGGATCAAGTCACGGATCCAGGTTCTCCCCAGCGCCTAAAAAGGGAATGGGGAATATCCATATAGTCAAATATTTTACCAATTGTCTGATCGATAATATCTTGTATGGATTTCGGATGGTTATAAAACGAAGGTACCGGTGGCAAGATGTGCGCACCGATATCGGCCGCCATGCTCATCAGCCTGAGATGTCCCTTATGAAGTGGAGTTTCTCTTACCATTAAGGTTAGTTTACGTTTTTCTTTAATGGTAACATCGGCAGCTCTGACGAGTAAGTTTGTAGTATAAGAATTTGCAATACTCGACAAAGATTTTATTGTGCAAGGGGCAACGATCATGCCATCGGTTTTAAAAGATCCACTGGCTAAAGGTGCCGAGATGTCGGTATTTTCATATTTGTGGGAGGCCATAGATTCCACTTCTTTTATCGTATAAGTAGTTTCGAGGGAAATACCAAGCTTGGCTGCTTCCGAAATAATTAGATATGTCTCGTATTCGGTATCTTTAAGTAGATCTAGAATGCGAATACCATAAATTACACCGGTTGCGCCAGTAATTCCAACTATAAGTCGTTTAGCCATTCCGTTCTCCACTTTTAATACTGACGATTATGTTTATCTGTATATCGCAACATCTATTAGCATTACGGCCTCATGGCTCTTGATCAACATTGCACCTGCCTCTCCAGCACCGAGACACAACGAAGCCAGCCCTAATTTTTTCTCCTGATGAATCATTTCGTAAAGCAACGTTACAAGGATTCTGCACCCACTTGCCCCGATTGGATGGCCTAGCGAAACGCTCCCGCCGTTAACATTGACAATCGAAGGATTCAAATCAAGTTCCTTTATCACAGTAACTGTTGAGCCGCTAAAAGCCTCATTTATTTCATATAGATCAACATCCCCCGTGTCAAGGCCAATCTTTTTCAGGCATTTCGGAATCGCAAAGATCGGGGCGGTTAGTGCATATTTCATATCAAGCCCAGCGGAGGTCTGAGGACCAACGGTTGCGAGAATCTTGCAACCTAATTTTTCAGCTTTCTCTCTCGCCATAACTACTACTGCTGCCGCACCGTCACCGATAGCGGCGGCATTTCCGGCAGTGGTCACTCCATCCTTCTTGAAAGCTGGCTTCAACTTTCCGAGAGCCTCACAACCTGTTTCCCGGCAACACTCATCCCGGCTAAAATTCGTCTCCTCACGATTGTTATGTTGGATTGGAACAGACATAATTTCTTCATGAAATTTGCCCGCGTTAGTCGATGACATAGCCCTCCTATAGGACTCTGCCGCGTAGGCATCTTGTTCCGCACGGGTAACATTGTACTTTTCAGAACACAGTTCATTGCCCATCCCCATATGAAAATCATTAACATTATCCCATAGCCCATCGTTAATCATATGGTCATACAATGTGTCATTACCTAATCGATATCCTGTTCTCGCTTTATCAAGGTAATAGGGAGCCATGCTCATGTTTTCCATGCCACCCGCGACTATTACGTCTGCGTCTCCCGCTTGAATTGCCTGTGCAGCAAGCATCACCGCTTTCAATCCGGAACCGCAAACCTTATTAACTGTCAAGCATCCAACTTCCCAAGGAATTCCGGCCTTGATGGCAGCCTGCCTGGCTGGGTTCTGGCCATACCCACACGGAAGAACCATCCCCATAATTACTTCGTTCACTTCCTCTTTCGCGATACCACTCCTGATAATTGCCTCTTTAATTATCATTCCACCCAGCTCGGTTGCTCCAATCCTACTCAATGAACCATTATATTTACCTATCGGAGTTCTCACTGCACTTGTAATTACTACGTCTTTCACAAGAAACCACCTATTATATTATATTTTATAGAATATACGCTATTGCGATAGCAAGCGTCAGAGATTAATACATATTATAGTTATGAACTTCGATCGCGACAACAAATGTCTCGCGCAATATTCAGACATTTATGCGAGAAAACTGCACAACAAACTGCCTCGCCATTACACTTTCCTGTCTCTATCACTCCAGTATCTATCTCTTAATTCACGTTTCAATATTTTTCCGTAATTGTTTTTGGGAAGTTCATCTACGATATCCACAAACTTTGGCTTCTTATAACTTGCCATGTTATTCTGGCAATATATTATCAGCTCACTTTCAGTGATGGTTTCACCTGGCACCAATGATACCACTGCTTTGACCGCCTCCCCCCACTTTGGATCCGGGATACCTATAACGGAGACTTCCCTGACTGCAGGATGTTGAATAATCACCTCCTCAATTTCTCGCGGATAAATATTCTCGCCACCACTGATAATCATATCTTTTGTACGGTCCATGATGAATAGAAATCCACATCCATCCATGTAACCCATATCTCCCGTATGGAGCCATCCATTCTTGAGAGTTTGCATGGTAGCTTCGGGATTACGCCAATATCCCTTCATTACTACATCTGAACGAGTGACAATCTCTCCTATCTCTCCGACAGAAAGCTCGTTATCATCACCATCAAATATTTTTACTTCAACATCTGTCCTAGGATATCCCGCCGAAGCAAGACGTTTAATCTGATCTTTAGTGCCATCAACAACATGATCACCATGAGGAAGATAAGTAATAGTCATTGGAGATTCGGCTTGTCCATAAAGTTGTATTAAACATGGCCCCAACTTCTCGATAGCTTTTTTTAAATCTTCAACCAGCATAGGTCCACCGCCATAGTTAATCGACTTAACAAAACTATGGTCGTATTTGTTAACAGCAGGACTATCCATCAATATTTTTAACATTGTAGGCGCTACAAACATATTTGTCACTCGATGATCTTGTATAAGTTTAAATATTTGTTCCGCATCAAACGACTTTCCCTCCGGGATTACGTTTCCAGCAGCCTTACCTATATTTGGCAATGCATAAAGCCCACTTCCGTGGGAAAGTGGGGCAGCGTGCAAAACAACATCGCCCGGTCCACAGCCTGGAGATATATCCGAGAAAAAATTCATACTCATAGATATCAGGTTGCGGTGGGTCAGCATTGCACCTTTAGGATTTCCGGTTGTTCCTGATGTGTAGAAGATCCATGCTAAATCTTCTGGATTTACATCTACATCCGTAAAATATGGCGGCTCACAATCTAAAATATTTTCATAGTCCAACAGTTCCCCTTCGGCCTGATCCAATACTATAAGGTGTTTCGCCTTGGATATTTTATTACGACAATTCAATATAGGTTCTTTGAATTCGCTGGAAAGAATTACCGCTACTGACTCTGAATGATCAATGATGAATGCATACTCGTTTGGATGAAGTCGAAAATTAAGCGGAACCGCGCCACATCCCGCTTTAAAACATGCAAAAAGCGACTCCAATGTTTGAGGATAATTATATTGAAGGATAGCTACATTCTGACCTTTTTGAATATCGAGTCGCCGTAGCGCATTGGCGAGACGATTAACTCTCGCGTTAAACTGAGCATAAGATAATTGCTTTGTTCCATATATTACCGCCGTATTATTCGGATAAGTTTTTGCGCTTTTTGTCAAAAACATACCAACATTCATAATCTCTCCCTGTCTATGCACAGGATAAAATTTGTCAATAGAAAAACCAATTACGGCAAGTACTTTCCGAGTACCGTCACATGGCTATCCATCACTTGCCCTCCGGTAACGGTCACGAGGCAAATTTTTGCATTTTTTACTTGCCGCGCACCAGCCTCTCCGCGGATCTGCCGAACCCCTTCCAGGAAAGTTGCCATCCCCACCCCAAGACCGGAGTGCCCTTGCTGGATTTCGCCATTGGTGTTTACAGGAATCCTTCCCCCCGGCGAAGTCTCCCCCGCATCGTAGATCTTGCCCCCATCACCCCACTTGGCAAACCCAACATCCTCAAATTCAATTAGATCCATAATAGGATAAGAACCATAGATCTCCGCAACATCTACGTCATCTATAGTAAGACCCGCCTCAAACAATGCTATCTTTGCAGCTTTATCATACCCAAATCGAGTGAAATCCTTATCTGGTTTTTGGATCATGGAAAAATGACTTACTCCACCATGCCCCTCTGCCAGAATATAGACGGGAGGCTTCCCTCCGAGCATCTTCGCTCTGCTCGCATTTGTAACGATGAACGCACCGGCACCATCAGACAGTATATTTAGCTCATACGCATGTAGCGGAGTAGTCACCATTTTTGAATTTATAACGTCATCCACTTCAAGTGGTTTTCTAAATCTTGCATTGGGATTTAAGATTGCCCATTTTCTTAGGCTTACAACTAATGAGGCACGCTGTCTTTCAGTAAGTCCTGTTTCGAACTCATATCTCTGCGCAATCAAAGCAACCATGTTATTATAGGTCATACCGTAAGGATATTCCCATTCTTCGTAATTTCCGGAGTTGGTAGAAAAAAACCGTACCATCTCCGCCTTGTTAACACCGGAATAAGATTGAGCTTGAACAATGACAACGAACTTAGCGGCCCCACTGTTCAGCAAGCTCTTCGCTGCAATTTTTGCTGCGGCAGTAGTACTGCCGCCAGCCATGATCTGAAACAAGTATTTGACACCGTTCAACCCAAGCTCTTCTACAATCCTTCCGCAACCAACCTCATGCTTTGGCAGTTCCAATGAAAGCGGAGGCACAATAATCATGGCATCAATGTCATTTTTATCAATTCCGGAATCTAATATTGCCGCTTTTGTTACATCAAGAAACAAATCTAAACATGATTTATCAGGAAACCATCCTGTAGGGTGCTCTGCCATTCCAACTACCGCTATCATATTTTCAGCGCTCATTGAATAATTTTCCTTTTATCTGCTGGCTAAAGTTCACCTGATAGACAAAAAAGAGCGACAAATAAAAATTACATAACAATAATCAAGAACAACAACCCCTGAACATTGGCAGGGCATATTCTTCATTTAGATCTTTAAAACTAACTTCAACGTCCATGTTACACTTTATTTTATCGTGAGCGCATTCCACTATCCAACTTACCATCCTTACTCCTTCATCGAGATCAATGACACCAATTACATAAGGAACCGCACCAGCGAATTCATCTGGTGCTCCGGTATTTACTATTGTATAACTATACAATTTCCCTTTTCCTTTACTAACAATCCATTCAACATTCTCAGACCAACAATGCGGACACATGCTTTTAGGATAAAATATACTCTTCTCACAATCTTTACACCGTTGTATCAACAAATTACGGTTCTTCGCCGCCTTATAAAAAGGCTCGCTGACACGAGTAATCTCCGGCATTGGATTCGTGTACTTATCCATGCGACAACTCCTTCCCTAAGATAATCACGTGCGGATCCATCATCTGGTTCCCGAAATTCGTCACTAATGCAACCTTGGCTTCGTCAATTTGGCGCCTTCCAGCCTCCCCCCTCAATTGTCGAACAGCTTCCACAATTGGGGTCATAGCAACTCCAAGACCTGTATCGCCTTGTTGAACACCACCATGTGTACAAACGGGAATCTTACCCCCGGGAGCGGCATATCCTTCAAAAAGGAATTTACCTGCCGTGCCTCTGTCACATAGTCCAAGCTCTTCCAGTTGCATTATGACAAATATTGGATAAGAAGAAAATAGTTCGAAAAGATCAACATCTTTCATCCTGATTCCAGCCTCACCAAGAGCCATGCGTGCTGCCGTCCCTACACCTAATCGAGTAAAATCTTTGTCCGGTTTCTGAATAATCGACATATACGGTGGACCTGAACGTCCCTCCCCAAGAATATAGACAGGTTGTTTGTTCATGGATTCCGCCTTCTTCGCACTAGTTACCACAAACGCGGTAGCGCCATCGGAAAAATTACCGCATTCCAATGTATGCAAATTGCTATTATATAACTTCGAATTTAACACGTCTTCTACGGATAAATCATCTCTGAATCTTGAATTATTGTTCAAAATTGCCCATTTTCGAAGCATAACGGTAACGGAAGCAAGCTGCTCTGAAGTAAGCCCTGTTTCTTGCATATATCTTTGTGTAATAAGACCGACAACATTTTTGTCCGATATCCCATAAGAACTTTCCCACTCTCTGTAGTATCCCTTGTTGTACTTATTATAGAACCACCAAAGATTTTCATCAGAACATCTGGAGTAATTTTGAACATTAAAAATAACCGCATACTCGACAACACCATCTGCAATAAGAGATTTTGCGGTCTCAATCCCCATCATTGGACTTGCCCACCACCCATTTACGTGCAAATTAACTTTTAAGGTCCCGTGCATGCCCATCTCTTCCGCAAGCCGGCAAAAAGTCACGTGATACGTATCTCTTTCTTGAGCAATTGGTGGGACAAAAATCAATGCCCCAATATCGGATTTTCCTATCCCAGCATCATTAGCAACTGCCTTGATTACATCTGTAGCCAAATCCATACAAGTTTTATCTGGATACCATCCTGTTGGAATTTCAGCAATACCTACAATAGCGAATTTATCCATTGTAAACTCCATTGAATGCGTACTTAAATATATACGAACAACCCAAGGCGACAAAATAACAACTACAACTCCTGCACATACTTACTTGGAGCGAGCTCTCCGTATTAAATCATTTGCGATTATGTTCTTATTTGCTTGTGGAGTACCGCCACCGATAGGCAGGACCAATGAATCCTTCACAAAACGACTTATGTCGTATTCCTTACAATATCCGTATCCTCCATGGATCTCCATACCCATCAAAGAAACATCTCTCGCAACTTTTGTTGTAAAATATTTGGTCATTGCCCCTTCCGCGGAACATGGCTTCCCTGCATCTATAAGGGCCGCAAGATGATAAACCATCAATTGTGCCGCCAAAATATTCGTTCGCATTTCCGCCAACATATGATTAACTGCCTGAAATTCGATTATCGGTTTTCCAAAAGCATGCCTCTCAAGTGAATATTTATACGCCGCTTCAAATGACGCTCTTGCAAGGCCAACCGAAGAAGCACCCAGTTGCCCATGTTCGACATCCAACAAATGAAGTAATTGTTTCCAGCCGTTGTCAATGTTCTCCGGCCCACCTAACACATTCGCAACAGGAACTTCAACATCCTCGAAGGACACCGAACATGTATCTGATCCGTGGGCTCCCAATTTTGGAATCGGCATAGCTACGATCCCAGGAGACTTAAGATCTACGAGCAGGAATGTCAGTCCCTTATGTTTCTGGACTTCTTTATTGGTTCTAACCAAAAGAACTAGATAATCGGCCACGTTAGGTGCAGAAATAAACATCTTGGATCCATTAATGATAAATTTGTCCCCATCCCGAGTAGCCATCGTCTTGAGGGCAGCCAAGTCCGTTCCGCCATCGGGTTCCGTCAGACCAAAAGCAAAAATATACTCACCGCTTAACAGTTTCTTGAAAAAATAATCTTTCTGCCATTTATTTCCAAAAGCATTGATTGTTTCTGCCCCATAAAAAGAATGTTCCACGAATACCCACGAAAGCACAAGAGACCGAAGGGCCAATTCTTCGAGAACAATATATGCTCCCAACGTATCTCTTCCATGACCGCCATATTCTTCTGGCACAAGAATACCAGTTATACCCATTTTTGCCAACACTCCTACTACTTCACGTGGATGTCTGTCTTCTTCATCTATCTTTCTTGCAACTTCTACAGGGTATTCCCTGTCAACCATCTTTCGTATACTCTCTCTAAGCATCACATGTTCTTCGCTTAAATTATCGTGAAATTCTATCATCTGAATCCTCCCATGAGTAGCGTATCAAAACACGCAACTATTTTCTATGTTACGCAACACTATCTACCGTTAAAGACAGGCTTCCTTTTTTCTAAAAATGCAGTGTAACCTTCTTTGAAATCATCGGAGGCCCAGATACCGACGAAACTCGACGACTCATACGTAAGCGCGCGAGAAAGATCCATTTCAATTCCATTGTCCACTAGCCGCTTGATCGTCTTTACCGCATAAGCAGGTTTCTTCGCCAAGTTCTTTGCCAACTTCAATGCTTCATTCAAAACATCTTTTTTCGGATATACCTTATTCACCATTCCAACTCGATACGCCTCCGCCCCACTGATAGGATCCCCCACCAGCAACATTTCTTTTGCTAATGCAACTCCGATGATACGAGGCAATATCTGTGTCCCACCAGCAGCAGGAAAAGCTCCTATATTTACCTCTGGCAAGCCAAACATTGCATCCTCAGCGGCTATCCTCATATCGCAGTGGAGGGATAGTTCCATCCCTCCACCCAAAGCATAGCCACAAACAGCTGCTATAACAGGCTTGCTCAATCTTTTCAGAGACGCAAGGGCATATTTAAATTTCTCCACAAAATCATAGGCTTGATCTGCTGACGATAACCCAGGGAACATATTGACATCCGCACCTGCACAAAACACCTTTTCCCCACCAGTTATTACCACCGATTTAATATCATCACAAGATTCCATTTCTTCCATTACCTTGGTAAGTTCTTCCAGAAGTTCTACGCTTAATGCATTTAGACGTCCCGGGCGACTTAAAGTAACAATGGCAACATCATTTTCTTTTTTCAAAACAATAGTATTAAACATAACCCCCCCCCCTCCCTATTATTATTAATATACCAAATAACATATTTATATTAAATACAAACTGGCTTTCGACATATACCTATACCTGCTTCATTCATTGTCCAAATCTTAGAGGCCGCATTGATCCATTCATGCCATCTTTTGATATCTCATTCCTCCCAATATTGCCGCACCCAAACTACCTGCGTATACCGCGTTCTCGTGTGTGCAAACATCACCGGCAATCCCTTTATTTTCAATAACTTCCTTCAATGCATTCAGCATTCCGACATCTTTAGACATTCCACCGGTTAAGAAGGCCGGAAACTTTGCATCCACAACAGAAAGCATTTTTACGATACGTTCAGCAATCGTAAGATGGACCCCCTTCATAATATCGCTTATATGTATTCCTCTCGACACCATATTAATCACGTCAGTTTCAGACAAAACAGCACAAATTGAACTTATTCTCTCTGGATTTTTAGATTGAATAGAAAGTGGGCCAATATCTGAGATAGCCACCCCGAGATAACGTGATATATTCTCAACAAACTGCCCAGTTCCGGACGCACACTGTCCTGTCATCTGATGGGAAAACATCCTGCCCTTCTCATCAATATTCATCGCTTTTATGTAAAAAGCGCCGACATCCACAACAGATTTCACACTATTATTCAGGAAACGTGCACCTCTGGCATGGGCTGTCATCGAATAAAAGTGACCCGTCCTAAATTCAATACTTTCTTTATCTCCGGTTGTCGCTATATATTGAAGATCATTCTGTTGCAAACCGGAATCATCGAGACAATCACGAAACACCTGCGTAATTACGCTATTGATCTTCCTGTTCCGTATCTTTTCCAGCCTATTTGTTAGTACAGTAACGTCTCCGTCCAAGTAATTGACGATTGACGCTTTTACTGAACTATTACCTACGTCTATACCCGCAGCGTGTATCATGATATCACCCCCTTCTCTTTGCGAATAATGCTGCTCCAAGGGCTCCGCTAAAGATTGACCCTTGAGATATATTAATTTTTATTGAGTTGCCATAATTAGTTGATATTATATTCCGCACTATATCTACCATGCTCCGATTCTTTGCTACACCTCCAGAAAATGTAAACTCGTTGGATACCCCCCCTGAGCGCGAGATCAAACTCATCGCTCTTTTTGCCATTGCAACTTCCAAACTATAAACAAGATTTTCAATCTTTTCACCCAAGTTCAGTTTGTGCCGGAGCTCGGCCCCTGCGAAAACGGTACAAGTAGATGATATTTTAACAAGTTTATTGCTTTGAAGGGCAAGAGGAGATAATTCCGATATATTTATAGATAATTGATCGGCTATGTATCCCAAATATCTACCGCACCCGGCCGCACATCTATCGTTCATGGAAAAAGAGGTAACCATACCCGCCTCGTCGATCTGGATGGCTTTCGTGTCCTGCCCGCCAATATCAAGTACCGTTCGAGTACCGGGAAAATAATAATGTGATCCAAAACCATGACATAATATCTCTGAGTATATTTTTTCTTTTTCAAATGGAAGTAGTTGTCGTCCGTAACCTGTCCCACCCTTATCGTGAATCTTCAACTCCTTATCGATGCCTTGCGCTAAGAATAAAATACAATTCTTATCTTCCTCACCAATAAGTTTATTTTCCACCATATTAGATAAACTTATATCAACACCTTGCAGGAATGACAATTTATTAACATCATTTTCAACTGATATAATCGCTTTGTCGTATATATTAATAAGTACTTCAAATGATAGTCCATACTTCTTATACACGTCATCAACACCCTTCATGAATAAATTAGACATTACATCCCTGAAAAACAACGATCTATCACGGACAAACCCCTCAACTATTTCTTGTGTTTCTCCTTTAAGAATGGCAAATATATCATTCAATGCCAACATAGACCGATCTTTTTCTTTTTTGTCTGACAAACAACTCACTATCTCAGCACATTCTACTTCTAACCTTTCGAAGCGTACCTTGTACTTATAACTCTCAAGATTGAGCGATAAACTGCTAAGGATAAGATCCCCTCGATCCTTGAATCGAGTATTCTCTTTTATCGCCGCTCCAAGAAAATTAAATTTTCCGGCAAGTGTCGCCTCTTCTTCCGCTACCATTACTGCCACTAAATAATTACTTCTCGTATTCGTTAGGCCTTCTCCAACAATTCTCTCCTTATCATCTATTATTATTGCCTTGCTTGTTGTCGACCCCAAATCAATTCCCATATAGTATGCCATATCGTTACCTCATTTGTTTTTATGGTACTTTTTCTCTTCCAACATCTGAATATATGAATCCACCCGAACTTTTATGTTTGAATATGAATAATATCTGGAATCAACAATGTCATACTCAATAAATAATCCAGGCAAACCCGTTCTCTTTTCCAACTCTTTCAGCATCGGCAACATACAAGCAGAGAACCCGTTACAACTTTTTATTGAAGCCACGACAAACCCATCGGCGGAACGATCTTTGATGTAATCTTCAAGAAGTTTTACCCGATTCCCAAGGCCAAAGTTCGCGATGCACCACATGCAATACTCAGCTATCGTTTCCAATGGCTTATTCATGTCATGCCTAAACCCCCACTCAAAAAATCCTCCGACTTTTGGGTAGTCTGCTCCTACAACCACAACCCCCCAGTCAGAGAATATCTTCCAGTTATCCCGGAAAGCGATCCATGGTTGTGGGCCGGATATAACAAGGCGTATTTTCTCCTTTATTTCCCCATCAGGTCCAACAGGGCCTTTCCCCTCTGAGATTCTGTTTTCAACTTCCTTTCTTAATAAACTATAATAGTCACAGCATTCCTGAGTTCCACGCCACCCGTTAAATATCGGACCTATGTAATATACACCCTGAAAGAAAGCGTCTATAGGGGAAGGACGATGCTTCGTCGAATCGAGAACCCAAGTATAGTCCTCCTCGGCCTTCGCCGAAAGAGATAACATCGCCTTCAATTTATCTTCATCGTATTTATTCCCAGTGGCCTTTTCCAAAGCTGGGATAACCTCTTCCTTCAACTGCTTTGCCCCATAATCAATCATCTCGGGAGATACCTTGTTTTCTCCCTGAAAAGGCATATGCAGCATAACCACAGGTACATCAGGGTACATATTTTTAAGAACCTCAAACCACTTCATAAAGGTAAAACACCCGGTATATGAAAGCAAAAGGAGGTCGGGAGGAGGAATTATCAGCCCTCCGGCTGGAGCAAGATTCCCACCCATGACCATCCCTACATGACATTTAACATAAGTACACACATCTTCCGAATGTCCGGCCTCTTCAGCGCGCCGTATCATGTCATCACTTTTCTTTCTCATGCCAGCTTGCAAAGAAAGAATTTCGGGATAGACCGGAATTGCATCAAAACTACGAATCAGCTCAGAAACATTTCCTGGAACAAAAGTATAGACAAGCTTTTTATTGTTTTCTTTCGAATGAGCCAATTCGTCGTAGTAATCTTTTTGCATCTGCTTCTGTTTTATCGTAGCAAAATCCCTATGCATACCAATCTTACTCATTACATTTCCCCCCTATTATTATCAGGCCAATTCCTAATATTTTTTTATTTCCAAACTCTTATGGAATCTGAAAATGCACCAACATCTTCTTCTATTGCCCGGAACTGACTATTATCCTCAGCAAATCGAAACTGGATATGCTGAATCCCTTCTTTTTTCAACGCATTTATATATCCAGGGACATCCAATAGAATCGGATCACAAAAACTTGGTGCGGCAAGAATAACCCCATCCGCTTTTCTACTACGGACTAATTCAATCAACAGTGCAGGTTTTGGGTTTGGACCCTCATATTTTGAAGAAGAGAATGTTGAATAAAGTAAAAAGGCATTAGAAATTGCTTTATATGGATCATTCGTCGAACAATCGATATCTTCCGTGATAAACCGATTACCAATCACGTAATCATCCCATACAACATAACACCCTGCCATTTCTATAGTCTTTACCAAGTCCAATGGTGGCTGCTCGCAAAAACCACCTACCACAACAACTCTTATTTTGTCCTCTAATTTTCTGTCCAATGTTTTAACATTGCCAAGATAATCAATTAACAGTTGATTGTGCTCTCTGACATCAAGTACGTTACCCGCACGTATCAATAAATAGAACTCATGGGACGGGACACGCGCTGGATCATCGGAACGAAGCTGATCAAGCGTACGAAGCAGTCTTCGATTCTCATTGTAGAGATTTATACTATTATTAAGGCTCTCCACTGTTGGGTCGTTTGCGCCCAAAGATACGAGACCTTTAATCAACTTTTTCATGTCGGTACATAACCATTCCCCGCCAATCTCAGGTTTAAAATTCTGTGGAATATCAAAATAATAGGTAAACTTGTCCGGGAACATAATGTTCCAGACCCCAACCATATTCCTTACCGTATCGCAAACTGATGGACATATTATACCAAGTAAAGGATCCAACATTTTCGACACACCCATCTCAACCACACTACGCGGCATATGACATATATAGGACTGATAACATGCATCTCCGTGCAACGCATCGATATCTCCACATCCCATTAACCCGACAGGCAATACATTTGCGGCATAAAGTATCTCTTTCGGTACCCAAATAGGAAGATACCCTACCGCCATGCCACCCGTCTTCTCTTTCCATTGTTTTACATATTCCAAGCGCACATCTTCATAAATCGCCGTACAGCGGTCAATGACTTCTTTAACGTTCAATTTTTCCCCCACTAGTGGTGATGTTTTTCATTTATTAAAAACCAACAAAAACAGGCACCCTCTCTCCCTGTAAAACAAGATATTTACTTATGAATAACGAAAAATCTAACGATCCATCTCTGGCGTACAAAAAAATGGTATACGAGTCCCAATCGAAATGAGCGCGGAGCGATCTTCTGAGTTTTCAATTGAATATATTGCTTTGATATTGTTCACTCATCGTAACCGAAGCACCTATAATATACATATAGTTACTACAACCAAACTCATCTTTCAGAAATACCCCCTTCAACAAACAAAAACAGAAATATTATTGCCTTAAGTTATAAACTAACTTTCCTTAAAAACCAACCTCACTTAAACAATGAAGACAATGGCGCAGCACACAACACTACTATATAGACATGCTATGGCATCAAATATCACCACAATTATCTTTCTTTATTAGGCCATTAACTCCGCAATTTCTCACTTGGCTCCAACACTTCAATTTGTATTCCATTTACAGACCTTGGATGTATAAAATTTACTTTCCCAAAACTGCCGGTAAATGGTTTTTCACTTACAAGTACGGCACCCTCATTCTTCATTCTCTCCAATTCATTCTCAATGTCAGAAACCTCTATAGTTACAAGAAATACTCCCTCCCCTTTTTTCTCCAAAAACTTTGCAACGGATGTATCTTCTTTCAGTGACGCGATAAGATGAATCTTTACTCCACCCACATTAAATATTGATCCAATCATCCCGGGAAATGCAAAATCACTCTCTGGCATATGCGTAGATTTAATATTCAATATCTTCTCATATTTCGCCGTGGCCGAGGCAAGATCCTTTACTGCAATATTAAATCCATAAATACCTTTAACCATTTTCCCCTCCCTTAATTTGTATTGTAACTAATATTTCCCTGATTCCCCCTCTTCACTTTAAGAATTTACGAAGCAAATTTAGAGGTATTGGACTCGTAATTGAAAAATAACCACCCTCAATCCAGCATTTGTAAACCGCGTCGTTTTCGCAACATGCTTATATTGCAGCATTATTTACTCGCATCATAGGAGAAAGGCAGTAATTGCACCTCAAGATTAACGCCGGGCACCGCATCACAAGTAAAGTTCACTGGAATGGGTAAGCATTATCCAACAAGCCAGTTTCTCTCAGATGACCTCGTTTTCGCCGAATTTTATAAAACTAATGCTCCAGACAAACCAACTCAGCGGAAGATATGCCGTCGAGAGCGTCTCACCCTCTCGGCAGCCTATCTCCGGTTCAATCCGGTTCGATAAGGCCCGTTGTCACGGCAAACACAGCAGATCCCGTCAATCGCAAAGCCCTCTAAGCATATTTCGCGTGACAACGATTGCTGATGATTGATTTGAAAATTATTCCATCCGAATACATCCGCAGATGTTCTTACCGGCAAGCATGTCAGCATATGCCTCATTTATCTGATCCAATTTATAGTACTTTGTTATAAGTTCATCAAGCCGCAGGTTACCTGCTTTGTACATATCCATCAATTGTGGTATGGCTCTCTGTGGGGTGGAACCACCGTAAAGGCATCCCTTGAATGTTTTTTGCATTACCACATCTGTAAAAACATGAATATCGTAGCTCATTACATTCATAGATGGTACTCCAACCCACACCGCTGTACCGTTCTTATTAAGAGATTGATCACACCATTTAACGATATCCGGGTGGCCCATCGCATCAATGGCAACATCTACACCGACCCCAGTAATCTTCATAACCTCCTGGACAACATCCTGCTTGGAGGCATCAATAAAGTGAGTGCATCCCCACTCCATTGCCCATTTTTTCTTGTTCGGATTGATGTCAACACCTATGATAACAGTCGCATTCACGGATTTGAATCCCTGAATGGCATTAAACCCAACACCTCCAAGACCAACCACCATTCCAGTACAAGCCTGCTGAGCATTTCCGGTGTTGACCACAGCGCCCCAGCCTGTTGGGACCCGGCATCCGACGATCGCTATCTTTGTCAGGTCAACGGACGGATCCACCCGGACGCAGCAATCTTCGAGAATCGTAACATATTCGCTAAATGCTCCCAAATAAGCAAATTGATCGATTTTATTTCCTTTTCTGTCATGAATTCGGGACGTGCCGTCACTTCTTTCGCCGGTCATGACATTTGCGCCTGAATCACAAAGTTGTCCGTGGCCGGTAGTGCAGGATTTGCAATGCCCGCAGGAAGGTACGAACGCCATGACGACTTTGTCGCCCTTCTTAACCCGCGTAACATTTTTCCCGACTTTTTCAACGATCCCTCCACCTTCATGCCCGCATACAATAGGGTATGCCACAGGAAAATCGCCCTCGACACAATGCCAGTCCGTATGACATATCCCGCAAGCCACCATACGTATCCCCACCTCATTGTCTCGGGGATCATCCCATTCCACTTCCTGGATAACAAATTTCTGCTTTTTGCCAAGCAAAACAGCCGCTTTCGCCACTACCATGATAACCTCCTCTTATTCACGGTTTTTACCGAAAAAAACCCGGCTATCTCTACCCGTCGGTGCCTGCTGCGAGGATGTATGGATCCATCACTTCCGCTTGGTACCCCCGCCCATTCTTCCACCAATACAATCCCGAGGCATCTCTTTGTTTCTCTGTAAAATTGGAGCATGCCATCATTCGGGGTGAATATTACTACAATCATACTACAGTTTCAATCCCTCCCCTCCCTATTCGGTCGGGGAAAGCAGCCCGATTTTACAGCGGGCTGATAAACACAGATGACAGACCACACATCAGGCTATCTCTAAAAAAACAGTTTCAACGTTTTCAGGGTCAACAACTTGCGTAATAAATAAAACACATCGCTTCTCTCGATTAAAATTACATATTCCCATCCCACCGGTGGAGATATCTTCCCAGATACCGCCAGACTTCTAGATTTTTTGCCGTTTACACTAGCAAGTAAACGTTCCTTTGCGGTGGGAGGCATGGTATCTAAAGCTTCATCAAAAGTCTTGATCTCTGCATCAATAAAACATAATCCAAGATTTTCTTTTCCAAGTCCTCGTGACCACATTCGCATAATATACCCTTTTATAATTATTTTATTTTGAAGATTGTACGGTTTGATGCGAGCGTTAGCGTGATTCCATGGACTCGCCAACGGGCAACCCATTCATACAACTTATAAACGTACCACAAATAAAATACGCCGCGATTTTATTAACAACTATCGCCATTTTTCTCCCGTTTTCAGGGAAATAATTCCCTCGGTTGGCTGATGGCGACGCTGTTTTCCTCTTCCTTCTCCTTTCTAAAGGTTACCCCCACCCCCGCACGCATCCAAGCATCTCGTCCGATGTGGCGTACACGGGCCATACTACCGGCCCATGCCGCCACCTTAGCCTGTCATGAACTATCCGATTCAATTATACCTGAACCTGCGAGTTTCGTCTACTGCAATCTCGCAGGTTCAGGTTCATCAAGCTACCTCATCATAGCACCAATCCCCCCTTGATCGCATTTTCGATGTATTGAGGTGTTTTCCACCACGGGGAAATCCCTAAATCTTTCGCGATAACATTTGCGGCTCCATATCCGCTACCCAGCAATACCATACCTCCCGGATACACGCTTGCTCCACCTACATAATAGCCTTTTATTGGTGTATTGTATTGAGAACACAGATCATTTGGTCGAAAACTTCCCATTTGAGTACTTATATACTCGCCGTGCTTGATAGAACCATTTTTCATATTAGGAAATTTCATTTCTATATACGTTGGCGGATAGGGATATTTTCGAATGATACGGGCATTAACCATATTAGGAGCATACTTAAATAGTAATTCTTTTAACTGTTCACCATACTTATCCTTCATATCCTCCCAGTTGCCACTTTTCAGAGTAAATGGAGCCAACGTTTCAATCCTCATTACATGTAAATGTTTTGGAGGGGCAATCCACTCTTCAAGAAATTCTGGGTTTATAACATTCGTTTGAGATTTATCAAATTTTGTAACACATGTAATATGCGCACATTTAACTAATCCACCCTCTTTTGCAACAAGGAATTCCGATACTACATCCTCCAGTGTCTCTACTCCCATCACTTGTATCAAAGCTTGCCCGGAATCCGTGTCATTACTTGCAGCGGAAAATACCGGTTCTTTGTCAGCAATTAAGTGCAGAAGGAAATGACTTGTTGCTTCCCATTGCCATCCCTCTACTGCATCACGAATTCCAGGGGCCAATTTGTCAAGATTGTCTTTTCCAATGAATCGTAAAAACGATTGCTCCGGATCTACCGTGCTCACAACGGCTTTCGCGCGGACCTTGCGCCCGTCAGTTGTTATTACCCCAACAGCGCTCCCGTTTTCTATGATTACTTTATCCACCTCGAGAGTATCTTCAATATCACCATTGTAATGTTCTAACGTCTTGACCAACGATGATGAAAGTCGGTGGCTTCCTCCACGAATAAGGGAAGCATTAAGCATTCTAATTATATATAAAGGAACCAGATAACCAACACCGCTTACATTCGGATCAATTCCCCACATTGTTGTTAGATAGAGTAATAATGCCTTCAATGATTCCGTCTCAAAATTACATTCTTCAATAATCTCACGAGGAGTTTTCTCGGATAACTCCAATATCCTTTTCCCCAGGGGCTTCTTGTCCATAATACTCAGCAAATCAAGTGGGGGTAGCACGGGTCGATAAGTTTGCGGAACAAGACATTCTTCACACATATCGCTAAATTCTTTATATACTTTCCGGAACTTTTCAGCATCTTTTTTGGAAAACCGAGAAATAGACGCTACGTTCTTCTCAACATCATTATATAAACATAACGCCCTACCATCCTTAAGCAGTAACGAAGCGGCCGGTTGTGGTGTAATATACGTACATCCCACCTCATGCAGTTCCAAATCGGTATATGCGGGCGCTTTGTCCATCATCATCATATACGTCGCGTGTGTATTTATCCGGCAACCGGATTGCTCGTCCGTCATCACTCCGCCGCCGGTTTCCCATCTGCGCTCAAGCACCAGGACAGACGCACCCGCTTTCGAAAGATAGGCTGCGGTAGTCAATCCGTTTATACCACCTCCAACCACAATTACGTCATATTCATTTCTCATCAGGGCCTCCCTAATTATAAATATTTATAAATATTCCCTTTACATAAATGGCATGAATGCTTAAATCTTAATTTTCCAATTCCACCCAACTCTTTCGCAATATCGCATATACGGTTCGTTCCCTCGTATTTTTCCCATCCATTTTTTGTCTAAAACACCTAAATCTTCAGCAACGGCCATGGCTGTACCATACCCACCAGTCAACAATGTTGACCTTGTAATATTAACTTCCGTGATATACAAGTTTTTTATTGGAGTTCTAGGAGCGCCACAACCGGCGAAAGGCCTGTTTTCACCCCATTGATTATATTCCATCGAACCACCACTCCAAGTACCCATCAACATACTTGCATTTCTTCTGTTAATATCCAACGGCGTATGCACATATCTTTCAACCTTGGCAGTTTTAATATTTGGCGCATACTTGGCCATTACATTTTCCACTTCGTCGGCATACTCTTCCCTTACCAAGTCCCAGTCTCCTGGCCCATTTAATTTCTTATTTTTCCATCGCCTTATATTAAATGGAACATCCGCCCAGAGAAGGACTGTGTGCATCCCTGCCGGAGCTTGTGTCGGATCCAGTGTTGTGTAACGAAAACAACCACCGAACATAATAGCCGGATCAGGCAACTGTCCCATCGCGTAACTTCTTTTCAGGCGGGCAGAATCTTCTACGGTTTCTACACCACAATTATACATGAAAACGGATTCCCCAATCTTTGGATCCAATTTATCAGTCCATTTAAAACTATCGAACATAAGAGGCTCTTTCATTAAATAGTAGTTGGTAAATAATACTTGCCCTTCATAATCATAATTCATCGTTGCATTTGTTACCCACTGTGGAAGATTTTCCGCACCAACAAGCCAAAGGAAAGTTGGAACAGGCGTAAGATCACTTATTACCGCTTTTTTTGCCTTGATCGTCCGTCCAGGGTAAACCGAATCTTTCGACAGGACGATACCTTTCGCCGCACCATTTTCGACAATAATTTTCTTCACGGCACAACTCTGATATACCTCTCCGCCGTAATGCAACAGGCAACGATAAAGCGAATGCGGAACCAAATGACTACCACCCCTTGGAGTGGACAAATACGCCCAAGTCGGACCAATGAGCAAACCCATTATAATGCCAAGGGCACCCACACCCTTTATCCAAGGATCCGGACCAAGCTCAACCATGGTGCTTATGATTCCGACCTTTATTCTTTCATCTTCAAACATGATATCCAGCAGATGATACCCAGTCATATTAACCGAGCCCGTAGGAATATGAGGGCAATCATTTAAAATCTGTGCCAGTTTCGCGGTAACTTCAGGACTTGGAATGGCATAAGTTGAAAGATGCGTCATCTCAACAAGTAGATCGCCCTTTGCAAAGTAATTGCAAATATCACGAAACACATTTGCGTCATGTTCATTCAAGGCTTTCAATAATTCGTATGTTTTTGTTGTGTCGTAGTTGTGCAACGCAAATGCTGTACCGTCCAAAAATGGATAATAATATCCCCAGCCACCTTTTGCATACAACGGCTCATATCCAAAACGTTCCATCTCCAACTCTTCATAAGAAGGCGCTGTAAGCACGCCCATACCGGAGGCATGCAAATTACACCGCACACCTGGCCGCATAACTTCTTCCGTGTCACAATTAGTCCCGATCTCATTCCTCGCCTCGAATACCGCAACTTTTTGTCCCAGCTTTGCCATATATGCCGCCGCCGCCAAACCGTTAACTCCAGCACCGATAACTATCACATCATACTCATCGCGCATAACGAATCTCCTCCTCAAAATAATTTTTGCCCCAGTGCCCACGTCCATTCTGTGGCATACGATGCTGGTACCTACCAATCTGTCTTTAATTCCCCTACCGCATCTATTATTCAAAAAGGGGAAATAAAAAAAGTTTGGTGTTATCGTTCCATATCAGCTATTTTTTTCCTTTGAACTTTTCCAACACCATCTTTTAAGATTTCTGTCACAAATTCTATCTTTCTTGGATATTTGTAGGCTGCAACTTTCGATTTAACAAAATCCCTCAATTCATCAGACAAATCATCAGAACCTTTAAATCCTTTCGTAAGTATAATATTAGCCTTCGGCACCTCCCCCCGTATTTCATCGAACGAAGGAATAACTACAACTTCGCTTACTGCGGGATGCAGGCGTAATACTTCTTCTATTTCAATCGGATCAATGAATCTTCCCGCACTCCGGATTAGCGAACTCGCTCTTGTTTGAAATTCAAGCCAGCCGTCTTCATTTTTTTTAAAATAATCATCCGCCCTGCTATAATTTCCCCAATTCATATCGTCCTCAATATATCTCTCAATATCCGGATGCTTGTTTTTCAGGAAACATATGCCCGATGGACCCCGAACCAACAATACACCACTCTCACCCTCAGGCAGATCTTTCCCATCCTTATCTACGATCCTCACCTCATAACCAGGTAATGGGAGCCCAACCGCACGTCCTGGCGCCACTTTTTTCCCGCGATCACCCGGGGTAATAAACCATCCCGCAAGTGGCGACATACCATAACCGTTCCAAGGTTCAAAACCAAGTATCTTGGTCCATTCTTCAAACGTCTTCTTATCAAAATATTCGCCAGAACAACAAACCAACCTTAAACTTGATAAATCGAATTCCTTAAGATTTACCGACGAAGATATCATCCTTAATACAGTAGGCGAGGCTATTAACTTCGTAACTCTGTACTTTTCGATCGTCCTTACGACTAGATCAGGAGTGTAGCGTTCCCTGTTCAGAATTGAAGTAATCCCGCCAGCGATTATGTTGCTGGTTTTTTCCAGATTTCCAAACCCATGCCCTACAGGTAAAGGACAATAATGCACATCGGAAACTTGAGTTCCACGAACTTCAACAAGATCTAAAATAGTAGCTATCTGCGCCGCGTGTGTACATAATGATCCTTTGGGTCTCCCGGTTGTTCCACCAGTATAATATATACTATTGACATCTAATAGTTGGGTTTTTGCAACTTCCAATTCAACACTATTACCATCAATCATTTTGTGAAAAGGAACAAACGATCTCTTACCCCTGTAATCCCCCGCAACAATCAATATTTCGACTGCCGGGGAGTTTTCCAATGCCTTTTCAACATCTACCACGTAATCCGAATGGGTAATAACCACCTTGCATTCCGTATCGTTAAAAATATATTCCAATTCACCTGCTTTTTCCAACGGTTGAGTTGGAACACAAATGCCCCCTATTTTCCATACCGCCATCTGAGTGATAACCGCTTCCAAGTCATCTCCAAACCGAAACACAACCCGATCGCCTTCTTTAACACCCAACCCCCGTAACGCATTTCCCATCTTGTTTATATTTTCCAATACTTCTCTAAACTTTATTGCTTGCCCATCCATATAGTAAGCAACTTTACCTTCCAACCCTCTATTTAATACGCCAATATCCCAAAACATCTCGGCACAATTTATATGATCTTTGTTTAACAACAACCTTGAATGCTTATCTGTGAAAACGAAATCCGGCCAAGTATCTTTGGGTGGTAACATTCTTTCCGGCATATTATCAAACAATTTACACCCCCAAGCAATGATAAATATTCAAATAAACCAAATACTATCTCGTTGTTTGCTTTAAAAATTCCGTTGTAAATACAGAATCCGAATAAACCAAATTATACGGTGCTTTTGTTGGTTCTGAATTAAATAATATAAAAGTTTTTGAACGATTTGCCCAATCCAATACTTCTATCCCCTCCCAAGAACGCTCACTATTTTCAGTCCAATAATTGCTAACCCTCCAAGTCCGGTATATTTTCCCCTTTTGATCAAAAAATTCACCGTATGAAGCATTAGAATTATCGACATCAATGTACATAACCCGTTTCCCATACATATAGTTTGGATCCGTACATTTGTATGTTAATTTATAATATTTACGAAGCTCCACAGGTAAGTTAATAAATTTCCCATCAAAAGGAATTTTCATTGCATCAAACCCATTGCTATAACTAGTTGGAAGAAGATACTTACCTAATTCTATGCTTTCCGGATACATATTCTTATAATCTATTTTCTGTTCAAAGTTCGCATAATCGTCCATATTTACATCTGTCCCAAAGAGAGGATCCTGAACATCGGCACCTGTGAAACGACGCAGCCGTCGAATAGCCGGCATGTAGGCCCATGAATCATCATTTTTTTCAAAATCAATGTATCTTACTCTTAATATCGCGAATCCAGCAGCATCGTACGGTTTGGTAAATACAGTTGTCGCTTTCCAATCAACATCTGTGTTAGAGTACGATGGAACTGGAGGCAATGTTACCCTATTAACAAACGGTTTCTGGTAATAAGTAAATGCAACGTCCTTTCGTCGATTTAATTTATCTATAACGATAAAATATATGTAATATTTGGAAGAGTCTCCCCAATTCCTACGTCTAGAAAAATTCCAGGAAACTTCATGGATATTTTTAGGTTCCGGAAAAGGTGTTCCCGCCGCATAATTAATCAATTTATCATTATTCGGAGATAATTTAACCTTGCCCAAATTAGCTTTATCAGCCTTTTGTTCATCTTCGGAAAACCGCAATTCCCTCGTTGGAACGATAGTTATTGGAAATGGCATATCATGAACTGTGGCACCTCTCTTTAGTCTGGAAAAAAGAACCCCTGGCAAAAAATACTCGAGCTCTGGAAAATTTTTATAATTACTTTCATTAATAACTGTCCCTGACGGCAATGCATTCATATTATAGGATTTGTGCATATGAATCTTCGGGTCAATTTTTCCAAGCACACCAGATGAGGCGAATGCAGAGAACGGAGAAGATGATGCAGCCAATATTCCTACGCTACCGGCAGCTTTCAGGACATCCCTTCTTGTATACCCTGACATTGGTACCTCCCCTGAATATTTTGTTTCTTCTACGCACTCTTTTCTATCAACCTCTATAATTGATACCTGACCTGGAGATATGCGGTATCATCTTCATCGAATGCTCCGAACGGCAACCTCTGCGTATTTTTCCCCTCGAAGATGTTTGCACCTGCTTCGACCCTCACATGC
>ORJL010811756.1_pt1 | contig 30511 bp, 23 predicted proteins | sample 1779941 | NCBI WGS metagenome assembly ORJL01 (sample SAMEA104232317, study PRJEB22302) | groundwater metagenome | biome: forest; feature: aquifer; material: groundwater | place: USA | collected 2011-08-07 | depth 5.8 m | reverse complement strand
TATTCATGAAGGCCCGCGGGCCTTCATGAATAATCCGGGCTAGGCGTCCATCCCCTTCGTGCCGCGGACGCCCTCCAACTCGGCGCGGCCCTGAATGCAGTCTACGACCAGGCGCTGGGGTGCGAGTTCGTGTGCCTCGACACCCGCCTCGCCGATGCCGCCCGTCGCGAGGGATTCCGCGTCCTGCCGTAGACTGGCGTCGCCTCGCGAGCGCGCGGAACCAGGCGTGGCGGTTGTGATCGCCGCGCGCCGCGGATAGAATCCCCCCTCCGATTAAGGCTTCGCCTCGCGATCACCACTGGAAGGGAGGAGACATGACGATCTCGCAGGGTACCCAGGCGGGCAGCAGGGCCGTTCCCGTCTGGGGGGCATTCATCGTCGCGCTCGCGCTAGGGCTGCCGAGCCGCGCCCGCGCGGAGGGCGCGCCGGACGTGGATGCCGTCCTCAAGAAGATCGACTCCGCGCTCTTCTTCAGCGACGCCCAGGAGAAGCTCAAGGGGTACAAGGTGAACCTCCAGACCTGGACGGGCTCCACCTCGGGCGGGAAGGCCGCGCCGCCCGTCGCCAAGGACGCGAAGCCGGCGGGCACGCTCACGTTCGACGCGGCCAAGGGGGAGAAAAACCAGGAGGGGCCCGACAAGGCGCAGGTCGCGCCGGGGAGCTTCCTCCCGATGTGCGGCCCGTGGACGCTCACGGCGCTCGTGGCGTTCGAGATCGACCTCTTCGCCACACCCTTCGGCAAGCGGTTCGACGCGGAGGCGTGGGACCGCGAGTGCACCGAGGCGGGCGGGGGGTACCACCTCGTCCTGACGCCGAAGGAGCCGATCGGCGAGGCGTTCATGCTCAAGCCTGCGCTCACCGGGATCGAGATCGACGTGAGCAAGGAGGGCGTGCCGACCGGCGCGACCCTGCACCTCGATCAGAAGATGATGCACGACGACGGCACCGCGAAGTTCGTCTTCGTCGACGAGAAGGGGAAGAAGCGGATCGATCGGATCGAGAACGACCTCCACTCCGCGAACTTTCACGTCGCGCCGGTCCTGTCGTTCAAGTTCTCGAAGGTCTCGTCGTGGGTGCTTCCCGAGTCCGTGGAGTTCCGCGTGGCGGGCGCCGAGCTGTCGGGCACGATGGCGGGGATGGAGATGGTCACGACCCTGTTGTACCGCGACTACGCCATGACGAAGTAGCGGGGGAGGCGGCGCCTCGCGGCCGCGCCTCGCGGGATGAGGGGGCGGGCGGGAGATGCAGGAGGTCGGGTCGCAAGGGTGATACGCAGACTCCCGCCCGCCCCGAGGTTTCCTACGACTCGACCGGGACGGCGTACGGGATCTTCTGTCCCGCGATCTTCGCATACAGGCGCGCGCCGAGGCCGAAGAGGCCGACGACGATCAGGATGGCGACGAACGACAGCAGGAACGGCAGGACGTAGCCGAACGCCTCGAGGAGCACCGCCCCGCCCTTCCCGAAGTGGTCCATGCTCCGCTGCCACGCGCCGGCGAGCAGGCCCTTCACCTCCGTCTTCGCCAGCCGCTCGGGGTTGTCCGAGAGCGCCAGGTCGATCCGCACGAGCTCCACCGCCGCGTCCTTCACCGCGCCGCCCGCCACCGCGCGGTTGCCCGTCACCATCTGCGCGGTGATCCGCTCGGTGAGCAGGTCGCCCAGTTTCCGCAGCGCGCCGAACACCTCGGTGAACTTGTCGGACGGCACCGTCAGTCGGATCCGCCCGTCGTGCGTCTGCGGCGTCCCCGAGACGTCGATGGTCTCCAGGTACCCCTTCGCATCGCCGGCGAGCTTCTCGACCGAGGCGAGCGCCTCGAAGACGTCGTTCACCCGCACCGAGAGGGAGGCCTCGCGCTGGTAGGCGCGGCCGTCGGTGCCGAAGGCGACGTCCATGTCCTGCCCGGCGCCGGGGATTCCGCGCGCCCCGACCAGCGCGTCCTGGGCCCTCTCCGACATCGCGAGGGACTGCAGGGAGTGGGGGGCAGCGACGCTGCCCTCATCGAGCGCGTGCGCGGCCTGCCTTTCCGCGGGGGCCTTCGCGTCCTCGAAGAAGTACCCCGCCACGCTCACCGTGGCGGCCAGGAGGCAGAGACTGACGAGACCGACGATCTTGAGACGACGCATGGTGAATCCTCGCAAATGACGTGATGCGAGGGAGTCGGGGGATGGGGTGAGGATCTTAGGCGGGAATTCGGGGGGAAATGTGCAAGTCTCAATGCGCAATGAGCATGTAATGCAGAAGGAACAATACGCAAGGGCCCATTGCACATTGGGACTTGCGACTTACATGCTCATTGCGCATTGAGACTTGCTCATTCGGCCAGCAGGCTCCGGATCTCGTACTCGACCACAGTGGCCTGGCTCGGGTGCCCTTCCCAGCGGACGCGGCCGAGCTTGTCGATCAGGAAGAGGTGAGGGATCGTGGCGACCCGGAACGCCGCGAACGTCTTCTCGCCGTCGTCGATCGCGATCGGGAACTGGATCCCCTGCTGCGAGACGAACTCCCCCACCGCCGCGCGGTCCTGCTTGTCGTCCAGGCTCGTCACCCCCTCGACCACCAACCCCTGCGAGCCGAACGCCTCCGCCCACTTCGCGAGCGAAGGGACCGCGGCGCGGCAGTTCCCCTCCCACGTCGTCCAGAACGCGACGAGGACCACCTTCCCCTTCGTGTCGGGCGCTGCGCCGAGCCACTCCTTTGCTACGACCGGGGGCGCCTCCGTGAGGAGGAGGGGGAACGTCCCGCGAAGGCCGTCGAGCATCTCCTTCGCCCCGGAACTCCAGCGGCTCTCGGGGAATCGCTGCACGAACTCCTCGAGCCCGAGCGACGCGCGGTCGAGGATCCCCGTCTCGTACGCGCGGTAGACGGTGGCGAGGAACCCTCCCTCCTCCGCGACCTTCGTGAGCGCCTCGGGGCGAAGCCGCTCGACCCCCTCCAGCTCCAGCTCCAGCGTGAGCGTGAGGGCGTCCTCTTTCCCAGGCGCGGAGGCGGTCACGCCGACCTTCCCTTGCAGCCACTGGAGGACCCCCTGCTCGGCGTCGAACCGCATGGCGACCTCGCCGGGCTGGAACGAGAGCGTCTGCCCCGGCGGCGGCTGGTCGGTCTCGACGGCGAACTTCGAGTGGACCTCGACGCGCGCCGGCTGCGAGGGGTCGGCCCCCGCGACGGCGTACTCGTAGCGGCAGACGAGCGGCCCGGCGCGCAGCTCGCGCTTCCACGTGTCGCCGGCGGTCGCCGCGGCGTCGGGGAGGACCTGGATGTCGGAGAGGGAGCGGAGGAGCGCCGCATCGAGCGGGAGCTTCGTGAGGTCCTCCTGCTCGCGCCCCTGGTCGTCGAGGGTGAAGAAGGCGAGCTGCTTCGTCGCGCGCGGGAGGGTGGGCTGGATGTCGGCGCGGGCGGCCTCCAGGCGGTCCTTGCCGTCCTCGGTGTAGGCGAGGATGCGGGCCTCGTCGGTCTCGTCCTCGCTACTTAACGTGATTCGTGGCGGCTTCTGGGTGCGGTCGAAGAGGAGGAGGGTGCGTCGGCCGACGCGCTCGAAGGTGATCGACTGCGCGTGGTCGCCCGACTTCGCCTCCTGCCGGTTCACGATGCGGACGCGGTAGCGGAGCACGGTGCCCGCCTCCGCCTTGTAGCGAAGGAGGACCGGCTTCGCGTCGTCGGCGCAGAGCGAGAGGACGAGAACGAGAGGTAGAAGTCTTTTCATTGCGGGAAGGATATCGCGCGAGGGGCCGGCGCGCAAGGAGACCGCGGTCGCCGGCAGACATCCGCGCTTGCGACGCTCTTCCGCCCGCTTCGCGGGCTGCCGCCCCATACGTGCATCGCACCTCCGCGGGCTTGCGCCCGCGGCTACTGCCTGCCGCCCGCTCCGCGGGCTCCGATTCCTCGTCGGCCCCTGTTCCCGTGGGCTTGCGCCCACGGCTACTCGCTGCCGCCCGCTCCGCGGGCTGGCCGCCAGCCTGCGACGCGGGATTGGCTCCAGCCCGCGACGCGGGATTGGCTCCAGACCTCCTGACATGGGGGTAGCTGATTTTGCATCATCACACATGTGAACACCGAGGTTTCGCGACGCGCAACCCGGCTACGCGGGAGACGTTCCATCGCCCATCGGCCGCAGACCGGCCACTCACGTGGGGGGTACGCGCAACCCGGCGCCACCGGAGGAGTTCCACCCGCCAACTCACCAAAACGTGCTTGACGAATTACTGAACATCTGCCCGCCCGGAGGCCATTGTAGGCCACTCTGGGGGATCCATGTCAGGAGGTCTGGACTCCGGCCCGCGGAACGGGCTGATCGCCAGCCCGCGGAGCGGGCGGCAGCAAGTAGCCTGCGGCGTCAGCCGCAGGTCCATGGCTGACGACAGGGGAGCGCCAGCCCGCGAAGCGGGCGGTAGAGCGACGCGCGATTGGGCACGCACGCGCAGCACGGGAGTCCGGGGTTGCATCCTGCGCCCTTCAGAGTTCAGAATGTACCCCATGTTCGACAAGTGCTCCAACCGCGCACGGAAGGTGTTCTCGCTCGCCGATCGGGAGGCGCAGCGGTTCAACCACGAGTACATCGGGACGGAACACATCCTCCTGGGTCTCGTGCAGGAGGGCTCCGGCCTCGCCGCTCGCGTGCTCAAGAACCTAGACGTGGATCTTCGGAAGATCCGCACTGAGGTCGAGCGTGTCATCCCGAGTGGCCCGCCGACGGTGCCGGTGGGCCAGCTCCCGTTCACGCCGCGCGCGAAGCACGCCCTCGAGCTCGCCCAGAAGGAGTCGGAATCCCTCGGTCACGATCACATCGGGACGGAGCACCTCCTCCTCGGGATTCTCCGCGAGCACGAGGGCATCGCCGCGCAGGTCCTCATGAACCTCGGTCTCATCCTCGGCGAAGTCCGCGCGGAAGTCCTCCTTGTCCTCGAAGCCGAGGTCGAGCCGACCACCGTGCAGGCTCCTTCGAGGGCGCTTCCCTCCTGGGACTCGATGACGCTCGTGGACCTCGTCCTCGCGCTTCAGCACGACATCGCGGCGCCGACCCCGCAGGGGCCGCCGACGCTCGACCGCATGAGCGACGAGGTCAGGGGCGCGCTCAGGTCCGCCTCGGAGATCGCGCGACTCGCCGGCTGCTGCCGAGTCGAGCCCGAACACCTCTTCGCGGCGCTCCTGCAAAGGGTCCCCTCGCGCGCCGCCAACCAGCTCCGGGTCATCAGGATCGACCCCGCGCAGATGACAATCGCCCTCCTGAACCAGGCCCCCGTGGGCGCGTCCCCTGCGGCGGCAGAGCCGTCATCCTCGCCAAGCGTGGATCGATCCATAGGGCGCGCGTGGGAGCTCGCGCGTCGCGCAGGCAAGTCGACGATCGCGTTGTATCACGCCCTCCTGGGCCTCGTTTCCGAGGCAGAAGGGGAACTCGCGAGGTTCCTTCAGACCGTCGGCGTGGAGCACGTCGACCTCCGCCGGGAGCTCGTCGCTTGGCTCCAGCCCGACCACGAGCCGGCGCTCCCCCCTTCGTACGCATCCTCCCTGCCTCCCATTCCGATCTCGCCGCAGGCCTGGGATCGGCTGCACGCCTCATGCGAGGAGGCGCTTCGCCGTTCCCACGAGCGCATCGGGCTGCCCCACCTGGTCACGGCATTCCTCCCAGACGCGACGGAGGTGAACTGGGAGGAGCCCGGGCCAGGAGCCGCCACTGCGCAGGCCGCGCTGCGCTTCGACCCGGTCGCCTCCGACGCGATCACCCGCGTCGGCGAGCTCGCCTGGGCGATGGGCGACGACTCGACGACCGTCCTCCATTTCGAGGTGGCGATCCTCTCGGTCATGCTCACGGAGTGGGCGGGGCACCTCGGCGAAGATGCCGCGGTGCTGACCCGTCGGCGACAACGCGCATGGAAGAAGGTCCTCGCCCTGACCCCGGCGATCCCCGACGGGCGCACCCGCGCGCGCGCCTTCGCGGGCGAGTCGATTGCCTCCCTTCGTCGCGCGAGCGAACTCTCTCGCGCGGAGGGCGCACCGTTCACCGAGCCGCATCACCTCCTGCTCGCGCTGCTCGAGGACCAGGCCGGCGCAGCCTCCCGCCTCCTCGACGCGATGCGCGTCGACCGGGAGGCCTCGCGTCTCGTCGTCGAACGTCGGCCTCGCTGGCCGGACGTGAAGCCGGCCGAGGGAGTGCGCCTTTCCCCCGCAACCGTGGACGCGGTCGCGATGGCGGCGGAGGAGACCTTCGCGCTGCGCCTCGAGGCGATCGACACCGATCACCTCCTCCTCGGCCTCCTGCGCACGCGGATCACCCTCGCCGCGCAGGCCCTCGGCTGCGTCGGCATGGGCCTCCTCCGCGCCCGCGTCGCCGCGCTGGAGCTGGCGCTCGCGCGGTAGCGCGCCCTACCCGCGCCGCGCGCGGACCTGCGAGTCGATCTCCACGACGCGCGCCTGCTGCCCGAGCCAGAAGCCCGGGTCCTCCTGCGCGCGCAGCTCCGCGACCGTCTTCCCTTGCTGCTCCACCCAGGTGTAGTACTTCTGGTTGTGCCAGCGGCGCCGCGCCTCGCGCGTCCCCTCCAGCACCCAGTCGGTCTTCTGCGCGCGGAAGAGGTCGACCCGCCGGCGCGCCTCCTCGCGGTCCATCGGTCCGCACTCGCGCGTCAGCCTCGCGAGCACCGACGGGTACCGGTCGAAGGCGTCCGTCGCCACCGTCACCACGACGTCCCCTTCCCGCAGCCCCAGGTGCTTCGACGTCTTGATCGCCCCGAGGATGTTGCAGATCGCCGAGACGCCGAACATCCCGACGAGCGAGCGGAAGCCGTCGGGCGCTGCCTTCACCGTCTCCGCGGCCAGGTCCGCCCCCTCCTGCAGGAGCTGCAGCCCCTTCAGGCACTCGAGGTCGTCGACGCAGCAGAGGAGGTCCATGTTCAGGACGTTGTGGATCCAGGTCACGTGCTTGTCGCCGATCCCCTCGATCCGGTGAGACCCGAACCCTGCGTTGTAGAGCGTCGGGCACTGCACAGGCTCGACGCCGACCGTGACCGACTCCGGGAAGACCTGCTTCACGCGGTCCCCCGCCGCGATCGTCCCTCCCGATCCCATCGCGGAGACGAACGCGGCGATTCGCCCGTTCCCCAGCCCGCGGCGCGAGAGCTCCCCCGCCAGGTCCACGGCGCTGTTCCCCGTCACGTGCCAGTGGAACCGGTAGTTGCCGAACTCCGAGAACTGCTCGAGGATCTTGTTCTTCGGGTCGCGCCGCAGTTCCCAGACCTTGTCGAAGATCTCCTTCACGTTGCTCTCGGAGCCCGGCGTCGCGACGACCTCGGCCCCGTAGGCGCGGATCTTCTCGAACCGCTCCGCGCTCATCTCCTCGGGCAGCACGACGACCGAGCGGTACCCCATCCTCGGCCCGACCCACGCCCCGCCGATGCCGTAGTTTCCCGTCGAGGGGCAGACGAGCGTGTCGCGGCCGGGCTCCGTCTCGCCCGAGAGCTGCTTCTCGAGCAGGATGGAGTAGACCGCGCCGACCTTGTGGCTCCCCGTCGGAAACCATTTCCCCGTCATGAGCGCGATCGTCGCGCGCGTCCCCGTCAGCTCGCGCGGCAGGAGGACGTGCCTCACGCCGCCGGAGGCGTCCTTCCACGTGATGTTGTGGACGTTTACGGGGTCGAGCGGCGTGGCCTCGAGGGCGCGCAGCGCGCGGGCGCGGACGTCGGAGGGGATGCGATCGGGGCGAAGCATCTCCTCGAAGGTGGGGCCGAAGAGCATGGAGGACCTCCGCGCGGCGGGAACGATGCTTCTACTCCTACAGAGGAGCGCGCGTCAAGGCTGGAGGCCGGGCAGGTGCATGACCGGTCTTGCGACGGGGGCCCGCGGGTGCTCTGCCGCCCGCTCCGCGGGCTCCGCTTCCTTGTCGGGCCGTGTTCCCGTGGGCTTGCGCCCACGGCTATTGTCTGTCGCGCGCTTCGCGCGCTGGCCCGAAGCCCGCGAAGCGGGCGGCAGCGAGTAGCCTGCGGCGTTAGCCGCAGGTCTCTGGTCGCTGAAGCCGACACCGAGCCCGCGAAGCGGGCGACAGAACGGTGCAGATGCGGTGATGCACTCGCCCGGATATCTCACATTACACATTGCGTGCCCGCCCCCCGGCGGCTACAGTGCCTTCGTCCCGCCACGACCCCCTCGAGGGTCGTCTCCCTTGGGCCTCTCCTACGTCACCTCCCTCCGCTGCGTCGCCTGCGGACGCGAGCACCCGCGCGACGCCTCCGGCACCTGCACCGCCTGTGGGGTCGAAGGTATCCTCGACGTCGTCTTCGACTACGACCGCGTCAAGCTGGCCCTCTCGCCCGAGACGCTCTGGAGCCGACCTCGTGACGCCTGGCGCTGCCGCGAGCTGATCCCGATCCACCCCGACTCTCCTCTCCCCCCTCTCCACGTCGGCTGGACGCCGATCTACGACGCCCCGCGCCTCGCCACGTTCGCGGGGGTCAAGCGGCTGCACCTCAAGGACGAGGGGAGGAACCCGACCGCCTCGTTCAAGGACCGCGCGAGCAGCGTCGGAGTCGTGAAGGCCCAGGAGGCGAAGGCCCGCACGATCGCCTGCGCCTCCACCGGGAACGCCGCGTCGAGCCTCGCCGGCTTCGCCGCCTCCGTCGGCCTGCCCAGCGTGATCTTCGTCCCCGAGCGCGCGCCGGATCCGAAGGTGACCCAGCTCCTCGTCTTCGGCGCCCACGTGATCAAGGTGAAGGGGACCTACGACCAGGCCTGGGAGCTGTGCCAGGCGGCCTGCGCGCGCTGGGGCTGGTACAACCGCAACTGCGCCGTGAACCCCTTCCTCATCGAGGGGAAGAAGACCGCGGGGCACGAGATCGCCGAGCAGGTCGGCGCCGAGGTCCCCGACTGGGTCGCCGTTTCGGTCGGCGACGGCTGCACGATCGCCGGCGTATGGAAGGGGCTGCGCGAGATGCACCGCCTCGGGTTCCTCCCGCGCCTCCCCCGCATGCTCGGGGTCCAGGCCGAGGGGGCCCAGCCGATCACGCACGCCTTCCGCACCCGCACGCCATTCCACCCGTCGGAGGCCACGACCTTCGCCGACAGCATCTGCGTCGGCCACCCGCGGAACTGGAGGAAGGCCCTCGCGGCGATCGAGGAGTCGCACGGCTCGATGGTCGCCGTCGCCGACGGAGAGATCGTCCACGCGATGCGGATGACCGCCCGGCTCGGGGCCGTGTTCGGCGAGCCCGCCGGCGCCGCGTCCGTCGCGGGGATCCTCCATGCGAGGACGGAGGGGATCGTCTCCGCCACCGACTCGGTCCTCGCGCTCGTGACGGGGAGCGGGCTCAAGGACGTCCGCTCCGCGCAGGAGGCCGCCGGCACGCCGTGGACCGTCGAGCCGGCGATGACCCCTCTCGAAGAGCTTCTCCGCCGCAACCATGTGATCGGCCCATGACGGGAATTCTCCTCAAGAACGGGATCGCCGTGCGGTGGCAGCCCGCCTCCGTGGAGCGCGTCGACCTGCGAATCCGCGGGGACGAAGTCGTCGAGCGCGGGGCGCGCCTCGCGCCGCAGGGAGAGGAGGTCGTCGACCTCGAGGGGCGCGTCGTCCTCCCCGGCATGGTGTGCGCTCACACGCACCTGTACGCCTCGCTCGCGACGGGGATGCCGCCTCCGGCGACGTCCCCGCAGACCTTCCGCGAGACGCTCGAGCAGGTCTGGTGGCGGCTCGACCGGGCGCTCGACCTCGAGATGGTCGAAACTTCAGCGCTCGCGGGCGCCCTCGACGCCGCCGCGTGCGGGACGACGACCCTCTTCGACCACCACTCCTCCCCCACGGCGATCGCGGGGTCGCTCGAGCGCGTGCGGAAGGGGGTTGCAGCCGTCGGCCTGCGCGCGGCGCTCTGCTACGAGGTCTCCGACCGCGGCGGCGCGACCGAGGCCCGCGAGGGGATCGCCGAGCACAAGCGCCTCTCCCCCGCCGCCGAGGCCCACCTCCTCGTCGGCGCGCACGCCTCGTTCACGCTCTCCGACGCCTCGCTCGGCGCCTGCGCCGCGCTCGCGCGGGAGCTGTCGACCGGCGTCCACATCCATGTCGCGGAGGACGATGTCGACTCCCTCGAGACGCGCGGGCGGTACGGATGCGACCTTGTCGGTCGCCTCGTCGCTTCCGGCGTTGCCGGACCGCGCGCCCTCCTCGCGCACGCGGTGCGCCTCACGCGCGATCAGGTCCACGCCCTCGCGGAGGCGGGCTGCTGGTTCGTGCACAACCCGCGGTCGAACATGAACAACGCCGTCGGGTACGCCCCCGTGCCCTGGTTCCCCGAGCGAACCGCGCTCGGGACGGACGGCATCGGAGGGGACCTCTTCGCGGAGGCCCGCGCCGCGTTCCTGAAGATGCGGGAGGAGCGGACCGGCCTCGGGCCCGACCGCGTCCTCGCGATGCTCGAGGCCGGCCAGAGGCTCGCCTCCGAGACGTTCGGCCGTCCGTTCGGCACCCTCGCGCCCGGCTGCGTCGGCGACCTCGCGATCCTCGACTACGGTCCCCCGACGCCCCTCACGCAGGCGAACCTCGCGAGTCACCTCCTCTTCGGCATGGAGGCGCGCCACGTGTCGGACGTGATCGTCGGAGGCCGCTTCGTCCTGCGCGACCGGAAGTTCCCCGGCATCGACCTCGCCTCCGCCAGGGCACGGACGCGCGAGGCCGCCGAGGCCCTCTGGAGGCGGATGGCATGACGGATTCTGCAGACGCACGCCGGGCGCGCGGACCCCTGTCGCCCGTTCCGTTCCCGCTCCTCGTCTCGCGCTGCCTCGCCGAGCGGACGCGCAGCGGGCGCATCTTCGACCTCCCCGAGCGGTCGTTCCACAAGGGCGACCCCTCGCTCGACCTCGGCGTGATGTTCCAGGGCCGCCCCGCGGGGACGCCTCTCGGCCCCGCCAGCGGGCCCCACGGGCAGATGGCGCAGAACCTCGTCCTCGGGTGGCTCGCGGGGTCGCGCGTGATCGAGCTGAAGACCGTGCAGCTCCAGGACCGCCTGGAGATCCCGCGGCCGTGCATCCACGTGCCGAACGTCGGGTACAACGTCGAGGGGTCGCAGGAGCTGAGGATCGAGGAGTCCCTCCGCGAGTACGTCGCGGGGTCGATGCTGATCGAGATCCTCCAGGCCGAGGGGGTGCTCGACGGCGTCCGCCCGCCGCTCCAGCTCGACCTGAGCCTCGGATACGACCTCGAGGGGATCAAGAGCAGGGCGATCCGCCGCTTCACGGAGCGGATGATCGACGCGCACTCGATCGTCGAGGAGCTGCGCGATGAGATCCCGCCGGAGCATGCGCGGCTCCGCAACCTCCACTTCCGCACGAATCTCTGCCGCAACGTGACGCTTTCGACCTTCCATGGATGCCCTCCCGAGGAGATCGAGTCGATCGCGCGGTTCCTCCTGGTCGAGATGGGCCTCGACGTCTGCATCAAGCTGAACCCGACGATGCTCGGCCGCGAGGCGGTCGAGGGGATCCTCCACGACCGCCTGGGGTACACGGAGATCGAGCCGAACCCGACCGCCTTCGAGCGCGACGCCTCGTTCTCCACGGTCGAGGAGATGGTGCGCCGGCTGCTTCCTGTCGCCGCCTCCCACGGACGTCGCCTCGCGGTGAAGATGTGCAATACGCTGGAGACGATCAACCGCGAGGGGAAGCTGCCGGGCCGGGTCGTGTACCTCTCGGGGCAGCCGCTCCACGTGATCGCCCTCCACATGGTGAAGGCGTGGCGCGAGGCGTTCGGCGCGGAGGTCCCGATCAGCTTTTCGGCGGGGGCGGATGCGGTCAACTTCGCGGGGCTCGTCGGAATCGGCCTCGCGCCCGTGACGACCTGCACCGACCTGCTGCGACCCGGCGGGTACGGGAGGCTCCCGGCGTACCTCGCGAAGCTCGAGGAGCGGATGCGGGCCGCGTCGGTGCGGAACATCCCCGACTACGTCATCACCTTCGGGGGCCGCGGGAAGGAGGCGATCGCCCAGGCCTTCGACGAGCTGCGAGAGTCGGCCTGGAAGTCGCGGTCGGGATGGCCGCCGTGGGCGCTCGCGGAGGCGGCGGCGATCGCGGACGAGTCGCAGAGGGTGCTCACCGCGGCGCTCGGCACGCCCCCCGTCGACGTGGGCACGGTGCTCGCGAACGAGGTCGCCGACGCGCGGGAGCGCCTCGCGGCCTGGGCGGTCGCGCCGGCGATCGGCGCCTGGCTGGAGGCATTCGCGCGCCTCCGCCAGCGCGCGGCCGACCTCGCGGCCGTGATGAACACGGCCGGCGTCGTCCGCGCTGCGACCGAGGACCCGCGCTACGCGCACGAGCGGAACCACGCGGCGCCGAGGCGCGCCGAGCGGTGGCTGGAGACGTTCGACTGCCTCTCCTGCGAGAAGTGCGTCGGCGTCTGCCCGAACGACGCGATGTTCTCCTACCCCGCGGCCGCGGTCGAGTCCGCCTGCTCGACGCTCGTCGTCACCAACTCGCACACCGTCCCGCACGAGCCGCGCTACTTCCGCGCAGAGCGCGAGCGGCAGTACGCGATCTTCGCAGACCTCTGCAACGACTGCGGGAACTGCGACACGCACTGCCCCGAGCACGGCGGCCCGAACCACGCGAAGCCGCGCGTCCACGGCTCCCGCGAGGCCTGGGAGGCGGCGCGCCCCCGCGACGGCTTCCACGTCGCGAAGGGGGATGCGGCGTGGGAGATGCTCGGGCGGATCGAGGGGAAGGAATACCGCCTCGTCGTGCCGTCGGACGGGCGGCCGGCGGGGTTCGGAGACGCCCTCGTCCGGTGTCGCATGCGCAACGGGGACGGAGTGCCGGTCGACGTGGAAGTTTCGCCGGAGGCTCCGCAGGGGCACTCGCTCGACCTGGAGGCCTACTGCACGATGCGGCACCTCCTCGCCGGGCTGATCGACCCTGCGCAGGTCCACTTCGTCAACGCGGGGTGGCTGTCGGAGACACGGGGGTGACGAAACCCAGGCACGAATTGGAGTCGCGCCCGCAAGGGCGCGTTGGACTGACAGCCGCAAGGCTGTCAGGCCGCGTCCCCACGCCCTTGCGGTTGTTCTGGGGCGATCCTGCTGGTCCTGAAACGGCCCTTCGGTGTTCATGTCGGCGGCGGCGATGACGAAGGATGTCACCTTCCGATTGAACGGCGAGGCGCGGTCGGTCCGCTGCGCGGAGGGGACCTCGCTCATGGACCTGCTGCGGGACGGCCTCGGCGTGACGTCGCCGAAGAACGGCTGCGCGCCGCAGGCGCAGTGCGGCTGCTGCACCGTCCTCGTCGACGGGGCGCCGCAGCTCTCGTGCGCGATGGACGCGCGGCGCGTCGAGGGGCGCGAGGTGACGACGCTCGAGGGCGTGTCGACGCGCGAGCGCGACGTCCTGGCGCGCGCGTTCGCGCTCTCGGGCGGCGTGCAGTGCGGCTACTGCGTGCCCGGGATCGCGCTCCGCGCGAAGTCGCTTCTCGACAAGGATCCGGCGATCGCGCGAGAGGCGATTGTTCGCGCGCTCAACCCGCACCTCTGCCGCTGCACGGGGTACTCGAGCATCGTGGAGGCGATCCGCCTCGCGGGGACGGTGTGGCGCGAGGGGTCGCTCCCCTCCCCCGCCGGGCCGTACGGCGTCGGGACGCGGACGGCGAAGTACGACGGCACGGGGCTCGCGCTCGGGAGCCGCGACTTCATCGACGATATGAAGGTCGCGGGACTGCTGCACGGAGCGGTGGTGCTCTCGGAGCATCCGCGGGCGCGGGTCGTGCGCATCGACACCTCGGCGGCGAGCGCGGTCGAGGGGGTCGTCGTCGTGGCGACGTGGAAGGACATCCCCGGCGAGCGGCTCCAGGGGATCATCCGCCGCGACTGGCCGGTCCTCGTCGCGGAGGGGGAGGAGACGCGGTACGTCGGCGATGCGATCGCCCTCGTCGCCGCGGAGACGCGCGAGGCGGCGAGGCGCGGGGCCGCAGCGGTGCGCGTGGAGTACGAGGTCCTGACGCCGGTGACCGATCCGGAGAAGGCGCTCTTCCCGGTGTCGCCGAGGCTCCACCCGGGGGGAAACCTCCTCTCGAGCTCCCTCGTGCGGCGAGGCGACGTCGCCTCGGCGATCGCGCGCTCCGCGCACGTGGTCACCGCGACGTTCGAGACGCAGCGGATCGAGCACGCCTTCCTGGAGCCGGAGAGCGCGCTCGCGATCCCCGAGGGGGACCGCCTCACGGTGTTCAGCCAGGGCCAGGGGATCTACGACGACCGGCGGCAGATCGCCTCGATCGTGGGGCTGCCGGAGGAGTCCGTCCGCGTCGTGCTCGTCTCGAGCGGCGGCGCCTTCGGCGGCAAGGAGGACCTCACGGTGCAGGGGCGCGCGGCGCTGCTGGCGCGGATGGCGGGGCGGCCGGTGCGCCTGACGCTCACGCGCGAGGAGAGCATGCGGGTCCACCCGAAGCGGCACCCGATCCGGATGACCTACACGGTCGGGTGCGACTCGGAGGGTCGACTGACCGCCGCGCGGGTGCGGATGATCGGCGACAAGGGGGCGTACGCCTCGGTCGGCGCGAAGGTGCTGGAGCGGGCCGCGGGGCACGCGACGGGGGCCTATGACGTGCCGAACGTCGACGTGGAGGCGCTCGCGGTCTACACGAACAACCCGCCGTGCGGTGCGATGCGCGGCTTCGGGGCGTGCCAGGCGCACTTCGGCATCGAGAGCGTGATGGACATGCTCGCGGAAAAGGTCGGGATCGACGGGTGGGAGATCCGCTGGAGGAACGCGCTCGACGTCGGGTCGATCTGGTGCAGCGGCCAGGTGCTGCGGGCGAGCGTGGGGCTGAAGAAGACGCTGCTCGCGGTGAAGGATGCGTACCGCGGCGCGAAGTTCGCGGGGATCGCGTGCGGGATCAAGAACTCGGGCCTCGGCAACGGCGCGATCGAGTACGGTCGGACGAAGATCGTCGTCGGCGCGGGCGGCCGGGTGACGGTCTACGACGCCTTCACGGAGATGGGCCAGGGGCTGTACACAGTGCTGATGCAGATCGTGTGCGAGGAGGCGGGCCTGCGCCCCGATCAGGTGAGCGTAACGACGGACACGATTCAGCCGCTGGGGAGCGGGCAGACGACGGGGTCGCGAGGGACGCTCCTCTCGGGGAACTCGTGCCGTCGCGCGGCGCAGGCGCTGGCGGCGGACCTGCGCGCGGGGAAGCAACTCGAGGAGCTGGAGGGGCGTGAGTACCTGGGCGAGTTCCGCGTCGACAACACCTCCCCTCTCGGCGCGAACGTGCCCGATCCGATCACGCACACGGCGTTCGGCTTCGCGACGCAGGTGGTGATCCTCGACGACCGGGGTCGCGTGACGAAGGTGATCGCGGCGCACGACGTGGGGAAGGCGCTCAACCCGATGCTCGTGGAGGGGCAGATCCAGGGCGCGGTGCACATGGGGCTCGGGTACGCGCTGACGGAGGAGTTCGCCTGCGAGGGAGGGGTGCCGAAGACGCTGCGGATCGGCGAGTTGGGGATCCTGCGGGCGAGGCACATGCCGGAGGTGGAGGTGATCATCATCGAGGACCCCGAGCCGGCGGGGCCGTATGGGGCCAAGGGAGTGGGCGAAATTGGGCTGGTGCCGACCGCTGGTGCGGTCGCGAACGCGCTCTACCGCTTCGACGGCGTGCGCCGCTTCACGCTGCCGATGAAGGACTCGGCCGCCGCGAAGGCGATCCTGCGCGGGTAGCGCCGGTCCCATGGAGAGGCGCGCGTGAGCGCGCCGTCGGGGTGCCCGCGCAGCGGGCCGGCTCGCGTAAGCGAGCCTGCCTGGGCGCGTGGGTCACGCGCGGGGCGGCCTCGTTTCCGCGCGCTCGAACCGCTCGCGCACGGAGAGCGCGAACCCGGGCAACACCTTGCCGCCCTCCAGGGTCCCGGTGACTCCGAGACGAACCGATCGACCGGGTGCCTTGAAGACCTCCACGGCGCGGGCGTCGGGGTAGACCAGCCAGACGAGGCGCGCGTCCGCTGCGAAGTACTCCGCGACCTTGCGCTTCATCTCCGCCGCGGTGTTCCCCTCGCTCAGGATTTCCACGGCGAGGTCGGGGACCAGGTCGGGGATCGGTTCGCGCGGGACGCGTCCGCCGGGGAGGCGATCCCACGAGACGAAGGAGACGTCGGGGATGCCTCCCAGCCGCTCGAGCAGATCTGCGACGGTCTCTGGTGCGCCGGTGGAAGCGGACATGGTCATCGTCGGACCCTCATCGGAGGGAGACTGTCCCTCGCAGCACACGATAGCAGGAGGCGTAGGCCCTATCCCCGGAGGCAGTCCACGAACGCGGTGTGCTCGGCGCCCTCCAGGCCGCGACGCAGCGTGTCGAGGACCCTCGCCATCTCGCCGGCGAGCAGGGCGGCGACATCGAGCCAGAGCCCGGGGAAGACCTCGCTGCGGCAGACGCCGTCGGCGCCCGCTGCCAGCCGCTCGTATCGGCCCTCGCGCAGGACGAACCAGTCGAGCTCGCCGTCCAGCACGCGCCAAGCGACATACTCCCGCGCGCCGTGGCGACGGTAGGTCTGGAGCTTGGGCCCGAGGTCATAGCTCACGGTGGACGCGGTCACCTCCGCGACGAGCTCCGGTGGGCCGACGATGTAGTCCTCTTCGTCGACACGGGACGTCCCCCCCTTCTTCTCCTCGATCCGGAGCAGCGCATCTGGCTGGGGCTCGTTGTCGTTGTCGAGACGAAGGGTGGCGTTGTCGCTGGCGTCCGTGCCCGGCGTCGCGGCGGCATAGGTGCCCAGCCACGTCGCGATGCGCAGGTGGGGCTGTCCATGGGCTTGGTGCCGTGCAGGGGAAGGCATGTAGACGACTCCCTCGATCAACTCCGCCTTCTTCATGTGGGGCATGGCGTCGTATCGCCGCTCGAATTCCTCCCGCGTGAGACGGTCGCCCGCCTCCAGACGAGGAGTCGCCAGCCGTGGATCCGTCCGGGTCGTCATACGCGGCAGTCTACCACGCAAGCATTGGCGGGACAATGCCGCGACCTGCTTGTCGTTCCCGGTGCTTGCGGCCGATCGATCGAGATTCCACTTGCAGATCTCTCTCTGGGCAAGATCCAGCGTCCACTCCCGTGGGCCACGCTCCAGGAGTTGGTCCGTCTGGGCGGCTCACGCCTCAGATGCTGCTCAGCAAGGACCGGACGAACTGGACGCCCGCCTCGTCCCACGCCGGCCTCTTCGGGGGTTCTCCTCGCGCCGGCCCAGAGGGCACCCCGCCTGCACCGTCGAGGCACAACCTGAGCCCTGTCGGGGGAGAACGAGCCAGGTGCCGGACCGGGTGCATCCCGCAGGAGCGGCCCCCCCCATCAGCCCTGCCGCCCGCTACGCGGGCTCGGGGTAGCGCTCGACATGCCTGATCCTGCGGCTGACGCCGCAGGCTATTCCCTTTCGCGCGCTTCGCGCGCTGTCACCAAGCCCGCGAAGCGGGCGTCAGGAATTAGCTGCGGGCGTCAGCCCGCAGAGCAGAGGGATCCCGAAGGACGCGCAGCCCGCGCAGCGGGCGACAGAGCGCAGCAACCGGATGTGCCACAACCTTCATGCGAATTCCCGGCTTGGATCAGATCAGGGGGGGCCGGTCCTGCGGGATGCACCCTGCCGGACCTTGCGTCGGGCCGGGCAGGATGGGTACTCTCCTGACCCCATTGTGGAGTGCCGATGGCCCTGCTCCGCGACCGCTGGAGCGCCGCGATCCGGATCGGCGAATGGCTGGGGCTCTACTCCGCCGAGGTTGCCTCCGCGGCGGCCGGGCGGCTCGATGCGACCGATGAGGAGGGCCTCAACGCGACCCTCGTGGCTGAGTGGCTCGGGACCTCCGCCGAGGCGGTCGACGGCCTGTTCCACCTCTCGCCGTCCACCTCGGCCACCGCCGCGCCGGCCCCGCTCGACGGAGGCGGGCTCACCGACATCGCCAGGGCGCTCGCCTCGGGCGTACCCGCAGGCGCGGACTTCGTCGCGATGCCGACGACGCCTCTCGGAGAGGTAGCCTCGCGAACGCCTCCCACGGGGCCGCCCCCCGAGCCCCTCTCCGGCAACGTCCCTCGCAGGCTCGGCCCCTACGTCCTGATCGACGAGCTCGGCCATGGCGGCATGGGGATCGTCTTCCGCGGGAGGCACGAGAAGCTCGGGACGGCCTGCGCCGTGAAGGTGCTGATCGCCGGCGAGCACGCCTCGCCCGAGGAGCTGGCGAGGTTCCAGCTCGAGGCGGCCGCCGTGGCGCGGATGGGGAAGCACCCGAACATCGTCACCGTCTACGACCTCGATCGGCAGGGCGCCCTCACCTACTACGCGATGGAGCTCGTCGAGGGGAAGGCCCTCTCCAGGCTGCTGCGCGAGCGGACGTTCACGCCCGAGGAATCGGCCCGCATCGTCGAGCGCATCGCGCGCGCCGTCCACTTCGCGCACGGGAAGGGGATCATCCATCGCGACCTCAAGCCCGACAACGTGGTCGTCCGGGAGGATGGGGAGCCGCAGGTGATGGACTTCGGACTCGCCCGCGATGTCACCTCGACCGACCGGCGGAGCCGCTCGGGACAGGTCATGGGGAGTCCGAACTACATGTCTCCCGAGCAGGCGCGCGGAGACGTCCAGGCGATCGATGCGCGCACCGACGTCTATGGGCTCGGCGCGATCCTCTACGAGATGCTCACCGGAAACCCGCCGCACGGGGGCAAGGCGCTCGCCCAGGTCCTCGCCCACTGCGCGCAGGGCGAGGTCGTCCCTCCGCGCCGCATCCGCGCCGACAACCCGAAGGACCTGGAGACCGTCTGCCTGAAGTGCCTGGAGGTCGAGCCTGGCCGGCGGTACTCCAGCGCCGAGGCCCTCGCGGATGACCTCACGCGCTTCCTGCGGGGGGAACCGGTCACCGCTCGCCCCGTAGGCCTCTTCGGGAGGCTGACGCGGCGCGCGCGGCGCCACCCGCTCGTCGCGTCGCTCCTCGTCGGCGTCTGCGGACTCCTGCTCGCGCTCGCGTGGACGCTCGGGCTCCTCGCGCCTGCCCGCGTGAGGATCGCGCCGGATCCGCGCGATGCGCGCCTGGAGGCGGTGGGCACAACGCTGTGGGGCGGATGTTGGGCGTGGCCCGCGCGCCCCTTCACGCTCCGCGTGAGCGCACCCGGCCGCGAGGCCGTGGAGCGGCGCGTGGAGGCCTCTCCAGGGGCGAGGGTCGATCTCGGGGGCGTGAGGCTCGTCCTCGACCACGGCCTCCTCGATGCGGACAGCGAACCGCGCGGGACCGAGCTCTGGATCGACGGCGCGGCGGCGGGCGTGACGACACCTGTGCGGGGCTTGCCGGTGAGGAATGGACCCCATACGCTCGAGATGCGCCTCACCGACCACGACCCCTACACGACACTGATCGCCATCGAGGCCGGAGCGACGCGGGAGGCCCGGGCCGCGCTGGCGCACCACAAGGGCGCCCTCTCCCTGACGGGCACCCCCGCGGGCCTCACGGTGCTCGTGCGCCGCCCCGGTGTCGAGGGCGAGTCGATCCGCCTGTCGCCGCCCGTGGAGGGATTCCCTCTCGACTCGGGGCGGTACGAGGTGCGAGCGGCCCTCCGCGATCACTTCGATCGCGCGTAGGAGATCGACGTGCGCCGGAACGAGACGACTCGCCTCAACGCGTCGCTCGTCCGTCGCACGCTGTGGACCTTCGAGACCGGCGGCGTGGTGGCCTCTTCGCCCGCCCTCGGGGACCTGGACGGCGACGGCGCGCTGGACGCGGTCGTGGGGTCGAACGACCACGCCGTGTACGCGATCTCGGGAGCGGACGGGACGCTCCTGTGGAGGTTCGAGACGGGCGGCGAGGTCTACTCGTCGCCGGCCCTGGGAGACGTGAACGGGGATGGCGTCCTCGATTGCGTCGTCGGTTCGCGCGATCGGTTCGTGTACGCCCTCTCGGGCCGCGACGGTCGGCCCCTGTGGAAGTGCGAGACGGAGGGGCAGGTCCGGTCATCACCGAGTCTCGCTGCGACGGAGGGGGTTGTCTTCGTCGGCTCCAACGACAAGAACGTCTACGCGATCTCCGCGCGCGACGGGGCGATCCAGTGGCGCCACGCGACGGAGGGGGCCGTCGCCTCGTCGCCGGCGGTCGGCGACCTCGATGGCGACGGCGTGGCAGATTGCGTCGTCGGCTCCTTCGACGGCTGCGTCCATGCGATCTCGGGGAGGGACGGTTCGACGCTCTGGTCCCGACGGACCGGCGGCGCCGTGGTCTCCTCTCCCGCCCTCGGCGACATCAACGGAGACGGGGTCCTCGACTGCGTGGTCGGGTCCTGGGATCACAAGGTCTACGCCCTCTCGGGAGGGGATGGGGCGTGCAGATGGGCCTACGGGACGGGCTCGTACGTCAGCGCGTCGGTGGCGGTCTCCGACCTCGATGGGGACGGGACGGCCGACTGCGTGGCCGGGTCGCAGGACGGGATCGTCCATGCGCTCTCGGGCCGAGGCGGCGCTGAGCTCTGGACCGCGGACGTCCAGGGACCTGTGTGGGCTGCCCCTGCCCTCGCAGACGTGAACGGCGATGGCGTCGCGGACGCCCTGGTCGCCAACTCCGATGGCGACGTCGAGTCGTGCGGCTTCCGCGTCTCCGCGTTGTCGGGCAAGGGCGGCCGTGCGCTATGGTCTTTCCACGGTGATTCGCGCATGCCGACCTTCGCCGAGTCGTCGCCGGCGACGGGAGACCTCGATGGAGACGGCGTGCTGGACTGCGTCGTGGGCTCGAACGACCACAGGGTCTACGCGCTCTCAGGCAGGAACGGGGCGGTCCTTTGGTCGTACCTGACGGGAGACAACGTCATCTCATCGCCCTTGCTCGCGGACGTGGACAGCGACGGCCGCCTCGACTGCGTGGTCGGCTCCGAGGACGGCCGGGTGTACGCCCTCTCGGGCTCGACGGGGATGCCGCTCTGGAGCCATGCGACAGGGGGAGGCATCCGCGCCTCGCCGCGGTTGGACGAGGCGACGAGAGTGGTCGTGGGCTCCCGCGACGGAAAGGTGTACGCCCTCTCCTGCGTGGACGGCTCGACGGTCTGGAGCGCGAGCACGGGTGGGCCGGTCCATTCGACGGCCGCACTGGTGGACGTAGATGGTGACGGGAGGCTGGACGTCGTCGTCGGCTCGCGCGATCGATACGTGTACGCGCTGTCGGGCAGGGACGGGGCCCTCCTCTGGCGCACGCTGACGGGCGGGGAGGTGGACTCCTCCCCCACTGTCGCCGACCTCGACGACGACGGGAGCGCGGAAGTCGTCGTCGGTTCCGCCGACGGGTTCGTGTACGTGATCTCATCGCGGGACGGGCGAGTCCTGCGGAGGCTTGCGACCGGGGGCGGCGTGACGGGCTGCCCGCGCCTGGTCGACGTCGATGGCGACGGGCGCCTCGAGGTCGTTGTCGGGTCCCTCGACTACCGGGTGTACGCGCGCCCCCTGGTCCTGGGATGCCCGCGGGACCCGGTCACGGACCTCCATCTCCAGAGGAGGGTGGAGGCCTGGCACGCCCTGGCAAGCCTCTCGACGGAGGTTGTTCGCAAGCCGCATTCGCGCTGGGAGACCGGGATGGCATGGCTCCACCTCGGGTTCGCCCGGACGCGCCTGGGCCAGGATCGGGAGGCGCTCGAGGCGTTCGAGGAGGCGCGGAAGGCGGGCGTGCGCTCACCCGAGGGCGAGGTCTACACGTGGGCGGCCGGGGGGGAGGCGCTGGGCTTGCTCCGCGCGGTCGACTCCGACCCGGACGCGGTCTTCGACGCCGTCGTGGAGGCGAGGGGCCTCCTCGACGACGCGGCGCGGAAGCGGCTCGCGGAGGCGCTTGGAGGGGCGACTTCGGAGGGGGCCCGCGTGGTCGTCCCGCTCCTCCTCGCCTCGGGTGCGTCTCGGGAGTCGCTCCTCGCGGCGAGGAAGCTCGTGCTGGCGCGGATGGGCGCCGGGGACGAGCCTCACGCGCGGTGGGTGGGCTACCTCGGGCTCATCGCGCGCGCGCTGGGGGAGGAGAACGAGTTTCGCCGGCTCCGCGCGATGTTCCGATCGCTGCCTCGGCGCCCGCTCTCGCTCGACGCGCTGCTGGCGGAGTAGGCGCGCTACTCCTCGTCGCCCCAGGAGGGCCGGACGTCGCGCTCGCGTGTGTCGTCCACGCGCGCCCGTTCCCACCATCGGACGACGTCTTCCTTCACCCTCGGGTCGCCCAGCTTACCGAGCACCTGCGTGCGAATTTCGTCTCGAAGTCCGTGCGCCCTGGCCAGGCACCCGAAGTCGGCCTCGTCCTTCTGGCGCCCTGACTTGGCCTTGAGGACCAGGAGATCGACCAGGGCCAGAACGGGGAGGATGGGCTTGGGGATGGTTTCCACGGCGGACGGGGATGGGAATCGCTCTGACCGGGAGGGGTTTGTGAGCTCCCCTTCCACGCAAATGTCGCCGCCGGTTCCGGTCTCGACGTGGGTCAACCGCTCCAGCTTCCTCCGTCGGAACTTGCCGGAGGCCTCGAGCGCGCGCACGAGCTTCATCGCGTCCTTGCGCGCCACGAGGAGGTCGACGTCGGCGGTCTGACGCGGGTAGCCATTGATGATGACTGCGATCCCCCCGATGACGACGGGGGGCGTCGAGAGTTGCGAAACGACGCCTTGGAGGTCGGCGATGAGCCTCGCCTTGGGGTCGGTGTCGGCCACGCCATACGGGCCGGGGTTGAGAAGGGACAAGATGCCCTCCATCGCGTCGAGGAGATCGGGACGGACCCGCGTCTCGGCCATGGCTGCCTCCACCTGACAGCAAGGATATCGCCGCCCGGGCTGAATCGCAACCGTCGAGCGAGGCCCGATCATGTCCGACCGAGGCACGCCATGAGAACGATCGCCTCGTTCTCCCCCTCTTTCGATCACGAGGCGTTCCCCCCGTCCTTCCCGCTCGTTCCCCCGCTCGTTCAAGCTGCGGAGGACCGAAGTCCCTTGAGGTCGGTGCGCCCTTGCCTTGCAAGAGGTTGCGGGAGCTAACCGGCCACGAGTTGCGTTGAGGCGTGGAGGCCTGCGCGACCGTCCCGGGCCGCCGACGGGGCCGCTACCTGGCCCCGCCGCGCTTGACACCCCGCCCCGGCCGCGGTAGTAGACGGTCGTGCGCTCTCCTTGCTGGCTCGTCGCCCCCCTCCTCTTCGCCGCCTCAGGCCTGGTGCTCGCCGCCGCCTGGGACCTCGGCGCGTCGGCGCAGGACCGCCAGCCCCTGTTCCCTCACGTCGTGCTGCCCGCCCTCGGCGTCGCCGTCGCCCTCGACACGATCGACGCCCCGGGGGGCGAACACCTGTCAGGAATCTATCATGTTGTCCCCTTTCCGCTTGAGGGGCTCACGATGTCGAGGGAGGGCTTCGTCGGCCCCTCGTCACTCACTGCAGCGGAACGCCTCTCGGGCACCGATCCGCCGCTGCGCCAAGGAAATGCGGGGACCGAGTCCCATCCGACCCTGCCGGGGGAGCCTCGCCTCGGCGAGGTCGGGGTCGGAGAGCTGCTCCGCGCGAGAGATGAGCTCGCTGCACTCCTCCGCGGAGGGCACCTCCACCTCTCGCAGCGCGCCGTCGACGCGGAACTCAACGCGGCCGCCCATCCGCACTCGCGGTACGCCCAGAACCAACGTCCTTTCGTCGGAGAACAGCCACGGAGGGAAGGGGTCCAGGCCCCGGTCCTCAGAGTCCTCGCGGATCGGCTGGAACCCGGCGAGGTCGGCCTCGTACCGACTGATAGCTCCTCGGTCTACTGCTCTGGCCCGCGGAACCGGGTTCGCGTCTCATCGAGGATGGCCAGGCGCTTCGAGAGGTTTTCCAGGACCCGTTCTTGCAGCATCCGCCGCACTACAGGCCCGAGCGACTTCCATCGCTGATCCCGCACCCGGAAAACAACAATGCCCTCGTGCCGTCCTGGTGGATACGTCCGAATGTTGGAGAAGTCGGTGTCGAAGGTGACAAGGAGCCTCCCTTCCCGTATTGCAGCGAGGTAGACATCGGGATCAGGGCGACCGCCCAATCGCTCCTGCAGCACACTCCGCACGTCGTGCCTCGCGCTGCGGAGGAGGTCCGCGAGGGCAGCGGGGAGGTTCTCGTCGAGCTTGACCCTCACGTCGTCACACGCCGCCGTCGCGGACGTCGCTCTTCCTCGCGGGCGAGCCACGCGGCGTAGCCGATGGCCGCCTGGACATCCTCCCTGCGCAGCGAGGGATACTGGCGCAGGATCTCCTCCGTCTTCTCGCCCGCCGTCAGGTAATCCAGGACGATGGACACCATGATCCGCGTGCCCTTGATGCAGGGCTTCCCGTGGCAGATGCGCGGATCCACGGTGACCCTGGATCTCCATGGTGCCGCGCCAAGTGCAGGCTTCTTGCGTGCTGCCATGAGGCCAATCGTAGCGCCTCGTCCTGCGCGACGCAAGCGACCATCCGAGCTGACCTGACCCCGCGCATCTGAACCAACGGCCTTCGGTCGGGGAGCACCGGCAGAGGGAAAGGGTTGAGACGCAGAGCGGGGGCGACGTCAACGCGCAGCTACGGGAGCAGCTCGCGTACGGCGACCTCGATGACAGCCGTCCTGCCGATGCGAACGGATCGACGACCTCTCGGGCGCCGCGGGCAAACGACATCGGGCCCAGGTTCCCTTGCGGCGCAAACGTCTGTCGAGTGCAGCGCGAGGGAGGGCTTCGTCGGCCTCTCGTCACCCACCCAGCTCGTGCAAGCCCGCAGCGACGAGGCCCGCGGAGAGAGCATCGCACGAAGAGCTGCAGCGCCTGGGAGGCCGGAATGCGGAGCTGGTGCGCGCCGGCCGAAGCGCCGCAGCGAGAAGGCGGCCCGATCCAGCTCCCGATCGATCGCCGATCACAAGACAGGCACGCCGATCGAGCGGAGGACCGCCTTTTCGACCTCCCGCAAGAGCGCAGGGCGAATCGTCCCCCCAAGGGGACCGCGCGCGAGGAAGGACTTGTCCAAGGTCGTGATCTGCTCGCACTTCGCCATCGAGGCCCGAGGTAGACCTCCCTCGCCGGCAGGGATCCACACGTGCGTCGGCGCGGGGCGAAGCGTCGTAGAGAGCGGCACGACGAGCACGTCGTTCGCAAGGCGGTTCCGGACATCGATCGAAACGACGAGCGCCGGGCGGACCTTCGCGTCGCGCGGATGGCCGGGGAGTCGAACCCAGAAGACCTGTCCTCGCAGGGGAGCCTGAGGAGGCCTCATCGGCGCCAGGCCTTGGCGGCCGACTCCGCGGCCAAGGCGGCCCACTCCCTGTCCTCTTCCTGGTCCGAGGCCGAGAGCGAATGGTAGTACTCCTCGATCTGACTCTCGAGGTCCCTCCGCGCGTGTTCGCGAAGCCATAGGCGCAGGGCCTCCTCCACGACCTGACTTCTGGACCGCGGGCGCCCCGCCGGAGGGATGCGGGACAGACGACGCAGGAGGTCCGGCGCCACCGTCACGGTGACGCGCACCCTCGCCGACGAGGTCGACATGTCGCTTCTCCAATTGTTCACACGATTCCTCATACTAGACTCGAGCCTCCTCACAGTCAAGCACCCGCGCGCCTGACATCAGGCTCGGATGACGGAACCAACGACCTTCGGTCGGAAAGCACCTGCAGAGGCGAACACCTGTCGGGAGGCGATCGTGTCGTCGGGCTGCTGTGTCGCGCCGCACGCCGAGGACGCCTTGCGCGCGCAGCGTCGGCGAAGTACGATGCGGCCATGGAAGAGTTGGTGGTCTGGCCGCTCGTCACCGAGGAACTCCTGCAGGAGGTCGTGCGCAGCATCCTCTCCGTCGGAGCGCCCGAGCAGATCATCCTGTTCGGCTCACGGGCTCGTGGCGACGCACGCCCGGACAGCGACCTGGACATCCTCATCATCGAGGAGTCCGACCTCCCGCGCTACGAACGCAGCCCACGCTACTACGGCGCCTTGGCGGCGGTGTTCCCCTCGAAGGATATTCTCGTCTATACACCGGCCGAAGTGGACGAGTGGCGCGCGGTGCCCAACGCTCTCACGACCGTCGCGCTGCGGGAGGGCAGGGTCCTCTATGCCCGGACCCGCTGACCTCGCCCGAGGCTGGATGCAGAAAGGCGACAGCGACCGGTTTGCCGCAAATGGGATTGCCCAGACTCCGGGACCCTACGACACCGTCTGTTTCCACGCCCAGCAGGCGGCGGAGAAGTACCTCAAGGCCGTCATCGCGCTGGCCGGCGCCGCCATTCCTCGAGTGCATGACCTCGATGTCGTGTACGAGGCGTGCCTTCGTGTCTCCCCGGGGATGTCCCTCGACCGGGCGGAACTTCGTACGCTCACGCCGTATGCCATCCAACTTCGGTATGACAGCGGCTTCTGGCCGGACGTGGCGACCGCCCGACGCGCGATCGAGATCGCGGATCGCGTCCGTTCGGCGGTCCTGAGCGTGCTTCCACGCGACGCACATCCATAGGCACCGGCCGCCGGAAATCATCTCTTTACAAGGTAAACAGAATGGCGATAATCTGTTTCTCCAGGTAAACAGCTATGGACGCGGAAACCTTCAAGAAGATCGTCGCCGAGTGGGTGCGAGGCGCCGAGCTGCCCGCTTCCACGCCTCGCGAGCAGCCCGTCGGCGATCTCCCCCGGCTGCGACGGATCCTCGCCGTGATCGGCCCACGCCGCGCCGGGAAGACCTGGTACCTCTACCAGATCATCTCCGACCTCCTGGTCTCGAAGCAGGCGACCCGAGGGCAAGTCCTCTTCGTCGACTTTGAGGACTATCGGCTGCGCGGGTTCCGCCCCGACGACGTGGACCGGCTGCTGGCGGCGAGCTGCCAGATCACAGGCGAGCCTCCGAGGTACCTCTTCTTCGACGAGGTCCAGGGGCTCCCCGAGTGGAGCCGGATCCTGCGGACCCTCCACAACACCCGCAAGTACACGATCGTCGTGACCGGCAGCAACTCGGAGCTCCTGGGCTCCGAGCTCGCCACCGAGCTGCGGGGACGATGCGAGGAGCGACTCGTCCTCCCCTTCTCCCTCCGCGAGTTGCTCCGCCACCGAGGCGTTTCCTGGGATCAGGCGAGCCTTTGCACCCCGGAGAGCGGCCGGGTGTCGCGGACGTTCGATGAATACCTCCGCTACGGTGGCTTTCCGGAGGCGGCGGATGTCCCGGAGGAGTCGGCCAAGCGCCGGCTGATCCAGTCGTACTTCGACACGGTCTTCTACAAGGACCTGGTGGACAGGCATGGGATCCGGGCGCGTCACCTCCTCGACCTGATGATGCGGAACATCCTGGAAGGCTTCGGGGCCGCATTCTCCATCTCGAGGTTCGAAGGGCAGCTCAAGGCCCACGGCCTCGCCGGGAGCAAGCGGAGCATCGCCGAATACCTTCGCCACCTCGAGGGGGCCTTCTTCGTCACGACGTGCCAGAAGTTCGACTTCTCTCCGCGCAAGCGCACGATGAACCCCCGGAAGGTGTACCTGACGGACACCGGGTTCTCGCTCCTGGGCGGGGCGTTCTCGGAGAACCGCGGGCGCCTGCTCGAGAACGTCGTGGCGATCGAGCTTTTCCGCCGTCGCCGTCGGACGTTCTATTTCAAGGGGGCGCACGAGTGCGACTTCGTCGTTCAGGAGGGAACCCGCGCCGTCGAGGCCTGGCAGGTCTGCTGGGACCTGACTCCCTCGAACGAGAAGCGTGAGCTGGCGGGGCTCGCCGAGGCGATGAGCGAGCTTGGCGTTCGACGGGGCGGGATCCTGACCTACGCGCTGGAAGGTACCCGAAAGGTCAATGGGCGCTCGGTGCCTGTACTGCCCGTCTGGAAGTGGCTGCTGACGCCTCCTGCGTAGCCCCCCCTTTCCCGTTGACCCACCGGCGCGGGCCGCATAGCATGACCCTCCCGCCACGCGTCGACGGCCATCCCGCCTGCCGTCCCACCCGAAGGTGAGGCCCCCATGGCCGACCTCCCCCTTGCCGCGATCGCGGCGCGCGCGGAAAAACTCACGCCCGACATCGTCCGCTTCCTCCGCGACATGATCGCCATCCCCTCCGAGAGCGCGCAGGAGCGCGACGTCGTCGAGAGGATGCGCTCGGAGATGACCCGCCTCGGATTCGATGAGATCCGCATCGACGGCCTCGGCAGCATCCTCGGCCGCATCGGGCACGGGAAGACCGTCGTCGTCATCGACGGTCACATCGACACCGTCGGCGTCGGCGACCGCTCCACCTGGAAGCGCGACCCGTACCAGGGGGAGCTCAAGGACGGCGTCATCTACGGGCGCGGCGCCTCCGACCAGGAGGCGGGCCTCGCAGCCGCCGTCTACGGCGCGCGCATCGCGAAGGACCTCGGCCTCCTCGAGGGGGTCCAGCTCTGGGTCACCGGCACCGTCCTCGAGGAGGACTGCGACGGCCTCTGCTGGCAATACCTCATCCGCGAGAAGGTCCTCAAGCCCGATGTCGTCGTCATCACCGAGCCGACCAACCTCGGCGTCTATCGCGGCCACCGCGGCCGCATGGAGATCGAGGTCCGCACGCAGGGCCTCTCCTGCCACGGATCCGCCCCCGAGCGCGGCGTGAACGCCGTCTACAAGATGGGGCCGATCCTCGCCGACATCGAGAGGCTGAACGAGTCGCTCGCCGCCGACGCCTTCCTCGGCAAGGGGACCGTGACCGTGTCCGAGGTCCGCTCCACCTCCCCCTCGCTCTGCGCTGTCGCCGACTCCTGCACCATCCACCTCGACCGCCGCCTGACGCGCGGCGAGACGATGGAAAGCGCCGTCGCCGAGATCCAGGCGCTCCCCGGCGTGCAGCGCGCGGAGGCGAAGGTCGCAGTCCTCGACTACGCGAGGGCCGGCTACACCGGCCTCGTCTACCCGACGAAGAAGTACTACCCGACGTGGGTCATGGAGGAGGACGCGCCGTGCGTGCGCGCCGCGGTCCGCGCCGCCGAGGGGGCCCTCGGGAGCCGCCCGGTGGTCGGTAAGTGGACCTTCTCCACGAACGGCGTCTCGACGTGCGGGATGTTCGGCATCCCCACCGTCGGCTTCGGCCCCGCGAACGAGGTCTACGCGCACTCCCCCGAGGACCAGTGCCCCGTGGACCACCTCACGCGGGCCGCCGCGTTCTACGCTTCCTTTCCCCATTTCTTCGCCTCCGAGAGGACACGCTGATGGGCGCTCCCACGACCCGCTCGAAGATCGCCGCCCTCGCCGAGCTGAAGGGCGGCCTGCACCGGAAGGACTTCCTCCTCACGTGGACCGCGGGAGACGAGGCGATCCGCTCCGTCCTCCTCGCGTCGGAGGTCCTGCGCGACCTCGTGCGCCAGGGGACCTCGACGCGCGCCTTCGACACTGGCCTCGGCGTCTCCATCTTCCGCGACAAGTCGACGCGGACGCGGTACTCGTTCCGCGCCGCGTGCAACATGCTCGGCCTGGCGACCGAGGAGCTCGACGAGTCGACCTCGCAGGTCGCGCACGGTGAGACGGTGCGCGAGACGGCGAACATGATCTCCTTCCTCACCGAGGTCGTCGGGATCCGCGACGACATGTTCCCCGGCGAGGGGCACCGCTACATGAAGGAGGTCTCCGACGCCGTCGACGAGGGGTACCGCGAGGGGGTCCTGCCCGAGCGGCCGGCGGTGATCAACCTGCAATGCGACCTCGACCACCCGACGCAGGCGCTGTCGGACCTCGCCTGCCTGCGCGACCACTTCGGCGGGCTGGACGCGCTGCGCGGAAAGAAGCTCGCGATGACGTGGGCCTACTCCCCCTCCTACGGCAAGCCGCTCTCGGTGCCGCAGGGGGTGGTCGCGCTGATGACGCGGTTCGGGATGCAGGTGACGCTGGCGCACCCCGAGGGGTACGAGCTGCTCGGCGAGCCGCTCGACGCGGCGAAGCGGTTCGCGTCGGAGAGCGGCGGGTCGTTCCGCGTGACGAGCTCGATGGAGGAGGCGTTCGACGACGCGGACGTCGTCTATCCGAAGAGCTGGGCGCCTCTCGCGGTGATGCAGGAGCGGACGCGGCTCGTGCGCGCGGGGGAGCGCGGGAAGCTCGGGGCGCTCGAGAAGGACTGCCTCGCGCGGAACGCGATCTTCCAGCGGTGGGAGTGCACCGAGGAGATGATGAAGCGCACGCGCGGCGGGAAGGCGCTCTACATGCACTGCCTCCCCGCGGACGTGAGCGGCGTGAGCTGCGAGCGGGGCGAGGTGACGAAGGGGGTGTTCGAGCGGTACCGTCTCGACACCTACCGCGAGGCGAGCCACAAGCCGTACGTGATCGCGGCGATGATCCTGGCGACGCGGTTCGCCGACCCGGCGGTGACGCTCGCGCGGATCGCCGACGCGGGCCGCGCGCGGCGCGGGTAGTGTTTCGTCGACGAGGTCTTGCGACGGTTCGCGCGGAGTACGTCGATTGGACGTGAGGGAGGGGCGAGGAGCGAGAGGCGAGGGGCGAAGGGCGAAGGGCGAGAGGCGAGAGGCGAGAGGCGAGAGGCGAGAGGCGAGGAGCGAGAGGCGAGGAGCGAGAGGCGAGGAGCGAGAGGCGAGGAGCGAGAGGCGAGGAGCGAGTGATCCGGAGTCGGCATTCGCCCTTCG
>ORJL010315649.1_pt1 | contig 30522 bp, 27 predicted proteins | sample 1779941 | NCBI WGS metagenome assembly ORJL01 (sample SAMEA104232317, study PRJEB22302) | groundwater metagenome | biome: forest; feature: aquifer; material: groundwater | place: USA | collected 2011-08-07 | depth 5.8 m | reverse complement strand
GGCCTGAGTGCTTCCTTTCACAAGTCCGTGTAGGGTGGGACGCGGCGATTTTCGCGCCCGGCGAGGCGCGAGGAGGAGGCGATGCCCGGGTGCATCGCCGACAGGCAAGCCGCGAGAGGCAAGCCGCGAGGACGGCCCAGGCGGGCCGTCCGGGAGCGGCGCGACAGACGAGGGGAGCAACGAAGCCCGGCGCGAAAAGCGGCCGGCCGACCCTATACGCACTTGTGAATGGGAGCACTAGGATGCCCGCGCTGATCATCAAGAACAAGCTCGACGGGAAGGCGCTCAAGGCGTCCTTCGACGCCGGCAAGGTGTCGATCGGCTCGGGGGCGGGAAACACGATCGTGCTCGCGGGCCCCGGGGTGTCGCGCGAGCACTGCCTGCTCTACAAGAAGAGCGGGCGCTACATCCTGCGCGACCTGGGGAGCAAGAACGGCACCTACGTGGATGCGGAAGCGGCGACCGGCCCGATGGTGCTCGAGGAGGGCTCGGCGATCATCGTCGGCTCGTACCGGATGACCTTCCACGAGAAGGACGCGCCCGTCCGGGTCAAGTCCGGCGCGCGCGTCGCGGCCAGGCCTGCCCCGGCTGCGGCGACGGAGGAGGAGGAGCAAGCCGAGGCCGAGGGCGGGAGCGGCGCGGCGGAGGAGGGAGCGCAGGAGGAAGGGGCGGGGGGGGAGGATGCGGGCGGAGGGGAGGAAGCGCCCGCCGCGGAGGGCCATCCGATGGCGGAGTCGGAACCGCTCTCGGGCGATGCCGCGGTCGAGTTCGCGCGTTTCAAGAAGCAGATCCACGAGAATCTCATCTCCGACAAGCGGATGAAGCAGGTGAGCTTCGCGGAGTCGAGCGACGAGGAAGTGCGCAAGCGCACGACGGCGGTGATCAAGGCGATCCTGGACGGCTTCCCGGGCGGGGTGCCGGAGGATATCGACCGGGCGCGGCTCGAGAAGGAGTTGATGGAGGACGTGCTCGGGCTGGGGCCGCTGGAAGACCTGCTGGGGGACGATTCGGTGAGCGAGGTGATGGTGGACTCGTGGGACCGGATCTTCATCGAGCGGAAGGGGAAGATCGTACGCTCGCAGAAGCGGTTCATCGACGACGAACACGTGGTGGAGATCATCCGCCGGATCATCGCTCCGATCGGGCGGCGGATCAACGAGTCGACGCCGATGGTGGATGCGCGGCTGAAGGACGGCTCGCGCGTGAACGCGGTGATCCCGCCGGTCTCGATTCACGGTCCGAGCGTGACGATCCGGAAATTCATGAAGAAGCGGCTGACCGCGGCGGACATGGTGAAGATGGGGAGCATGACTCCGCAGATCGCGGACTTCCTCGAGCTGTGTGTGAAGGCGAAGTTCAACGTGATCATCTCCGGGGGTACCGGCACGGGGAAGACGACACTCTTGAACATGGTGGCGAACTTCATTCCGGCGGACGAGCGGATCGTGACGGTGGAGGACGTGGCCGAGCTCAGGCTGCCGCACGAGAACCTGGTGACGATGGAGACGCGGCCGCCGAACCTGGAGGGCACGGGCGAGATCCCGATCCGCAAGCTGGTGATGAACTCGTTGAGAATGCGGCCGGACCGGATCATCGTCGGCGAGTGCCGCGGCGGCGAAGCCTTCGACATGCTGCAGGCGATGAACACGGGCCACGAGGGCTCGCTGACGACGGTGCACGCGAACTCGCCGAAGGACGCCTGCGCGCGCCTGGAGAACCTGGTGCTGATGGCGGGGATGGACCTGCCGGCGCGGGCGATACGGGAGCAGATCGCCTCGGCGCTCAACTTGATCGTGCAGATCCAGCGCTTCAGCGACGGTACGCGCAAGGTGGTGAAGATCACCGAGATCGCGGGCATGGAAGGGGACGTGCTGTTGCTGAACGACATCTTCTCGTTCGAGCACGAGGGATTCGACGAGGACGGGAAGGTGAATGGGCGGACCCGCGCGACGGGGAACGTGCCGAAGATCTTCGACAAGATCCGGGAACGGGGGATCGAAGTGGACATGTCGATTCTCGAAGACTGACGCGAGCGGCAGCTGCAGCGCCGGGAGGGGCTGGGCGGTCGAATCCGCGGCGGACGCAAGCTGCCGCACGGCGGGGGGAAGCGCCGGGCCGGCGAATCCGCGGGATGCGAGTGGCCGTGTACTCGGCATGAGCCGGGTGGGCTGCGATGACGAAATGGGGGAGATGGGCCATGACGGCGATGACGGCGGAGCATGGGGTGGGCGGTAAGGGCGGGAGCGCCGCGGTTTTCGTACGCGCGCGGGCAGGCGCCCGCGGCCTGGCGGGGGTGGTGGAGACGTACTGGTACCGGCGCAGCTCGGTGGTGGTGCTGAAGCCGCACGGTTCGCTGACCGACGCGCTCGCGGTCCAGCTCGATCACAAGATCGGGCAGCTCCTGGAGCGCGGCCTGGTCAAGCTGATCGTGAACCTGGAGGAGGTCCCGCACGCGACGACGACGGGGATCCAGGTGCTGGTGTGCGCGCGCGACGAAGCGCGGGCGCGCGGCGGCGAGCTGATCCTGGTCGAGACGCCCAAGAACCTGCTGTGGATCATCGACCGGCTCGGGATCACCGAGGCGCTGCAGTTCATGTGGAAGGAGCGCCACGCGTTGCCGGTGCTGGCCGCTGCGCCCGGGCGGATCACGGGGTAATCAAGGCGATCCCGATCGCCGCCTCGGGACACCCGTAGCGGCTCCCTTGCGCTTCTCGTGGCGCGCGCCGCAGAGGGTGATCTTCGCGGTCGGTTTTCCCGCGGCACACAGGCGGCGGACCGCCGACACTGGCACTCCGTCGAGCCGGTTTGCATCACTCGATGTCCACCCGGTAGCTGACCATCCACAGTTCGATCTGCTTCAGGCGGTCGCGCCAGCGGGTCTTGAACCGCTTCATCCACAGGCGATTCTTCGGGCGATCCGGGACGTCCACCAGGACTTTGACCAGGTCGTCGCGATACATCACCCCGCCGTGGCGTCAGTGACCCTCCACTTTCTGCGTCTCGTAGCTGGCGGCGCCGAATTGTTCGACGATCTCGAGGACGGCTTCTGCAAGCGACTCAGACGGCAGCGGCCGACCGTCATTGTTTCGGGTCGGGAGCAGCACCTCGAAGCGCCGCCATCTGCTCACCATAGGTCGTCTTTCCCCTCACGGTGAACGGGATGTTCTCCTCGGCCAACGCCTCGAGCGCCGCCTCGGGGACGATGTGTTCGCCCGACTCGAGCACGCGTCCCGAGAACCGCCCCAGGAGAAACGCCAGCGCACGTTTCTGGGTATCGCGGTCCGGGAAGACGATGGTGACCATTGCAGAGCCTCCGATCAAGCCTTTCCCAAGATACTGCGGCACCTCTCCCCGAGTCAAGGCGCAGGTCGGGAAGTCGGGAAGCGGTCCCACGTCGTCCTCCCGCGACCTACCGGGGCATCGCGCCATCGCGGCCCTGGAAGCTTGCGCCCGCCCGTGCGATTCGCTAAGGATGGCGGCCATGTCGCTCGAATCGCCCGCCGTCCCCGGCACTTCGGACCCCGAGACCCGCATCTGGGTGTTACTCGCCCCGGGCGCCCCCCTGGCGCCGGCCGCGGCGGCCGAGAAGCTGAGCGGCGTCGCCGGCCAGGTCGCCCCGCTTTGGAAATCCGCCGCCACTCCCTGCGCCTGGGACCACGCCGTCCATCAGGTCAACACCGCCGAGCTGCGCCTGCCCGCGACCGTCCTCCGCGACGGCGCCGAGCGTCTGGAGTCGGGCCTCTCGGCGCTTCCGGCCCGCCCCGATGTGCGCACCGTGCGCGTGGACGTGTCCCCAGACCCCCCGCCTGCCGCGAACCCCGCCATTCCCCGCGTGCGGGTCGGATCGTGGCACATCGCGGACCTCGGCAAGAGCCACGGGCTGTTCCAGCGATGGCACCTCTGGGGCGGCCCGGATGCCGCCCGCGACGAGACGCTGCGCCGACTCCATCGCACCTCGGTCGTCGAGGCGCTGCTCCTGCGCCATCGCGCCGAGGTCGAGAGCTACGCCGCGGAGATCGGCAACGACCTGCAGTTCATCGACCGCGCGATCAACAAGGTGCTGCGGTTCCGCATCGAGGGGCAGGACCGGCCCGCGTTGATCGCCCAGCTCGAGACCAACGTCAAGGATCTGTCCTCGAACTACGCGAAGCTCAACCGCAACGCAGGCATCTACCGCGACGCGGTCCTCGAAGAGGAGCGGTTGGTCCACCTCCTCCGCCGCGCGATCGACGAGCTCGGCCCGGCCGCCCCCGAGGGCGGCAGCGAGATCGTCTTCTGCCGGCGCGTCGACCACGCCGAAGAGGGGCTCGACGGGTCCCGGCGGCGCGAGCGCGAGCTCCTCGCCTGCCTCCAGAGCGCCCAAACCGCCATCGCCACCCTCGGCATGAACATCGAGCTGCTCCGCAGCAGCGAGCTGGTCGAACTCCAGAAGCACACCGGCGAGATGCTCAAGCGGGGGGTCGAGCTCCAGAACGCGGCGGAAGTGATCGAGTTCATCGTGCTCTTCACCTACTCGCTGCACGCCTGGGAGATGATCCTCGGAGAGCCTGCCTTCCACGCCATCCCCTGGTACCAGCGTCTGCTCGCCTCGCTCACGTTCAGCGGCTGCCTCGTCGCTTCGGCGCACCCGCTCATCGAGTGGCGCAAGCACGGCCACTTCCCCAAGTGGGCGCGCTGGACGCTGCTCGCCGCAGGCATCGCCCTGGCGACCATGTTCCTGACCCCCGTCCTCTACGCTCCCGGAGAGCACGCGCCCGCGACGGGGAATGCGCCCGCTCACGCTCCGGCGAACGCGCCGACGAATGCGCCGGACGGGTCGAATGGGGGAGGGCATTGACACCGCAGGCCCGCTCCTCCGCGCGCCTCGCCCCACGCCAGGCTCGCCTCGGCAAACCGGCTCGGTTACGCGGCGCCCGCGACCGGGCGCGAAGCCTCCGAGGTGGCCGAATGGCTCGCCCCACCAGGCCGGGTCCCTTCGAGGGCTTGTCGACGCTCGTCGAGGGGTGCAGGACCGTCTGTGCAGTCGGGCCCTGCCCTTGCCCTTCGCGGCCTGGCCCGAGTTGTGGCGAAGGGAGCCAGCCAGCGAGGGCAAGGGCAAGGAGGACGAGCGCAGCTGCGGTCATGCGCCCCTCGTCGACCTCGTCGAGGCCGCCCAGTTGCGGGAGACCGTGTGTCGCTGTGACCGTCCCTGATGTCCACCGGACTCTCATCGGCCGTCCATCCGTGAAATCCGTGAAATCCGTAGTTTGGTCCTCCTTCGGCTGACCGCGCTCTCTGCAGTTGGCCGCCCGCAACTGCGGTCATGCACCCAGGCCGCCCTTGTGGCGTGCGCCCTGACCCGCTAGACTGCAAGCGGTGGACGGCATGGACGCGGCCGAACACCGAAGCGATGACCCGGACGAAGTGTGGACCTGGTACGAGAAGCGCGAGCGAGTGGGTCGGGCCGGAAGGCCGCGCTCGCTCGCGCGAATCCCGCCATCAGTCGATGAGGATGCGCCATGGAGTCTGCCACCGAGCCGCGCGTTACCCAGTGGACGGCTTTGGATCTGGTCCAACGATTCGGCCCCCTTCCGCTGCGCCGGGTCCGCTTCGACGTCCCTCCCGGAACCGCTACCGAACGGGACGTAGTGCGCATTTTCGCTTGCGAGAAGCGGCTTTGCGAACTCGTCGACGGCGTCCTGGTGGAGAAGGCGATGGGATACTGGGAGTCGGTCCTCGCGATTACGCTGGGGCGGTTGCTGGGCAACTTCGTGGCGGAGCGCAATCTCGGCGTGGTTGCCGGCGAGGCGGGCATGATGCGGTTGGCGCCGGGCCTGGTCAGGATTCCCGACCTGTCGTTCGTCTCCTGGGCGCGTCTTCCGGGTGGGCCGCGCGAACCCCTGCCCGACCTCGTCCCCGACCTGGCCGTCGAGATCCTGAGCGAGGGGAACACGGAGCAGGAGATGGCGGGGAAGCGGCACGAATTCTTCGGGGCCGGCTGCCGGCAGATGTGGTTCGTGGACGTGCGGGCACGCACCGTGGAGGTGTTTTTCGCGACGGATCGGTCCGTGCTCTTGCGCGAAGGGCAGGTGCTGGAGGGCGGCGACATTCTTCCCGGCTTCTCCGTTCCGTTGGTGCAGCTTTTTGGCGAGCCGACACCGGACGAACCGCGCACGGAGAAGCCCTGACGATCCCGAGCACGGGAGGATCCTCTGCCTCCCGCACCTCCCGGCCGGCAGCCCCGCTTGCGTTCCCATTCCCGCCCTGGGTGTGGGCGGTGGCCGGCGCAGGCGGCATGGGCACCGATTGGGGAACCTAGCCCTTGTCGGTGTCGCTCTTGACTCCCGACGTCTCGATCAGCACCGCGGGCACTCCCAGCTTCAACTGCGCGGACCAGCCCGCGAGCGGATAGAGGTACCAATGCCCGCGAAACGCGCGGAACGCCGCGTAGATCGCCCAGAACGGGCCGAGGGCGGCCAGAATCCAGGCCATCGGCTCGAGAATCAGGAATGCGCAGGGCAGGATCAGTGCCAGGACCCATGCCGCCACGTAGCCAAAATAGATCATGAATTGCCAGAGCATCGCCTGCATCGAATGGAATCGCTTGAACAGCGATCCCTTGTTGCGCACCACATAGTACAGCCCGAGCGGCAGGAAGGGCACCCAGCACGCCAGGTGGGCCGCCATCCCGTACGTCTTGTCGCTCGCGTTGGGCTCCAGGTCGTTCGCCGTGAACGGTAGGTCGCTCATCTCTCTTCTCCGATTCGCCGCGCTATTATTCCCGGCCCGCCGTCGGGAATCAAGTCCGCGATGAAATGCTGAAATGCCGGAAAGCCCCGCATCCGAAAGGCCGCCGCGCGCGATCCCTCGCGGTCCCTTCGTCGGTCGTGGTGGAGGTCGGGCTGGGTTACCCGCCCGTGCGGCCCCGAGCGAACCCGAGCGATGATTCCCTTGACCTCCCGCCGTTCCCCCCGCTAGTTTCGAGTTTCCGGCCCCGCCCCGGGTGGGAGCGGAAGGCGCGCGTCAAGAACAACGGCGGCGGCGCACCGGCGACGCCCGGCACCTAGTGGGCGGCGAGAAGCCCACGCGCAAGGAGTCGACCCGACGGAGGCGCCGAAGATGGAACCGCTGCCGGACCACAACGCGCGCGAGGCGGCGCTTTGCCGTCTTTCGGACATTCTCCAGCGGCACCCCGAGAACGTGCGCGCGCTGTTGGAGCGATCCCGACTCTACTACGACAACGGGGACCTGCGCGCGTCCCTGGCCGATCTCGACCGGGCGCTGGCGAAGAAGCCGGGGAATCGGCAGGCGGCGCGGTTGCGAGCCCTCACGCTCGCCCAGCTCGAAGCGTCCCGCGATCTCGAATCGATCTTCGGGAAGATCGTCGCCGAGGCGCCCGACCAGGCCGAGGGATTTGTCGTGCGCGCTACGAGTCGCGAAGCGCTCGAGGACCTCGCAGGGGCGCGCGCCGACTGGACGGAAGTCATCCACCGAACCCCCGGGAATGTCGCCGCGTGGGCGTCCCGCGCGCGCCTGCACGAGACTCTCGGAGACAAGCCGGCGGCCGGTGCGGACTGCGACGAGGCGCTGCGGCTCGACCCGGAGCAGGCCCTTTGCCGCTTGCAGCGCGCGATGCTTCGTTTCCATGCCGGAGATTACGCCGGGGCGAGCGCGGATTGCGATGCGGGGCTGAAGACGCGGCAGTTCGTCAACCCGTTCCACCTCTTTCGCGCGGGCGCGCGCGAGCATCTGGGCGATCCGGAGGGCGCGCTGGCGGACTACACCGCCGCGCTCGGGGCCGACCCGAAGGACTTCCAGGCTCTGAACAACCGGGCGACGCTGCGCATCGCACGCGGCGACACGGCGGGCGCATTGCGCGATTTGAACGCGGCCCTCGAGCTGAATCCCAGCCACGCGGGCATCCGCCAGAATCGCGCCAATCTGCTGGCGACGCTGGGCGCGCCGAAAGCCGCGCTTGAAGACATGAACCGCGCCGTCCGCCGGGAACCGGAGAACGCGGACCTGCGGGTCGATCGGGCGCGCGAGCGCGAAAAGGTCGGCGACCCCGACGGCGCGCTGGCCGACCTGGACGCGGCGATCGCGCTCGACCCGCGCTGCGTCGAGGCGCTCGTGGACCGGGCCTGGGTGCGATCTGCGCGCGGCGACCTGACCGGCGCGCGCAAGGACGCCGACGCCGCCTTGGCCGCCGACCCGCGCTGCGCCAGGGCCCACGTGGTGCGGGGAAGCCTGCGCCTCGACGCCGGCGACGTCGAGGGCGGCGAACGCGATTGCGCGGAGGCGATGCGGATCGACCCAGCGAGTGCGAGGGCCTACTTCATTCGCGGGCTCGCGCGCAAGAACCGCAAGGATTGGAAGGGCGCGCGGGAAGACCTGGCCGCTGGGGTGCAGCGCGAGCCGGACAACCTGAATGCCCGTGTCGTGCTGGCGCGCATGCGCGCCAAGTGCGGCGACAACGCCGGTGAGGTGCGCGACCTCGAGCAGATCGTCCGCGAGGATCCGGACGACCCGAAGTTGCGCGAGGTCCTCGAAAACGCCCGCGCCGCGGCCGCGGCCCAGAAGGATTGCGATGCCTCCGAGGCGGAGTACGCGGTCGCCAGGGAGGAACTCGCGGTGGCCCGGGCGGATGCGATCGCGACGGGAGAATCGCTGCTGGCGAGCCTGCCGCCCGACAGCAGGGATGCGGAGTCGGTGCGGAAGAAGCTGGAGGAACTGCGGGGAAACGGGAGTTGAGCGGGGGGTGGCGGCGGCCCGTACGGCCGGGAGCGCCGCACGGATCGTCGACCGAATGGAGCAGCCCGGACATGGACATGGAGCCCGTCCCGGAATACAACGCGCGTGAAGCGGCATTCGATCGCCTGTCGGACATTCTCGCGAGGCACCCGGAGAACCTGCCCGCGTTGCTGGAGCGGGCAAGCATGTACTTGGACCTGGGCGACCGGCGGGCGGCCCTGGCCGATCTGGATCGCGCGCTGGCCAAGAAGCCTGGGAATCGCGCGGCGGCGAAGCTGCGAGCCGCCGTTCTCGGCTCGCTGGAGGCGTCCCGCGGGATGGAATCCGCGGTCGGGGAGGTGCTCGCCGCGGCCCCGGACCTCGCGGAGGGCTACGCCGCCCGCGCCGTCAGCCGCGAGCAGCTCGGCGACCTGGAAGGGGCGCGCGCCGACTGGACGGAAGCGATCCGCCGCACTCCGTCCGATGTCTCTGCGTGGGCCGCCCGCGCGCGTGTGAATGAGAACCTGGGCGACAAACCCGCGGCCATGGCCGATGGCTCCGAGGTGCTGCGGCTCGATCCCAGGCATGCCCTCTGCCGCTTGCAGCGCGCGATCCTCCGCTTCCATGCCGGGGACTTTCCCGGGACGATCGCGGATTGCGACGCGGGCCTGGAAACGGGCGAGTTCTGCAACCCGTTCCACCTGTTCCGCGGCGGGGCGCGACAACGCTTGGGCGACTCGGATGGTGCGCTGGCGGACTTCACGTCCGCCATCGACGCCGACCCCGGGGATTTCCGGGCCCTGAACAATCGGGCGACGCTGCGCATCGCGCGCGACGACACGGCGGGGGCGTTGAGCGACTTGAACGCGGCCCTGGATTTGAATCCCGGCGTAGCGGACATCCTCCTGAATCGCGCCCAGTTGCTGGCGGAGCTGGGCGCGAAGCAGGCGGCGCTCGCGGACATGAACCGTTCGGTCCGCCGGGAACCGGAAGACGCGGGCAAGCGGGTGGTTCGCGCCCGCCAGCGCGAAAGTGCGGGCGACCTCGACGGCGCGCTCGAGGATCTGGACGCGGCGATCGGTGTCGACCCGCGCTGCGTGCCGGCGCTGCTGGAGCGGGCGTCGCTCCGGGCGCAGCGCGGCGACCGGACCGGCGCGCGGCAGGATTGCGAGAGCGCCTTGGCCGCCGACCCCGGCTGCGGGAAGGCCTACGCGACGCGGGCAAAATTGCGTTTTCAGGACGGGGACGTCGCGGGCGGCGAACGCGATTGCGCCGAGGCGATACGGTTCGATCCGCAGGCCGCGAAAGGGTATCTCGTGCGCGGGGTGGACCGAATGCGCCGCAAAGAGTGGAAGGGGGCGCGGGAAGACCTCTTCGCGGCCGTGGAGCGCCAGCCGGACAATTTGGCGGCCCGCGTCATGCTGGCGCGCACCCACACCAAATGCGGCGACCGCGCGCGGGAAGTGCGCGAGCTGGAGCAGGTCGTCCGCGAGGACCCGGAGAACGCGAAGTGGCGCGAGATTCTCGAAATGTCGCGCAAGGCGGCGGCGTCCGCAAAGGCGCTCGACGCCGCCGAGGCGAGGAGTGCGGCCGCTCGGGAGGCATACGCCATCGCCCTGGCGGATGCCGTGGCCGAGTTGGAGGCGGCGCTGGCGAGCGTGCCGCCCGACAGCCCGGAGGCCGATCTCCTGCGCAAGCAGCTGGAGGAACTGCGCGACAGCGGGAACTGAGCGGGGCAATCGCGTCGCGGTTCGAGTCGCGACCCGGAACCGCCTGCCCGCGACCCGGAACCGCCCGCCCACGACCCGGATCCGCTTGGCCGCGACCCGGAGCCGCCGGCCCGCGACCGGGAGCCGACCGCCCGCAACCAGGAGACGCCTGCCCACGACCCGGAGCCGCCTGTCCCGCGACCGGGAGCCGCTCGCTCCGCGACCGGGAGCCGCTCGCTCCGCGACCCGGAGCCGCCTGCACGCGACCCGGTCTCGCCTCACACGCCCCGTCCTCGCCCCTCAAGCCCCGGATCGCCCAGCCCTTATGGTTGACGCCCCCGCGCGTCCGGTGCTATAAGCCACGATTCCTCAGGACCGGAACCGGAGCCCCGAATGCCCCTCGACGAAATCCGCAATTTCTGCATCACCGCGCACATCGATCACGGCAAGTCCACCCTCGCCGACCGCATCCTCGAGATCTGCAAAGCCGTATCCCCGCGCGAGATCCGTGAGCAGTACCTGGACTCCAACGCGATCGAGCGCGAGCGCGGCATCACCATCAAGGCCAAGGTGGTCTGCCTCGCCTTCCCGCACGAGGGAAAGATCCTCCAGTACAACCTGATCGACACCCCCGGGCACGTCGACTTCTCCTACGAGGTTTCCCGCTCGCTCGCCGCTTGCGAGGGCGCCATCCTCCTGGTCGACGCCACCCAGGGCGTCCAGGCCCAGACCGTCGCCAACGCCTACCTCGCCATCGGCGCCGGCCTCGACATCATCCCCGTCCTCAACAAGATCGACTCGCCCATGGCGCAGATCAACGAGAGCATCGAGGAGATGCACACCATCCTCGGCATCAAGCCCGAGGAAGTCCTCCAGGTCAGCGCCAAGACCGGCATCAACGTCCTGGACCTCCTCGGGGTCGTCAGCCGCCGCATCCGACCCCCCGCCGGCAAGCCCGAGGGGCCCCTGCGCGCCCTCATTTTCGACTCCGTCTACGACGAGTACCGCGGCGTGATCGTCTACGTGCGCGTGATCGACGGCCGCCTCGTCCCCGGCATGCAGTTGTGCATGCTCGGCACCGGCAAGACCTACCAGGTCGAGGAACTCGGCAAGTTCCGGCCCAAGATGGTCCAGACCAAGGAAGTCAACACCGGCGAGGTCGGCTATGTCATCGCCGGCATCCGGGACATCCACGACGTGCGCGTCGGCGACACCCTGGCACCCAGGGAATGCCCGAACATCACCGCCTTGCCCGGCTACATCGAGCCGCTCCCGGTGGTGTTCTGCGGCTTCTATCCCACCAATCAGTCCGATTACAAGCGACTGGGCACGGCGCTGGCCCGGCTCGGCCTGAACGACTCCTCGTTCCACTGGGAAGCCGAGACCTCCGAGGCGCTCGGCTTCGGCTACCGCTGCGGGTTCCTCGGGCTCCTCCACATGGAGATCGTGGAGGAGCGGCTCGAGCGCGAGGAGGAGGTGGAGGTGATCCGCACCGCGCCCAACGTCACCTACGAGGTGGTGGTGATCGACGGCGAGGGGCGAAAGACGATCCGGATCGACAATCCGGCCGAGCTGCCGGAGGAGAACCTGCTCCTGGAGATCCGCGAGCCGATGGTGCGGATCAACATGATCGTGCCCTCGACCTCGGTGGGCGGCATGATGAAGCTGTGCGAGGATCGACGCGGCAATACGGTCAAGACCGAGTACATCAGCCCGACCCGGGTGATGCTGACGTACGATCTGCCGTTCGCCGAAGTGATCTACGATTTCTACGACAAGATGAAGTCGGTGACGCGCGGATACGGTACGCTGGACTACCAGATCCTCGGCTACTTTGCGGCCGACCTGGTGCAGTTGCGGATCCTGATCGGGGGGCTCGAGGTGGACGCGCTCTCGGCGATCGTGCACCGCGACACCGCGGAGCGCAAGGGCCGCAAGATCATCGCCGTGCTGCGCAAGGAGATCCCGCGGCACATGTTCGAGATCCCGCTCCAGGCGGCCATGGGCAAACGGATCGTCGCGCGGGAGACCATCCGCGCGATGGCCAAGAACGTCACCGCCAAGTGCTACGGCGGCGACATCAGCCGCAAGCGCAAGCTGCTGGAAAAGCAAAAGGAAGGCAAGAAGAAGATGAAGAGCGTCGGCCGGGTCGACATCCCGCAGAAGGCCTTCATGGCCGTGCTGGCCCCGGACGAGGATTGACCGTGACCGAGCCGCTGGAGACCTCGCCCTTCGCGGACCTGCCGCTGAAGCCCGAAGGGCTTCGCATCGTCGATGCGACGCCGTCGCCGGCGGTCGGTCGGGCGCGGGGCGTTGCCGCCGGGGGGGTCTCTCCCATGCGCGCCGCAGGGCTGCTCACGCGGCGCGACGGGGATCCGCCTTCGGGAGACGCGCCTGCCGCGCGTGGCGCGATGCCCGGGCCGGGGGCGCCCGTGGCGCGCAGGGTAGAGACGTCCCCGGCCCGCGGGATCCCGCCCGCGCCGGAAGTCGCCGTGGGAGCGGAGCGGAGGACCACGCCCGAGTCGTCCGCGGCGCCGATGGACCTCCTGGCCCCGGGAGATTCCGCCGAAGCGCCCGCGGAAACCACGCCCCTCGCCGGCGCTCCGGCGGGCGGTCGCTCCGAAGGAACCCCCATGCCCGACGAGGCCACCCCCGCGGCCGATCCGACCCTCGGCCAGGCCGCGGTTGACGCGCCCGCCGCGTCCCGCGAGGAGGACCGCGAGACGGACCGGCTCCTCCCTTGGCTGCGGGAGAACTTCGAGGCGGTGGTGGTGGCGTTCATCATGGCCCTGGTGATCCGCTGCTTCTGTGTCGAAGTCTTCAAGATCCCGACCGGATCGATGCAGCCCACGCTCATGGGGCATCCGGAGGACGGCGACCGCATCATGGTCAACAAGTTCGCCCTGCACTTCGCCCCGGTGCACCGTTTTGACGTGGTCGTGTTCAAGTACCCGCTCGATACCTCGCGCAATTTCGTCAAGCGCGCGGTCGGCATCGGTCCCGAGTACTTCAAGCTCAAGGAAGGGGATGTCTACACCCGCAAGCTCGGCGAGCACCGCTACCGCATCGCCAAGAAGCCGCTCCACGTCCAGGAGAGCATCTGGATCGACAGCTACAAGAGCAACCTCGAGATCGAGCACGTCCGACAACATTGGTACGTCACCGACGAGGACCACTGGACGCTCGGCGACGACGGCATCCGGCTGGACGCCACCCAGACCGAGGATCGCAAATTCACCCTGACCTACAACCGCGACGTGCGCGACTACTATGCCGGCGGCTCCGGCGACCACGGCGGCCACAACCCGGTGGGCGATGTCAAGCTCACCGCCGCCTTCGCGGTCGAGTCGGGCACTGGGGGCGTGACCTGGCACCTGTTCCACGAGCCCTACTCCTTCACGGTTTTCCTCGGGGTCGGCGGGGGCAGCACCCTGGTCTACGGCAATACCATGACCGCGGGCGAGCCCCAGCGCGTCCCGATCAAGGAGGCCGCTCTGGAGCGCGGGCGGAGCTACGTCGCTTCGGTGATGTGCTTCGACGGGACGGTGTACGTGATGCTGGACGGCCGGCCGGTGCTCGAGTTCGATTACCTCGATGAGGAGGACCTCAGTTCCGGCTTCGGCTCCCTTACCCACAAGCTGTCGCTTGGCGCGCGCGACGCGGTGGTTCGGCTGAGCCGGATCGAAATCCAGCGTGACATCTACTACCTGGAGAACGGCGTGCTCGGGCAGGAGAATCCGCTGGAGATCCCCGAGGGGTGCTACTTCATGATCGGGGACAACTGCCCGAACAGCAAAGACAGCCGCATGTGGCGGCGCCGCTGGGTGCGGCTCACGAGCGGAGAGCTGATCGAAGGGGACGCGGACGGCGAGACCGACAGCCGTAATTTCGTCTCCGAGTCCGGAAACAGGATGCGGATCAAGGACGTGCATGGGGTGGTGCATCTCGTGCCGGAAGCGGCGATCACGGTCAAAGACGACGTGTATCACAAGTTCGTCCGCCGCGACGAACTGGTGGGCAAGGCCTTCCTGGTCTGGTGGCCGCCGTCGCGCGCGAAGGTCATTCGTTAGCGCGGATCATGAATAGTCCGCCCGCGGCACGGGCGCGCGACGCTGTGGGTCGCGCGCTGGGCGGGGTCAGTGTCCTGAATCGAGCCAGTCAGACACGGAGGAGCGAGGGCATGGAGCAGGAACGGACCGCCCCATTGGCGCGCCCGGACTCCAAGCGCACCGCGCTTCCTGGGATCGTGCTCCTGCGCGTGGACGCGCTGCAGAAAGTCTACAAGCACCGCAAGGTCGTGGACGGAGTGAGCTTCGAGGTCAACCACGGCGAGATCGTGGGACTCCTCGGCCCGAACGGCGCGGGCAAGACTACCACGTTCAAGATGACGATGGGGATGGTGGAGCCGGAGGCCGGGCGGATCCTCCTCGAAGGGGAGGACGTGACCCGGCTGCCGATGTATCGCCGCGCCCGCAAAGGGGTGGGGTACCTGGCGCAGGAGCGCTCGACGTTTCAGCGTCTGACGGTGCGGGAGAACCTGCTCGCGGTGCTGGAGACTCAAGCGCTCTCCGCGGCCGAGCGCATGGGGCGGGCGGAAGAATTGATCCACGAGTTCGGCCTGACCAAGGTGGAGGGCCAGCTCGCCTACACGCTCTCCGGCGGCGAGACGCGGCGGCTCGAGATCGCGCGCGCGCTGACCACGAGCCCGAAGCTCCTGCTGCTCGACGAGCCCTTCTCGGGAGTCGACCCGATCGCGGTGGCGGAGATCCAGGAGATCATTCGGCGGCTGCGCAGCACGCGCGGGATCGGCACGCTGCTCACCGACCACAACGTGCGCGAGACGCTCTCGGTCACGGACCGTTCGTACATCATCGACACCGGCCGCATCCTCGCTCAGGGGCGGCCGGAGGAGATCGTCGCCAACCCGCTGGTCCGGAAGGTGTACCTGGGCGAGCACTTCAGCATGTGACGGAAGACGGCATGACGAATCCCGCGACGGCGCCCCGCAAGGGGGTCGATCCTCTCATCGCCCTGGTCCTCGGCTGGGTCGTCCCCGGCGCCGGCCACATCGTGATCGGCCAGGTCAGGAAGGGGATCTTCTTTTTCGCGATCCTGCTGGTCACCTTCGTGGCCGGGCTGCTGCTCGCGGACTTCCGTACGGTGCGGGCGTCCGACAACCCGTTCTACTTCGTGGGCCAGGTCGGGTCGGGCCTGAACCTGCTCCTCACTTCGCTCTGTACCAACCTGCACCCGCGGGGGTGGCTGTCGCAGGTATACTTCGAGCCCGGGCTCCTCTACATGTCGGTGTCCGGACTGCTCAACATCCTGGTGGTGATGTCGGTCCTGCCCCAGCCGGCCGCATTGGCGGCGCCGGTGGACAAGGTCTCGGGGACGGCGGAGGCCGCCGCGAGTTCCGGCGGGTCCTCCGCGGGCGCGGCGCCGCAGGCGTAAGGGGGGCGGGCGATGTCGAGCTTCTGGCTGTTTTTTCCGATCTGCTTCATCATCAGCCTCGTCCTCTGGGCCACGAAGGAGGACGACTTCGGGGTGATCTTCAGGAAGGCCTTCCGGACCTTCGTGATGCTCACGCTGCTGATCGTGATCGGCTGCGCGGTGCTCTTCGTGCTCGGGCAGACGATTTGACCTACCCGAGGCTCGGGCGCAGGCCGATGTCCGCGAGTGGCCTCTGCCGCCCGGGTACCCAACTACGGATTACGCGGATTCTCGCTGCGGGAGGCTCCGCCCCCCGCATAGGCCCGGAATCACGGCGCTCAACGGCCTCCAGCGGGTTGGTAACGCGTCGCCAAGGGCCGCTCGGGCGTTGAGCGGCTCTTGTTGCGTGCGTGCAACGCCCAGATCGGACGGCGACCGGGGATGTTCGCGCCCTCGCAAGGTCCCCCGCGACGGATGAGCACACCCTTGCTGCGCCTTGCCAAGCCGCAGTCGACGCTTGAAAGGGTGTTGATGACGGATCGCCAGGGCGCATGCGGGCATTGAGTTCATTGAGTTCGGGAAGTCAGGCGTGCTCCGCCCCCGTTCGGCTCGCTCTGCTCGCCGGCCCCCTCGGTCATCCTGCTCTTCGACACCTGCTTCTCCTGCGACATTGCGACCTACCCTTCTGCCCCCCATACCGCCCAGACCTTTCGGGTCGCGCAATCCCTCCCGATCCCCGCGCCTCGCGGACCCTGCGACGGACCGCTGCCGGGAGAATCCGTGAAATCCGTGTAATCCGTAGTTCGGTTCCCCTGCGCGGGCCTGGAGGCCTCGCCCCTCAGGGCAAGATCATCTTCAGGAACCGCTCCTTCCGCTCCTCGACCTCCTGCAGGGTGATCGCGCGCAGCCGCTCCAAGGCGAACCCTTCCACGTTGAACGACGCGATGATCGTGCCATAGAGCAGCGCCTGCCGCAGGTCGGCGTCGGTCACCTCGCGCCCGCCGCAGCGGCTCGCCAGGTACCCCATGAAGCCGCCGGCGAAGGAGTCGCCCGCGCCGGTGGTGTCCTGCACGCGCATCACGGGGAAGGCGGGCAGGGCGAAGAACGAGTCGCGTGTCGCGAGCACGGCGCCGTCCTCGGCCTTCTTCACCACGGCGATGCGCGGGCCCATCTTCAGGATCTCGTGCGCCGCGTTCAGCACCTGGTGGCACCCGGTGAGCTGCAGCGCCTCGTGGTGGTTCACGATCAGCCCGTCCACGCTCGGGAGCAGGTCGAGCAACTCCTGCCGCGTCGTCTCGATCCACAGGTTCATGGTGTCGAGCAGCGTGAACTCCGGCGACTCCAGTTGGTCCAGCACCCGCCGCTGCGTGGCCGGGTGGCCGTTGGCGAGGAACACGAAGCGGGAGTCGCGATACTCGGGCGGCAGCTCGGGCGCGAAATCGGCCAGCACGTTGAGCTCCACCGAGATCGTGTGCGCGTCGTTGAGGTCCCCCTCGTACTTTCCGTGCCAGCGAAAGGTCTTGCCGAGCGACCGCTCGAGCCCGCGCAGGTCGATGTCGCGCGAGCGGTAGTACGACACGTGCTCCTCCGGGAAGTCCCGGCCGACCACCCCCACCAGCCGTACCCGCGTGAGCAGGCTCGCCGCGGTGGAGAAGTACGTCCCCGAGCCTCCCAGCACGCTGGCCTCGGTGCGCTCGGGAGTTTCGATGGTGTCCAGGGCGAGCGATCCCACGACCAGCAGCGACATGACGACCCTCTCTCTCGGACCGGCACCCGGCCCCGCTCCCTCCGGGACGGCGCGCCGCGCGGCTTCTCCCTGATGAACCGGGCTATCCGCCCGCGTCCAGCTTCTTCAGCGCCTGCTCCACGCGCGCGATCGCGGCGGCGGAGCCCAGCACCCTCATCGACTCGATCAGCGGCGGAGTCGCGGTCTTCCCGGTCACCGCCACCCGCAGGCACATGAAATAGTCGCCCACCTTGTGGCCGAGCTTCGCCGCCGCGTCCTTGAGCCGCCGCTCCGCCGCTTCCGCGGGGATGAGGTCCAGTTCGGCGAGCACGGGCAGCGCGGAGTTCAGGATCGCCGTCGCGTCGGCGGGGGCCTTCTTCTTGGGGACCAGCAGCGCGGCCTCGTACGGCACTTCGCGGACGAAGAACTCCGCGGCCTCGCGGAACTCGTTCAGCCGCTTCATCCGCTCCCGGATCAGGGGCAGGATTTTCAGCACCTGCTCGCGGGTCATTCCGCTGCCGCCGAACGCCTGCACCCGGTCGGCCAATTGCTCGACGGTGAGCGCCCGGATGTAGCAGCCGTTCAGCCAATCCAGCTTTTGCAGGTCGAAGACCGGCCCGGTGGTGTTGATCCGGTCGAAGGCGAAGTGCTCGATGACCCGCTCGAACCCGAACTGCTCCGTGCCGTCCGGGATCGAGAAGCCCTGCAGCATGAGAAAGTTCCCCAGCGCCTCGGGCAGGTACCCCTGGTCGCGGTACCAGAGGATCGAAGTCGGGTTCTTCCGCTTGCTGATCTTGGTCCGGTCGGCGTTGCGCAGCAGCGGCAAATGCGCGAACTTGGGCGGCTCCCAGCCGAACGCCTCGTAAAGGAGCATGTGCTTGGGCGTCGAGCTGATCCATTCCTCCGCTCGGATCACGTGGGTGATCTTCATCAAGTGGTCGTCGACCACGTTGGCCAGATGATACGTCGGCCAGCCGTCCGACTTTTGCAACACCTGGTCGTCCACGTTCTCCAAGTGGAAGCGGATCTCGCCGCGGATCTGGTCCTGGAACACCACCTCGCGGTCCCGCGGGACCTTGAGCCGGATCACGTGCGGCGTGCCCGTGTCGAGCAGCCGCTTGCGCTCGGGATCGGAAAGCCCGCGACAGTGGCCGTCGTACCGGGTCTGCTGCTTGGCCGCCTCCTGGGCCTTCTTCGCCAGATCGAGCCGCTCGGGGGTGCAGAAGCAGGTATAGGCGGTGCCGCCGGCGAGCAGCTGGGCGGCGTATTCCTGGTAGATGGCGCAGCGGTCCGATTGGCGGTATGGCCCGTACGGCCCGCCGATGTCGGGGCCTTCGTCCCAGCGGATGCCCATCCAAGTGAGCGCCTGGTAGATGGCCTGCTCCGACTCGCGGGTGGATCGGGTCCGGTCGGTGTCCTCGATGCGGAGCAGGAACTGGCCGCCGTGCTTCCGTGCGAGGGCGAGGTTGAAGAGGGCGGTGTAGGCCGTGCCTACGTGCGGGTCGCCCGTGGGGCTGGGCGCGATGCGGCACCGTACGGTCATGCGTGGCCTTCTTCCGGTCAAGCGTCTTCGAGCAGAGCCGCGGCGTGGTTCGCCACGCACCAGCCCAGCTCGCCGAGGTGGTAGCCGCCTTCGAGCGTCGACAGCACGCGCCCGCCGGCGGTCCGATTGGCCAGCGCCACCACCTCGCGGGTCAGCGCGGCGAAATCTTTCGCTTCCAGATTGAGTCCGCCGATCGGGTCGTCCTTGAAGGCGTCGAATCCGGCGGAGATCAGCACGAATTCCGGCGCAAACTCGAGCGCCGGACCGTCGAGCACCTCCCGGAATACCTCGAGGAACCGTTCGCGCGGCGTGTCTGCGGGCAGCGGCCGGTTGATGGTGAAGCCGCGCCCGCTGCCGCCCCCGGTCTCCTCCGCGGCCCCCGTCCCGGGGTAGAAGGGCCAGCGGTGCATCGAAAAGAAGAGAACCGTCGGGTCCTCCCAGAAGACGTCCTGCGTGCCGTTGCCGTGGTGCACGTCCCAGTCGACGATCAGTACCCGGCGGATCCCGTGCACCGCTTGCAGGTGGCGGGCGGCGATCGCCACGTTGTTGAACAGGCAGAAGCCCATCGCCCGGTCCGGGGTCGCATGGTGCCCGGGCGGGCGCACCAGGCAGAGAGACCGCTTGGCGCCTCCCCGGATCATCTCGTCGCACGCGGAGAGCAGGCCGCCCGCCGCCGCGAGCGCCACGTCGAATGACGCCGCGCACACCGGAGTGTCCGCGTCCAGGTGCCCGCGGCCGCTCGCGCAAGCCGTGCGCACCCGCTCCACGTGGGCGTCCGTGTGCACCCGGCGCACCTCGTCGAGCGTTGCCGGCCGCGCGGCCCAGCGTTCGTCCCCGCCGCTCAGCAGCCCCGAGCCCGAGAGCACTCCCAGAATCGATTCCAGGCGCTGCGGGCACTCGGGATGTCCGGGACCTGGGTCATGGTCCGCGTACTCGTCCTCGAACACCACGAGCGCCAACGCCGGGGCCTCCTAAAACCCGGGGCAATCTACTCGCCGTCAGCATCAGTGTCAATATCGCTGCGTAGATGCTCGTAGATGCGTAGATGCGTGGATGCCGCGGGCGACATCCCTGGCCCGGCACCGCCGGCGCGGGCATTCGCGAGCGTTCCCGGTTTTCCCTTGAACGGGCCCCATGGCGCCTCTAGAATCTTCAGTGGTTCCCGACCGCGGAGGAGACGCCCATGGCCGGCTCGTCGCACGAGCTCATGAAGTGCCCGAAGTGCCTTACCCCCAATAACGTTTCGCGCGCGAAGGCGGGCACCAAGATCCGCTGCCAGCGTTGCGGCGGCATGATCACGGTGCGGGCGGCCGAGGCCGCCGCCGAACCCGCTGACGTTCCGCCTCCTCGACCCAGCGAGGAGCGGCCGGGCCGCGCGAGCGGTGGGTTCCGCCGGGACCGCGCGAGCACCGCAGCGGTCCGCGCGGCGCGGTCGCGCGCCGCCCAGGCTGAGGAGGCTGAGCCGGAGGGGGACGAGGAGGACTCCGCCCCGGCGCAGCGCGGCGGGCGCGGCGGCTATATCCCGCCGAAGCCGGTGCCCACCGGCGCGATCGCCAGCGGCATCTTCGCCCTGTGCGGGCTGGGGATCTTCTTCTACTACATGATCTCCACCTCCACCCGGAACGTATCCCCGAAGTTCGATCCGGTCCGCCCGCCGTCCGACTTCACTTCCACCGGCGGCGTCCCCGCCACGCCGGGCGGTGTGCCGCTCGAGCAGGTCGACTGGGTGGTCAAGACCCCCGCCTACAACCCCGGCGGGGACAAAGGCGGCTCCGACACGGCGAAGCGCCCGCCCCGCGCGACCGAGGGCGGCGGCGGGATGTCGTCCCGCGTCCCGGTTCACATCGAGGACCTCAAGTGCGACCCGCTCCTCGTCGATGAGATCGCTTCGAAGCTGTCGACTTTTCAAGAGATTTCCCGGGGCGAGATCGCCACCGAGACCAATGCCATCGTCGCTCGCGGCGAGAGCGTCGTCCCGGCCCTGATCATCGCGGTCGGGCACTCCGACGAGTGGGTCGGGCTATCCGCGACCGACGTCCTGAAGAAGGCGACCGGGATGAACTTCCGCCTCGACCCGGGCATGGCCCAGTCCGACCGCGAGGAGGTTCGTGATCGCTGGATCCGCTGGTACCTCGACGGCGGGAAGAAGTAGACTCCGCCGGGATCCAGGTCCGCCGATCGTTCGCCCCCGGGGTGCGTTCTCCCACGGGGCTCGACCCCAGGGCGCCTCCCGTGCGATTCCGGTCCGCCGGCGCTTGGCGGCCGCGGCTCGAATCGCCGACGTCGCGCGGCGCGATCTCGGGCGCGACCCGCGCGCGCGCCCCGGAGCCGGCGCCGCGGGCGGGCTCGCGGCGGGAATGTACGCCTGTTGCGGCGCCCGGCGCGGCCGTCGGGCTCGGTCTCCTCGGGCTGCCGGCCCTGATCCGCGCCGGGGACCTCATGGTGGTCGCTGAGGGCCGATTGGATCGGTCCAGTTGGATGGGGAAGGCCCCGGTCGCGGTCGCCCGCGCCGCCCGCCGAGCCGGGGCCCGCGTGCTTGCGGTCTGCGGCTCCGTTGAACCCGCGGCCGAAGTCCGTTTCGCGCGCGAGTTCGGTCCGGTTTTTCCCTTGGTCCCCGAAGCGTCGATGGCCGCCGAGGGAAGCCGCCACGCGGGGCGGTTTCTCGGCGAGGCCCTCACCCGCGCCCTGCGCGCGGTGCGGATGGGGGAGGGGCGCCGTCGGGATCGAAACTGAAGCTCGCGGCCCGCGCCGTCCGATATACCCCATTGCCGGAACGGGTGCGGTGGGTGGGTGGTGGGCCGCGATGAAATGCCTCGACTTCGCGCTGGCGGTCGCGACCACGGTCGCCTTCACCACGGTGGTCTACCTCGTCGCCAGCGACGCCCGCATGGCCCCGCCACGGCCGGCGACGGCCGAGCCGGCCCGCCCACCGGTGCCCCGACGGGGCGGCGGAACCGACCGCGGCGGCGGTTCATCCCCGGTGCGGATCCCCCAGGTCCGCACCGTCCCGGGTCGGGGCGCGGACCCGGCACGCGCGTCGGACGGCCCCTTCTCGGGTCTGCTCTCCCTGTTCGGAGGTTCCCCGCCGTCGGCGGCGCTGCCGGAGGTCTGGATCGAGGTCGCGGATTCGGGCGCATCCGAGGGTTCCGCGGCGGGCCTCGACCGGCTCCATCGCACGAACACTGGACGCGCGGACGGTTGCCCGTATCATTGGGTGATCGGAAACGGCAAAGGGGGAGGGGACGGCGAGCGGGTCTTCACCGAGCGTGGCCAGGCCCTATCGGCGGAAGGCCTGCCCGCGCCGGAGGACGGGCGCGTGCGCCTTCGCATCTGCCTGGTCGGGCGCTTCGACCGCGAGGAGCCGACCCTCGCCCAGAACGAGGCCCTGATCGCCCTTTGCCGCGACCTGTGCGCCAGGCACGGCGTTCCGCCGGAACGGGTCGTCGGCGCGGCCAAGCGGGAAGGCCTGTCGATCGCATGGCTGAGGGACCGATTGCGGCAGTGACGAATCCCGGCGGCGACTGGCTCGACCCGGCGCCGAGCCGGCTCCGGCCCATGGATCTCGGGGATCTGCTGGACCACGCCTTCCGGCTTTACCGCGAGAACCTGGGCTGCTTCTTCGGCGTCGTTCTCCTGGTGAACCTCGCGGTATTCGCGCTCGAGAACGGGATGGAAGTGGAGCGCGCCAACAAGCGGTTGGCCGCGGGAGTCCACATGGGCCCGGACGGAACCCCTCAGGTGGACCTCCAGGCCGTCGTCGGTCCCGCAGCCGTGATCTGGACTTTCTTCCTCGTCCGCTTCGTCCTCATCCAACTCTCGATGGCGGCACTCACCTTCGCGGCCTCCCGGCGCTTCCTCGGCGAGCCCGCGGGGATCTTCGATTCGTACCGTGCGGTCCTGCCGCGATTCCCCGTGCTGCTGCTCACCGGCCTGCTTGCGGGACTCTGCTACTCCGTCGGATGCGCCATGCTCTGCATGCCGGGGCTCATGCTCATGGCGGCGTTCGTCTTCGCCCCGCTGGTGGTGGTGCTCGAACGAAGCGGGCCGGTGCGCGCTCTTCGCCGTTCCTTCGAGCTCACCGTCCTGCGTTCGGCCGGGCGCGGCCTGCGGCACAACTTCTTCAAGATTTCGATGATCCTCACGCTGTTCACGCTGGTCACCCTGGCCGCCTACTCGTTGGCGAGCACCCCGCGCATGATGCTGTACGGGTACTACCATTGGGTCGGCCTGCGCCCGGACCTCGTCGTGTCGGATGCCACGGAGCGACTGCTGCGGACCGTCGAGTATCTCGGCATTTCCGCCGCCGAACCGCTCGGGATGACCGCGTTGGTCCTCCTCTACTACGACATCCGGATGCGGGCCGAAGGCTTCGACCTGGAGCGCATTCTGGAACGGCGCTCCTAGAGTGCCTTCCATCTTGATTCGGTGGGTTACCCAGCGCGGCTGCCCCGCAGCCGACGGAACTACGGATTATACGGATTGTCCGGATTGCACGGATTGTCCAACGGCAGAAGGGGATTCGGCCGGGCGCCTTGGGGGCAGGGCTGCGGATCCGGAATTTCTGTTTTCCCGCTCGTCCCGGGCTGCGATAATCTCCGGCCATGCGCGTTCCGACTGCCGCCGTCGCACTGGTTCTCGTCCTCGCCGCCTCGGCGCGCGCCGACGATGAGGAGTTGCTCACCGCCGGGGAATTCACCAGCCGGGTCGCGGCGGCCGTCCGCACCGCCCACGACCTCACCCGCGACGCTGCTGGGGCCGAGGCCCGCGGCCGGGCGCTGCCCGAGGCGGTGTTGCACTCCAGGATGCGCCAACTGGTGAACGACCTGGGACGGATGAAGGCCAAGTCGGTTCAGGTCGACGGCGCCCTGCCGGTGCGGATCGACACCTCCTGGATCGAGACCCGCCTCTACACGATCCATGCCGGTATCGGACCCGACCAGATCAAGGCCGAAGCCTCCGCCATCGAGCAATGCCTCCGCACGCTGGGCACCGAGGTCGCCGCGCTCGATCGCACTCCGGCGGAGGTTCGCGCGGAGCGCCTTCGCCGCCTCGAGCGGGACCGGCGCGGCGTCCTCGACCTGCTATCCCGTCCCGAGTACCTCGCCGAGTCGGTCGAAGGGGGCCGGACGGGGTGGGCGGACGAGGTCGCCGCCTTCTTGGAGCGGCTGTTCCGGGTGGAGATCCCCGGCTGGGCCACCCGCGGCTCCGAAGTTTTCCTCATCCTGGTCGTCGGCGCGGGGGTCCTGGCTACGCTCGAGTTCATCCGCCGCCGACGGCGGGGAGTTCCGAAGCCGACTCCGATCGGGCGGCCGCAGGGGACCTCGACCGTTCCCCCGACGGCGGACGATGCCGCCGCTTACCGCGCGGCGTGTGACCGCGGCGACGTACCGGCAGCGGTGAGCCTGGCTTGCCGGCGCCTCCTCGCCGCCACGGCCGGTCGCCACGGGCCCGAGCGGTGGCTCGCGCGCACCCATGGCGAGCTCCTCGACGCGTGGCGCCGGGCGGTGCCCGCGGACGAGTCCGCCCGTCTCGCCGCGATGGTCGACTTGCATGAGCATGTCTGGTACCGCGGCCGACCGCCGGCCGACGCGCTGGCCCAGGCCGACCGCCTGCTGGGGGAGAGGTAGCCACGTGCCCTCGACTCGCCGGCGCTCGCTCTGGGCCGACTTGGCACTCCCGATTGCGTTCGTGGTGATCGGTGTCGGAGTCGCTTCGCGCGAGCATGGCCGGCTCGAGCGCCGGCCAGTCGCGTCCAGCCAGAGCGTGGGCCCGTACGGCGTGCGCGCCTTCTATCAGGCGCTGGTCGATGCCGGGTTCCTCGTCCAGCGCCACCATGCCACGTTTCACGATCTGCCGCGCGGCGCACCGTACCTCCTGGTCGTCGCCGCGCCATCCGGGGAGCCGGTCACGGCAGAGGAGAGCGCCCGCCTGCTCGAATGGGTGGGGGACGGAAATGTGCTGCTCTACCTGGCCGACGGGGAGGCGTCGTTCGAGGAAGGTCTCGCGGCCGATCTCCCCGACCGCCGGCTGCTGGAACGGATCGGCGTCACGCTTCTGCCGCCGCTCGGCCTGCCCTACGACCCGTCACGCCTCGACCGGATCCCGGAGGTCCCGCCGGTCGTTCCCGGGCCCTGCACCCACGGGTGTCGGGGGATCTTCTCCGGCTCCTCCGGCGGCGCGGTATGCGCGATCCCGCTCCGCCTCCCGCTCTACGGGGACCGGGGTATCGAGTACGCCATGCTGATCCCGTACCGCGCCGGGAGAGTCTTTTTCTTTGCCTCCGTGGCGCCGATCGCAAATCGCAGCATCGGTTTGGCGGACAATGCCCGGGCGCTGCTCGCCGTGGTCCATTCGATCGACGGTCTGCGCGCGGTGCTGTTCGACGAGTACCACCACGAGCGGGCGCCGCGGCACACCTGGAGCCGGATCCTGGCCCATCCGGCGTTCCAGTTGGCGGGGATCCAGGCCCTGGTCCTGCTGGCGCTCTGGCTCTGGGTCGCGGGGCGGCGCTTCGGCCCGCTGGTGGAACCGCCGGAGGAGCGCCGCCGGTCGTCGATCGAGTACGTCTCCTCGATGGCGAGCCTCTACCGGCGCGCCGGGCCTTCCGGGGCGATCCTGCAGGCGATCCTGCGCGGCGTCCGATACGACCTGTGGCGGCGCCACGGGGTGCCGGCCAAGCCCGGCGAGGGCGCGGCGGCGCGGCTGGCGGCGATCGCGGGCCGGCCGGTGGGAGAGGTGCGCGCGCTCCTGACCCAGTGCGAAGCCCTCGCCGCCCGGCCGCGGGTCGGACGGGACGAACTCCTCGGCGCCGCGCGGCGCCTTCACGACACGTTCGAGCGGAAGGGACCATGATGGTGCAGGAATCGTTTCAGCGGATGCGGCGCGAGCTCGGCAAGGTCATCTTCGGGCAGGACGAAGTGGTCGAGCAGGTGCTCGTCGCCCTGTTCGCCGGCGGCCACGTGATGCTCGAAGGAGTACCCGGCGTGGCCAAAACCATGCTCGCGCGCTCGCTCGCGCACGTGGTCGACGCGCGCTACTGCCGGATCCAGTTCACCCCCGACCTCATGCCTTCCGACATCATCGGCACCAACGTGTTCAACCTGGCGACGCGCAGTTTCAACTTCATCCGCGGGCCGATCTTCTGCGACATCCTCCTCGCAGACGAGATCAACCGCACGCCACCCAAGACTCAGTCGGCGTTGCTCGAGGCGATGGAGGAGCGCCGCTCGACCGTCGACGGCCAATCGTACCCGCATTCCGAGATGTTCTTCGTGCTCGCCACCCAGAACCCGATCGAATTCGAAGGCACCTATCCGCTCCCGGAGGCGCAGCTCGACCGCTTCATGATGAAGGTCGACATCCGCTACCCCGATGAGGCCACCGAACGCGAGGTCCTCCGCCGCTACAGTTCCCGCCAGGGTCCGCGCGACCTCGCGGTGAGCGGCATGGAACGGGTGCTCACCATCCCGGCCTTGCTCGAGCTCCAGCGGATCGTGGGGGAGACCCGCGTCGAGGAGCCCGTGCTCAACTACGTGCTCCGGCTCATTCGACGTACCCGCGAATTGCCGAGCCTGGGGTTGGGGGCGAGCCCGCGCGCCGGGACCACGCTGCTCCTGGCGGCCAAGGCGCTGGCGCGGGTGCGCGGGCGCGACTATGTGACGCCGGACGACGTGAAGCCGATGGCGAAGCCGGCCCTGCGGCACCGGCTCGTGGTCAAGCCGGAGGCCGAGATCGAGGGGTTGACCCCCGACGATGTGGTGGAGCAATTGCTCAGCGATGTGGAAGTGCCGCGCTGATGGGTTTGCCGGCGACCCCGCGAGCGGGTCGCGGAAGCGGGACTCCGTCTCGATGATCGAACGAATGAAAATGCTTGCGTGAGCTTCGGGCGCAGGTCATACTGGCGGTCGTGTTGGTGATCTGCACGCGGTTGGGTCGATCTTCGGGGTCTAGGGATCGGGGCGAATCGATCAGGGGGAAGCCGGTTCGATGGCGCGCGCACGCGCGCCGATTCCGATCCGCCAGGGCTGGGGCACGGTCATGTACGGAAGGCTGATCGTCAAGAAGGGGAAGCGCGAGGGCCAGGAGATCGTCATCACCGAGGGGAAGGTGATCACGATCGGGCGCGGCGAAGAGAGCGACATCCCGCTGTTCGACACGGGGATGAGCCGCCGCCATTTCCAGATGGAGATCCGGGCCGGGAATTTCATCGTGACCGATCTCGGCAGCACCAACGGCACCTTCGTCAACGGTCAACGGATCGAGCGGAGCGCTCTGGCGAGCGGCGACGTGATCACCGCGGGCGCCTCGGTATTCGAGATGCAAGTGGTCGCGAAGGAGAAGGACAGGCGCGCCTCGAGCACCGCGATCATGGCCTGGCCGGACGGAGGCCCCCCGATGCAGTACGAGTCCATGCAGGGGGTGAACCTGGAGGAGTCGAGCTTCCTCAACGTGCCCGAGGACAAAGGCACGCGGGTGCTGCTCAAGCAGGCCCACCGCTCCCTGGCGACCCTGTACAAGGTCGGCAACCTGATCCACGCGGAGAAGGATCTGAACCAGATCTTCAACACCACGATGGACGCGATCATGTCGGCGGTGGATGCCGATCGTGGGTTCCTGGTGGTGCAGGACCCCGAGACCGGCGTGCTGCACGCGGCGGTGTCCCGGCGGGCGGTAGGGCGCGAGGTCGATCTCTCCGCGAACATGAGCCACACCGTCATCGAGGAGGCCGTCATCCGCGGCCACTCGGTGATCAGCTCGGACGCCATGCGCGACATGCGGTTCAAGGAGGGGGACAGCGTCATCTGCCAGCACATCCGCTCCGTGCTGTGTGTGCCGCTCGAGGCCAAGGAGACGATCCTGGGGGCGATCTACCTGGACTGCGTGGAGCGGCCGAACGCGTTCTCCCGCGCGGACCTCGAGCTCCTGACCGCGATCGCGCGGCAGGCCGGGGTGGCGATCGAGCGGGCGCGGCTGATCCGGGACCTCGAGAACCTGTTCATCGACACGGTGCGGACGATCGTGTCGGCGCTCGATGCCAAGGACAAGTACACCGCCGGCCACTCCGAGCGGGTGTGCCAGTTCTCGCTGATCCTCGGGCGCCGGCTCGGGCTGCCCGTGCGGGAGCTGGAGGTGGTGAAGATGTCGGCGCTGCTGCACGACATCGGCAAGATCGCCCGCCCGGAGCGGATCCCCACCCTGCCCGGAAAGCTCTCGGCCGAGGAGTTCGAGATCATGAAGGCGCACCCCACGCTGGGCGCCGAGATGATCCGCAACATCCGCAAAATGGATCGCGTCGTCGCCGGGATCCGCGGGCACCACGAGAACTGGGACGGCACGGGCTACCCGGACAAGCTCAGAGGCGAGGACATCCCGCTCGCGGCGCGGATCATCCGCGTCGCCGACAGCTACGACGCGATGACCTCGAACCGCGCCTACCGCAAGCAGCTGCCGATCGAGAAGGTGAAGAGCGAATTCGAGAAGGGGAGCGGAACCCAATTCGATCCCGCGGTGGTACTGGTGTTCACGGAGGCCCTGGAGAAGGGCGAGCTGTGCGGGATCGAGATCCCCAACCCGCAGTACGTCGATCTCTTCATCGACGAGGCGGGTCCGCGCAGGACCATGGCGGCCACCTGCCAGTTCATCGCCCCCGATTCTCCGCCGTCGCCCGCGGAGGATGCGGCCGCGCCCGTCTGAGAATTCCGGGCGAGCCGGACGGGCGCCGAGGCTGCCGCCGCGAGGCGCGGCGGCGAGGCGATGATGATGCCGAGAGGTTCTGTGCTTCCGCGCGCCCCGTCCGCAGCAACCCGCCCTCGCGGACCCGGGCACGACTCCGCGCCGGGTTCCCGTCTGCCCGTCCGGGTCGCTTGGGCGTTCGCGACGGTGCTGCTCTTGATCCTCCCGGGATGCAAGGTCGGCTATGTGCTTCAGCAGGCCGGGGGCCAGATCCGCATCCTGACCGAGCGTCGGGACGTTTCGGACTTGCTGGCAGACCCCGAGACCCGGGAAGCGACGAAGCGCCGGCTTCAGTTGGTCGGTGAGATGAAGCGCTTCGCGGAAGAGAAGGTCGGGCTGATCAAGACGGACAACTACACGACCTTCTTCGACACCGGAGGCAAGCCGGTGGCCTGGAGCGTGGTTGCCTGCCCGAAGGACGGCCTGTCGCCGGTCACCTGGTGGTTCCCGATCGTCGGCCGCGTACCCTACCTGGGCTTCTTCGACCGGGAAGACGCGGAGGAAGAGCGCCGCGAACTCGAGGAGGAGGGGTACGACACCCACATGGGGATTGTCGGGGCCTACAGCACGCTCGGATGGTTTTCCGACCCGGTCTTCTCGACGATGCTCGACGACGACGAGGGCGATCTCGCGAACCTGATCGTTCACGAGACCACTCACGCGACCGTCTACCTGCCGGACCGGAGCCAATTCAACGAGTCGCTCGCCGAGTTCGTCGGCAATCGGGGGGAGCTCGAGTGGCTGGCCGGACGATACGGCCGCGACTCGACGCAGATCCGGAAGTCGCGGGTTGAAGCGGAGGATGAGGCGCGGTTCCAGATCTGGCTGCATCGGGTCGCGGATCGATTGCGCGAATCCTACGACGCGGCCGGCTCCCGCGAGTCCAGGCTCGCCGCCAAGGCGGCCATCCTCGAGTCGGCGGTGCGCGAATGGCCTTCCGTGGCACGGCGGATGAAGGGCCAGGACTGGAGTGGGTTCGATCCGCACCGCCTCAACAACGCCTTTCTGGCCGCATACGCGACCTACAATGCGGACGGACCGGTGATTGAGCAGCTGTATCAGGCCCTGGGTCGCGACCTGCGCCGGGTGGTGGCATTCTTCCGGGACATGCCCGACGGCGAGGACCCGGTCGAGTACGCGTCCCGCCGGGCGGCGGACGCGGAGTCGATCCATGCTACGCGCCGGGGGGTTACTTTCTTCCGGGAAATGCCCGACGATCCGGTCGAGTACGCGTCGCGCCGGACGGCGGACGCGGAGTCGATCCGTCCACCCAAAGGCGCGATTTCGAGCGCAGACTCGAGGAACCCGGGAAAGACGGCACGGACTGTGTCCGGGCCAGAGGGTCCGGGCCCGGCCGCAGGGATCGCGCGCGGGACCGGCCCCGGGACGGCTCCGGTCCGGTCTGGAGAAGCGGACGGGGCGCGGGGTGGCTCGACCACCGAACCACCGACCGAGGCGGTGCCGGGCCCGAGCAAGGAACCGCGGAAAACTCCGGAGCGGCGGGCCGGGCGCGGTTCCTGAGCTTCGGGCCGAAAGGTGTACATAAGGGCAGTTACCGGAACCACTTCCGGAAACTGCCTGATGTACCTCCCCAACTTCCGCTATAGCGGCAACCTGGCTGCGCTGTAGCAGAGTGGGAATTCCACGGTCCAGGTGCGGAGTAGCCGGATCGG
>ORJL010953179.1_pt1 | contig 30554 bp, 36 predicted proteins | sample 1779941 | NCBI WGS metagenome assembly ORJL01 (sample SAMEA104232317, study PRJEB22302) | groundwater metagenome | biome: forest; feature: aquifer; material: groundwater | place: USA | collected 2011-08-07 | depth 5.8 m | reverse complement strand
TTCTTCGCGGTCGCCCGGACCCCCAGGCCTTGGGACACCACCGACACCACAATGATCTGGTTCTTGACCACGACACACCTCCACCGAGGTGTTCACTATGTCGCGACAGATCCGTTCACTATCTCGTGAGGGTAGAGACTGTCCCCGCTACTATTGTGAAGTCTCGAGACATGCTTATCGGGTGTCTCGAGACTTCTTTTATATTTTGGGGTGTTTGTTTCGTTTGTGTCCTTGTTGGATTCCGCCGCGGCGTGGTGAGCCTTTTTTGGGTCCGGGTTTGATGCCGCGGGGTTGGTTGTTGCGGGTTTCATCGAGGGTGAGTTCGCGCAGGATTTCGCCGGTGTTTCGGTCGATGATGGTGATGTTGAGGTCGTGGATGAGCATGCGGATGGTTTTGCCTGCGTGTTCGGTGCCGAGTCCGATGTGGTGGAGTTTCCCGCCGCGTCTGAGGGTGACGCTTCCGGTGGCGTAGACCTTGTCATCGCGGATGCGGAAGTGGTTGTCGCGGCCGGTGGGGGTTGCTTTGGCGCGGGCTTGGTAGGTCTCGGCTGGGGTGTGTCCGGCTAGTGATCGGTGGGGTCGAGCGGTGTTGTAGTAGTTGGTGAATTCATCGAGTTGCTGTTGCAGTGTGGGCAGGTCATGGGCGCGGGTTTGCGCGGTGAGCCATTTCTTCAGGGTTTGGTTTAGTCGTTCGACTTTCACTTGGGTTTGTGGGTGGTTTGGGCGTCCGTTCTTCTGTTCGATGCCGAGGTTAGCGAGTTCGATTTCGAAGCCGTTGGCGCCGTGGACGTGTCGGGCGGTGAACACTAAACCGTTGTCAGTCAAGGTTGAAGCGGGTGTTCCGTGTTCGGCGATGGCGGTGCGGAACTGTGTCACGACGACGGTGCCGGTGACGACGAGGTGGGCGGTGGCGCGGACTATGAATCGTGAGTGGTCGTCGATGAAGATCAAGATGTTGGTGTCCGAACCGTCGGCCAGGTGCCAGTGGGTGAAGTCGGATTGCCAACACTCGTTGGGTAGGTCCGCTTCGAAACGCAGGTAGGAGTGTTTGGGTCGCTTCTTTGGTTGCGGGGTGATCAAGCCGGCGCGTTTAAGGACGTTCCAGATTGTTGATGCTGCTGGTGGTTTGGCACTCTCGCGGGCCAGGCGGGTTCTTATTGTGTGGGCACCGGCATCGTGGCCGGCTGCGGTCAACTCGGTGCGGAGTTCAAGGATGCGTGACACAGTGGTCTCGGGTAGGGAGTGTGGGTTCGTCTTCGGGCGACGGGTCCCCGGTTGGAGTGCGTCCCAGCCTCCCATCCGCCATATTGCGACCAGTTGGCTGACCCTGGGTTGAGACACCCCGTACTGCTTGGCCACGGTCCGCTGGGACTTACCGGCCAGGACTGCTTCGACGATGACACGTTGCTTCGACATGCCCCGCAACGCAACCCGAAACCGCCCCCGAAAGCGATAAGCATGTCTCAAGACATGCGATAAATATGTCTATGGACAGGACACTGTCCCCGCTACAGGAAAGTTGGCATGGCCAACACGCTGAGGGTCCCTTCCGTAGGGGTCCTCAGTTCGTTTCCTCCTTTCTCATATCAACGTTGTGACCAGTCTTGGTACTACGCAAGTTCAGCTGCGATCCGCGTGAACCATGGCTAGTGCGTCATACGGTGCAATAGCCATCCCGATTGAGGAGCCATTGACTCGCCACACAAACCAAGGTAATTTCCATTATGGTTAATTACCTCTTCAGGAAAGTGAGGTCAGTCTGTGACCGCAGTCATCTCTGAAGAACGACTCGACGAGACCTTCGCGGCACTGGCGAATTCGACTCGACGGGCGATCCTGAGCCGCCTGGCCCTAGGCGCGGCGAATGTGAACGAGTTGGCCGAACCATTCGATTTGTCGTTGCCGGCGATTTCGAAGCACATCAAGGTTCTTGAGCGTGCCGGCCTTGTCGTGAAAGGGCATCAAGCGCAGTACCGGCCCTGTTCGCTGGAAGCGGCACCATTGGAACAAGTGGCGGCGTGGGCTGAGCAATACCGGCAGATCTGGGAAGCGCGCTTGGACCGCATGCACGACTACATCCAGAAGCTCCAACCAGAACAAACGGGAGACAAGTGACATGACCGATCAGAACTCAACCAAGCAGGCTGTCCGCATTGAACGCGTGCTGAACGTTCCAGTCGAAATCGTCTGGCAGATGTGGACGCAGCCGGAGCATTTCCAAGCCTGGTATGGACCATCGGGAGCAACCGTGGTCGTTGCGAAAATGGAGTTGGTCCTCGGCGGAGCACGACTGGTGAGCATGGAAGTCACCACTCCCAATGGGCCGATGAAGATGTGGTTCACAGGCGAACACCTTGAGATCGTTGAGAATCAACGCCTCGTCTACACCGAGGCAATGTGTGATGAGAGTGGCAATGTCATTTCTCCAGCCAACATGGGCATGCCCGCTGATCATCCCACCGTCACCACGATCACCGTGGACTTGGAGAGTCTTGAGTCAGGAACGAAGATGGTGCTGGTGCATTCTGGAATACCGGAAGGCTCACCGGGTGAAGCGGGCTGGATCATGGCATTCGACAAGCTTGTGGCCTACGTCAAAGAAAAACCCCAGATGTAATAGTCACCCCTGTTTCCCGACCTTTGTTCCGATTCACACCGTACGTAATTAACTTGCTTTTCACAAGTTAATTACGTACGGTAATCAAGTGGCTGGGAGTTCATGATGAGGCGTCAACGTCGAAGGTCGGACTGCCCGATTCATTTCGGGTTGGAAGTCTTCGGCGATCCTTGGTCGCTGCTGATCCTGCGCGATCTGATGTTCAAGGATCGCAGTACCTACACGGAATTCCTGCACGCGGAAGAGGGCATCGCCACCAATGTCTTGGCTGATCGTCTGGCCAAATTGGAGGAGCAGGGAATCGTCACTGCCAAGCGTGGCAGCGGCAATAGACGGGCAGTGCGGTACCAACTCACGGCCAAAGGAATCGATCTTCTGCCCATGATGATGGACGTCATCGCCTGGAGCGCGAAGTACGACCCCGATACGGCGGCCGAGCCTGAATTCGTGCATCGACTTGCCGTAGATCGCGCAGGTCTGGAACAAGAAATACGCGCCACGTTGGCCGCCGAATTACTACCGATAGACGATTTCGAATAGGAGATGAACCATGACCGCACTCATGAATGACATTCAGATTCACGCTTCGCGCAAACTGGTATGGCAGACCCTTACCCAACTGGATCTGCTTGCGACATATGACCCTGGCACAAAGGCGGCATCGATCACAGGTGAATTGAGCTCTGGTCTTGGTGCGGAACGCCGATGCGAGGTACGGCCTACGGGTTGGTTCCAAGAACGTGTCGCGGCCTGGGAGCCAGAGGAGTCACTGGCATTTGAGCTTGTCGATTGCTCATTTCCCGTAAACGCACTTCGTCATGACTACACCCTGACTGAATCCGACGGGCTCACTCACGTTACACAGACGATGACGTATCAACTGAAGTATGGAAGATTGGGACGTGCACTGGATGCAGTCATGCTGCGACGTAAGTGGGACAACGGCATCAAGGCATTCCTCGAAGGGCTGAAAGGGCACGTGGAATCCATCCAAATCGACAACTCACGTTTCTGACATGACCATTGATCAAGATCTTGTTACTCGAGTCCGCAACGCAGTCACGGAGCAAGCACTTAAATCCGGTGTCGAGCCCTCCGAGAAGCAGATGTTCGGTGGGCTTGTCATCATGCTCAACGGCAAGATGGCGTGTGGAGTAGTCAATGACGAACTCATGGTCCGAATCGGACCAAAGGCATACGACGAAGCGCTCACTCATGCGCACGTCAGGCCTATGGATTTCACAGGTAAGCCCATGCGCGGGTATGTATTCGTCGGTGCGCTCGGTTGCGGCAACCAGACCTCAGTTTCGCGCTGGATCAAGCGAGCGATCATCAATATTCAATCGCTGATTGAATCGTGAGCCTTACTCAACTGCTCGTTCGAAGCCTCAGAGTTACGAAAGTGTGCGGGGTGGGTGCACGCTTGCGCCCTCAGGGGAGTGCAGAAGGGGGTGCAGAGATGGTGATTCGTGAGAGCAACTTGCAGGGCACGCAACCCAAAGATCGTGCATCCTCAGTTTCTCCCCGCTACTGACCTCCTTGAAAAAGGGGATCATAAGAGTCCTGACCAGAATCGTCTGGTTGGGACTTTTATGATTTTGAAACGCTCGCTACCTGAATAGTTTGGTGGTTTTCGACGTGGAATCACCGTAGAGCGCTGCTGTGCGGTTTACCGGATCCCCGTGTCGCACGAGACGGTGAGCGGTTCGGTCAGGGGCATCTTGATGGTTGTTGTCGCGCAACTCATCGCGCGCGAGGAGGAAGCGGTCACGGCCCAAGAGCCGACGGGCAGTAGCGCGGTGAAGCCGACCCTCGCGGTAGCAATGGCTGTGATGGTTTTGCCATTTCTGGTGAATCGCACTGTTCCTTCCGCGGATGGGTCCGAGCACACTTGACCTATCCGTTGGGGCCCTGGACAGGTAGGGGCGAGTTCGATCGCTCCGTTTATGACGGCATTACCAGGGAAGGTAAATAAGGGAAGTGCGGCCAGCCATCGAGCGACTTGGCACCCGTCCGTTTTGCTGAACGTTGCCTTGACCTTGGTCGATCCAATGGTTCCCGTGACTCGAGCCGTTTCCGGACCGCCATAGATCATTGAACACGCCGTGCCCGTTGGCGTCGGGGCGAAGATCCCGATGCCTTTCTTGGCCAATAGTGCGCAGACAGCCTTGCGGTTCGGATGAGTCCCGGCGGTGGCGCGGGAACCCAGGCAGGCCACGGAAAGTATGAGTGATGCACTGGAAGCCGTTGGTCGGTATTGGATGACCAGGTTCGCCTTCGGGGCGCCGGTGGTGGCGCAGGCAGGTGCGATGGTGACGAGACCGACGAGTAACGCGACTACGAGTCCAGTTCTAACTATCCTCATGTTCACTCCGATCGACGTCCTGTGTTCACTCCGATCGACGTCCTGATCAGGATATCGGTGCTTCAAATGAGACAGACCTGCCAATGCAGGTGACATCCTGTCGGATAGTCGGGTGTGGCTTTCCGCGTTGATTCGCCTCGACGGTGCTGAACCCTCAGTTGACTTGTCGCTACAAAGTGTGGAGGGCTGTGGTTGCATCGGACCGCAACGTTTTTGGACTCTGCACTTAGCCCCAGTGCAACCTGGTGCTTATACCTTCTGTTGCACGGGGGAGATTGTCACAACGAGTCTGCCGAATTGCGCACCGCAGGGCTCTCCCCGCTACGAATATTGTGTCTTTAGGTATGGTTCACGTTCCCTCTCTTTCTGAAGGGGAACGTGTTTTCTGGGGTTGGTAGTTCCGGTTTCATCGAGGATGAAATTGCGGGATAACTTGCCGGTGGTGTAGTGAATTATGTGGATATCGAGTTGCGCGATACAGGACAATGATTCCGTTATCGCGTTGTTCATCACGCGATGTGTGTTTGGCACCTTATCGATCGAACAGTCGATATTTCTTCGGCTAAACGTGTCAAAAACGGTGCTGATGTTTCGCTATCAATATGCACTTTCGTGAGTCATAGGTTCTGCAACGTGGAGTGTTGATTTCTCTCTCGGATTCGTAAATTCTCTTTATTGCCTTACCCTTTTCTCGAGTAAGTATGATACTTATCGCACCATCGCGATAGTTCTAAAATGGGGATTGGTAAAAAATAGTTTCAGCATGGTCAGAGCTTTTAGTTATGAGTCGATCTTCGCTTTACCGAGGTAACTAAAATTTAGAACACATGAGCGAGTCGGCCAAAGTGGGGGCACTCCTTAGTGTTGTTATCTGTGGATATGCTGTTAGTTTGATTTACCATGAACCCTTCGCAGTTGCACGACTCCGAGGGTGCGAGCGTCTCGTCAAACTCGAGTCCATTATCTGTCGAGGAACTTGTTCATTCCAATCTTCCGTTGGTTGGGTATTTGGTCAACGAGTTGATTGTGCGACTTCCTGGACATGTGCGTCGGGATGAACTTTCGAGCGCGGGAATGGCGGCGCTAGCCTCCGCTGCTATTTCGTTCGAACCCGACCGGGGAGTGCCGTTTGCGCGTTACGCGACGGTACGTATTCGCGGTGCGCTCCTTGATGATCTTCGATCTAACGATTGGGTTTCCCGTTCTGTGCGGTCGCGAGCAAGGGCGCGCGATGGCGCGGTCGACCAACTTGCAGCGGTATTGGGTCGTACCCCGACTTCGGCGGAGATCGCCGAGCACCTCGGGGTCGATGTAAGTGTGGTGGACGCCGGCGAGCACGATGTGCACCGGGCAGTAGTCCTGAGTCTGCAAGGGTTCCAGGACACTGACACCATCGAGGCCGCGCTACCGACGGCGGGGGAGACGCCGGAAGAGGTTCTGCTTCGGCGGGAACGGGTTGGCTACCTGCACGCTGCGATCGCCGCGCTGCCGGAGCGGCTCCGTCTGGTGGTCGAGCGTTACTTCCTTGACGGTCAGCCGATGGCTGATATTGCTGCCGAGCTTGGCGTTGGAGAGTCGCGAGTATCGCAACTTCGGGCAGAGGCGCTCGTGCTGCTGCGCGAGGGCATGACCGCAACGCTCTTCACCGAACGAGCCATCCCAGCGGAGCGACCCGGGGGATGCGTGGATCGTCGTCGAGCGGCCTACGTAGCTGCCGTGGCCTCCAACAGCAACTTCCGCTCCCGGCTGACGGCGTTGGCCGAAGAGTCCGAGCCGTCCCGCGGTGCCCCGATCCGGTTCACCGCATAGTCTGTTTTTTGCGGCCGGGCATGGATGAAGGCTCTGGAGAAGACTCGCCGAAAGTGCTCAACTCCTTGCCTTGGTCGCCGATTTGAGGTTTGAGCAAGGATTGCTTACCGCGCGCCAGGGACAGGCACACGATCCAGTTCTGCAAGGAACTGGGAGATCGGCAGGTCTGTCCGTGGCGTATTTGTCTGGCGTCTCCTCGAATTTTGAGGTGGCGAAGTGAGCGACGTTACCCTCACCGCCATCACCACCGCCCTACGTGGCCTTGCTGAGCGTCAACGTGTCATCGCTGACAACACTGCGAACATTCAAACGCCAGGGTTCTTGGCTGGGGGCGTGCAATTCGAAGACGCCCTCCAACAGGCTCTTGCCGGTGGCAGCAGCCCTGACGTAACTCCGAGTATCGAGCGTTCTATGGATCCGACGCGGCCCGACGGCAACAACGTCAACCTCGACCATGAGACGTTGCTCGGCATAGAGACCACGCTCCGTTACCAGTTGATGCTCAGGGCCGCCGACGACAAGTTCGGTCAACTACGTGATGTGTTGCGAGGTTCTTGATGACGATCTTTGATGTGTTCGGGATCTCTGCGAGTGCCTTCCAAGCCCGGTATGTGGTTGCACGCCAACTCGGGGAAAACGCATGAGCATTCCAGTTATCCCCCCAATAAGTACGACCACCCCAGTTACGCCGCCGGTCGCACCAGTCGCACCGGCCCAGACCGGAGCGGTTGCCGGTATTACGGGTGCCAACTTCGGCGGCAGTCTCGCCGGGGCTGTCGACCAACTCCAGCAGGTTCAGGCCCGCTCGGACACCCTTGCCGTGCAGGCCGCGACCGGACAGCTCAGTAATCCACACGACTATCTACTGGCATCCACCGAAGCATCACTTACCGTCCAACTGACCGTTGCGGTACGCAACAAGGCGATCGAGGCGTTCAACGAGATCATGCGGATGCCGATCTGATGTCTGGAATGCTTTCGAGTGTGATGCGGCGCCTGCGCACCACCATGGACGGGTTCACCCCGGGTCAGAAGGCAGTCACCGTCATTGGCGTCATCGCTCTTGTGCTCGGCGGCTACCTGTTTACCACCTGGGCGGGTAAGTCCTCTTATGTGCCGTTGTTCTCGAACCTGGTGGCAACCGATGCGAACTCCATCACCCAGCAATTGGACACTTCTGGAATCTCCTACCAGCTCGCCCAGGGTGGTGCCACGATCCTGGTGCCCCAGGACAAGGTCTACGCTACGCGGTTGAAACTGAGCGGCCTGGGACTGCCGGCCGGAAGCAAGGACGGCTACGCACTTCTCGACAAGCAGGGCATAACGACCTCCGACTTCATGCAGCATGTCGATTATCAGCGGGCATTGGAAGGTGAGCTCGCTCGCACCATCGCCTCAATCGACGGCGTGCAGGGTGCGGTCGTCCACTTAGCCCTACCGCAGCAGACCGTCTTCGCCGACGCAAGCAGCAAACCGACCGCCGCAGTGCTGGTCTCAATGAGGCCGGGGGCCAAGTTGTCTCCGAGCCAGACACAGGCCGTGGTGAACCTCGTCGCAGCAAGTGTCCCTGCGCTCACCCCCGAAGCGGTCAGCGTCGCCGACGGCTCTGGCCAGGTTCTCTCTGGTGGCCAGGGTGGCGCACTCGATGCCGCAGGTAGTGCGCGCGAACAACAGACGCAGACGTTCGAGAATCAGTTATCCGGCTCGGTGCAGGACATGCTCAACCAAGTGGTCGGGGTGGGACACGCCGTGGTACGGGTGAAGGCCGAGCTTGATTTCGATCAGCGGAACACGACAACCCAGACGTATACCTATGACCCTAAAGTGCCGCCGCTGGCGAACACGACCACTTCGGAGAAGTACACCGGTGCGGGTGGAGTGCCGGTCGGCGGCGTGCTTGGCGCAACTCCAGCACCGAGTCCCGCCGGCGTCGGGTCGGCGAGCGGCAGCAACATGTACGACAAGACCACCCAGACGGTGAACAACGCTGTGGGTTCGATTACCGAACAGCGCAAGGGTGCACCAGGCGCGGTCAAACGACTCACGGTCGCCGTCCTCCTGGACAGCCAGGCAGCAGGTTCGCTGAGCACAACACAGGTCAGCCAGTTGGTCGCTAACGCGGTCGGGCTCGACACCACCCGGGGCGACAGCATCCAGGTCGGGACCATGCCGTTCGACAAGAGCAGCGCAACCGCGAACCAGAAAGCTCTGAACGCGGCGAAGGCGGCTGAGCAACAGGCGGGGCTCTTCTCATTGCTCCGCAAGGGCATGCTGGCGCTTTTGGTCCTGGCGATTCTGGTCCTCGCACTACTTTCGGGCCGCAAGACCCGACGTGAAGAGCTCACTTCGGACGAACTAGCCGAACTCGAAGAGGCCCGTCGGTTGCTCTCATTAGGCGCCGGGGAACAGGTAGCGCTGACGATCGGCGGCGGAGTTGGACCTCCCATTGAGATGATCCAGGCCCGCACCCCCGATCCATTCGCCGAGCGCCGGTTGGCGGCCCGCGAGGATATAAGCGACCTCGTCGAACAGCAACCTGAGGAGGTCGCCCAACTACTCCGTGGCTGGCTGGCCGATCGGGGGCATTAGCCGATGCCTCATGCCACCGAGACTGCTCTCCCCGTCGCGCTCACTGGAATACGGAAGGCCGCGATCCTGCTCGTCCAACTCGGCCAGGACAAGGCCGCCCGAATCCTGGCCGAAATGCGGGAACCCGAACTCGAGGAGTTGGTGGCCGAGGTTGCCCGATTGAGTTCGGTCGACTCCACGCTCGTCGACGCAGTATTCGAGGAGTTTCGCGACCTGCTAGCTGCGCGACGGTATGTCGCTCAGGGAGGCCTCATCTACGCAAGAGAGTTGCTCGAACGGGGAATTGGGGTGGAACGGACACGCGACATCATGGCCCGGCTTGAGGCGGCCATCTCCGAGATGCCGTTCCAGTTCCTGCGTCGGGCCGATCCACGGCAGCTGCTCTCGTTCCTGCAGGACGAGCACCCGCAGACGATCGCACTCGTGCTCTCCCACATAAGTGCCGAACAGGCCTCGCTAGTTCTGTCCGGGCTGCCCGCTGGGCAGCAGGCGGACGTCGCCCACCGGATCGCGCTTATGGATCGCACCTCGCCCGAGATCGTGCGCCGTGTCGAGGAGATCTTGCAACGGCGGATGTCGTCGGTGCTCCAGCCGGCCGAGTTGTCGGTGGTGGGGGGGCTGGGGCCGCTAATCGAGATCATCAACCGGTCTGACCGGGCGACCGAGCGCATGATCCTCGAGGGACTTGAGGGACGCGACCCGGCACTGGTCGAGGCGATCCGCGCTCATATGTTTATGTTCGAGGACATCGTGGGGCTCGATGACCGTTACGTACAACTCGTGCTCCGCCAAGTCGAGGTTCCTGACCTGGCTACCGCGTTGAAAGGCGTGCGGACCGACGTTCGCGAGAAGGTGCTCAAGAATATGTCCGAACGAGCAGGAGAGAACCTGCTCGAGGAGATCGAGTTGCTCGGGCCGGTCCGCGTCACCACAGTCGAGGAGGCTCAGGCGAAGATCATCAGAGCCATCCGCGCGCTCGAAGAGTCCGGGCAGATCGTGATCCGCAGGAATAGTGATGATGAGTATGTCGCCTGAGCCCACGGTGCTCCGTGGTCTAAATGCCGAACGGGTTCCGCGGGCCAGAGTCGATGCCGAGCTCCGCACCAGCCGTTACTTGCTAGGTGCAAAATCAGATCCGCGACTTCTCGACCCCGGCCTCGAACGGGCCTTCGACGAAGCCACTGAAGTCGTCCTCGCGGCGGCTCGAGCTGAGGGGTTCGCCGCTGGGTACGCGAACGGTCGGACCCAGGCAGCCGCCGAGGCCCACGCTGAACTCGAGGGCGAACTGGCTCTCATGCGGGAGGCTGAGGTAAACCGTGAATCCAGAACAGCAGCGCTGCTGACCTCTCTCGGCCGGGCGGTCACCGAGCTTGAGGAGCGCCTGGTCCCAACTTACGACGAGGCCGCGGATCGGCTGGGGCACGCGGCCTACTTGCTCGTTGAAGCCATGCTGGGCCGTGAATTGGTTCTCTCCCGCGACCTCGCGCTAGACGCAGTCCGTCGCGCATGTGTCGCCGCACCGAGAGGCGCGGATCTCACCGTCTGGCTAAATCCCGCCGACGCCGAGACGCTCCAGGGAACGGACTTGATTTCGGTTGTGGGTCGACCGGTACGTCTTCTAACTGATCCGACGCTAGCTCATGGCGACGCCATCGCGGAATCTGGCGCCACTCGAGTCGATGCCCGGCTGGCCACTGCACTTGGTCGAGTCAGGGAGGTGCTCGAAGGATGAGTATCGAGACGCTGACTGGTCGCGCCGCATTGGTCGCGATGCCCCGGGTCACCGGGTCGGTGACGTCGGTAGTAGGACTCACCGTTTCCGTCGAGGGAATCTCAGCCACTGTTGGAGATCTCGTCATGCTGGAGTTGCCGACCGGGAAACTGGCGGCGGAAGTGGTCTCGGCCAGCGGTGGCCGGCTAGCTTGCATGCCGCTCGGGCCCGTATTCGGGATCGGCCCGGGGATTGAGGTGGCATCGACCGGTGGGCCGCTGCAGATACCAGTCGGGCGAGCGCTCCTTGGCCGGGTGCTGGATGGCCTAGGCATGCCGATCGACGGGCAGGGTCCGCTGGTCGGTACTCAGCAGGTTTCCGTAGAGAATGCCGCTCCGGCGGCGCTGTCGCGACAGCGCGTTGACCGCCAACTCGGGGTGGGCGTCCGGGCAATGGACGCCCTTGTACCGGTCGGACGTGGCCAACGACTGGGCGTTTTCGCGGGCTCCGGCGTTGGGAAATCGACACTACTGTCGATGATCGCCCGTGGTACCGAGGCAGAGGTCGCAGTAATTGCGCTGGTCGGCGAACGTGGTCGTGAGGTGCGGGAGTTTATCGAGAACGACCTGGGTTCGGTTGGCCTGCAGCGCTCGGTGGTCGTGGTGGCCACCTCCGACCAACCCCCGGTGGTCCGACTACGTGCCGCGTTCGTAGCAACCCGGATTGCCGAGTGGTTCCGAGACGAAGGTGCGGACGTGGTGCTCATGATGGATTCGATCACTCGGGTGGCGACTGCGCAGCGCGAGATCGGGCTGTCAGCAGGCGAGCCACCTGCCACGCGAGGCTTTCCACCATCAGTCTTCGCTCTGCTGCCCCGATTGCTGGAGCGCGCCGGACCTGCCGCGCGAGGCAGCATTACTGGCATCTACACGGTTCTTGTCGAGGGTGACGATTTTAACGACCCGATCGGCGACACGGTGCGGTCGATCCTCGACGGACATGTCGTTCTCGACCGCCGACTTGCAACCTCAGGGCATTACCCGAGCATCGACGTCCTCGAATCGGTCTCCCGGGTTGCACCTGCGATCACTAGCCGCGAGCAACGGGCCGCGGTCATCGAGGTGCGGCGGCTGCTGGCCGCCCACCGCGAGGCGAAGGTGCTCCTGGAGATTGGGGCCTACGTGCCCGGCACCAACCCGGATGTCGACCGGGCCCGCGAACTCATGCCCGCAATCGAAGGTTTCCTGCGCCAGGACGTCGATGAGCAGACGCCACTTGCCGAGGTATGGACCCAGTTGCACGCACTGGTGGGATCACTGTGAGCACCGTAAACACGTCTCGCCGAGGTGCGCCGTGAAGCGTCGCTTCCCGCTGAGTGCGGTGCTCCGTGTTCGAGAGGCGCGCGAGGAAGCGGCTAGGGCACAGGCCGCTCGGGCGAATGCGCTTCTGGCTGCTGCCACCGATCGGGCCGCCCGTCGCGAGGCGAGCCTGTTCGAACGGACGTTACCCACGGATGCACCAATCGAAGCCTTTCTCGGAGCGGTCACCGCGACCCGCAGCATCGCAAGCGAGGTGGCTGGACTGCAAGAGCTGGCTAGGCAGCGGCAGGAAGATCTGGTCACCGCGCAGCAGGACTGGACCAATGCGGAGCAGGCGCATAGCGCCGTCGAGCGCCTGGCTGAACGCCATCAAATAATGATTCAACACGAGTTCTACCGCGCTGAGCAGCGGGAACTTGACGAACTCGCCCAGCGGCCTCAGCAGGTCTCGGACTGGGCGCCTGAGACCGATAAGGAGAAACCTTGATCACCGGACTTGCTGAGGTGATGTCTCGGATCCAGGACATCCAGAATCGGTTCCCTTCGGTACCAGCATTTGGCTCCGCCACCGGTACAAATTTCGCGGCCGCCCTGACCTCTGCGCTCAATCCATCAGGTGTTTCTAGCGCTGGCGCCAACGTGGTCACGACTGCCTCCCGCTACTTGGGGGTCCCCTACACCTGGGGTGGCACAAATCCTGCGACCGGGTTCGACTGTTCGGGGTTCGTGCAGCGGGTGTACGGGGATCTTGGTTACCAACTCCCTCGGGTGGCCAGCGACCAGGCAAAGGCAGGTACCCCGGTTGCGAGCCTGGCCGATGCGCAGCCCGGCGATCTAGTCGCGTTCGGGACTCCGGTTGACCACATCGGGATTTACGTCGGCGATGGGAAGATGATGGACGCACCGCACCCCGGCGCGGTGGTTCGGATCGAGCAGATCACCGATCCACCAACCGCAATCCGCCGCATAGTCCCTGATTCCACCCAGGCGGTGGCACCCGGGTTCGCTGCATTCGAGGCTGGGCTCGGCCTCTCCGGCACCTTGTCCAGTAAGAGCGGTGTTAGCGCTAGTAGTACTGCGGGTGGCTTCGGCGCCCTCTTCGATTCCGCGACCGCGCGCTACGGGCTACCGTCCGGGCTCCTTGCCGCGGTGGCGCGAGCTGAATCAAATTACAACCCAAGCGCTGTCAGTCCAGCTGGTGCGCTCGGGATGATGCAACTGATGCCGGGTACGGCCAGGTCGCTTGGGGTCGATCCGTTTAATCCGACGGAGGCGGTAGATGCCGCCGCTCGACTGCTCTCTGGAGGGCTCTCCCGCTTCGGCACCGTCCCGCTGGCGCTCGCGGCATATAACGCTGGTGATTCGACGGTGAGCAAGTACGGCGGGATTCCGCCTTATCCGCAGACGCAGGCCTATATCAAGACTGTCATGGACTACATGGGGGAGTCGAGATGAAAGTCAACATGACCGCAGTGGCAATCGATCAGCCGGAGCCGCACCGTAGTGAGAGTAGCGACCCAGGCGACCCGACGATGGCGTTCCTGGCGGTTCTAGGAGAGTTGCTGCCGAAGCTTCCCGCCAACCCGGTCGTCGAAGTTCCTGTTGGTAAAGCGGGCACTGCGGAGCCAAGTGGAATATTCCCCGGTATAGCCGCGATACCCAGCGGAGTAACCCTGGGTGTAATGATTCCCAGTGGAGTAACCCTCGGGGCAGCGAAGCCCAGTGCCACCGGAGTCGGGGTCGTGCCTGCCGACGGCCCGATCGCCGTCGCCGGGGCAGCCACACCAACCACGACTATTCCTGTCGAGGCATCTCCCACGGATGCCGTTACGTCGGCGGCAACCGGCCACGGGCCCATATCTGAGTTACCTAAGACATCTATTCCAAACCCCGCGACTGTGCCTGAGCACCCCCTGATTGCAGCCGACCGGGCCGGACTTTCAATCGTCAACGGTCCGGCAATCGTCAACGGTCCGGCAATCGTGTTGGGGCCACCTCCGTCAGCCGAACCCACTGCAGTACACGTGGTTCCCGCAGGTTCCATTCCAGCAGTGCCGACTCTCCAACCCACCCCAGGCTCGCCTAAGGTCTCCATTTCCGGCTCACCAGTCGACCCAGCCCACCCGCTAATTGCGTCCAGCGTCGAGCTCCCAGTCGGGGACGGCCCGGCCGGAGTTCAAGAGGTCACTCTTACTCCTCTTCCGGTATCCGTCCCAGTCCAGGATCAGCCCAGGCTCGATCCAGCGGTCCACGAGATCTCCTCGCCCGGACATTTGGTTGGTCCCGGCCATCCAGTTGATCACAGCCTCGAGCACGCCAAATCCATTCCGACGGCAGCGGTCCGTGCCGGGGATCACCAAGCCGAACCAGTTTCTATCAACCTCGCCGCCGTGGCGACCCCAGCGCGATCAGAGTCCGTCCTGGCTATGGCGACGCCGGTTTCGGAATGGCCCCAGGTTGCATCTCAGCTCGCGCCCTATGTGACTTCCCTCCGCCACGGACCCGACGGAATCCACCAGATCACCGTGGTGCTCCATCCGGCCGACCTCGGTCAAGTGCAGGTCGTCGTTGAACTTCGGAACGGCACCGTGCATCTGCAACTCGCTGGGGCGCACGAGGCGGCGAGGGAGGTGCTCAGCGGTGCGCTGCCGCAACTGCGCCGGGAATTAACCGATGCCGGGCTCTCAGTCGGGCGCACCGACGTCCTCTCCCAGAACTCAGGCACAGCTGGGGAAGGAACGACCGGTGGGAATTCGGGCCATGGCGCGCCACCAAGTTCTGGATTTAGCGGTGCTGTTGGTGAACATCCCTCTTCAAGTGCGGGTACTGAGCCCTCTCTCCCCTCGGTCCGGCACGTCGCTCATGCCGGAGTTCTCGACGTCAATATCTAGCGGGTAGTCCCGATTGTTTTTCTTCTCATTTGGTTTGGGGTCTGGTCGATAGGTTGGTGTTTGGGGCTTTGGAGTGGCCTTGTTACTGCGATCCAAGGATGGATGCCATGATTATTTTGACGCGTTTAAATGGCCCGGCGTTTGCGTTGAATCCGGATTTGATTGAACGGGCGGAGAGTACCCCGGATACGGTTTTGACGCTGGTTGATGGTACTAAGTATGTGGTGGTTGAGGGTTTGGGTGAGGTGATTGCTCGGATCCGTTGGTTTAGAGCTTCGGTGATTGCGGCGGCTGGAGCGTTTGAGGTTTCTGGGTTGGCGCCGGGTGTTGAGTGTGCCCCGTTGACTGTGGTTCCACCACACCGGGGGTAGTGATGGATCTCGCCACGATCGTTGGGATCGGGTTGGCTCTGCTGGCAGTGGTTGGTTCGATGCTGCTTGAGGGTGGCAATCCGATGTCGATTATTCTGTTGCCGCCGATGTTTTTAGTCTTTGTTGGCACTTTCGGGGCGGGGATGGCCACTGGGTCGATGCGGGATGCCAAGGGGGTGATCAAATGGGTGAAGGTGGCCTTGACTAGTCGGGTGGTTGATAGTGCTGGATCGGTTGAGGGGATCGTCAAGCTTGCTGAGACGGCCCGGCGGGAAGGGTTGTTGGCTCTAGAGGATGCGGTGCGCGAGGTTACCGATCCGTTTCTGCGTCGGGGGTTGGAGTTGGCCATTGATGGCACCGATCCTGAAGACCTGCGGGATATTTTAGAGGCGGAGATCGCGGCCAAACGGATCAATGATCGGGCTGGGGCGAAACTTTTTAATGATATGGGCGGGTATGCGCCCACGATTGGGATTTTAGGCACCGTATTGGGTCTGGTGCATGTGTTGGGGAATCTGAGTAAACCAGCCGAGTTGGGCAAACTGATCGCGGGCGCGTTTGTGGCCACACTCTGGGGTGTGATGAGTGCCAATGTGCTCTGGTTGCCGATGGCTGGCAAGATCCGCCGGGTTAGTGACCTGGAGTGTCAGCAGATGGAGTTGCTGCTGGAGGGGATCATGGCGATCCAGGCTGGGGCTAACCCGCGGATGGTGGCTCGTAAACTGCGCTCCCTGCTCCCAGAAGACCAGCAACCAGCCGAACCAGGCAAACCCACCAAACTCAGCCAAGATAAACCCGCTCAACCAACACCGGCCCAAGACAAACCCACCAAACCGGCTCACGAGAAGCCTGCCCAAGAGAAAACCGCCTGACATGTCATCCGACACCCACAGACGACCTAAACGAGCTCAACCCGAAGAAGATCACGGAGACAGTGATCGGTGGCTACTGACCTACTCTGACATGATCACACTGCTCATGGTCCTGTTCATCTTGATGTTCGCGATCAGTCAGGTGGACCAGAAGAAATTCGACCAACTGACCAACGGCCTCGCCCACCAGTTCGGTTCACCGCACGCGGTGCTCGCCGGACAGACGAGCATCTTGTCGAGTTCGTCCTCATCAATCATGGACTTGGCCATCGCCAACTCGGCGCTTGGAGCCGATCTGAAGGCAACGCCTCCCAAGCCAGAGGTCGCCCAATTGCTGGCATCCGCGCAGAGGCACGCGCAGATTCAGGCGACCGACTTCGCCAGGGCCAAGGCCGCGATTCTTGCCTCGCTCCACCGGGCGGGTTTTGACGGGGCGGTGCAACTCCGGACCGATCAACGGGGGATGACGGTGAGCGTGATCACCGACCGGGTGCTCTTCACCGCCGACCTCGCTGTGCTCGCGCCGGAGGGCCGACGACTCGTGGAGGCGATCTCTCCAGCGCTACGTATCTTGCCGAACGACCTCTTGATCGAGGGCCACACCAATACGGTCGACGTAAAGCCGAAGTTCTACCCAACCGAATGGGAACTCTCATCGGCCCGGGCGGTTACCGTGGTCCGGTTCCTGATCGAGCGGATGGGCATCCAGCCAAAACGGATGGGTGCCGTGGGGTACGCCGACCAACATCCGCTGCTTCCAGCCAGCGATCCACGGTCAGTCAGCATGAACCGGAGAGTCGACATCGTGATCTTGTCGACCCTGACCGAGACGGAGCGGAATCTGCTCGGCACCCTAGGAGTTGGCACACCATGACAACGCCCTACCCCCGGTTCGGGTCTTCGCGCTGGTTGCCATGGAGGGAGAGAGGGATATGAGCAAGAAGCAGCACGCCGAGCCCTCTATTGACGAGCCGGAATCTGGCAAGAAAAAGAGAAAGAAGCGCTCGCTCCTGATGGTCGGGGTGCTCGTGGTTCTGCTCGGAGTGGCCGCCGGCTATCTCGTGCTCGAGCGGAGCAGCAGCGCACAGGCCAAGCAGACCCCTAAGCCCGGCGCGGTACTCAAACTCGACTCGATCTATCTGAACCTCTCCGACGGCCACTACCTCAAGTTGGGTATGGCACTGCAGGAGACCGCAGACGTCACGACCGATGTCGACGGTAGCCAGGCGCTGGATGCCGCGATCGAATTGTTCAGCCGGGTCTCGATGGTTGAACTGAGCGTCCCCGGTGGGCGCGACGCGGTCAAGAAGGAACTCATCTCGAAGATCCAGAGAGTGTACGAAGGGCAGGTGATGACCGTCTACTACACCGAGTTCGTCATGCAGTGACCAGATGACAAGTGGCGGTCGAGCCGATCAACCCGACTAGTCGGCCGCAGATTGCGGGTCGACGGTAAAAGTGCTCAAGCCTGAGCGCTGCGCGCCGATGGGTCGGTGTGACTGGTATGCCTGCACCGTCGGCCGCACTGTCGGAATCCGAACCGGATGGCCACGGCCACCATCTTGGGAGACGTGGCGAGGTCGCTGAGGCGCGTGCCTACGATTTCCGTCGCCCGACAAAACTTTCGCGCGAGCACGTCCGCGTGCTCCAGATCGCGCTGGAGACTTTCACCCGGCAGTGGGCGACGTTGTTCACGACGTCGCTGCGAGCCGTCTGCAACGTGCAGTTGACCACGATCCAACAGCTCACTTACGACGAGTACATAGCGTCTCTGCCGACCCCGACGTCCATGTTCCTGCTCTCGCTGGATCCGGTGCCGGGAGCCGGCATCGTGCAGTTATCGATGTCAACCGTGCTGACCGCTTTCGATTACATGCTGGGCGGCTCCGGTGCGGCTCCTCAACCGGAGCGACCGTTGACCGATGTCGAGTCGACGGTGATCCGTGGCATCGTCGACCGGCTACTACATGAAATGGGTTACGCACTCGAGATGCTGGTGCGATTCCAGCCAGAGGTCACCGCGGTCGAACATAACCCGCAATTCGCGCAGACATCGGCCGCTTCGGACCTGGTGGTAGTCGCCTCGTTCCAGATGCACACCGGCTCGGATGAGTCCACTGCGAGCCTCTGCCTACCGTTCAATGGAATCTTCCCTTACCTGGAACGGGCTATCTCCGGTCCAGGTGCCGGTCGCGACCGGACGTTCCGCGAGGCAGCGGCACGTTCTGTCGCGATTCGGCTGCAGGAGGTGCCGGTCGACGTCGCAATACGATTTCGCCCCACGTCGGTCCGGATGCCCGAGGTGTTGGACCTCAGGGTGGGTGACGTGCTACCGCTCAAACACCCGGTGCGTGATCCGCTCGCGGTCAGCGCCGCCGGGATCACCTTCGCCCACGCCGTTCCGGGCAGTGAAGGACGCCGACTGGCCTGCCTCATCGTCACCCCCAACGAGGAGATCGCCTCATGAGCATTGCACCCAGCCAGACCCAGTCGCAGTACTGGACGGCCAGCCTGGTCGCCGCGTGCGCCGCGGCCGTCGCCGAACGGTTGCCGGTACCGGAGACCCTGGTTCCCGCCGAGCCGGTCGTCGGCGGTACGCCGTCATGGCCGCCACTGGCAACGGCCGCAGTACTTGCCCGACTTACCGGCCCAGCGGAGGCGGAACTGGTCGTTGTCATCGACGCCGCGCTGGTGGACTTCTTAAAAAATAGCCCGCTTGGCGAACTCGAGTTGCTGGCCGCCCTGCAACCCGCAGTCGCAGCTGCGGCCACCGCAGCGAACGCTGTCGCCGGCCCGCTGCAGAAGGTGCCCGCTGTACCACCAGATGAGAAGACGGGGACCTCAATCCCAGTGTCTGTGGCGCTTCTTTCTGACGGCAACCACCGCGGGACGGTCTGGATCCGCGGCATCGAACGGCCCACTGGACGCGCCACGCCAGCATCGGCATCGCGCGCCGGGCTAGATATGTTGCGCGACGTCGAGATGGAGGTCACCGTCGAGATCGGGCGGACTCGGATGACGGTGCGAGAACTGCTTGAGTTGGCGCCGGGTCAGGTCGTCGAACTCGATCGCGCTGCGGGCAGCCCAGCGGACCTGCTGGTCAATGGGACGCTGCTGGCTCGGGGCGAGATCGTGGTGGTCGACGAGGACTTCGGAATCCGGATCACCGAGATCGTCTCGTCGGGTCAGGCCGAGCCTGCTGAGGGCAGCACCTGGTGAAGTCGCTGACCCTGGCGTTCCAGGTGGTGCTCTCCCTTGGCCTCGTCCTGGTCTTGATGTGGCTGTTGGCTCGCGCCCTCCGGGGCTCGGTGATGGCACGCGGTGCTGGGGTGGTCGAATTGCTGGCTCGATTGCCGATGACTCGAGGTTCCTCTGTAGCAGTGGTACGGGTGGCCGACCAGGTTCTCGTCCTGGGTGTCAGTGAGACGCAGGTGACGGTTCTTACGATGGCCGATCCAGATCAGATGCGGGGCTTGACCAGTATCGCAGGAGGTGCCTCGGCTCCAAGGAAAATGAGTGATCGACTCCGTCTGCTCAGGTCGCGCCCGGAGGGTGCTGCTGGACCACTTACTGGCTCGATCTTCTCGCCCGATACTTGGCAACGCGCGATCTCGGCACTGCGAGAACGGACGGTACGCCGGTGAGCCGTGCCTTGGTTCGGGTCGTGACGGTCGCGGCGGGCCTCGCGCTACCGCTGCTGGTTGGGGTTCCGATCGCCTCGGCCGTTCCATCCCCATCACCGACCGGTGGGTCGTTCCAGATCCAGTTCCCTGGCGTGGGCGACAAGCCAAGCTCGTCGGTACTTGCCCTACTTGGGCTCACGGTGCTGGCGGTGGCTCCAGCATTGCTGCTGATGTGCACCAGTTTCACCAAGATCATCGTGGTTCTTTCGTTGACCCGTAACGCCTTGGGGCTGCAGTCGGTTCCACCCAACCAGGTGCTAGCCGGGTTGGCGCTCTTCCTGAGCCTGTTCGTGATGGGGCCGGTGCTCCACGAGGTCAATGCCGCTGGCATCCAGCCGTACATCAACGGCCAGAAGAGTTTCTCGCAGGCCTACGACACGGGGGTCGTGCCGTTGCGGAAGTTCATGCTCGCCCACACTCGGCAGGACGAACTCGCGCTGATGGTGAACGTATCTCGCCAGGACCGCCCGCCAAACCCTGAGCAAGTCACGATGTCGACGCTGGTTCCCGCGTTCGTGCTCTCTGAACTCCGCTCGGCGTTCATAATCGGGTTCGTCATCTTCGTGCCATTCCTCATCATCGACATCGTGGTCTCCGCATCGCTCATGAGTCTGGGCATGATGATGTTGCCGCCAGTCATGATCTCGCTTCCGTTCAAGCTCCTACTCTTCGTGCTGGTTAATGGCTGGGGCCTGATTGTCACTGCCCTGGTGGCGAGCTACCGATGAGTGACGGCTCCCCTTGACTGATGCGGATGTGGTTCAGCTGGGCATGCACGCGATGATCGTGGCGGCCAAACTCTGCGCGCCAATCCTGCTGACCTCCCTGGCGATCGGCTTTGCAATTTCACTGTTGCAGACGATGACCCAGATCCAGGAGGTCACGCTCTCTTTTGTGCCCAAGATGATCGGTGTTGGGATCGCACTCGTTGCTAGTGGCAACTGGATGCTCCACGAGCTCATCGCCTTCACCAACGACCTGTTCGCCGTGCTTCCGGCACTGCTGCGGTAGGAGCCGTGAGCTGATGGTTCCGGCACTCGGTGCCGATACGCTTCTTGCCTTTCTGCTCGCGACGGTACGGGCTGGGGCGTGGTTGGTGGTCGCCCCGCCGTTCAACGGCCGGTCAATCCCAGCACCCGTAAAGGCGCTCCTTGCGGTCGCTTTCGCGCTGCCGGTGACCTCTCATCTGGCCGGGCACCTGCCGCCGATCGATATGCCCTCGATCCTTGGGGCGGTTGTGGTACAGGTTGCGGTGGGAGCTGGATTGGGGTTCGTGGTCTACCTGCTGATGGCCGCCATACAGGCCGCCGGGTCGTTAATCGACCTATTCGGCGGCTTCACTCTGGCCTCGGCCTTTGATCCACTCTCACTCTCGCAGACTGCGGTGTTCGGCCGATTGCACCAGTTTCTAACCGTCCTCCTGCTTCTTGTCACCGATGCACACTTGATAGTGCTGCAGGGGTTCTTCCGGTCGTATGAGGCGATCCCGCTCGACGGGTCGCTTCCAATGTCATCGCTCTCCAGCGCGTTGGTCGTTGGGATGGGCGGGTTCTTCGTCGCTGCGCTGGAGATCGCGGCCCCGCTGATCGGTGTGCTCTTCCTGGCTGATGTGGGGCTCGGCCTGCTCACCAAGGTCGCACCCTCGCTCAACGCATTCCAACTGGGCTTTCCGCTGAAGATTCTGATGGCTCTGTTATTGGCTGGGCTGACGTTCCCGCTACTGCCCGGTTTCGTAGCCGAACTGGCCCGACGCGCAACTGCGGTGATATCGGGCTTGGTGGGCTGAGCGATGTCGGGTGGTGCTGGGAAGAGCGAGAAGCCAACTCCGCGGAAGTTGCGCGACGCCCGCCGCGAGGGCCGGATCGCAAAGACTCCGGAGGTTGGCGGGTGGGCCGGTCTGTTGGCGGTCAGTTTCGTGCTGCCGCGCACCTTCTCCTCGATGCAGGCCGCCACCGTGGAACTGTTGGCCCGAGTCCCCGGGACGATCGCCAACCCCGATCCAGCCAGAGCCCTGGGGCTACTTTCAACCGGGTTGCGGATGGGGGCCTTCGCTCTGGCGCCGTTCCTGCTCACTCTGCTTCTTGTCGGGGTCTTTTCCTCGGTCGTTCAGGGCGGTATCCACGTGTCGGGCAAGCGCCTCCGACCCAAGTTGGAGCGGTTTAACCCGCTCCACGCCCTGAAGCGGATGTTCGGTCCGCAGGGGGCCTGGGAACTGATCAAAGTGGTGTTGAAGTCCGTTGTTGCCGCCTATCTGGTATTGCAGGCAGCGCGTCGGCTGACCGTGCTACTTCTCGGTCGGGGAGGCATGTCGCTGGGTACGGCGCTATCGAGTACTGCAGATGCGGCGTTGTCGTTACTCCGGGTGGTGGCGCTGGTGGCACTCGTGCTCGGGGTGGTGGACTACGCCGTTGCTTGGCGGCGGCAACGGAATCAACTGATGATGACCAGGCGCGAGGTGACCGACGAGCACCGGGCCTCTGAGGGTGACCCGAATGTGAAGGCCAAGATCAAGTCTCGGGCGCAGGAGGTGGCCAAGAATCGGATGATGCAGGAGGTGGCGCGTGCCGACGTTGTACTCGTCAACCCCACCCACGTTGCGGTCGCGTTGCGCTACGAGCCTTCGCGCGGCGCACCGCGAGTCGTCGCGAAAGGTCGGGGGGTGCTAGCGGCCCGCATCCGCGAACTGGCCACGGAGAATCGGGTGCCGATGGTTGAGGATATTCCGCTGGCACGTGCTCTCCACGCCGCCTGCGAGCTCGGGGATGAGATCCCCGCCGACTTCTATAACGCGGTGGCAAAGGTGCTGGCCTTCGTGATGTCGTTGCGCTCGAGAGGCTCGGCAGCCGGTATGCACCGGGCGAGCGCGATGCTACAGCCGCAACGGGGTCGATGATCCTCCTTCACTGCTCTGATCTGGAGCTCGAACCGCTCACGAGTCGGAGAACCACTCAGTACTTGAATGATTCTGCCGATAGAAATTTGCCAGGACGGCATTTGCGGCCACGGATCGGGCCGGTAACCAGCAGGAAAGGACCCGAGTGGGCGTAAACCGTCTGGGGCAGTTTGCTATGCCTGGCACGGTCGTGGCCATCATCTTCATGATGATCGTGCCACTGCCGACCGTCCTCATCGACCTGTTGATCGCCTGTAATATCACCGGTGCGCTGCTGGTCCTGTTGGTCTCGATGTTCGTGAAGCGGCCGTTGGACTTCGCCGTCTTCCCGGCCCTGCTCTTGATCGCGACTCTGTTCCGTCTTGCGCTCAACGTTAGCGTCACCCGTCGGGTGCTTCTCGATGGCTACGCCGGCAAAGTGGTGGAGGCGTTCGGACACTTTGTAATTGGTGGGTCGCTGGTTGTCGGCATGGTCATCTTCCTGATCCTGATCGTCATCCAATTCGTGGTTATCACCAACGGCGCCGGCCGAGTCGCCGAGGTTGGCGCACGGTTCACTCTCGATGCCATGCCCGGCAAGCAGATGGCCATCGATGTCGACCTCAACTCAGGACTCATCGACGACGTCGAGGCCAGGCGCCGACGGACCGAAGTGGGAGCTGAGGCCGACTTCTACGGTGCGATGGATGGCGGGTCGAAGTTCGTCAAAGGGGACGCGGTCGCGGCTATCGTCATAACTGTCGTCAACCTGGTGGGCGGGCTGCTGGTCGGCGTCATCCAGAAGCACATGGCGGTCGGCGACGCGGTCCACACCTACAGCCTGCTGACGGTAGGCGACGGTCTGGTCTCCCAGATCCCGGCGCTGCTGATGTCGGTGGCCACCGGTCTTATCGTCACGCGGGCGACGGCCGGCTCGGACATGGGCACCGATGTCTTCCGCCAGTTCGCTGCCCAGCACCGGGCTATGCGATTTGCTGGCATGGGCGTGCTGCTGCTCGCGTTGATCCCGGGTCTACCAAAGCTGCCGTTCCTGCTTGTCGGCGGAGCGGTGCTGCTGCTGTCGACCCGGCTGGCCTCGCAGGAAGAGGAGCAGCGGGTGCGAGACGCCCCGCTCGCCATCACCACCGCCGACCTGAGTCCGGACTCACCCGAGTCGCTGGTTGATGAGATGCGGGTCGCCCCGATCGAATTGGATGTGGCATACGACGTGGTCGACCTGGTCGACCCAGCCAGTGGTGGTGACTTGCTCAACCGGGTGAAGGCATTGCGCCGTAAGCTCGCGCTCGAAATTGGGCTCGTACTTCCGCCGGTGCGGACCCGCGACGACTTGGACCTGCCACTGTCGACGTACCGGATCCGCCTCCATGGCGTAGAGGTTGCGCGCGGCTCGGCGCCGCCTGGATGTGTGCTTGCGATCGGCGAAGGGCTGGATATGCTCCCAGGCCAGGCGACGAAGGAGCCGGTGTTCGGGCTCGTGGCGAAGTGGGTGAGCCAGGAGCTTCGCCACCAGGCAGAGCTTGCGGGTGCCACGGTCGTTGACCGGGCATCTGTTGTGACTACCCATCTGTCGGAGGTAGTGCGAGAGAACGCCAGCCGACTGCTCAGCCGTGAGGACGTCCGGCTTCTTGCCGATGCCATGAAACGTGGAAACCCGGCAGTCGTGGAGGATCTAACCCCTGCCTTGCTCACCTTGGGAGAGATCCAGCGGGTACTCCAGTCATTGCTCGAAGAGCGGGTACCGATCCGTGACCTGGTGCGGATCTTTGAGGCACTGTCCCAACAGGCCCGCTCCGGCTCCGACCACGAGCGGTTGGTGGAGGCGGCCCGAGCGATGGTGGGGCCCGCAATCTGCGCAGCGTATGCGCTCGATGGTGCCCTCTCGGTGCTCACTCTCAACCCGATGTTGGAGCAGCAACTCGTCGAGTCGGTACGCCCAAGTGAGCAGGGAAGCTATCTACTCATGGATACTCTCGCTCTTCAGCGCATTGCTGAGGAGACGACACGGCTTGTGAGACAGACGGAAGAGTCTGGCGGAACCCCAGTGCTCGTATGCACGTCACAAATCCGTGGCGCGCTGCGGCGGGTGCTCCGTGGTGAGTTGCCACGACTTCCGGTCTTGTCCTACGCAGAACTGAGCGGTTCGCTCGAAATCCGCACGATAGGGGTGGTGAGTCTTGTCCACGCGTCTGTTGCTTGACGGGACAAATATTGAAACGCTGCTGCATAAGGTAAAGAGCGATTACGGCCAGCACGCCCGGATCGTGCACGCCGAGAAGGTGCGCAGTGGCGGCATCGGAGGCTTCTTTTCGAAGGAGCGTTACGAAGTTGCAGTCGAGGTAGACGACGCGTATGTCTCGATGCCTCGGACTTCGACAGCGACGCCAGTTGCCGGTGGCCAAGACCAACCGCTCGCACTGCTCCTGGCCGAAGCGATGAACCAGGTCGGTGGCGAAGTGATTCATCCGTTGGACCAGAAGCCGACTCCCTCGACCTCAAGAGCAGCGTTCGCCGATGTGTTAGGCGGCCTGAGTGGGCTGGGCGAAAACGCCAGTTCCAACCCCAGAGCCGACCTTCGTACCCACTACGACTTTGCGCAATCTCCCGCGCCTACAGCCAATAGTCATGCGGTGATCACGACCTACGGCGCGAGCGCTCCGGTAAGTGGCTCGGTGGCACCCCCTGCGGCAGTGGCCGAGATCGAGAACTCGCCCGTGTGGCGGCCCGTTCCATCACCGGAGCCGATCCGGGTCAGGGGCAATCCGCCGAGACCACCCCGAGGACCTGGACAGGTGCTGGTCGTAGTGGGCGAAGTCGCCGTTGCCTTCAACACCTGCGTGGAGCTTGCGCGGCGGATGCGAATTTCGCCGAACCGGGTGCTGCTGGCCTCGCCGGATCCGGCGATACCTGGGCTGGTGGCCAGCCGTCGCCTGACCGACGCGTTCAATGCGCGGAAACGTTCGGTGAAGTTGCTGTCGGAGACCATGCCATCAGTGGTCGCCGTAGATCTGCCGATTGGTGCAATCTGGGACGACGAGGCGGTGGACTGGGCCAGAGAGATAGTCACAGCTGTGGGGGCGGTCCAAGTGTGGGCCGTGGTGGATGCGACCCGGAAGCAGATCGATCTCTCGCGCTGGCTCTCCCGGCTGAGCCCGGTGGATGCGCTCGTGGTCCATAACGCAGCCATCACTGACAACCTCAACCCGATCCTCGACCTTGGGTATCCCGTCGCCCTTCTCGACGACCGGCCAGCTACCACCAGCCTCTGGAAGTCGATGCTTCGAGGCATTGACGGTCACGTTTCGTGAGCACGTCATGAAGTTCATTACGTCGGGGAGCCTGTTCCTCGGGCTCCTGTTATCTGCACCCGAACTCTGGCGTGCCTGGTCTGAACCATCGGTCGACATCACCAGCGTGCTGCTCCGATTTCTGCTGGCCGTGTTGCTGGCGTCGGCGGGCATGAGCATGCTCAAGTCGGTCGTCAGGTCCTACAAGCAAGGAGCCGGACGATCCCGCCGCCGTGCCGTGGACCGCCTGCCTGTCGGCGACAGTTCCGGTGGTAAAGGCACGCGCTGACCGGTTAGTTCTTGGGCGACTGGTCGGGTGCTGGGCCGACTGCGACCTCAGGCAGTTTGGACGCCAAGATCGCAAGGGTCTCTTCTGAGGGAGAGGCGGCTGCTTTATTGGCGGCCATCACGGCAGCGTAAATCTCCTCTCGGTGCACCTGCACATCGCGGGGAGCGTCGATGCCGATCCGGATCGACTCGCCGCGAACGTCGAGCACGGTGACCACAATGTCATGGCCGATCATGACGCTCTCTCCGATACGGCGCGAGAGAATCAGCACGGTGACGCGCTACGCAGAGGTCCGAAGGACAGAATCATCCGGATCAACTCGATCGCAACGGGGCGCGCAGCGAGTGGCGGTCGTCTGCCAGCACCACCTGTGTAGCCGCCCGGGTCGATAGGTTGATGACGAGCGGGGCTCGGAGGTTTGCGGTCGAGTCGTCTTTAGCGGTCCCGACCGTCACGATGAGCAGTAGCCACGCCTGTTCTGGGGATTCGATACCTAGTTGCAAGGCGGTCGCCTCATCGATCTCTGGGGCATACTCCGGGAAGAACGCGACGGAAGGCACGACAACGAACCGTACCTCGGGGTCATCTAATGACCGGAAGTCAAAGAGCAGCCCATTGCTGTCGAGTTGGACTAGCACGAAGCTGCGCAGTCCGGGGAAGCCAGGCAGGTCGCTCACCAACTCGATGGTTGGGAGCGTCAGGCTGGTGGTGGATGACTGCATCATGGGTGGCCTTTGCGTAATCGGGTGGTTAGCGGAGGAAGTCGAGCAACGACGGCTGGATGGCCTTGGCGGTGGCTGCGAGAGCCGATTGGTAGGCGATCTGCTGCATCTGCACTTCCATCATCGCTTTTGGCAGGTCAATGTCTTCGACGCTTGACAGGGCACTCTTTAGGGTGATCTGTCGATCGTCAGCGGCCTGTCGCATCTGCTCGACTCGCTGGTAACGGGCGCCGACGTCGGTGGCTCTGTTCATGAGGACGTTGGACGCCGAATCCAGGTTCTGCAAGTCAGTTCCGAGCCCGGCTGGGTTGGATCGCAGGTCGGTCGAGATGTTGGCGAGCACCTGGAACAAGTTGGTGGTGCCGGTGCCGAAAACCTCGGGTCCGGTGGACTCCACGCGTACCTGGTCGTTGGCGCCTACGGTGCGGGCGACCGGATTGGCATCCCCGAGGTAAATGCCGTTGGCGTCGTATGCCAATTTTCCGGCGATCGTGCCCCCGAAGACCGGTCGGTCCAGATACGTGGTGTTGGCAACGCCGATCAGCGAGTTGCGGATCTGGTCGATCTCGGTGGCCATGGCGTCGCGAGCCTGTTGTGAGGAGGAGCCGGTGTTGAGGCCCTGAAGGGTCAGGTCGCGCACCCGACCCACCATCGTTCTTGTGGAAGTGAGCACGTTGTCGATGGTGCCGAGCCAGCCGAGGCCGTCCTCGGCGTTGCGGGACCACTGGGCGTTCTGTGCGATAGCACTGCGCAACTGAAGTGCCGAGACCGTGCCGATCGGGGAGTCTGAGGGTTGGTTGATGGCCCGACCACTGGAGAGTTGTTGTTGCAAGTTACTAAGCCGGTCGAGGTTGGACTGTAGACCGATAAGAGCTCGGTCGGCGATCGAGCGCTGGGTAACGCGGAGAGATCCTGACATGTCCGATGTCCTTTCAGCGTCCGACTAGGCCGGTGTGGTTGATGAGGGTGTCCAGGGTCGTGTCGATGGCGGTCATGAGCCGGGCGGCAGCTTCATACGCCCGCTGGAAGGAGATCATGTTGGTCATCTCCTCGTCGATATTGACACCCGCCTGGGAATCTCGAGCACTGTCGACCTGGCTGGTGATCACCTTCTGGGTGTCCACCCTCCGAGAGGCCGACTGGGTGGTTACCCCCAGGTCGACAACCAACTGGCGGTAGGCGTCGTCTGGACCGCCGGACATACTGGCCAGTTGGGCCAGCATATTGGCGTTGGAGCCGTCGAGGTTGGGTGTGGGCGCCCCGGGCGGCAGGGTGCCGATGCCTGAGGCGGCAAGTAGGGCGGGGTCGGTGATTGCGACCGTGATATTGGCTGCAGTGATGGGTGGGCCGACGGTGCCCGCGCTGAAGAGCGCTATTCCCGGATTCCCATTCTGATCGAAGCCGACCTTGTGCTGGGTGTTCACGGCACTCGCCAGGTTGGCAGCGACCGTATCCAGGCGAGCGGAGAAGTTTGGTATCACGTTGTTGAGTCCATCGAGCATCGCCCCGGCTTGCCCAGAAGAGACTGGTACTGGTTGACCGTCCTTCACCCAGGTCAGTTGCACCTGGGTGGAAGGCGTGACGTCTTCCAGCCGAGCAGGTAGTGCACTGACCGCGATGTCCTGCGCAACGTTGCCAAGGACCAGACTGCTGCCTGCGACCAGGACGTCGAGCATGCCACTCTCTCCGATCCGCGAGGTCGCACCGACGAGGTCAGCCAACTTCATCGCAAGCACGTCGCGTTGGTCGGTAAGTTCATTGGCAGGTAACCCGGACTGGGTGGCACGCTGGATCGCCTGGTTGAGTTCGGCGACGCCGTGTGCTGCTGAGTTGACCTCGCTGGCCAGAGCCGTTGCCTGGTCGTGCATCGCCGACCATTGTGAAGCAAGTGCCCCATGTGCCTGGTTGAGCCAGTTTGATACTCCGCTGGCAGTCTGTAGCAACTGGGTGCGGGCGGCGCTATCGCCGGGGCGGTTGGAAAGATCTGCGAATCCGGACCAGAGACCGCTGAGCATTGATTGGAGCCCATTTGGCCCAGGCTCGGGGAAGATCTGTTGGATTTGATTGAGGGTCTGCGATGCGCTAGTGACCAGACTTAGCCTGCTGTGCTCGTCACGGCCGCGTGCTTCCAGGAAGGCGTCGCGCATCCTGGTCACATCCTCGACGGTGACACCGCCGCTGGCTCCCTGCCAGGTCGACCAGATCGCTGGCGTTGCCGGGGCACCGACCGCGGCCATATCGACTCGCTGCCGGCTGTATCCGTCGGTGTTGGCGTTGGCGATGTTCTGCCCCGTAACGTCCAACCCGCGCCGTTGCGCATATAGCGAGGAGAGCGCCACTGACAGGCTATCGAAGCTACTCATCAGAGGGCTCCGTCCAAGAAGTGGGGTCTGCTGTCGGTGCTGATGGTGGAGCCGGACGGGCCGTACATCGGTTGATCGATCGGGCCTGCGATAGCCGATAGTGCCTCAGCTACGGCGTGCCGACTACTGCTGACCAGATCGCGGTTGACCTCTGCCAAGGCGATGATGCGACCGGTCAAGTCCAGGAAGCAGGAACGGTGGTCGGTGAGCAGTTCGCCCCACGGTGCCGGTGCGGCTCGGGCGAGTTCCCCCAAACTGGAGTTCGCGGGCAATCCCAAGGTGGTGGCGACCACATCAACCTCCACAGCTCGGATCACTTCGTTGGTGGCAATCGCCTCAAGGACGACCTCAACTTCGCGATTGGCTCGGGCCAGCCACTCTGATCGCCCGGCTGTGAGCAGAAGTTGCTCCTCCTCCAACTTGAAAAGCAGCACTTCAAGCAATTCGCGCTCCCGCCACAGTACGGCGGAGAACTCTGCCATGCCCACGAGCCAACCTCCCTCGATCAGCCTCGCGACTGCACTCATCAAGTCCTGTATCGGCTGGTATCACTCCGTGTTTAGTGCTTTGGGTGGCATCTCGTCGAGGGTCAATGTCATGGCATGGTAATGGTCATCTTCCCTGCCATCAAGGTTGCGACGAGACTCATCTAAAGTGCTCGCGTAATGGGGTGCGTGCCTCATTTGATAAATGCTCGCGAAATGTCGGCCGTCGTCGGGGTGCTGCGGTGTGCTGGGTGGATGGGTCAGTCATTGTCGATGAGCGCGCGTCGGGAG
>ORJL011579027.1_pt1 | contig 30557 bp, 18 predicted proteins | sample 1779941 | NCBI WGS metagenome assembly ORJL01 (sample SAMEA104232317, study PRJEB22302) | groundwater metagenome | biome: forest; feature: aquifer; material: groundwater | place: USA | collected 2011-08-07 | depth 5.8 m | reverse complement strand
TATTTTTCGGCGTTGCCGCCGCGGTTCGAGGTGAAGCCGATCCTGGCCCCGTCCGGCGACCAGGCGGGATCGGTGTCGGAGGCCGTGTTGCCGGTAAGCCGGGTCTGGCCGCTCCCATCCCAATTCATCACATAAATCTCCCAGTTGCCGTCACGGTTGGACTGGAAGACGATCTTCCCCCCATCGGTAGACCAAGACGGGCTGGAGTCGGAGGCGGTGTTGTTGGTCAGCCGCGTCAGTCCGGAGCCGTCAGCGTTCATGGTATAGATCTCGTCGTTGCCGTCGCGGTTGGAACGGAAGGCGATCCTGGTGTTGACGTAGTCCACCGAACGGGTAATATTGAAGTTGATACTCGCCGGCGCGCCGGTATTGGTGGCGGCGTCCCGGGCCCGCACTGCCAAGGTGTGCGTGCCTTTTGGTAGCGCCGCCGGCGCGTAGCCCGCGCGATTGCCGGCGTTCATCCAGGCGCCTCCGTCCACCCGGACGTCGTATGCGGCGGCGTCGGGCACGGCATTCCACTGGAAGGCGGCCATGGGCGTGCCTTCCGCCGAAATGCGGGCAAGTCCGGTAGGGGCCACCGGTGGAACGGTATCGATGGTGAAGGATAATGTGGCCACGGCTCCGGGCGCCGCCGAGCTATCCACGGCCCGCAAACTGAGAGTGTGGGCGCCATCGGCCAGCGCGGAAGCAAAAGTATAAGCGGTAACGTTGCCAACGTTGGTCCAGGCGCCCGCGTCCAGCTTTGCGTCATAGGAAGCGGCATAAGGCGTGGCATCCCAGGCGAATCCCGGGGCTGGCACGTTACCGGCGGTAGTCCATTTCAGGCCGGTGGGCGCGAACGGGGTGGCGGGAAAAGGTGACCAGGCCGGCCGGGATTCTTCCGCGCCGTTGTTGGTCAGGCGAGTCTGGGAAGAACCGTTGGCATTGGCCCAGTAGACTTCCCAGTTGGTGTCGCCTGCAACGGGTGTGTCCCGATCAGTCTGGAAAACGATCTTGCTGCCGCTAGGAGCCCACACGGGCGCATTATTGATGCTATCGGCCGCGACCAGAGTAGTCTGGCTTGAGCCATCGCTGCTCATTGCCATCACGGCAAAATGGCCCCAACTCGCGCCACGGTTGGAGTGGAATACGATCTTGGTTCCGACTGGCGACCAGTCCGGCTGGCTATCGTCAGCGCCGTTATTGGTCAGTCTGGTCTGGCCGGAGCCGTCGGCGTTCATGGCGTACACTTCCCAGTTGCCGTCGCGGTCGGACTGGAAGGCTATCTTGAGCCCATCCGGGGACCAGGACGGGTATTCGTCGGACGCGGCATTCGACGTGAGCCGTGTCTGCCCCGTGCCATCCGAGTTCATGACGTAAATCTCGGTGTTGCCGTCGCGGTTTGAGGTAAAGGCGATCTTGCTTCCGTCCGGCGACCAGGCCGGCTGGGTGTCCGAAGCGCCGTTATTGGTCAAGCGCGTCTGGCTGGAACCGTCCGCGTTCATGGCATAGATTTCCCAGTTGCCGTCGCGGTCGGACTGGAAGGCGATCTTGCCACCGTCGTATGACCAGGAGGGGTCCTGGTCGGAGTTGGTGTTGTTGGTCAGGCGCGCCAGGCCGGAGCCGTCGGGGTTCATGGTGTAAATCTCGTAGTTGCCGTCCCGCTTGGACTGGAAGGCTATGCGGGTGTAGTTCAGGTCGGCGGTCCGGGTGACCTGGAAATTCACGCTGGCGGAAGCGCCCAAGGCCCCGCTGGTGTCACGGGCGCGAATGGCCAGAGTATGCGCGCCTGCCGCCAGGCCCCCCTGCTGGGAATAAACGTAGGACGGGGCGCTTCCGCTGGCAGTCCAGGCGCCGCTATCGAGCTGGGCCTCGAAGCTATCGGCTTCGGCGACCGCATCCCAGGCGAAAGCGGGGAAAGGGTTGTTGTCCGGAGAGACCTTCTTGAGGCCCGTGATGGCCGGCATCAGGATGGAGAGAGACCAGGACGGCTTGCCCTCGGAGGTCAGATTGTTAGTGAGCCGGGTTTGATTGCTGCCGTCGGCGTTCATTGTGTACATCTCGGAAAAGCCAGGCTGGCTCATTATGAAGGCTATCTTAGCAGCGTCGGGCGACCAGGCAGGGTTGAAATCGCTGGCGGAATTCGTGGTAAGCCGTGTCTGATTCGTCCCATCGGCATTCATCACGTAGATTTCGTTGTTGCCGTCCCGGTCCGAGGAGAAGGCGATCTTCAACGCATCCGGTGACCACGCCGGATACTGACTGTTCTTTCCGGCTGTGCTGGTAAGACGCGTCTGCCCCGTCCCGTCAGCGTACATTACGTAAATCTCGTAGGTGGAACCATCCCGCTTGCTCTGGAAGGCTATCTTGCTGCCATCGGGCGACCAGGATGGCGCGGAATCGTCGGCGGTGTTGTTGGTCAACCTGGTCACGCCGGTCCCGTCGGCGTTCATCACGTAGATCTCGGACGTCGAACCATCCCGGTTGCTCTGGAAGGCTATTCTGCTGCCGTCGGGCGACCAGGCGGGACCCAGGTCCATCGCCGCATTGTTGGTCAGCCGGACTGGATTCGTGCCGTCGGCATTCATCACGTATATCTCGTAGTTGCCGTCACGGTCCGAGTGGAAGGCGATCTTGCTTCCGTCCGGCGACCACGCCGGCCCGTTATCATTGGCGGTGTTGCTGGTCAGCTTCTGCCATCCCGTACCGTCAGTTTGCATCGAATAGATGTCCCAGTTGCCGTCCCTGTTGCTGTGGAAGGCTATCTGCGTGTAGGCCAGGCTACCCGACCGGCTGATCTGGAAGTTCAACGTGGCCGCGGCGCCGGCGTTGGCGGCGGCATCCAGGGCGCGTAGCGACAAGGTGTGCGACCCCTGAGCTACCAATGTCGAAATAAGGTAGCTTGTCCGGTTGCCGATGTTGGCCCAGGCGCCGGAGTCCAGCTTGTAGTCGTAGCTTACCGCGTCGCTGATCGGGTCCCAGCGGAATGCCGGGAAGTGGTTGCGGTCCGGCGATATCTTGGCCAGGCCGGCAGGCGCCACGGGCGGAGTGGTATCTATCAGGAAAGCTACCGTGGCCACCAAACCGGCAAGCGCCCCGGCATCGGCCGCCCGGACGGAAAAGGTATGGCTGCCGTCGGCCAGGGCAGACGGCCAGGCATACGTGGTGACATTCCCCAGGCTGGTCCAGGCCCCGGCGTCAATGGCCACGTCATAACTCGCCGCCTCGGCGGGCGGGGCGGTCCAGGAAAAGGCGGGCTTGTTGTTATTGTCCGGCGAAGTGCGGGCCAGGCTGCCGGGCGCCAGCAGCAACAACGGAGACCACGCCGGGCGGCTTTCGGCGGACATGGTGTTCGTCAGCCGCGTCTGTCCGGTGCCGTCGCTATTCATGACATAGATTTCGCTGTTGCCATCGCGGTCCGAGCAGAACGTTATCTTCGTGGCGTCAGGAGACCAGAGGGGCGTCTGGTTGTTCTTGCCGGGGGTATTGGTGAGGCGGGTCTGGCCGGAGCCATCCGGATTCATGACGTAGACTTCCCACTGGCCATCCCGCCGCGACTGGAAAGCGATCTTTTTGCCATTGGGCGACCAGGCCGGAGACTGGTCGTCGGCCGTGTTGGTGGTCAGACGGGTCTGCCCGTTCCCGTCGGCATTCATGACCCATATCTCGGCGTTGCCGTCCCTGGTGGAGCCGAATACAATCTTCGCGCCATCGGGAGACCAGCCAGCGTCCCAGTCCTGCGCCGGATTGTTAGTCAGGCGCGTGGGGGATGAACCATCGGCGTTGACGACGTAGATCTCATGATTGCCATCGCGGTCGGAGTTGAAGACAAGCTTCGTGCCATCGGGTGACCACTCGGGGTTGAATTCGGATAAGGTGTTGTTGGTGACACGCGTGCTGCCGGCATAAATCTCCGGATTGCCATCACGCTCGGAGACAAAGGTCATCTTGGTCCCGTCAGGGGACCAGGCGGCCCCGTAGTCCCCGGTCGTGCCGTCGCCCTGGCGCACCTGTTCCGAGCCGTCTATCTTCATCCAGTACAACGAAGACTTGGGGTCCCGGTTGGAATCGAAGGAAATCCGGGTATTGGACAGGTCGACAGCGCGACTGACGGTAAAGGTGAGGGTGGTGGGGAAGCTTGTTCCGCCGGTGGCATCCCTCCCGCGCACGGCGATGGTATGGGAGCCTTTGGCGAGCACCGTGGGCTGGACTAACGTGAGCCCGCTGCCGTTGGTGGTCCAGCCGCCGGAGTCCATCTGGATGTCATAAGTGGCGGCTCCGGTAACCGCGGACCACTTGAAGGCGGGAAGAGGGTTATTGGCCGGGGATATTCGCGCCAGCCCCGCGGGCGGCGCCAAGCCGGAAATGGTGAACGTGATGCTGGCGGGCACGCCTGCCGCGTAGCCCTCAAAAGCCATAACGAAAAAGGTGTGCGTTCCGTTGGAGAGCGCCTCCGTCCACGTGTAGCTGGTGGCTAGCCCGGCGCTGACCCATGGTCCCGAATCCATGCGGACCTGGTAAGCGGTGGCGCCGGGGACGGAGGTCCAGGTGAAGCTTGGCAGATTGGTAGTGTCCTGTGTGGTGCGCGTGAGGTTGGCCGCCGGCGAGGGGGGGAAGGGCGACCATGCCGGCTGGCTGGCGTCCGCGCCATTTGTGGTCAGGCGCGTCTGGCTGGAGCCGTCGGCATTCATGGTATAGATCTCCTTGTTTCCGTCGCGACTCGCCGCAAAGGTGATGCTGGCGCCGTCGGGGGAGAAGGCAGGCTGATCGTCGTTGGTGTTGTTGTTGGTGAGCCGCGTCTGGGAGGAGCCGTCGGCGTTCACGGAGTAGACCTCGAACGTCTGCCATGGGAAATCCCGGCTGGAGTGGAAGGCTATTTTCGAGCCACCGGGCGACCACGCCGGCTGACTGTCATCATAGGTCGTGTTGGTCAGGCGGGTCAGGCTGCTCCCGTCGGCGTTCATGGAGTAGACGTCCCAGTTGCCGTCACGGTTGGTCTGGAAAGTGATCCTGGCGCTGTCCGGCGACCAGGACGGCCAGGTGTCGTCAGCGCCGTTGTTGGTCAGCCGCGTCTGCCCGGAGCCATCGGCGTTCATGACGTAAATCTCATTATTGCCGTCGCGGTTCGAGCGGAAGGCGATCTTGCCGCCGTCCGGCGACCACGCCGGAAGCTGGTCGCTCGCGGTGTTGTTGGTCACGCGGGTCTGTCCGGTGCCGTCGGCATTCATGATATATATTTCGTCGTTGCCGTCGCGGTCGGAGTAAAAGGCGATCTTGCTCCCATCGGGAGACCAGGCGGGATGATAGTCATTGTTCGTGTTGTTGGTCAGCCGGGCCAAAGCTGTGCCGTCGCTCTTTATAGAGTAAATCTGGTACTTGCCGCCGTCCCGGTTGCTGTGGAAGGCGACCAGGGTGTTGGCCAGGTCGGCAGTCCGCGTCAACGGGAAATTGATGCTGGTGACAGTGCTGGCGTGGCCCGTGGCGTCATTGGCGCGCACGGCGAAGGTGTGCGTGCCGGGGGTCAAGGGGGTAGGGCGGACATAGGAAACCCTGTTTCCGATGCCCGTCCAGGCGCCGCTATCAAGCTGTACATCGTAGCTGGCGCCGTCGGCGGTGGCTGCCCACTTGAAGGCAGGCAGCGGATTGTTGTCGAGGGTCACCCGGGTTAGCCCGGTAGGGGCCTCCGCCGTGCTGTCTATGGTGAAGGATACCGCGGCAATGAAACCGGTTAGCCCCGCGCCATCCACGGCGCGCACATTCACGGTATGCTGGCCTTCTGCCATCGCGGTAGGCCAGGTGTAAACGGTCACGTTGCCGAGATTGCTCCAGGCGCCGGTATCCAGGGAAATGTCGTAGGAAACCGCACCGGGGACGGCGCTCCAGGTGAAAGACGGACGGTTGTTGGAGTCCGGGGTGGTCCGGGTGAAGCTTCCAGGGGCGCCCAGGAAGAACCGAGACCAGGCTGGCTGGCTGTCGTCGGACCCGTTGTTGGTCAGGCGCGTCTGGGCGCTGCCATCGGGGCTCATGCTGTAGATTTCCATATTGCCGTCACGGCTGGCGGCAAAGACGATCTTCGTGGCGTCCGGGGACCAGGCTGGCTGGTGGTCATCCGAGGAGTTGTTGGTCAGCCGGGTCGCTCCGGTCCCATCCACATTAATGGCGTAAATCTCGTAATTGCCGTCCCGGTTGCTGTGGAAGATGATCTTGGACCCATCCGGCGACCAGGAAGGCTGGCTGTCATCGGCGCCGTTGTTGGTGACGCGGCTAGGGGAGGTGCCGTCGGCGTTAATGGCGTAGACTTCCCAGTTGCCGTCGCGGCTGGACTGGAACGCGATCCTGGTGCCGTCCGGCGACCAGGACGGCCAGGTGTCGTCAGCGCCATTGTTGGTCAGCCGTGTCTGGCCGGTGCCGTCGGGGTTCATGACGTAGATTTCGTTGTTACCGTCGCGGTTGGAGCGGAAGGCGATCTTGCTGCCATCCGGCGACCACGCTGGAAGCTGGTCGCTCGCGGTATTGTTGGTCAGGCGGGTCTGAGCCGAGCCGTCGGCATTCATCGTGTAGATTTCATCGTTGCCGTCGCGCGTGGAATAGAAACCTATCCTGGCGCCGTCCGGTGACCAGGCGGGGTGCAGGTCACTGGCCGCATTGTTCGTGAGGCGGGTCAGTGCCGTGCCATCGGGTTTCATGGTGTAGATTTCGTAGTTGCCGTCCCGGTTGCTATGGAAGGCGATCAGGGTGTTGGCCAGGTCGGCCGCCCGGCTTATCTTGAAGCTGGCGCTGGCAGCGGGACTGGTGCTGCTCGCAAGATGGGCGCGGACCGAGACGGTGTGGGTGCCGGCCGCCACGGCGGTCGGAGAAATGTAGTTGAGGTTGGCCCCGGCCGGCGCCCACGTGCCGCTGTCAATCTGGATATCGTAAGTGGCGCCAGCGTAGGTGGGATCCCATTTGAAAATAGGCAACGGGTTGCTATCCGGGGAGGTCCTGGCGAGTCCGGTGGGAGCGCCTACAAAGGCGGTCAGGCTTGCTTCCGAACCGGCCATTCCTGCAAAGTCCACGCCCCTGACCCGAACCGTGTGCGGGCCGCTGGACAGCGATATCGAGAGGGTCAGCGCATTGTCCACGTTCAACCAGTCACCGGCGTCTGCGGCGAACGCATAGGAGGCAGCCTCGGGGAGGGATGTCCAAATGAAGGCGGGCCAATTGGCAAAGTAATCATTACCCGAAACGCGTGAGATTCCCGGGGCCGGGATGGGGATGGAGGGCAGAATGGGGGACCAGGCCGGGTTGCCGTCATCGGCGCCGTTGTTGGTCAACCGGGTCTGGCCGGAACCATCGGCATTCACAATGTACAGCTCATTATTGCCGTCCCGGCTGCTTTGGAAAATGATTCTGGCGGCGTCAGGCGACCAGGAAGGCTGGCTGTTGTCATAGTGCTGGTAACCCTGGTCGGTCAGTTTCGCGATCCCGGAGCCGTCCGCGTTCATGGTATAAATCTGAAAGCCCCAGTAGTCCCGGTTGCTGCTGGCAGCGACCTTCAAACGATTCGGGGACCACACCGGTTGGCCGTAGTCAAAGGAGTCCCCGTTCAAAGCGGTCTGCCCGGAACCATCGGCGTTCATCGAATAAATGTTGAAATGATTGGTGCGGCTAGAGTGAAAAACGATCCGGGTACCATCAGGCGACCATCCGGCCTGGCTGTCGTCGGCGCCATTGTTGGTCAGACGGGTCTGCCCGGTGCCATCGGAATTGATCACGTGAACTTCCCAATTGCCGTCCCGGTCGGATTGGAAGGCAATCTTGGCCCCATCGGGCGACCAGGCCGGATAGCTGTCCGTGGCGGTATTGCTGGTGAGCCGGGTCTGTCCCGTGCCGTCCGCGTTCATCACGTATATTTCGCTATTGCCGTCGCGGTTCGAGGTGAAAGCGATTTTGCTGGCATCCGGCGACCAGGCGGGTTCGGTGTCCGAGAACGCATTATTGGTGAGCCGTCGCAGGTCGGTGCCGTCGGGCTTCATAGTGTAGATCTCGTAGTTGCCGTCGCGGTTGGACTGGAACGCAATCCGCGTCCTCGAGAGGTCCAGGAGACGGGTTACCGTGAAGCCCAGAGATGCGGCGGTGCCGGTTTCCCCTCCCGCATCCTTGGCACGGACCCAAAAATAATGGAAACCCGGCGTAACGGCCGAGGTATGCACGTAGCCGGGGTTATTGCCAATGTTGCTCCAGGCGCCGGTGTCCACCGCGACTTCGTAGCTGGCGGCGTTGGTCACCGCATTCCAGCGAAAGGCGGACAGCGGGTTGCTGCCGGGGGAGACCTGGGCCAGGCCGGTGATGTTGTCCGGGGGGGCGCTAATGCTGAAATTCAAGCTGGCGGTGCCACCGGCATTGCCTAAGAAGTCCAGGCTGTGTACGGAAAGCGTATACGAGCTGTCGGCCAGGGCGGCAGGCCAGGTATATGTGGTAACGTTGCCGGCACTGGACCAGCTCCCGGACCCCAGCCGGACTTCGTAGGAGGCGGCGTCATTGGCCGCGGTCCAGGTGAAGGTAGGAGTGCTGTCGTTGGCTGCGGTGGTGCAGACCAGGTTCCCGGGTGCGACCGGGGGAAGGATGGCTGAAAAGGACGGAGAGCCCTCGTCGAAGCTGTTGTTGGTCCTCACTGTCTCGACGCCGTTCTTGCTGGTGGCTATTTCGTATTTGCCGGCCCCATCGGCGGTGCGGTACACGATAGTAGCCCCGTCGGGACTCCACTTCGGTGCGCTTTGCTCGGACGTCGAACCGTTCAGATACGCCCCGCCGCTGACGCCGTCCGAGTTCGCGGTCCAGACCCTGCTGGTGCCGGTGCTGTCATTTCGGAAAGCGATTTTCGCCCCGTTGGGAGACCACGCGGGCTGGTGAGTATAACCCATAGCCAGGTAGGTCCAGTGCCCGGGATTCATGTCCGACCCATCCGAGACCATGCTCAAGATATCGAAGTTCGAATGGTGAATGTTCGAGTGGAAAGCAATCCTCGCGCCGTCGGGCGACCATGATGGCTGGCTGTCGTCGCTGGAGGAGTTGGTCAGGCGGGTCTGCCCGCTGCCGTTCGCGTTCATGGAGTATATCTCCCAGTTGCCGTCGCGGGTGGTCTGGAAGGCGATTTTGGCGCCGTCGGGCGACCAGGCCGGATAGCTATCCTCGCCGCTATTGTAGGTCAGGCGCGTCTGGCTGGTGCCATCGGCATTCATCACATAGATCTCGCTATTGCCATCCCGCCACGAGGTGAAGGCGATTTTCGTGCCATCGGGCGAATAAACGGGTTCTTTGTCCGAGGCTGAGTTGTTGGTTAGCCGCACCACGTCGGTGCCATCGGCCTTCATGGTATAGATTTCGTAGTTGCCGTCCCGGTTCGAATGGAAGGCGATGCGGGTGTTGGTTCCATCCGTCCGGAAAACGGTGAATGCCAGGGTGGCGGCCGGGCCGGTCACCCCGCTGGTGTCCCTGGCACGGACACTGAAGGTGTGGCTGCCAATGGAGAGTATTGTGGGCTGGATGTAGACAAGCTTGTTGCCGATGTTGGTCCAGGCGCCCGGGTCGATCTGGATCTCATAGCTGACGGCAAGAGAAACCGGGGTCCACTTGAAGACGGGGAAAGGGTTGACGTCCGGGGTGATCTTCGTGAGGCCGGTGGGGGCGGCAGGGGCCGCGGCTAGCGCGGCCCCGGACGGCGGTTCGAAACCGATTACTTCCGGCGCTGTGCCTTGCCCGGTTACCTCATCAGCACCCGGGGCCCGTGCCAGGCCCGGACTCGACCCGAAGACCAGGAACGTGGGCAAGAGGGTCCAGACGAGCAACAATGACAAGATGGACCGCCGGCGGCATACCGCGGCGGCAATAGGACGCAAATGTGACATGGCCAGACTCCAGGGAAAGACTTTCGGGACCGACCCGCGCGCATTCTACCACATCGGCACCCGGCTGCAATGGTGAACGCCCCCCATTTTCATCCTTTGTCGTGGCAATTGAAAAGTAACATCGGCCAGTCTACCTATTGTAACCCCAGCTCCACCAGAGTTGAACCTTAAAAGTCCCCGGTAACATCCACGTTACCAGGGACTTTTTTGTTTTGGCTAACCAAGAGCCAACCTCTCTCAGTTGCAGCGTAAGTCTATTTGACAACCTTTTCCGCCGCGTAGTATATTTACTCGTGATTAGTCCGTCGGTTACGGTGACTTTAGCGGGTTTCAGTCAACCTCGCTCTTCTTGGTGATGACCCGGGGAACCGCGCCTGATTACACTGACACCGGAACCTTACCCGGCAACTCTGCGGGATCGAATTACCCCCGTCGGCGCCACGGTTAGATCAAAGAACACGGAGGCCACCATGAAGAAACCGATTGCTTCATATTTGATTCCGGCCTTTCTGGCAGCGGTCATGCTGGCCGCCTGCGCCGCCCCGCCGCAGCCGGCCACTCCGGCGCCGACCGCGGCAAGCGCTTCACCCACTGCCAAACCTGTCCCTTCGTCGAGTGACCGGTGGGACCAAATACTGGCCGCGGCCCGCAAGGAAGAGAAAGTGGTCATCTACGGCGCCGCCGGAGACGACATGAGGGTGCAGGTAGGCAGCGCCTTTACCAAAAAGTACGGCATCGAAATAGAGTGGGTCATTGGAAGGACCAACGAGGTCGTACAGAGAATCATCAGTGAACGCCGGGCGGGTATTTACTACGTCGACGTGCTAACCGACGCTACCTCCAGCGCCATGAACGTGCTGAAACCGGCCGGCCTGCTCAAGCCGTTTGAGAGCGATCTCATTCTGCCGGAAGTTACCGACACGACCAAGTGGTTCCAGGGAAAGTTGTGGTGGGTTGACAAAGAGAAATCGCACCTGGCTTACGCGGCCAGTCCCATTCCACCCTTCGTGATCAACACCGACGTAATGAAGCGGACGGAACTTCAGTCCTACCGCGACATCCTAGCGCCCAAGTGGAAAGACATAATGATCATGGACGACCCCACCACCGGCGGCTCCGGCAACACCTGGGCCACCGCCGTCGGATACAAGATCATGGGGGACGACTTCCTGAGGGAACTGGTCAAGCAGAAACCTACCATCCTCCAGAACCAGCGACAGGAGATGGAGTGGGTAGCCAGAGGCAAGGCGCCCATTCTCATCGGCCCAAGCACCGGCGAGTACACCGGCTTCAAGAACAGCGGGGCGCCCATCGAGGTGGTCACTCCCAAGGAAGGCGCCTGGCTTTCCCAGAGCCGCGGCGGCATCAGCCTGATGCCGGACCCGCCTCACCCCAACGCGGCCCTGGTATATCTCAACTGGGCTCTCAGCAAGGAAGGGCAAACTGTCATCTCCAAGGCCGAGGGCTACCAGAGCGCCAGGATAGACGTGCCCACCGATTTCCTTGAGTCCTTTGCCATACGGATTCCTGATGCTCCCTACCTCGACACCATCAATTTCGAGTACGATACCAAGAAGCAAGAATACGCCGGAAAAGCCAAGGTGATCTTCGCTGAGTTGATGAAGTAACGCATGAAGATTACCGGCATTCAAACCGTCCGCAACGTCATGCCCAAGAAGGACCCCACCTGGCGGTTCGCACTGGGGGCCTTTCCGGACTCCCGCGGGCTGGTGGTCAAGCTTTCCACTGACGGCGGCCACACGGGCGTCGGTTACGTGGGCTCAGACTCGCCTTTCGCGGGCGGCGGCACTGACTTCATGGAGGCCATACTCAAGAGGTTTGTTCCCTGCGTGACGGCTCAAAGTCCCTTCGACATGGAAAAAATTCTGGGCGACATAGACAGAGTCCCCTTGAACGACCTGTCGCCGGACGCCGCCTCCACGGAACGCGCCCGGATGAGGGCCACGTCAGCCATCGACATGGCCCTTCACGATCTTGCCGGCCTGTCGCTGAACGTGCCGGTCTATAAACTGCTGGGGGGCCTCGTACGCGAGGAGATACCCGTTATCCGCATCATGGCGCTCAAAGAGCCTGAAGAAATGGCTGAAGTGGCCCTGGAACTCAAGAACGACGGCTACAAGTACATGAAGATCAAGCTGGATGGCAACTCAGGCAAAGACGTCGAGCGCGTCAAGAGGGTAAGGGACGCGGTAGGCCCGAACATTCACCTGACAGTTGACGCCAACCAGAGCTACTCGCCTGAAGCCGCCGTTGAGGCCATCGGCGAGATGGCCAAGTATGGTGTGGAACTGGTCGAGCAGCCCGTCGCCGCCGGCGACATAGAAGGACTGGTCGCGGTGAGTCGCAAAGCCAGGATACCCATCGAGGCCCACGAGAGCGTTGACAGCCCCGTCAAAGTCTTCAATCTCGCCAAACGCGGCTTCTCCGGCTATATGAACGTTTCCGTCACCCTGGGAGGTCTGAGAGCTCTCAAGACGGTGGTAGACATATGCAAGCTGGCCGGGGTGAAATGCGTCATTTCCTGCGTGGGGACACGGATATTATCGGCCGCTTCGATGCACTTCGTGGCCGCCAGCGGCAACATCGATTTTGCCTGCCAGGTAGGCGAATTCGCCAGGTTCAACGGCGACCCGGCCACCGGGTTGGAGGTGGAAAACGGGATGCTGCGCGTACCGCACTCTCCCGGACTGGGTGTACAGGTCAGCGTCTGACGGCCCCGGGCAAATTGAGATAGTTAGCATACGAGGAGGGAACATCCTTGAAACAACATAAGTACGCCATCGTCGGTCTGGGGAATACCAAAATGGGGCACCAGCCGGAGCACAGCGGGCGGGCATACGAATCGGAGGCGGTGAGGCTGGCCATCCAGGACGCCGGGCTCAAGAAAGAAGACATTGACGGCTGCATACATACCAAGATGGAAGCCGGCGGCCAGTCCCTCCAGGGATGGACCGACGGCTTTCCCCGAGTTCTCGGCATTCCTTCCAACTTCTATTTTCACATTGGGCGAGGCGGGGCCATGGGAACGTTTGGCATCGCCGCAGCCTGCGGCTTCCTGGAGATGGGATTAGCCAAGTACATTGCCATCGGCTACGGCACCGACGCCTGGGCGGGCACCCACACGGCAGGCGTGAACAGGGGAGACGCCAGGCCGGGACACCTTGGGCCTCCATACGGAGCCGTGCGCGCCGTTCACAACCACTCCATGTTCGCCAGCCGGCATATGTATGAGTACGGCACCACCAGCCGCCAGTTGGGCGCTATCGCCTCGTCAATACGGGCCTGGGCCTGCCTCAATCCGGAAGCCCAGATGTATGGCAAACCTATGACCGTCGAAGACCACCAGCAGTCGCCCGTCCTGGTCTGGCCGTACCACCTGTTCGACATATGCCAGCAGACCGACGGCGGCACCGGAATTGTCATCACGACAGCCGACCGGGCCAAGGACTGTGCCAGGCCGCCGGTCTACATAGCCGGCGCCGGCTTCGGCGAGCACGCCAGGAAGCTGTGGTGGGAAAAGAAGAACTACACTCAGCTTGACGTGGAGCCTGCCAAGAAGACCGCGTTCGGCTTGGCTGGCATCGAGCTGAAAGACATTGGCTGCGCCCAATTCTACGATTGCTTCACCATGGAGGTCCTCCTCCAACTGGAAGACTACGGTTACTGCAAGAAGGGCGAAGGCGGCCCCTTCGCGGCAGCCGGCAATATCGCCCCTGGAGGCACTATACCCGTGAACACTGGTGGCGGCCTCCTTTCCTCCCACCATCACGGGGACCTCACCGGAATTGCGGAGAACATTCGCCAGCTCCGGGGCGACGCCGGGGCGAGGCAGATCAAGAACCTCCGCTACGCCATGGCCACCGGCCACGGCGGAGAAATGGTAGGCCCGGCCATGTGCTCGATACACAGTTGCCTGGTGATGACCAACACCGCCAAATAGCCGAAAAGGAGTAATTATGAAACGACTTCTGCTTTTGTCAGGACTGTTACTGGCAAGCTTGCTGATCTCAACTGCCTGTGGAGCGCCACCGGCCGCTCCGCCCGCCGGCGACACAAATCCCGCGCCGGGAGCGACCAAGGCGTCTCAGGCGGACGTGTGGAACAATCTGGTCGCCGAGGCCAAGAAAGAGGGCGAACTTACCATTTACTGGGAGGGCAGCCCGGACGTGCAGACCCCCGTCGCCGCCGCTTTCAAACAAAAGTACGGCATTCAGCTCAACATTCTGGCGGCCACCGGGGCCGAAGTGGCCGAAAGGATGTCGCGAGAGCGCGCCGCCGGCATCTACAATCCGGATGTGATAATGGTCGGGCACTACGGCATGCTGATCCAGTTGAAGCCCGCCGGTCTGATCCGGCCCCAGGATGATGCCATCATCCTGCCTGAAGTCAGCGATCCTAAAGCCTGGATCGGCGGCAAATTCCCCTGGGGCGACGCCGAACACTTCATGGTCAAATTCGGCGGCACCATCAACAGCGGACTGTGGAGAAACTCTGACCTCGTCGCCGAAAGCGAAGTAAAAGAGTATCGCGACTTGCTCAATCCGAAATGGAAGGGCAAAATCGTCATGCAGGACCCCACCGTCCCCGGCGCCGGGTCGGCCTGGTTCAGGCTGTACTATCCGGTACTTGGCGACGCCTACATGAAAGAGCTTGTGAAGCAGGAGCCGCAAATCATTCGGGACAAACGGCTGGTCGTGGAATGGGTGGCCAGGGGCAAGAACCCCATTTCCCTTTGCGGCAATACCGAGACCCTTTTCCAGCTCCAGGAAGCCGGCTCTCCCCTCCAGATCATTTACACCAAGGAAAGCGAATACGTCAGCACCGGCCCGGGAGCCGTTGGAATGGCGGCCAGGCCGCCTCACCCCAACGCCGCCAGGGTGTACATCAACTGGCTCCTATCCCAGGAAGGCCAGACGGTCTGGTCCAAAGGCATCCTGTTCCCGAGTTTCAGGGCTGACGTGCCCACTACTCACCTGAACCAGGCCGGCGTCCCCAAGAACGGCAAAGTCTACCTGTCCGATACCGCGGAGACGCTGGCCAGGAGCGAAGAAATGCTGAACCTTTCCAAGCAGGTCTTCGCCCCACTGCTTCCCAAATAGCGAAACTTAAGGAGTAGTTGCCATGCAACAGAAGACCGGCAGTCCAGCGCCATATGCCAAGCCCAAGCCTTCGGTAGACCCGGACATCGCCCCATTCTGGGAGGCGACCAAGAAACACGAGTTCGTCCTGATGCGCTGCAAGAAGTGCGGCGCCTGGTATTTCCCTGCGGCCTACTGCCGCTTCCACGACAACGAGCCCCTGTTCGGCAACATGGAATGGGTTAAAGCCAGCGGCAAAGGGAAGGTGGCCTGCTTCAACATCAGCTACCGTGCGTTCAATCCAGCCTTTAAGAATGACATCCCCTACGTCTATGCTATCATCGAACTGGACGAGGGGCCTGCCTTTGGATCGAACATCGTCGGCTGCCCTGTCGACCAGGTTAAGATCGGCATGCCGGTGGAACTCGTCTGGGATGATATCCCGGATAGCTACTCCCTGCCCAAGTTCAAACCCAGCAAATGACGCTACCGGAAGTACGTGTCACGCCAAATCTCGAAACAGAGTTAGTCGAACCAGAATCAGCAAGGAGATGAAGACAATTGGTTAAAGGAAAAGCCCCAGCACCGAAAATGCCCCGGGTGGCCCGGATCACCAAACTCGAGCAACTGTTGCCCCGGGCCAGAGAAATGGTCAGCCGGAAACCCGCCGAGATGTACGAGGGAGTGCTCATCAAGGAAGGGCAAAAAGTGCTGTTCATCAACGACACCACCGCCGACCAGTTCGTGGTCGAGGCCCTTCGCACGGCCGCTCTCGAAAGGGGCGCCCATGTGAACACTATCACCCTCGAAGGTTTCCGCGGCCTTACCGAGCCGGGCGAGATGTTGGACAGCATGTGCTTCAACAACTGGTACCCGAAGTGGGTCTGGGAGGCAGCCAACGACCAGAACCTGGTATTGCTCACCGCCTTCCTCAAGACCGCCCATGCCCCCATCCCCCCTCTGTCGGGGAATCCCCCGGTGAAGAACCTGGAGATAACCGCCGACCTGATGGTTGACGAATACCAGAATTTCCCCGTAGAACTCCGCAACAAGATCGACGCCGTGGCCTGGGAGAACCTGGTAAACTCCACCAAGGTGAGATGGACCGACCCGGAAGGCACCGACCTGACGGTCGGCCTCACGGTTGACATGTGGACGAAAGCCATGGAAAAGCAAATGCAGAGGACCGGCACCCCGTATCAGCACGGCCACCTCATGTTCCCGGCGCCGTCCCTGGACATGAACGGGGTGTGGGCGACCAGCAGCGTGACCTTCGGCGGTCCTATCCCCCGGACGACCATGCAGGTCAAGAAAGGCCAGGTGGTCAAAGTGGAAGGGGGCGGCCCCTACGGCAAGAGGCTCAGGGACAGCTTTGCCAAGTATGCCGATCTCAAGTCGAGATGCCCCGGACCCGGCGTGAACTGGATCACCACCATCGGCATCTGTACCAACCCGAAAGCCCGGCGGTCTCCCTTCTTTGATGAACTGGCCGGGTCGGCCCGGGTATACGCCTGGACCTTCGGGCACCGGCGCTCCGGCATTATTCACACCTCGGTTGGCGAAGGCATGGCAACGCCTCTCTATAAAGTGATCCGGCACATGGACACCTGTTTCAACACCCTGGAAACCGACAAGGGCCCCGTCATCGAGAACGGCCATCTGCTGGCCCTCGACGATCCCAGGGTCAGGGAAGTCGCCTCGAAGTTCGGAGACCCGGACAAGCTTCTAAAAGAAGCCTGGATACCAGCGGTTCCCGGCATCAACGCCTGACCAACCGGCCCCGGAAGGGGTCAACTCAATTGAATAGTTTCTGATTCGCGACCCAGCAATGTACGCCTGAGTAACACAGCCGAAACCTTATTAGTTCTTAGGAGGGTTCCGACATGCGCAGATTACCTGGTCACACCGGCCTATTGGCTACCTTGCTCTTGATAGCCGCCATTCTCGCCGGTTGCTCCCCCGCGGTGACCCCCACGGCGCCGCCCACTGCCCCGCCGTCAGCAACCTCGGTCCCCAAGTCTGCCACCCAGACGCCGGTCCAGACCAAAGCCGCGGCTACCCCCGCGGCCACCATGGCGCCGACCGCTAAAGCGACCACGGCGGCGCCCTATTACGAAGGCAAGACCATCGAAATCGCCGTCGAAGCCGCCGCCGGCGGAGGCACGGACACCCTGGCCCGCATTTACGCCCCATTCTTCACCAAATACATCCCCGGCAACCCTAAAGTGATCATTCGCAACCAGCCCGGTGCGGCGGTAGCCAACAACATCTTCTACGCCAAGGCCAAGCCGGATGGTTTCAGTTTGCTTCATAGCTCGGCCACGGCCATCTCCCGGCAGCAACGGAAAGTGGATATCGTCCAGTATGACGTCACCAAGTACCGGTTTGTGGCCACTCTTTCCGGCGGCACAGGCGTAATAATTGTCCGGGCAGGTCAGAAAGCCCGTCTGACAGACCCCAGGGCCGAGCCTCTGGTCATCGGCACCAAGTCGGGTGAAGACACCTGGCAGGGACCGCTCATCTGGGGCAAGGAATTCCTCGGCTGGAACCTGCGCTGGTTGGTGGGTTTCGGAGGTAGCGCCGAGTATGAACTCGCCCTGCGACGCGGCGAAGTCGATGTCTTCGGGACCGGCCAGGGCTTCCTTATCGAACGGATGATTCAGGAAAAGACCGGCGAGCCCGTCGTTTCCGTCGGCACCTTGAAAGATGGAAAATTTGTCAGGCGCTCCGACATGCCGAATGTGCCCAGTTTCGAAGAGCTGCTCGGCAACAAAAAGCCCACGGGTCTGCCGTGGCAAGCCTACCTGTCATGGGTTGGGCCCGAACTGGTTGACAAGTTCCTGGCCGCGCCCCCCAAGACACCTGACAGTATAATGGGCATCATCACCGACGCCTATGTCAAGATGACCAAAGATCCTCAGTTTGACGCCCAGATAAAGAAGATGATTGCCGATACCTACGACTTTACAGTGGGAAAGCAAGCGGACGAATTGGTCAACTTGATACTCGAGGCGCCCCCGGAGGCCGTGGACTATACCTTAGAACTGGAGCGCAAATTCGGGATCATCGCCAAATAGCAGCAACCGCATGATGCCTACGGGCATACCCGGTTAACAGGTTTCTATGGAGGATAAACACATGACCAGGTGCATTATCTATCTGTTGTCGTTGTCTCTTATCGTCGGCCTTTTCGGGGGATGCGAGCCGCAAACGGCAAGTCCTTCCCCGACAGTATCCAGGCCGGCCGTAACGCCACAACCTGCAACCGCGGCTACAACCGCTCCAGTCGCTCCCAAGGCTACCACACCGCCGCCGGCGAAAGTGGCCACTCCCGCTCCGGCCGTTTCGTACTACAAGGGCAAGACCATCGAAATCTATGTCGAGGCCGCGCCCGGAGGCGGCACCGACCTTCTGGCCCGCATTACCGGCAAATACCTGTCCAAGTATATCCCCGGAAACCCGGATGTGGTTATCCGCAACATGCCGGGGGCGGCCAAAGTCAACAACACCATCTACAACAAGACCAAGCCAGACGGGCTCACTCTCGGCCAGGCTTCAGGGGCATCCCTGGGCCGACAACTGAGACAACTCGACATTGTTCAGTATGACATGGCCAAGTTCAAGTACCCGTATATCGTTTCCCGGGGCGCCGATTTGGTCATGATACGAAAAGGAGCGAAAGCACGGTTGACCGACCCGGCGGCAAAACCTTTGTACATTGGCACCAAAGGGGGCGAAGGCAGTTCGATGGGCCCGTTGCTCTGGGGGAAGGAGTTCCTCGGTTGGAACCTCCGGTGGATTTTGGGTTTCGCCGGAAACAACGAGGTGGAATTGGCCATCCGGCGAGGTGAAGTCGACGTTCTGGGGACTTCCGATGACTCGGGAGTCCGAACGTTGATGGAAGAGGGCCTGGCAGAACCGTACACCACCGTAGGCAACCTCAAAGGCGGCAAGTTCGAGAGGCGCTCTGATTTTCCCGACGTTCCCACTTTTGAGGAACTACTGGGAAACAAGAAACCCTCTGGTCTGCCCTGGGAAGCCTACCTTGTTTGGATTGGCGCCGACCAGGTTGACAAGTATTTGATGGCGCCTCCGGAGACGCCTGACAACATCATGACCATCCTGTCAGATGCTTGTACAAAGATGGTGGCCGACCCGGAATTCGTCCAGACCATGAAGACCATGGTAGCCTCTTCGTACAACATCAACATAGGGAAGGAAGCCCAGGACGTAGTCAAGCAATTGCTGGCTGTATCGCCGGAATCGATCTCTTACGGGGCGGACTTGCAGCAGAGGTTCACCGGACTCAAATGAGTGACAGGCAGCCGGGTTTGACGACTCCGGGCAGCCGCCGGAGAAACGTGAATTCCATCGTGACTGTCCGGGTCAACCCGCAGGGAAGACAAAGCTAGGTCATGTGGGAAGCCTCTTTAGAAGGTCTGGGGCACGTTCTGGAGCCGCAACTGCTGGCTCTTATGGTCTTAGGAATCTGCCTGGGCAGTGTCGTGGCGATACTGCCGGGCATAGGCAGCGGCGCTTTGATCGCCATCGCCATCCCCTTTGCCATGAAGATGAGTCCCTATGCCGCCATCGCCCTCCTCGTTTCCATTGATGCCGTCTCCTCCACCGGCAGCACCATAACATCCGTTCTGACCGGAATCCCCGGCAGTTCCGGCTCCATGGCCACCGTCATTGACGGGTTTCCGATGACCAAGCGCGGAGAAGGGGCCAGGGGGGTGGGAGCCGGCCTCACCGTTTCAGCCCTGGGAGGCATATTCGGCGCCATAGTCCTTACCTTCTCTTTGCCTGTGCTCCGTCCGGTAGTTCTATTCCTGGGTTCCCCTGAATATTTCATGCTGGCGCTCTGGGGCATAAGCATGGTAGGGGTGCTGAGCGGGAGGGCGCCCCTGAAGGGAATAGCCGCCGGCTTCCTGGGCGTGACCATCATGATGGTTGGGATAGACGACAAATCCGGCATTCCCAGATATGTCTTCGGACAGACCTATCTCTGGGACGGCGTTAAGCTAATATTGGTCGCCCTGGGGATCTACGGTATTCCCGAAGTCATCGCCATGGCCGCCGAAGGAACCAGCATCGCCCGCAAGACAACGTACGGCGCGGGCCTGATGAGAGGCGTCAAGGACGGTTTTCGCCACTGGTTCCTGGTGATAAGATGCTCCTTGATTGGAACCTGGGTCGGTTTTGTACCCGGCATTGGCGGGTCGGTCGCGGCCTGGCTGGCCTATGGGCATGCTGCCCAGACAGAAAGGAATGGAAATTTTGGCAAGGGCGATGTTCGCGGCGTAATCGCTCCCGAGGCCGCCAATAACGCCGTGGAGGGTGGCGCCTACATCACTTCGCTGGCATTCGGGATTCCCGGCACCGGTTCCACCGCCCTTATCCTCATCGCCTTTCTGGCTGTCGGTCTGCAACCCGGCCCGGCGATGCTCACCACCCAGGTCAATTTCGTTTTCGCCGTCATATGGACCCTGGTGTTTGCCAACATAATCGCTGCTTCCCTGTGTCTGGGCCTTGCCAAACCCATCTCCAGGATGGCTTTGTGGCCTTTTCACGCCGTCGTGCCGATAATTGTCATCCTCTGTTTTGTCGGCGCCTTTACGGCCAACTACGAACTGGCAGATATCTTAATGCTTCTTGGCTTCTCCGCCCTCGGTTTCTTTATGAGGCAATTTGGATGGCCCAGGGCGCCGATCCTGCTGGGCGTTGTTCTTGGACCCATCATGGAAAAATACCTGTGGCTTTCCACGGCCAGGTTCGGACTGGAATGGCTGTTGCGGCCCGGCGTTATCTCCATCTTCATTCTTATCATAGGCACGGTGGTCCTTATCCCCTGGTGGAACAACAGGCAGCAACGAAGAAGAGAAGCCCTGATGGGAAAGGGGGGCTAACATGCGCTTCCAGAGCCGCAGCTTCTTTACCCTTGCACTTCTGATAATGCTCCTGGCGGCGGTACTGCTGGCCCTGAGATGGCCCCTCCGCGCCAGCATCCTTATACTCCTTCTCGGTGGAGCAGGCGCTATTGTCCTGGGCGTCCAGCTTTACAAAGAGGTCTTCACCAGGAACCCGTCCGAGGACCAGGGCTCCGGCATGGACGTGACGGCGGGCGAAGGCCAGAAAGGGCGCGAAGCTTCCCGTCGCACCATGGCCATATGGGCATGGCTCATTGTGCTTTCCCTGGGTATATGGCTCATTGGTTTCCGGGCGGCCATCCCCATTTTCGCCTTTCTCTATTCGCTGTTGAACGGCGGGCGATGGTACTGGTCTCTGTTCATAGGGTTTCTTTCCTTTGCCATCCTTTACGGCGTCTTCGAACTGGTTATCCGCGCCCCATGGCCTGAACCGTACTTGATGCAATTACTCGGAAGGTAAACAGCTTTGACAACCTTGACAAGACCAATCTCTTGCAGCTATGATGCCCTATCTTACAGGATGATTCGGGCTGATGATTTTTGACCGAGAACAACAGTTATAAATGAAGAGAGGAAAACATGAATAGGGTAGTTCTTATTATTTTGTGCCTGGCCCTTTTGTTGCCGGCCTGCGGACGGCCGGCGGAGACCGGACCAACAGCGGCGCCACCAGCCGCGAAGACATCTGGCGCCGTTGCCAAAGCCGCGTGGGAGCAGAAGTGGGATGAGACTCTGGCGGCTGCGAAATCGGAAGGGACCGTGACCATATACAGCAGCAACACGCCCGAAACAAGGCAAAAGGTTGGCGAGGCCATGCGGGCGAAATTCGGGATTCAGGTTGAATGGGTCACCGGCGGCGGCTCCAACGAACTGGTCCAGAAGATATTGGCCGAGCGGAATGCCAAATTGTACAATGCCGACGCCATGATCGGCGGCACCATGAGCGCCATGAATTTTCTCAAACCTGCCGGGGCGCTCGAACCCCTGGAGCCATATTTCATATTGCCCGAAGTGACTGACACCAGCAAGTGGTTCCAGGGCAGGCTCTGGTGGGTGGACAAGGAAAAGACGCACCTGGCTTATGCCGCCATCGCCATGCCGGGCATAGTGATAAATACCGACATGGTCAAGAGAGAGGAAATGGCTTCCTACCGGGACCTGCTGAACCCGAAATGGAAGGGGAAGATACTGATGGATGACCCCTCCACCGGCGGGCCGGGCAATAGCTGGGTGACGGCCATCGGTTACAACATTCTGGATAACTCCTTCCTGGAGGAACTCGCCAAGCAGGAACCGTTCTTTCATACTGAAAAGCGTACGGAACACGAATGGATTTCACGCGGAAAATATCCCGTACTGGTTGGCGGCAGCACCGACACTCTTTTCGAGCTTAAGAACGCCGGGATTTCCAACCTTGATTCCATATCACCCAGGGAAGGGACCTGGCTTTCTCAGAGCAACGGCGCTATCAGCATGATTAACAAGGCGCCGCACCCCAACGCGGCCAAGGTCTTGTTCAACTGGATATTGAGCAGCGAAGGACAGGCGGTGGTTTGCCGCGGCCAGGGCCTGCAGAGCGCGCGAATCGACGTCCCGACTGACTGGGTGGACACGTTTTCCCTGCGCCAGCCTGGGGTCAAATACGCCGATGCCATAAACCTCGAATCCCAGTTGAAAAAGGGCGAGTACGCGACACTGGCCAAAAAGATTTTCGCCATTCAGAAATAACGAAAAGGAGTAGCTACAAATGGCCCCCAAAATGAAATTTGACGAATTCCTGCAACTGGTCAGGAGCCGCCGGAGCTGCCGCAAATTCAAGACCGACCCGATACCGGATGACGTGGTGGAGAAGATACTCGAGGCGGGCCGCTGGGCCATGTCCGGCGGCAACGGCCAACCCTGGGAATTCATCGTTATCAGAGACCCGGCTATAAAGCAAAAGATAGGCGACCTGTTCATGAACCACCGCGAGCGTGTTTACCAGATTGAGCGAACGCGCGTCAAGGAACTCAGGATGCCGGCCTACTACGAAAGGCCCGAACGGAAAGCGCCCCCCCTGATGAACGCCCCCGTGATCATTGCTTTGCTCGGCGACAAGCGGACCAAGCAGTCCAGCGTTCTTTCGTCCCATTTCTTTTTTGGAGAGGGCGGAGCCTTCGCCGGATACTTCAAGGCCATGTCCAATGCCACCCAGATCATCCACCTGGCCGCGGCTGCCCTGGGGCTCGGGTCTCAGTGGGTAACCGTTAACAAGGGCTGGGAAGAATCGCTGAAAGGTATCCTGGAAGTACCTGAGGAACTGGACATACAGACCCTGGTTCCCATCGGCTATCCCGACTACAAGGCGCCACCTCCCTATCGCCGCAAGCTGGCTGAAATTACCCATTATGACAAGTACGATCACTCGAAGTTCCGGGACGGAGAAGCCATCTACAACTGGCTGCTGGAACTCCGTCACCGCACCGAGAGGTCGTACGAACACGGCGTATAGCTTTGTTCAATGATCTGAGAGAGTTTATCGAACAGTGCCGCGCCTCGGGAGAGCTGAAACTATACGATGGCGCCGACTGGAACCTGGAACTCGGGGTACTGACGGAGATCGAAGCCCACCAGCCGAACCCTCCGGCATTGCTCTTCGACAATATCACCGGATACCCGCCGGGCTATAGAATAGCGGCCAACCTGTTTGCCTGGACGAAGCGCATTGCCTGGCTTTTCGGGTTCCCGCCTTCCGAAACCACACCCGAGGCAGCGGTGATCCAGAACTGGCGGGAACGGACCAAGAAAGCGATAGAACCCGTTCCGCCGGTAGAAGTCGCCACCGGCCCCGTATTTCAAAACGTGCATACGGGCGATGAGGTTGACCTCCTGGAGTTCCCTGTGCCAAAGTGGCACGAACTGGACGGCGGACGATACATCGGCACCGGCGACATGGTCATCAACCGGGACCCGGACACCGGGTGGGTCAACTTCGGCACCTACCGCGTCCAGGTACAGGACAAGTCAACCCTGACCGTTTACATGTCTCCGGGAAGGCACGGCGAGATGATCGCCCGCAAGTACTGGGACAAGGGGCTGAGTTGCCCCATAGCCATAAGCTTCGGCCAGGCTCCGGAAGTGTGGGCGGCGGCTACCCAGCAGATGCCCGAAGGAATGTCGGAATACGACTGGGCCGGATGGCTCCGAGGCAAGCCGGTCGAGGTGGTGAAAGGCCCCCTGACCGGTCTCCCCATCCCTGCCACCGCCGAGATAGTGATCGAAGGCGAGTTTCTGCCACCCGAAAAGGAAATGCTCCCGGAAGGACCCTTCGGCGAATGGACGGGGCATTACGGCACCGCCCGTTTCGGCGGAAAGGCTCCCGTGGTCAAGGTCAAGAGCGTCATGCACCGCAACGATCCCATCCTGCTGGGCTCGCCGCCCCTGCTCTTCGCCGAAAACGCCATTTGCACCAACATCTCCCGCGCCGCCCGGCTATGGGATGAACTGGACCGGCAAGTTCCCGGAATAACCGGCGTATCAGTTATCAAACCGGCGGGCCGGCATAACATGATCGTCGTCTCCCTGGACCAGAAGTATCCTGGACATGCCAAGCAGGCGGCCATGGTAGTCGCCGGGAGCCACGTGGGCGGCTACATGCTCAAGTATGTCATCATGGTAGACAGCGACATAGACCCATCCAACGTGGACGAGGTCCTGTGGGCTATCGGCAGCCGCACCGATCCGGAAGTCTCCATAGATATACTCCGCGGCTGCTGGGGCAGCCAGATCGACCCATTTTTGTCGCCGCAGCAGCGCGCCATCAAGGACTACACTCACGGCACAGCCGTTATTATGGCCTGCAAGCCATTCCATTTCATCAAGGATTTCCCTCCAACGATCAGGACCAGTCCCGAACTCCTCAAGAAGGTTAAGGACAAGTGGGGAATAGGTTAGCCCGTTGGGGCCAGGTATCAAAGCCGTGTTAGCGATAAATATCGCCGTTTGTCGGAGGAGGCCAAAGCAATGACCACCGAACCGCAGGTCGTGGGAGAACTCTCCAGCCGGGTCACATCATACGACCGATTCGTTCAGTCCGAAGGCATTCCCGCCTACGGCACGTACTCCGTTCAGGACCTCGGCGGCCTGAAACTCGCGCCGTGGGCCCGCAAGGGAGGCAACGGGTGTTTCGTCAACCTCATCGGCGCCGAGCAGGCCACCGACTGTTACGTCTGTGAAATCGAACGCGGGAAGAGCCTCAAACCCGAGAAGCACCTGTTTGACGAACTGATCCTCATATTGCAGGGCAGAGGCGCTACTTCAATCTGGAACGAAGGCGGGCAGCCTCAGACCTTCGAATGGCAGCCGGGAAGCCTTTTTGCTATTCCCATGAATGCCTGGCACCAGCTCTTCAACGGCCAGGGGGACTCGCCAGCCAGGTTCGTGGCCGTAACTAACCTGCCCATCGTCATCAACCTGTACCATACCGCTGATTTCGTCTTCAACAACAGCTACGTTTTCAAAGACCGCTACAACAACGAACAGGACTACTTCAGCGGCCAGGGGAAGCTGTACAGCCTGGCCGGCAAGAGCACCAAGTCGTGGGAGACCAACTTCATCCCCGACGTCGGCGCCTTCAAGCTCTACGAGGTCAAGGAAAGAGGAGGCGGCGGACGGTCCATAGCTTTTGAAATGTCCAACAGCACCATGGCCGCCCACATATCGGAGTTCGCCGTTGGCTGCTACAAGAAGGCCCACCGGCACGGGCCGGGCGCCAATGTGATCATCGTCCACGGTGAGGGTTATTCCGTGATGTGGCCGGAGCAGGGCGAGAGAGTGGTGGTGCCGTGGAACAGCGGCAGCATCTTTGTCCCTCCCGGCCGGTGGTTCCATCAGCATTTCAATACCGGTCCGGACCCCGCCAGGTACGTGGCTTTGAAGTTTACCGGCAGCCGTAAGTTTCCCATCGGCATAAAATACCTCAGTTCCGAGAGCGCCAGGAAAGGGCCGGACCAGATAGAGTACGAGGATGAGGCCCCTGATATCAGGTCGCTCTACGAAAAGGAAATGGGGAAGAAGGGCATGAAAGTGAACATGCCGCCGGTGGACAGAAAATAAGGAAGGATACTCGAATGACAGGCAAATACTTTACTGTTGATGCTGAATTTCACCACATTCCCCTCGAAGCTGCAAAGCTGGCCGCGAAGGTAGCGGCGCCGTCACATGAGATTGACTTCCGCGACCGGATCGAGAAGCCCGGCGCGGCGCAGAACCTCATGTTCGACCCCGAAGCCCAACTACGCCACATGGACGAATGCGGCATCGACATGGCCATGGTCGGCGCGGCTTCCTGGTCGGAACCGGGACTGGAAGTCTGCCGGGCCATCAACGACGGAATGGCCAAACTGGTGAAAACGTATCCCGGCCGGTTCATCCCCCTGGCCCACGTTCCCTACCTGGAGGGCCAGCCGGGGGTCGACGAACTGGACCGGGCCGTCACCCAACTCGGACTGAAGGGAGTGACGGTACTGACTTCCGCCCAGAACACCAGGCTCGATGACGACAGGCTGAAGCCTTTCTTCAAAAAGGCGAGCCAGCTTGCCGTGGTGGTGATGGTTCATCCCACCACCAGGATGCCCATCTGGGGCGGTGAGAAATACTCCATGAGCGCCGGCATCTCCCGCGAATACGAAATACTTAAAGCCTTTGTTGAAGTCCTGCAGGGAGTTCTGCCAGAAAACCCGGACCTCAAATTCCTCTTTTCCCATTACGGTGGCGGGGTGCCTTTCCTCCTGGCCAAGATCATGTCCTACTACCCCGCCAAGGGCGCCCCCCCTCAAGTTGGGGGCGGAGGAAAGCCTAAGACCATCAGAGAATTCGAGGACCTCGGCCTGAAGAAAGAGTTCAACAGGCTGCTGGACCGGATGTACATCAACCTGGCCGGCGCCGGGGGCTGGATGCCGGCGGTCAAACAGGCGCTTATATCCATCAAACCGGAACGGCTGTGCTTCGCCACCGACTATCCTTTTGAAATGCGCCGCCCGGCCGATCTCAAAGCCTACCTTGCCGGAATCAAGAGACTGGATATTCCCGAAAAAGACAAGGCCAACATCCTCGGCGGCAATATGAAGAGGCTCTTCAGGGTATAGAAGGGCCGTCCCTAGTCTCCCCCTTTTTCAAAGGGGGACTAAGGGGGATTCTCACCGTCATTCCTGCGAAGGCAGGAATCCAGGCGAAATGCATCCTTTGCGCCACCAGCCATTTTCCAGTCAATAACTCTCAAACAGGAGGTCCAAAGTTGAAAATCAAGGCAATAAAGCGATTCCCCATCTCCCTGGTCAAAGACGACCCCAAATGGAAAAACGCCCTCATGGCCTCGCCGGTGTCAGAGGGGGTCATGGTAAAGATATACACCGACAACAATATCTCCGGCGTCGGATATGCCGCTGTTCCCCCGTACAGGGGCGTCCCGGCGGACATCTTGACTGCCATCCTCGACGCCTACATCCCCTATTTGATCGGCAAGGACCCCTTCAACATCGAGAGCATCCTCGCCGGCATCGACGAGATTCCTCTGGACAGCATCAAAAAGCCTTTTGACATCGAACGGGCAAGAATGTCCGTCAAATCCCCCATAGATATCGCGTTTCACGACATTATGGCCAAATCCCTCAACATGCCCGTGTACCGCTTGCTCGGCGGCCTGGTGCGCGAGGAAGTCCCCATTCTCAGGATCATGGCCATAAAGGAGCCGGCGGACATGGCAAAGAATGCCTTGGGCCTGGTCAAAGAAGGCACCCGCTACCTGAAGATAAAGCTGGAAGGCAATGTCGTCAAAGACGTGGCGCGGGTCAAAGCCGTCAGGGAGGCAGTGGGACCCAAAGTTCACCTGACCCTGGACCCCAACCAGAGCTACGCCCCGGACGGGGCGATAGAAGCCCTGAAACTGATGGAACCGTACCAGATCGACATCTGCGAGCAGCCGGTGGCGGCCGATGACCTGAAAGGCCTGGCCAAGGTGACCCGGAGCGTCAAATGCCTGGTTGAAGCGCACGAGAGCGCCTATTCGGTGGAGAGCGTTTTTGACCTGGTCAAGGACCATGTCGCCAGTTGCATCAGCGTCCCCGTAACCGAGGGAGGTCTGCGGGAAGCCCGGAAGATAATGGACATTTGCACCGTTGGGAAGGTCCACTGCCTGGTAGCCTGCGTGGGATCGCAAATCTATTCCGCCGCCTGCATGCATTTCGTGGCTTCGGCCAAGAAGATAGACTATGCATGCCAGTTGGGAGAATTCGTCAGGTTCCCCAACGATCCGGCTTCCGGCCTGGAGATCAAGAACGGCATGCTCCGCGTGCCTCACGGCCCCGGCTTGGGCATCGAGGTAAACCTGGATTAGCTGGCTCAAGACTTCTGAGAGGCTATACGAAATGCCGACGGCCAGAGAAGACAAAGCACGAGAAGAACGTATCACCAATGAAATTATCGTGGATGCCTATGGCCCCGAGGAACAGGCCATGGGCTGGTACAATTACCTCACGGATAATCTTCATTACCCTTTCAAGGGCCAATGCGTCAAGGTGAGGCGCACGTCTCCTCTGAAAGTGGGAGAGGAACTCAACGTCGTAAAGATGGCCCCCGAGGAGGACTGTAGGCACGAGATGTTTGTTCTGATAAAGTGGTCCGGACGCAGACTGGCGGTGCCCTTGTCACAAATTAAACCGGTACAAACAGACGACAAAACGTTGGAAGCAATAGAAGATTGGCATTACTGGGTAGCGCGAGGGTATGAGCTCGCCTGAGATATCGGCAGCAGCCCAAGTGCGCAACAGCGGAAGTGCCCCGGCCGGCTGCGCCCCCACCGCCAACCTTTTTCGTGCCTTCAACGTAAGGCACGGCTCGTTTGATCATTAGCAGAACCATCGTAGGGATCCGGCCAGATCTCCGGGACAACCTCACTATCCTAAACGCCAGGCACAGCTATTGCGGAAAGCCTCTTGAGAGTCTGCAAGGTCTGGTCCCTCAAATCGCCGATCTCTTTCACTATCGTGCCGTGAGCCGATGGGTTTCTCAGGGTCCGAAGCTTGTTGAGATAGCTCGGAAGGGAAGAAACCAGGAATGGTCTATCATCTGGCGCTACTTTGTTGAAGAATTCCTTCAAGCAGGCGTTGGAATTGGCAACGATCAGCAGGCGCTCCACATCAAGAAGCCCACAGGCGCTGTTGACTGCTATTCGTTCATCTTGCCCGGCCTTGCCTCTACCGAGCCAAATTTCGGGGCTACCTTGTTTCTGAATCAGAAACCTTTCGAGAGGAAGCAGCACGCGTTTCTTGAGTTCTGCCTCTACTGCATTCGAATAGGCGACCACTACTTCCGCCCACGACCTCTTGTTCAGAGTCTCGTAGATGCACTCGGCTGTCACCAGGGAACTGGCATTCGCCAAGTCTTTAACCCACGGTTCAGTCCTGCGAATCTTGGCCGAAATCTCATCCCAGGCAGGAGGCTGCAGTTCTTTCATCGCTTTGAGGTTTGCTTCTCTATCTTCCCGCACCTCGCGCATGACTGTTTCCTTCAGTTCTTGTTGTTGCCGCCGAAGAAGCTCTGCCAGTTCGGCAGGAAATCCTCTACCCTTCGCGTCGGCAATTATTCTCTCCGCCTCTTCGACAGCACTCTCCTGGCTCGAGTTATCTTCATTCCATTCGCTGGTGGAAAGACTGACAATAGGACGCGTTCGTGTCGCTGGACGGTGGTCTCTCAAACACTCTATGTAGCCTCGGCAAAGAGCAACGAGCAGCCTGCTTTCTGGTTCCTTAACTAGGTCCTGCAATTGAACCAAACTCGCCAATGCCTCGTCATATTCCTGTCGCGAGGCGCAACAATCCGCTTTCTGTACCAGACAGATTAGATGCATTTTTCGCGGCAGCGGCCCGGACAATGCTCTGGTGAAGGCGTTGCTAGAGTCCATTCTAGCGAGTCCCGCCCAAAAGAACACTTCATTTAGTGCCGTGCTCTCTGTGCCGCCGCTTGCTACTGGAGTAGAGTCTGGCAATTCGTCGTCGGTTTCGTCTAACTTCGAGAAATCGAGTGTCAGTTCCTTGCCGCTCTGGACGGAGATGTCAAAAAGCTGAGAAGGGTCGAACAGTATTTCTGCTACGATTTCCTTGGAACCGGCTGCACGCAGTTGCATCTCCAGTACCCATGTCGCTTTTTCGAGAGTCCTTAGAATGGAAAGGAAGAACTCTGAGGGTAGAAAACCGTTGCTTATGGCGCAGGCCATGAGCCATGTCAGCAATATGAGCTGCTTGCGCTTGGGCTGCGACTGGCATCCCGCTATTATCGAAGCGAATTGATAGGCTTCAGTCCGTTGGCTGTCTGAAAGCTGCCCTGCCAGCTCATTGTATACGTTGACCGCTAACTTGAGAAGTTCCAGGAGCTTTCTTTCTGTGGCATCAATCTCACCATCATCTGACGATTCCACGAGGTTAATGAATAAAGACCCGGCTTTGTCGTGCCATTCATCCAGAGCAGAAAGAGAGCGTGTATTTTCCGAATCACCGTTATCAGCCATAAGGATCAGCCCCTCCAAAGTTGAAGAATATCTTGCTCTATTTCAAAGAGGTTTTCGAGTTCCAACCTGGTCGTAGTCGACACTCCTTGTCTGGATGCCGCTGAGGAACTCGTCGACATAG
>ORJL010072205.1_pt1 | contig 30562 bp, 33 predicted proteins | sample 1779941 | NCBI WGS metagenome assembly ORJL01 (sample SAMEA104232317, study PRJEB22302) | groundwater metagenome | biome: forest; feature: aquifer; material: groundwater | place: USA | collected 2011-08-07 | depth 5.8 m | reverse complement strand
TACCGTACGGGTCCGCCGCGTCACATTCGTATCATCCTGTTCTCTGAAGTCGAGGAAGCCGACGAACCTCCCCTTGGCGACATTGCCCCAGGAGCCGCCCGACTGACTCAGCTGTGTCAGGAGTGTTTCCGCCGCTTCCTCGCGTGCCTGGTATTCCCACCGGATGCTGTTGACCTGACCATGCGATTCCAGGTTCTTGTCATAGACGCGCAGCCGTTGCCGACTCTGCGGAGAACCGACGTACAGCGTGGCTCCCAGAACCGTGTCCTGCCATCCTCTAAGAAAACCCTCTGATCGCGTGTCCAGCAGCGACCGAGAGCCGACCCGTCCCTTCGCGATGAGAATCCAGTCCCGCGTCCGCGTAACAGCCGACGGGCTATCCACCGCTTGCAAGACCTCTAGAACTCCGACACTGCGGTCAAAGTCGTCCAACGCCAGATCGATGCGCGTGGCCACAGCCTTGCGTCGAATCGCCTCACGGATGAAGCCCTGTGCCTTCTCCCCGCCCATGGAAGCACACGCCTTCCCCGGCAGCCGTACATGCACGTCATCGCGATGCGGGGCCTGCCACCACAGGCGTGCCCCACCAGGGCCGACGGCACCCCTGCCATACCCCATGCCACCGTAGTCCAATTCCAACCAGTCAGCCTCATCCACACCCATCGCCTCAGACGCGAGCGCGCGGACGGTTTCCATCAACGCATCGCTGCGCCGGTCTTTATCATCGGAAGACTTGTGAAATGTGAGTTCCAGCCAGTCCAGCCGAAGCTGGACACCCTCAGCCAGAGAATCTTGTAATAATTGCCCCCCTGTTAGGTGTGGGGGGCTTTTCTTGGCCTCTGCGACAGTCTGAGAAGCGTCAACAGACTTCGGCTTGTTGGGACCGTAGCCGTCCACCCAGATTGGCACGCCCACATCGCCGTAGGAATGGGTGCGTGGGCGAAAGAAGTACAGCTGGGACTCGATATCGCTCATAGGGTGCCTCCGGTGCATCGATTGCCGCGACAAGCCTCCGGAGGTTAGAAGCGCCCCCAACGTGTGCGAAGGCGGCGGCTTCCGCCAGCCGCCTTCGCCGCTCGCTCTTTCTATCGAATCAGCTCCCAACGGTCATACAAGGGAAACAACAACTTGGACACATTCAGAAACGCATCCTCGTGCGTTTCCAGGTCCAGGTTGTTGATCACGAACAGATCCACCGAATCAGTCTCTCTGCTGTAGTCCGGGATCACCACTATCTGCGTCGCCTTGCGGATGATCGTATCGATGGACGTTCCCAGGTGGCACGTGTACAGAAACATCAGGAACCGTTTCTCGTCCTGCCACAGGTTCAGCAGTTCCTCGGTCTGGGCACGGTCTTTGAAGAACCGTGACGGGTATAGCGCGTCTATCTCGTCCGCCACGATCACCAGGTGCCGCCTGTCTGAGTCGAACACATACCGGATGAACTCCCTGAACGTTGCCTTGTCCGGAATCCGATGGTATCCCTTCTCAGCGCAGCCCACGGGTTCAGCGCACCAGTGAAAGCCGGGCAGGAGAATGCTCACGTTGCCAAAGAATTCTTCCGGCTTGTACCCACCCGTCTGCCACAGGACGAGTACGAGCCCCACCATTGTCAGCGTCTTGCCCTTCCCCTGGGCACCCTTGCTGCCAATGAGCATCAGAGCCGCAGCCCTTTCTCCTCGGCCTTCTGTGCGCCGTACTCGATTTCGAAGACCTTCGCGAAGGCATCACGCGCGTTTCCGAGAGTCTTCGCCTCCTTCACGCGCATCTGTGCGTCCCGAACGGCCTCGGGTAGTTTCCTGGCCCACGCCCAGTCACCCGTCCCACCCAGAGAGGCCAGTATCTCGACGTTGAATTCCCAGGCGAGCAGCAGCTTCGCCTGGCGCTCCCCTTCAACGCCGTTCACCCTGTCACGCGTCAGCATCTTGCCCGCCTGCTTCGCCGCATCAGGGCCGCGCATCAACCGCAGTTCTTCCTGCTTCTCTCCCCACGACATCTGTGTCATGGCTACCGACCTCCCTTTCCAGTGGTCACAGGTGGCACCGTCACATCCGGCTCCACCGCTTCCTCGGGGATCACCGTTTCGACAGGGACAAAGCCAGACGGCACCTTATCGCCCGGACCCTCTTGCCCAGATGAACTCCCAACAGCACCGGACTCGCCCAGACCCAACCAGCCCGGGTTCGTCCTGGCAATGCCGAATACCAGCCCCGCGCCGATGACCAGGGCGACAGCGGCCCATAGGAGCACGTTTGTCGTAGAGCCTCCAAAGAGCGAGTGAATGACCTCAACCCCCAGGCGACTCCGCACGAGCTCGGACACGTTGACCTCTGGAACCCCATTGCCTCGATACCCTTCGAACGGCGCCGCGACGAGTTCACCCGCGTTCACCAGGACGACCCGCGCCCCGCCTATCCACTCCACCGGATAGCTGGGCGGCAGAGTGACCTCATAGACCTTGCCGCCCCATCCGAACAGCGTCCACAGGATTCCACCGCCCGCCCGATACTCGTAGGTCGCTCCCAGGGGATGCCGATGGAGCAGCCGCCCGTCATATACCTTCCGCTGTATCCCGTACCGCACGTACACCTTGGCGCGGGAATCGTTGTTGCCCGTCCACGCTTCCGACAGGGATCGCCAATCCACCTGGCACAGGAGGACAACCACGCCAATGAGCACCACGGCTCCCACCGCCATGAACAGGACCTGCGTCTCGCTCTCCATCACACGCGCACCCCCTTCCGCAGCCCTAGGATTAGCCGCAGCAGCGTCATGGCTACAAGGATGACCGCCACGCGCCGCACCCATTCCTGCGTATCGTCCGCCAGGAGGACCACCCCGACGAACGCCACAGCCGTAGCCAGGTGTATGAACACCGACCTGAACAGCAGGTTCAGGAACATCAGCACCAGCCCCACGATCAACGTCAGCACCATCGGGTCAGCGAAAATCGTCACCACCGTCCCACTCCTTTCCTATTGCACCACCACACCGCTCAGGTGCGAGAAGTCCACCTTGTACACCGCCGCATCCGCACCGTTCAGGACCTCAGAGGAAATGGTGTTATGCCCCAGGCTCCCAAGCGTCTTTGGGCCACCCGCCGTCGTGCCCAGGGCCGCCCCATAGCTGTTCCCCTGGGACAGGTACCAACGGACGTTGCCCAACCCGTCCGAATCAATCATCACCGTGTACGTTTGCAGGCTCCCCGTCAGAGTGGCCAGTGCTACCGTCGTCAACGTTGTGCCGTCGTGGGCCAGTCCCTTCAAAGCCAGGTTATCTATCTGAATACCAACGCCCTTCTTGTTCGGGATACCCGCGTCGTCCAGCCAGTGCTTTCCCACGTACCAGCGGTACACCCCATTGGTCGTGCTGTTCGACACCGCGAACCGGAGCACCAGGATGATGCGCTTCGACCAGTCGATTGACTGCGAGTTCCTGCCCGTCGACAGCGCATACGCCGGACCGTTCAAACCCTGCAAGAACGAGAACGCAGACGACCCCGCCGTCGCACCCGTCGACAGTTCCCACGACAACATGCCGCACCCCACGCTGCCCGTCCCGACACCCGTCGACGAACACCCGTAGAACGTCGTCATGTCGAACCAGTTGTACTTGTCCGTTACCTGCATCAGCAGCAGCGCCGTGTCTGGAAGCGGAGTCAACGTCGGAACCGGCGTTGTGGTCGGCACAGGCGTCGGGAATGGCGGCATCGGCGTCAGCGTTGGAACCGGAGTGATTTCTATGATCGCCGCGCACCCGCACAGACTCGTCAACAGCCCGGCCACGGCCACCAGCACCGCTCGTTTGCACCTTCGCATCACCCACCCCCACGCACGAGCCGCCAGAACGTGTACGCCATGAACACGTCAATGCCGAGCGTCAAGATCGGCGGAATGCCGCTCACCTGAAACGACACAATCTGCACGAATGAGCCAAAGGCGTTGAACATGTACACGAGCGGCCCCAGGATGGCGTTGAATAGTGCGCTGAACCAATCCTGATTGGCTGTCGGATTGCTCACGGCAGGCAGCGTGAACACTGGAACTGTGACTCCCAGCAGCACTCCCACTTCTCCGAGCGCCGCTACAAGGACCACCACCGCAGCCACGCCGACGCTCTTATTCATCGTTGCCTCCGCCCCCTCTGTTCATCTTCAGGAACAGGATGAGGCCGATCACCAGCACGCCGACGAGAATGACCGAACCCGCCACGACAGCCCCTCCATAGAGGGCCACCATCCCGATACCTGCCAACCCCAGGACGATGGCTTGTGGGAACCGCCGCTTCGCGACGAGCCACAGCCCACCGAGCATCCCGCCGCCAATCGCAAGCACGATCCCGAACCCCTTGTCCAGGAACGCTAGATAGTCACCAATCACCGGATGCGGCGTCCCCCACACGACGAAGTACACCGCGCTCGTCCACGGAGCCACGGTCCATGTCGTTCCATTGCTCAGCGAGTATCGGAGGGTCTTGCTAATCGTGGTGTCCACACCGCTCCCCATGATGCTCAGGCTGAGCGTCCCATCCGCCGCCAACCTGTCGATGACGAGGTAGTAGTTGCCCCTACCGAGCCAATTCGACCCCTTGGGCGCTGGCCCGAATGGGTACGACCACCGCGCGGGCATGTTGTTCACCGTCCTAGGCGAGTCCACAGGCGGCCACGCGTTGCGCGCCTGTTCGCACTGCCTGTAGTCCCCGAATGTGCCAGGTGTACGCCCAGCGTGGTAGGTCACCTGAAACGTCGTGCTGGCGTACTTCTTCGTCATGTCCGGAAGCCCGTCTTTCTCCCCCACAATGTGCGCCGTCACCGTCCGTGGGGTACCCGACGAGCCCCCCAGGACCAGAAGGCTCACATCGCGCACTTCACTGCGATAGGTGAGCTCGAATGGCTGCGCCCATGAATGCGTCTCCGTCAGCCCCATTCCACCGATTGAGGCCAAGTTGTCGTACCAGTCCAGGCCCTTGCACTTCTTGCTCGAGGAACTCCCCGGAGTCGCCGTCACCGTCACTGCAGGCGTCGCCGTCGGCAGCGGCGTGCTGGTCGGTATAGGCGTCGGTGTCGCCGTTCCCGCAGGAGTCGCGGTCGGCGTCACGGTCGGCGTTGCCGTTGGCGTCGGGGTCGGATCAGGCACACCAGCCGCCCAACTGTTTGTCACCCACGACCGCAAAGAGGCCCGCTCCGCAGGCGTCGGCACCGACCCATCGATCACGCCCAGGACGCCGATCGTCCCGCTGAACCACACCCCATCCGCCACGTCCTTCTGGGCGCAGATGTTCACGAAGTCCTCTAACGTCGTGTCCCCGAACCAGTCACCCGTGTTGGCTCCCACGCCAGCGGTGAGCGTCTGATCCACCCCGTCCAGGGCCATGTAGTAGCTCGTTCCATCGGACCACCATTCAAACACGTGCGGTGTCACACCGCTCACGGTTGTGCTCCCGTACACCTGGTCGCCGCCTGACTCGTTTTGCGTGAGCAGCATGTGGTTCGCACCGCCCGCCAGTTCGGACGGCTTGAAATGCACGTAGTGCGAGGATGTCCCGATATCGGACACCGAGAGCACCACCCCGCCCGCCGCTCCCACCTTGCCGTACAGCACCACATACCCGGACGTGCCGTTCAGGAAGGCCGTGGAGGACGACATGATATCCGTCGTGCCGTCGCACTGAATCCCCGGCATCGTCCCAAACGAACTGGCTGTCAGCGTGGGCTTCTTCGTCGCCGTCGTTTGCAGGAAGGTCTCCCCGCCCTCCTGTGACCCCCACCCGTCCACGGCGTTAGAGGTCTGCGAAATACCATGGTCGGCCCGATAGAACCCCTTCCAGTCCAGGGCCACCACTGGGTCATATGCCTGAGCACGGGCGACGAGCAGAGATGTGCCAACCAACACCACCGCCATCACAAGTCCCAGGATTAACCAGTACCGTAGTCGGACTCCTTGGAACTCCCGCGCCGCCCGCTTAGTAGTCCGCATGGCCGCCTCCTTTGAACGACACCCAGGCGACCAGGAGCGACAGCGCGCCGAGGACCCAGGTGAGAAGCGCGGGCTCTTCCAGGAGCCAGACGAACACGCCGGTGAACACGAGCCACACGAGTCCCAGGTACCCACGGATCTCGGGCCTCTTCCTCAGCAGCGCAGCCACCAACGCGATGAATCCGCCGATGAACGCCACGCCATACCCCACGAGCGGATCGAACTCGTTCGCGGTTATCAACGCATCCACCGCAGGCCCCAGATCATTTGCCCCGCCGCATCCGACAACAAACACGACAAGCGCCAGCGAAATCCAGCCCTTGCCCAAAGACCACTCTTCCAACCGCAGCAACTTCTCCATGCCTTGCCTTTCATTCGGGAGGGGAGCCCAGTTGGACTCCCCTCCCTTCGTCTCAGACCTTCCTACGCCCCCCCGCGTCGCCGTTGCCGCACGTTGATGAGCAGCAGCAGCCCAATGACGAGTGCCACCAGAGGCCCGACCCCGAACATGAACTTCACGATGCCGAGGATTGCCAGCGTGAAAGGGTCTGTGATCGTCGTACCGTCAATGGCCGCCTCGACCTCAGGCACGAAGCTGAGCACGAACTGCAAGAGCACATAGGCCATGATCAGGGCCACCACAGCGCCCGTCAGGAGAACCTGCATCCCGACAGCACCTCGCTCCCCGGCCTCCTTCGCGCGGGCAGTCAACCACGTAATCGCCTTCCGCACAGCCTTTGTTCCTTTCTATTTGAACGGCCTACACCGAGGCCCAGTTCCGGTACGTTAGACCTCGGTGGCAAAGCAGACCGCTGTGCCCGTTGCGAACTGGGCGCACAGCTGCGTCTTTCCCGCCCCGTTGTCCTTAGCGAACAGCACGAACCCATTGGCCGGAGCCACCCCAGGGGCGGTGACTTCCACGCCCCGTAGCAGCCCGGTCGTGTAGCTTCCCACGGTCGCCTCTGGGAAGTCGTGCGGCATCCACGCCGTGCTGTACATGGGGTAGGTGATCGCCGCGTTCGCCAGCGTATACACTCCCATCCCGTCGAGCGTGATGGTCGTCTTCTTCGTCGTGCTGTTGTATGTCGGCTCCGCCGTCACGATGAAGTACTTCAGCGCCGCGCTCTGCACGAGCCGGACCTTCTGTCCGGGCTGGTACCGGTACAGCTTGTCGCCGCTCACCGTCAACGTCGTTGAGGAGGCGTAGGTCATCGCGTCCGCACGGCTCCACCCTGGCGTGAGCATCGTGCTCAGGCTGTACGCCTCAGCTTTCGGTGACATGAAGAACCCCACCGAAAGGAGAAGGAGTCCCAGCGCCGCCCGAATCCACAGGTCTGGGCTCTTTACCCAACCCAACAAGGCTTTCAATCAAGACCTCCCTTCACGAATTTCGAAACCAATACGATGGCTCGCGAATCTCGCACCTCCCTTCATCCGTCCAAACCGCCCAGCATGAAAGCCATGCCCGTTACCGGCCCAAGGGAGCAAGATCGGCGTTCTCTTCTCCCTCCACCTCAACGCCCGTTGAGCTCGGCCCTACGCCCTTCAGGACGCGAACGACCTCCGCGTTCACCTCGAGACTCCAGAACTCCTTTCCCTTACCGTCCTTCGGTACGTCGTGCTTGAGCCGCACCGCCCCTTCGATGTGGACACGCTGCCCCTTGTGGAGCTTCTCCGCCGCGCTGTCCGCAAGCGGCCCCCATGCGACCACGCCGAACCATTCCGCACCCCGCGCTCCGTTGACCGCGATACGCCAGTTGCAGACCGACTCACCCTTGGCGGTTTTCCGCAACTCCGGGTCGCTGCCCACGTTGCCCTCAATCACCAAACGATTCATGCAAGCCTCCTTCCACACAAATGAGCGCCCTTTGCACAACGTGCAGGGGATTGTCAAGCTGTTCGGGTGGAGAAAAGGCGGAAAGGGAAAGAGACGAAAGGCAGGGGGTGCACACGCTTCTCAGTGGAACGCTCGGACGGTGTGGAGCGGAAGTCAGGGCCGAAGCTGAGCGGAGTGCGCACATGCCGTAGGCGTGGCCTTGACGGAGGCGGAACACCGGTCCGACATGATGGGGATGAAGCGTGACGGATGGGGACTGGCAATGTTCGATTCGGGCGGAACGGAGCGGGAGACAACGAGCACGCGCTGGCGCAGTGGAACGGGCGAAGCGCGAGCGGAGCCACTGTGGAACGGAGCTAGCGGGTCGTTGGCTTCGGCGGAGTGGAGCATTGTCTAGGGCTCTGGCGTGGCGAGTCGGCGAGCGACGCCTTCGGCTAGAGGGTAACGGAGCCGCGTATCAAGGCTTGAAGCGGAGCGGAAGGTCCTTGGGCGCGGCGCAGTGGCATGGGCAACACGGTGGAGAAATATTCTCCAGCTTTGCGGGAAATGTCCTCATAAAAATGTGCCTATGGCAGCTTGAAAAATAGAACTAGTGTGCTAATCTAGATGTGTGTTCTTTGCACGTTGTGCAACAATTTCTCCATCACACTCCTATGGAGCACCCGATGCAGAGCACAGCGTGGGAGGGTCCTGCCATTGCGCCCGGCCAGTCCTGGCTTGGCGTCCGTGAACTGGAACGCAAGTACGCCCTCTCACACGGCCAGATTGCCTATTGGATCAAGACCAGCTCCATCGACGCCGCGTCCATCAGGGAACCTGAAGCGCGGGGCAAGCCTCGTCTGATCGATGAGTTCGCCGTTTGGTCTGCGGTCAATATGAATTACCAGCCGCACTCACTAAAGCCGACGCGCGCCATCGTTGTCGCACCGAGTCAGCCAACCTCCCAAGCGATGCCGACAGTCATCCCGCCGCAGGTCCTCAGGCCAGGGCGCCCGGTCATCGAGGCAGCACCGCCCAGTCTACCGAACGGGTTCTTGCCGACCGCTCAGCTTGTGCAGCAATACCTTGACCTGCGCTGGCTGGCTGTTCAGAGAGGGGAGATAGCTGAGTCCACTTGGAAGCTTGAGAGGCTGTATATGACAAAGTGGGCGCTTCATGCCCCCGCGTTTCCCTGGGCACAGGCGGACTTGGACAGCTACAACGTGTTCCTCGGCACGAAGAAGAGCCGCTGGCACGCCATCAGGTACGTCATGACGCTCACAAGGTGGGCAAAGAAGCGGTACGAAGACGTCAGGCTGCCCACGGACATCAAGAAGGGCGAACAGAAGCCACCGCGACACGACGTGCTCACGATGGAGCAGGAAGCTCAGATGCTGGAGGCAATCCGCACCCACGCACATAACCTCTGGGTGTATGCGATGGTGCTGACACGCACCGGTTGCCGTGCATTCGAGGTACTAGATATGGACTGGGAGAACATCACGCCGCAGGGCTTCGTATCCAAGGGACGTGCCAAGAAGAGGGCAGGCATGGTCTACTTTCCGGCAGGCATTTACGAGCTCCTATTGACATTACCCGAGCCTCACACTGGCCCGGTATTCGTGTCGGAGCGTGGGGACAGACTCAACAGTCGTGCAATCCGCAACAGGCTCCAACACGCGCTCCAAGGCTCTGGCATCAAATTCAAGGCGCCCATTGGCTCTTACATGTTCCGGCACCTGTTTGCTGAACGTATGAAAGACCGCATCAACATAGAGCGTCTTGCCTCCATCATGAGGACAAGTGTGGAACAGCTTGAAAAGACCTACGGCAAGCACTCGGACGATTCATTCCGCGACCTTTTGAACAAGGCACAGGCCGACGTTTGGGGAGACAAGCCCATCGTCCCGAAGGGTACCGATACCAAGGCCTGAGCATACGGCTGAACCGGTCGAGCCTACTTGCCCCGAAAAACCCACCACGAACAAGCCTCTCGCCAGGCCTCGCCGCCCTAAGACGCCAAAGGCCTATGCTTGTCCATCCACCGGATGATACGCGCTCCGCTGGGCGCAGCGGACGAGAGCCCGCTGTCCTGCTCCACTTGCATACACCGGCTCGGCGGCTGCGCTCCGGCCCAATCATTCGTCCGCCGCCGCGCATTCTCCAGCTTACAGGGGAGTCAAAGCAGTCTACGACTTTGGAGCACTCGACTTCCGGACAGCCTTCAGTCTCGCTTTGACTTACCCCTGTTCCTCCTTGCTATACGCGGCGCACAGCCGCACAGAAGGAGGACGAAATGATTGCTCAGCAATTCAGCGTGTCCGATACCCAAGGCTACATCGCAGGCTCGTTCCCGTGTTTCCGGTGCGGCGGCACTGGCGTCTACGCCACCGGTACCGTGTCAGGCCTTACGCTCACGCCGGATGGTCTCTGCTACCGCTGTGTCGGCAAGGGATACCACACCCAGGAGGACCGCAAGCGGAACTACGGCTACGACATGTACCGTACGCTCGAAGCTGTGGAGGCCTAAAGACGATGGGGCCTGGCCGTTTCAGGCCAGGCCCCGCTTTTTGCGCTTAGTTCGGGAGGAATCCGAGCAATCTAGCTCTTTCCAAGATCATTGCCGCACCTTCAGTCAGTCCTTCGAACATGGCTCGGCCTGCTCGCACGCTCTTGCCTGTATCTAGCGCCAATTGGCGATGGGGTCTGTTTGCTGTTTGGTGACCTCCGGCCGCATACTTAACCCACGCAGAAGCAAATAATACTATTCCTAGCGCTGCGTTACCGTGATAGAATTCAAACTACCCTCATTTGGACTTGGTGCCAGACACCCACAACTAGAATGGGGCAATAAGCAGCGGCCCAGTAAGGCCTGGTCCATGTTTGGGTCTAACCCTCAATGTGAGTCTGGTCTGGGGCCGCTGCCCTCTTGGTGCCGGTTCGAGAATAAAGGCCTTGATATTCGTAGACACGGTTGTTGGTCAGGCAGAAGTGAATTATGTCAATGAGTTTTCCCACGGCGGCATACAATGCACGAAGTTTCGGTTTCCCTTTTCCCAATTCCCTCTCGTAGTACTCAAGAAAATCGTTGCGACCACGATTGGCTATAAGGCACGCAGCAGTAGCCTGGAACAATACCCGCTTCACGTCTCGGTTGCCCCCCTTACCAGGGCGATCGAATCCGCTACCATCTCCTGACTGATTTCGCTCCCCATACACACCGCAATACTTCCGCAGTCGGCGGCTGTCTGGGAAGCGTTCGATATCTTTGATAGCCCCAATGACCGTGCCAGCGGTAACGAATCCTACATTCGGAAACGACAAAAGAACCTTCCCATAGGGGTGCTGCTTCACCGACTCTCGCAGCATTGCCTCAATCTCTTTGATCAATGAGTTAGCCTGGCTGTAGATCGATGCCCACACATGGATTGCACGGAAAAGGCCATCACTGGATACACCAACCGTGTTTTTAGCCAAGTTGCGGACGACTTCAAGCTCCCGCCTGCTCTTCGTCGACAGGGAATCGCTGCCCTGTAGTTGCAAAATGTCCCTCGGCGAGGTGCAAGTGCTCGCAAGGCGCAAAAGCAGTCGGAAATGGGCGACTTCACCTTCTGGGAACACAGCATAGAATAGCGGATGGAGACGGTTACGGCTCCGGGTCCGATCTTTGACTAGCCGTGCTCGTAGCCTTACGAGTTCTAACATGACTGTTTCCTTCGGATATTGATGCGCTGAATAACTCGGAAGGTTCTTCGCCAATCGCCCTTCATCTTGGAAAGCCAGTAGTGTAGCCAAAGTTCTCGCATCAATTGAGTCAGTCTTTGCTGTCCCATGTGCCAATAATCGCCTTGCTGCCTTGGCCTGAATTGGCGGAACGAAGAAGACCTGCGCTTGCAACTGATGTAGGAATTGAATTAGCGGCGTGGCATAAAATGTGCCCGTCGGATCGATTGCGACCTTCAATCCGCTTCCCACCGCCTTATTAGATTCAAGCCATTTGGTGAGTTCACCGAAGCCCTCAGCGTTGCAGTTGACTCTCAGTTCCTCCGCCCTCGTTTCTGTGTTAAGCTCTCCTGTTTCGCTCGACAGAAGGGACACTTGGTATCCACCGTGATGTACATCAACGCCAAGGTAAGCCATGTAAACCTCCCGGGTGAATCTTGCACTTTGTCCCAACTTGAAGGCACCTCTATTTTATGCAAGCATAGCGGTATCGACAATAACTCCTTGACGAGCTGAAATAGAACGGGCGGCCGAGGCCTCAGTCATTGTCGCAAAACCAGTGGAGATGGCCTGGCACACTTGTCTATCTTTTCGAAGAGGTGGTTCAGGAAGACTGGACAGATGGGATAAAAGGAATCGCTGCCTAAAAACGGCATGATGGAGCCAGAGTGAACAGGGGCGAACGATCAATAGACTACCTCGACGGAATCATACGGCGGCCTTCAAGCCGAAGGTGGCTTTGGCGGCGATCCGTGGTGAGAAGACGCTCGCGGAGGTGGGTGCCGCGTTCAATCTGCACCCCAATCAGATCACACAGTGGAAACTCCAGTTGCTGGAACGCGCTGCCGATGTCTTTGATACTAATCCTAGCACGGTGAGAGAAAAGGGGTGACGGGGAGAGGGGCGTCTGCTAGCCTGGGGACATCTTCCTCGGAGGTCTTCCATGCGCGGTCCAGGTTCCCGCCAGGCGGACATGCTCTCTGCTCTCAAGCCCCATACTTTATTCCGCCGGCAAGGGGCTTCGTTTCCCTTGTGGCGGTGGTGGACTGGCATGGCCGCGGAGTACTAGCCTGAAAGGTTCATGACTCTGGACGTGAGGATCTGCACGGAGGCGAAGGAAATGGCGCTGCGCTGGTACGGCACTCCGGAGGTCTTCCACACGGACCACGGGAGCCAGTTCACCAGCGCGGCGTTCACCGGCCTCCTAAAGGGGTACGGCATCGCCATCAGCATGAACGGCCAAGGCAGTTGGAGAGACATCGTGTTTGTGGGACGGCTGTGAGAATGCGTCAAATATGAGGAGGTGTACCTTAGAGCCTATGCTTCGGTGGCGGAAGCCAGAACCGGTTCGGGTCAATACTTCGCGTTCCATAACGGGCGACGGCCCCAGTACCACATGGGAGGGATGGCCCAAGACGAGTCCTCCAAATGCGTGCCGCCCGTGCCCGAGGCAGCCCACCCTACCGCAGCATGATTCCACGTATTAGGTCGGGCCTCGCTGTCAAAACGCCCTGACCCACCCTCTAATCCACAAGTACAATTGCACGCAAGCGACAAGGTAAGAAATAATGAGGGAGGACCTTTGAAGGCAACAGTCAAATCATATGGCACGTGCCGTAAGCTCGCAAATCAGTATCTCGCCGAAGAGCAGAATGCGGCGAAAAGGTAGTCTAGTGGCAGTCAAACCTGGAAGATATCTGCACTTGACTTTGTTGGCTCTAGTAACGGCAATCGCGTGCATCTTACGAATCTGGATGATCTTCACGCAGAGAGTCAACATGGATGAGGGCGTCTACCTCAATGACGCGCGCTATGTTCTTCAAGGGATGCTACCCTTTCGTGACTTCTTGTCTCGGGAACCTCTATTTATCTATGCTCTAGCGGCAGACATCAAGATTTTTGGCCTTGGCCTGATTCAGGGACGACTATTGATGCTCTTCGGAGCGATAGTCGCAGTCCTGGTCGCTTACGGCCTTGGAAGATATTTCTTGGGGCGATTTGTGGGTCTGCTCTCAGCCGGATTCTTTGCCATCTCTCCATTTGCAATATATCAAGGAACTATAATCCGTCTCGAACTAATTGAAAGTGCAATGGTCGGCCTATCCCTTTTGCTACTCGCAGTGGCCGTTCATCGGGGTTCAGCAAAGACATTTTGTGTCGCAGGCGCGGTCTTAGGATTGGCAATTCTCTTCAGGAGAAGCGCACTTGTCTTCGTGCCTATCGAAGGATTGCTATTATTGCTTTTGGTTAACGCAGGTCTCGCAAGAAAGGTACTATCCTGGGTTCTCGGACTTACTCTTTCATTCATTCCAATCCTTTACCTAATGTCAATCACAGATTCTCGATGGATTTGGAACACTTTGGGGTGGGGAGAGTTGATACCAATTCCTTGGGGTCATAGCACGAAGGCACAGGTACTATTTTCCGTATTCACGGTCATATTGGCCTCACTGTCAGCGGTACCCTTGTTCTTCGAAGTGGCCACCGGCAAGCTTGCCAACAAGATGTGGGTCCGCCCCCTGATAATACTGGCATGGCTTGCTGTCGCATCCATAGTCTGGTTTGGCTCCAGCGGAGAACTCATTGGTGCTGGCGTCACGCCGATAAGTCACGGCACCCGTCAGTTCTTTCTCTTTCTGTTTCTTTCCACATTGGCAATTGTCTTGTGGGTGGGTCATAGTCACCTATGGCTAATAGAGCAAAGGCAACACAGCTTCATATTCTTGGCGGCATATTTTCTTGGATATGTTCTTTTCTTTGTTCGCTATCCCGCCCTTTATGTGGATTATTTCATGGAGGTCGCAATACCCCTATCAATCATGCTGGCAGCCGTAGTCCAGGCCCTCTATGGGGGCTGGGCCCGGCACGATCGACCAGAAGTCAGCCATGAGCGAACGAAGGCAGGGCTCATTGCTTGGTGGAGCCGAAGGATGCTACAACCATTTCCTGTGTATCTTGTTTCTATTGCGGTGGCGATGCTATTCACAGCGGTCTTTGTATATGGTGCCGCTAACCCGTTTACGTATGTTTCTGCCGAGAACCCTACGAGGAATAACTATCTGGAAAGGTCTTGGAGCCAGCAGCAGGTTAGGACAATCGTCTCTTACGTGACAGCAAACACAGAGATGGGAGAAACGGTCTACACTGCCGACATGATCTTTACGTCACTGGCGGACAGAGACCCTCCTCATGGAGTCTCATATCCGCATCATTACCTCTGGACATCCGGTGATAGGTTCTTGTCCTACGATCCCTATGACCTAGAACCGGCCGTTAGCGAAATCATGCGCCGTATGGAGGAGAAGAACGTAAAGCTCGTGGTCGTCGGATGGCTCGCACGCAACATGTTCGAGGTTCACCCTGAATTTGCTCGGTACGTGCAAACTACCTTCGCTGTCTCAATTGAGTTTGGTAACCCCGGCTTGCCAGACTATGTTTATGTGATGAAACGAAAGGAGCGTGTCTCGTAATCCCGTAGCCAAAAGGAGAAAACAGCCTTAAACTAGGTCCCCGAACCCATATTCGTAGTCGTAAATGGAAGGAGCGCGATGACCACGGTTGACATCGTCATTCCCGTCTACAACGAGCAAGAGGCGCTGCCGGTCTGCATGGAGCGCCTTGTCCCCTTCTGCCGGGAGCACCTGGCCGAATACAAGTGGCGCGTGGTGGTGGCCAACAACGGCTCCACGGACAACACGTGGAACGTCATCCAGGACCTCGCCCGGAAGTACCCCGGCGAGGTGACCGGCGTCCACCTGGACCAGAAGGGACGGGGCCGGGCGCTGAAGAAGACCTGGCTGGAAAGCCCGGCGGACGCAATGTGCTACATGGATGTGGACCTCTCCACAGACATCCGCCACCTCCCCCAACTTATTGGCGCCGTGACCAAAGAGGGCTATGACGTCGCAACCGGTTCGCGTCTCAAAAAGGGCGCGGACACTACCCGCTCCACCAAGCGGGAGATCACCAGCCGGGGTTACAACCTCCTGGTGAAGCTCTTCATGCAGACCAAGTTCTCCGATGCCCAGTGTGGATTCAAGGCTGTCACCCGCAAGACGGCGCAGGAGCTGCTCCCGCTGGTCAAGAACCTTAACTGGTTCTGGGATACGGAGCTCCTTATCCTCGCCGAGAAGAACGGCTACCGCATCGCCGATTTCCCTGTGACATGGGCCGAGGACCCCGGCACGACCGTGAAGATCGTCAAAACGGCACGGGAAGACATCAATGGCCTCATGAGGCTACGGTTTGGTGGAATCCCAAAGGTTCAAAAGAAAAACAACGGGACAGCCTAGACTTTCCTAACTCGGTCCGATGCTTTGGCACCTCTGAACGACGGGCTCTATTGGATTCAGTCATAACTAGGCGTGCGTCGAGGGATGGGTCCGAGGCCCCATGGAAAGTCCCAAAGTGCCATGGCACACCAACATCGGCCGCGTTTACAGGGAAACGGCCAATTGCAGTCATGCGTCACGGAGCCCGTTCTCGATGTTCTGCGCGAATCTATCTAGGGATGCTGCGATTCTTGGATAATCCGTCTTCGGCTGTCATTGGTGACGCGACAATAACGAATGCAATTGCAGTAAGCCCGGGGAACAACGGCACTATTGCGGCAGGGCCGGTATACCCATAAGATTCAATCTTATAGCCCGCCTCTTCTATCAATCGCCGGGCAGTCTTCCGAGTAAAGAACCGCAAATGAGTACGGTCAAAATTGCCGGTGTCTTCGTAGTCGAACCGGCCCATCATCAGCTTTATTCTGGATGGTAGGTAGCAGATGTTGGGGACAACCGCTATTATCTTTCCTCCGCTACGACAGTGCCCTTTGAGCTTCTTCAAGACCAGATCAGGCCTTCGCATATGTTCCAGGACATGGCTCAGAACAATGACATCATATTGTTGGCCTTCGAGTTTCAAGCCATCAGGCGCTTCGATGTCCCCTACGAACACCTGATTGCAAATGTCAAGTGCTTCTCGCGCAGCTCCTTCGTCAATCTCGACTCCATCAACGATACATCCATTGGCGACCAACTGTCGGTCGAGCACTCCCGCGCCGCAACCAATGTCCAAAACTCGTCTGTTTCGGCCCACGAGATGTATTATCTTGTATTGGCCACCGAAGCGGCCAAGAGGGTGTGACACCGTGCAGGTATACCGGCTTGAAACGGTCGCTTTTGGTTCAAACAACGTTTGTTCGGCCTCCCTGGGTATTAGGATTCAATAATAAGGTTGGTAATCTCGTTTGCGTCATTACTGATACGCAAGTCTGAGAATACCGCCCCGTAGTTTGCCAGGAGACCTGCCTCGCCGTCAAGGTCAGGGTCTGTGTCGGCTAGTCTCGCACCGATACGGCGCTCTTCTTCTATCTGCACAGAGATAGTTCTGCGGAGCAAGATAATGCGAAGGTGGTACATCTGCCCTCGTTGAAACGCCCAGGCCACGGAAGGTCCGACCACTGTCTCCTGAGCATCAACAATCTTGACGATATGATAGCCGGTGAAATCTGGTGACGAGATTAGACGTACCATATAATAGTTTTTGGCGTCTTCGTACCCGAAGAATAGGCCGCCCTCACCTTGAACAGCCACGTCGACTTCAATTATTGCAGGCTGACCAATGGAACCAATGTCCGCGATGGCTAGGCCCCTGGCGCTTTCCCCAGAAGAGGACACAATCCGTCCTTCTTGGTCATCGATCCATGATCCCCGCAACCGCAGCAGCTCATCGCTGCTTGAAATTGTGACAGGCTCCGCTGGCCCGATACCAGCTAATTGGTTGACTGACCGTTCGTACACGACAACATGATTGGGTAGCTGGGGCAGTCCAAATGTTGCAATGGGCACATAGAAGGCATTTACGTACTGCCCCAAGTTTGGATGTGCTTGAAACATAGCTCTCGTAAGCCAGCCTTCAACGACCACTTGGACGTTTCTCTCTTCCATGCGGCGGATAATCTCGCTGACTGGAGGTTCGAGATTATATGGGTCGTACGAAATTGGCTTGTCGGCACTCGTCAAAAGGTAGTGATGAGGATAGGAGTTTTCGTGAGGAGGGTTGGTATCGGCTAGTGCGGAGAAAATCAAGTCCGCCGTATATACAAAGTCGCCCGGCGTTGTTTTACCTTTGACAAAAGTTACGACTTCCTCCGCCTCTTCTAACGACCACGAACGTTCCAGGAAGTTGTTCTGAGTGCCGTTGGTTTCTGAAACATAAGTGTGAGGATTGAGGGGGCTATAGACAAAGACTGCCGCGAATACAACTGCCACCACCACGCACATACTGAACACAGCGAAAGGTAGTGCATGTGAAAGCCGACGGGGGGACCAGATCGATAGGTTGTGGTTGGACCCGTCTCTCAACCAGTATGAACCCAACGCGTACAGACTAACCGCCAGCATAAGAGCCAGCGGAAGAGCGAGCTCCATGAAATAGTCGACGAAGATGTTTGTGTAGCGTATAAAGAATATCACGTAAATCAGGAAGTATGAGCTGATAAGAAGGTAACCGAACGGCCTCCGCTCTTTGACGTTCAATTGAAAATACGTCATGAAAAGGCTGACAGCGAACGAGCCAATGAGCAGAGCGATGAAGAAATCATGCGATTCCTGGGGTAGCGGTATTATGCCGGCGCCGATGCCTCTACTCGTGCTGCCGACTGCTACGAAGAAGAGCACGGCAATACAGCCTAGAGTGGCTACCATTTGCCCCAAACGTTCCACCATCGTTCTGCTAAGCGCGAGGCTGAAAAACAAGGGAACCGCAGCAAGGCAGTAGAGCAACATTGTGAAGGCTGAAAACACTATGCGAGCTTTTGTGTACAGATCCCATGGCGGCGGGATGACTTCCCCCCAGCCCAACGTGTTCCAGATCCACCCAAAGTCTGTGAGAAGCAAGAAATACAATATGGGTAGCAGCGGCAATGAAAGCCCGACGCACCAGAGTAGCAGTGCCTTTATGGGGAACAGACTTCTCGCTGAAAACGTTAATAAGAGGGCTTCAACGGGTACAAAGAAGACACCACTGCGCTTGAACATTATTGCCAGTCCAAGCGTAAAGCCAGCAGCAACAATCGTTTTCTTAGACTGCCTATTGATCGCCACCGCGACGAGAAGCAGCGACGCTCCTACAAGTGCGCTCTCCATGATTTCCAACTTGACAATGGAACCCTGATACACTGCGAATGGAGAGACGGCATAAATCACTGCAGCAATGTATCCTACTGCGCGATTGAAGAAATAGCGTCCGATTGCGTATGTGACGACTATTGCGAATAACCCCGCGCAGACCATGAACATCCTAGCCTGCACGAGTCCTAAGCCGAAGAGCTTCACGAAGAAGGCTACACCGTACATGACGAAGGGCTCACGCGTCAGAAAGTCACGGAAAGGCACCTTCCCCTGGAGGATGAACCGGGCGTCATTTAGATAAACACCCTCATCCATATTGATACGTTCAGTTGCCGCCATCCACGTTCTTAAGATCGCCCCCAAGAATATGATGCCAGCAAGGATAATTGGGTCTGGATTACGCTTCAATAACCTGGCCGCACGAACGAGGGGAGAGATCGCTTTGCGTTCTCCATTGGTCAGGTTGGCTCTCTGACCGTCACTCGGCGGGAACACGCTATGCATTGCGAACTACCGCCTTGCCCCATGTTGGAGTGCCAACTCATAGACATGAACCAAATTTCGGCCGATGTGGTCCCATGTGAAGTGGTCGTACACTCGTTTGATACCAGCTTCGGCCAATCGTTGACGCGAAGACTGGTCTGAGAGTGCCTCTACGATTACTTGAGCTAAAGAGGCGCTGCTTAGTTCCTTGGCATAGAGACCGACGTCGCCAAGGAGATATCTATTCACCTCATCTTCGAAGACCACCGTTGGAAGACCCATTGACATATATGAGAGGACTTTCCCGTTACTTTGATTGCTTGGACGCTTTGGTGCTACTGCGATTGTAGACGCTGCAAGTAATTGTGGTGCTTGTTTCACATAGTCAACCTTGCCGGCGAAGCGCATGTTATTGCTCACGCCAAGATCCTTGGCGAGAGTATCATAGACCTCCTGGTCTGGATATCCACCTATCACGAAATGGACATTGGGGAAGACCTTCACAACTTCGGGCACAGCCTTTACGAGGAGGTCAATCCCTTGAAGCTCTGACAAAAGGCCCAGAAATGTAACAATGGGAGCATCCTTCGGAATATCTAGCCAGGATCTGACCTGGTTTGTCACGGTTGCATCAAAGCGGAGATTGCTGTTGAAATGCGTCGTGTCAACTCCATCGAGAAGTGTATGAACCTTGGACGGCTGGATGCAGTATTCCTTGGGGATTCTATTGGTCAGCCCATGTGAACTGGTGATGATTTGATCCGCTTTGCGATAGGCCATTCCCTCAAGCCAAGATGCGATTGAAATCAGTCTTCTGTTGCGACGCGCCAATCGTCCCACTGTTTCATCAACAAAGCTGCCCTGAGCATCCAGCACAATAGGCTGGCGTCCTCTATTTGCGAGGCGTGCGAAAACAGATACTGCGACACCTTCATGCAGGTGAGCATGGATAATGTCGGGCTTCCAGCGAAAGCCAGCAGTTGCACTGAGGCCCATCAGCTGCATGTCTAGATGAAGCCGATGAAACGTGAATCCAGGTTTTTGACGCGTGGGACCGAATCGGACCCTTTTGGTTACTACTCCTTCCGGGTCAACCCCTGCTTTATAGGTGCAGACCATCACCTCATGACCCAATCGCTGCAGGCTACGTATTTCCCCCAATATTCGAATTGGCGACCCGTAATCTGCAAAAAACACCGTTGGAGCAACCATCAATATTCGCACGACTATTTCCTCACTCAGTTGCTGGCTTCCGCCACTGCGCTATGGCCATCGCGGTTCGGTTACTGGGGAGTCAGCTGTCGGCCTGCCCAAACCTCTGCATGACCACCAGCCACTTCGTTTCTAAATGCCGAAGAACCCCCAAAGGGGGCTTGTCCCAATCGGCCCAACCGAGGCATTACTTTTCCGACTCTGTCAGTAGCGTCACAACCCTTGTACCGCCCTTCGATCCTGTTACACCGGTGTGCGTTAATGTATAAGCAATACTCGTAAGCAGGAGCAGCATGTTCACCCCAACTAGGACCGTAACTACCTGAACCATCGAGTCATGGAACATGTACATGAGAACTACTTCTGCGACAACATGTGGCAGAAGTACGCTGTAGAAGTAAGCGAGTCTACCAGTTGCCAAGTGGTAGGTTAGGAGCGTTATGCTGAGGCCGAAGAAGAACATTGCAACGCCATACCACGACAAGAGAGGAGCAGCGGCTGCATAACTTGACCCTAGGAACAATACGAGCAGAGGCCTTGCAAGAAAGGTCAGGGCTAAGAGGCCGCCGCTCAAGAGCAGGCCGGATACTACCAGTCCCTTGGAAAGCAGCAGCCACGTTCCCTTTCGGTTCTGACTGTGATGTTCTACGAACTTGGGGAAAAGCATTGTTGCGGTCACCGATGAAGCTACCGCAAGCCCTTTTCCCAAAGTAGCCGCAGCTGCATAAAGGCCTGCTGTTCCCTCATTGAAGAAATGGCGCACGATCACGACATCGACACTCCCAGGCAAGGCCATGGCAACACTTCCAATGAGGGCTGGCGCTGCAAACTTGAAGAACCCAGCACCTTCATCTATCCAGCGAGGGGCATTGAACAGAGGACGAGCGGAGAGGAACGCTGGAATTGCGGTCATGACATTTGACAGCGCTGACATCGCCAAAAGTCCTGCGACTCCCCATCCTAGGTACAGTGCCAATATCCCCAAGGAAAGCCGACTAGCCGCAAGGAATAATACGTAGAAAGCAAAGGCGCCGAAACGTTGCTCCCCTTGTAGTGTTCCTTGCGCTATGGATGGGAATAGTGAAACTGCTATGAGACCAACCGTAATAAGCACTAGAAGGTTAGGACCATGTATGTAGGCAGCAATCCATGGCGTTGCACCGAGCAGAACCAGGCAAATCGCTGCATCAAGGATTAAGACACGAACTATAGAGGCTGCTACAATCCTTCCTACTCTGTCTGAGACGAGGTCCGCGCGGGCCGCGGCTACCATCTTCGCCACCGTCGTCTGAATAGCTGCTGCAACCGACGACGCCAGATAAACCATTCCAAAGAGAGCCCCAAATAGCCCATACTCCGCTGGCCCGAGACCTCTCCCCGCAAGTACCTGAAAAAGATAAAAGAGAATATTCGCAATAAGTACGGCTGCCGACACTTGTCCAAATTGGACAAGCAGTTTCAGGCTCTGGGGAACTTTAGTTTGAATGAGGACCATACCAAATCCAGTAAAGATTTCAGTCTCGGCTTACTTCATTGAAACAGAACCTAGAATTCGTGCTGCTCAGAAGTAGCATCGGCCATTGGCAAAACACTTTTGGCCGTCTTGGTCTGTGTTCATGATTGTCATCCTAGCTTTGAATAGTGCTGGGGTCAATTAGTCCAAATTGGTGAGGCCGCTCCGGCTCAGGGCTAGAGATATCTTGGTGACTGGAGGCTGGAGTAGGCAAGGTGACTCGAATGAGGTGTCCATGGGATTTCCTTCACAAGGGCCAACGCCTGCACCTGTCAGAAGACGGCTCCAATGGACACGGTCAGAAATCGGAGTGACTTTAGGCAACCTGACCCGGGCGCTCGGCTGTCAGTCTGCGGTAGTCAGTAGGCCAGGCCCTCCGTCCCGTTTCACCCGATCTCGTTGCTGTAACCGATATTGTCTGAGATGGACTGCGCAGTAGACTCGGCCAGTCGTCTCATTCCAGCAGCCTCCGTAGGCACAGTAACCCAATGCCCTCTTGCGAATCCGATACCTCCTCTGTGCCAGAACCTGTAAGCTACCCATTCTGTACCGTACCTTGGGAGACATCAGTCCCGTGGCAAATCCAGAAAGTTGCCAATGTTGTGTCTCGTATTCGCCTAGTGGGTTAGGCCTTGATTGATTCTGATATGTGATTGTATAGTGGCCGGTGTCTCTTTGGAATAGTCCCAAAGTATGACACCCTCGTAATGTTGGACGTTTACATGACTACTCCGCCAAGAGGGAGTAGGTGTCCTGACCCCACACAGGAATAGTCAACGCGGGTTTCCTCGTTGCGGAGGAGTTTGACCTGCGCACAATGGCCCGCGAACCGGATGCGGCGGGAATCGCGAAAGAGCGGTTCGCGCGAGCACGGCGGGCCGCATCGGTGAGCCTGCTGCGCACAGTCTTGGAGACGACGGTGGCGCGGGTAGGCGTGAAAGTCGTCACGGTGCCTGCACCCAACACCACGCAGTGTAGCTACTGCGGGCACCTGAACACCTTTGCTGCCCCGGAGGCTTTGGAGCAGACGTGTCAGAGCGGCGGGCGGACATGAGACCAGGACGTGAACGCACTGCGGAACCTCATGCTCAGCGCGAGGCGCACTCTGGAAGAAGTTCGCGCATGATGGATACGGAAACGGTAGCAGGCCGCAATGGGGTTGCTCACACCCTTTATGAGTGATACTTGTGACCTGCCTGATAGGGTTGAGGACGCTGCGACATTGCAATGGGTTGCTCATACGCTTGGCTAGTGAGACTGCGTGAGATAGGGCACCCCGTAAACGATGAGTGCAATGCATTGCTCACATGGCTTCGTCAATGAGACGTGATATTGAAAATGTAAAGGGTCGTTTCCGGCAATCCCGACTCTGCCTTGGTCCCCTGCATTGATAGGAGTCAGGTCAAGAGGACATTCCGAACTGGCCTGAGTCGTCCGGCAGCTATCTGTTGAGCTTAGATACGGCATGCCATCGCCACGCAGTTTCGACTATTGTATTCAATTCCGAATAGGCCGGTTTCCAGCCTAGAATTCGCATCGCCTTTCCGGGGTTGGCGACGAGGGAAGGGGGATCCCCTTGCCTTCGGGCTGCGTGCCTAACAGCGACTGTCCGCCCACTGGCCCTCTCGACAGCGGCTATAACTTCGCTCACGGAATACCCGTTCCCTGTGCCGAGGTTCAGGCAAAGACTGGGCGCACCGTCCAACAGGTATTGGAGAGCAATCCGATGCGCTTCCGCAAGGTCTGCCGTGTGCACGTAGTCGCGGATGGCGGTGCCGTCCCGTGTGGGGTAGTCCGTGCCCAGGATGTCCAGAATCGGGTGTTGGCCGAGGGCGGTCTGCACCACCAGGGGAATCAGGTGGCTCTCAGGGCTGTGGCGCTCCCCCGTCTCGCCGTCGGGGTCAGCGCCGGCGGCGTTGAAGTAGCGCAGCGCTGTATACGTGAGGCCGTAGGCCTGGGCGTACCAGTGGAGCGCCCGCTCGATGAAGAGCTTGCCCTCGCCGTAGGGGTTGATGGGCGACTTCGGGTGGTCCTCTTCAATCGGGACATGATTGGGCGTGCCGTAGACGGCGGCGGTGGACGAAAACACGAAGTGCCGCACGCCAGAGTCTACGAGCGTATTTAGGAGGGCGAGCGTAGATACGAGGTTGTTCTGGAAATACTTGCGCGGCGCAGCCATAGACTCTCCCACGGATGTGCTGGCGGCAAAGTGCACGACACCAGCAATGTGGTGCTCTGCTATGACCTTGCGCAACAAAACGCCATCGTCAATCTTACCCGCCACGAACGGTCCCCAACGTACGGAGTCAGCGAACCCTGTGGAAAGGTCATCCAAGACAACAGGAGTGAAGCCTGCCGCAGCCATGGCCTTCGCGGTCTGTGAGCCTATGTATCCCGCCCCTCCCGTTATGAGAACACTTCCAACCATATTTATCTAGACAACCTTTCTGTATGAGGCCTGTAAAAGACCAGAATGGTGGTAACCGCCACCCCCCTTGCGAATTCACTGTTCGTGTTACACGTGACGCCGTGCCTAATTCCACGTCACACGGCCGTAATCTTCTCGGTGATTGGATTACATCACAGGCCGTATGTGATGTGCGACCTACAGCCCAGCGTTACCCCGAAAACACACTAACGAGTATAAACCCGACGATTGTCATGATGATGACAACGACGGCGCATACGAAGACGATTCCTGCCGCCCGTATGCCCTGATCAGCTTCAAAGGACATTTCTCGCTCCTAATTTCCAAGGTTTCCACTGCCAGCCATACTGGAAGGGCCATGATACCGGCTGTTTCTCCCCCCATGTCATTTTCCCTTGATGCGGCCCTTCAATGCAATCATCCGGAAACATGATACGAAAGTCGAGTAAGACTGGCTGAGGCAGACTGACACTACACTGGTCCGCCTCCGTTTGCAGCCAACGGTACCCAACCTCCCAACGCACGCAATCCATGCCTTCAATCACAGCGGCGGCATGAACCGTTAGGTCATCCATAAGTGGGAAACCATCTAGGCGTGGCCAGCCTAGGCGATCAATCTCCCATCGTTCCACGAGACATCCCCGGCCAGATCGTCAATGGCCGCTACGAACCTGGCGACAATCGTACCATAGCCTCCATCAAGTACAAAGCGCGGGCCGCTTTTCTAGTAACTTGATAATCGTAGCAAGATGGCCCAGATGTTCAGGAGGGACCACAACTTCTACAGAATTCTAAGGCAAGCACTGCGCCCGCTTCGCGGCAACGGGGCATAGACTGCGCTTCCATCATGCCTCCCGTTCCATTGAGAAGCATGTGGCCTCCCTTTGCGCCATGATGCCATCGCCTTATTACGCACCCACAGGTACCCACCAATATAGCTGAAATCATCGCCGAACTTGCTCCTAGAGTGCTCCCGATCATAAAGGCATGTGCCGACGACCGGAACCTCACAGAATGGTGCAAGAACGAGAGATACTGGGAGACCGTCAAGAAGGAAGTAGACGCAGGCGCCGCCACACAAGACGGGGCAGAGTTTCTCATTACAGATTGGCGCAATGGCCCCGTAGAGAGATCAAGGCGAAGGGTTTCCGCGCCTCTGAATAGTGGCCTAGAGTACTACGAGAAGAAAACATGGTCGGGGTGTCGAGATTTGAACTCGAGGCCCCCAGTACTCCATACTGCTCCGCTACAAAGCTGCGCGACACCCCGACCTGAACGGACTGGAGAAATCGGTGGAGAAAGGGGTTTTTCTCCACCTCGGCGTGTATCTGTCAGGGACGCACCCCATGCAGGTGCGCTACCAAGCTGCGCTACACCCCGACGTACTGGGTATCATAGCAAACAGATACCTCGCTTACAATGGAACCACTCACCTGACCACTCCCCATCCGAGCGCTTCATGAAGATCCACCGCATCCACGGCTGGGGCCTCTCGCCGGTAGAGGCTGTCGCCCTCCAGCGCACCCTCGCCACGCGGGTCGTCCGCAAGAGCGCCCTCAAGGAGGTGCATCTCATCGCCGGGGTGGACCTATCGCCGGAGGACCCCGTCACCGGTGCCGCGCGCGCGGCCATCGTACTCCTCAGCTACCCGGACATGCGCGTGGAGGAGATCGCCACCGCGGAAGCAAAGCCCCCGTTCCCCTACGTCCCCGGCCTCCTGTCCTTCCGCGAAGCGCCCATCATCCTCCAGGCGGCGGAAAAGCTCTCCCGCACCCCGGACCTCCTCCTTGTAGACGGTCAGGGCATCGCCCACCCACGGCGTCTCGGTATCGCCAGCCACCTGGGGCTTTTCCTGGACATCCCGACCATCGGCTGCGCGAAGTCCCGCCTAGCCGGCCGCCATGAGCCCCCAGGCGCTGAGGTGGGCGACTACGCGGAGCTGCGCGACCGCGGCGAGGTCATCGGCGTGGCGTTGCGCACGCGCAGGCGCTCCAACCCGCTCTACGTCTCCATCGGCCACAAGGTCAGCCTGGACGACGCCATCACCTGGACGCTTGCGACGAGCTCAGGCTACAAGGTGCCGGAGCCGACGCGCCTCGCCCACTACGCCGCCGCCGGCCAGCTCTGACCTTGCCCTTCGCCATCCCAGCGCAGGCAGGGGCCCGTGAGGTGAAGTTGGGCTTCCTCCTCTCTGCCAGCCTCCCCTTTCCCAACTCCCCTCCCGGCCGCTATCCTCGGAGGCCTCATTCCCCACCCAGAGGTTCGCTTTCTTGTTACTACCGCATCCCGACCTTGATCGAACCGACGGCATCGCAGCCCGCGGCCAGGTACGCCCAGGAGAACAATCAGACAAAATGGCTTCAGCCCTGCATTCCCAGGTTCAGCCACAAGAGAAAATCGTAATGATACAAAACACGATCAGTCCCCAAGCTACACGGAAGGGGACAATCAATGATGTGCAGAGTGCGCGCGTCATTCCGGCGGAAGCCGGAACCCACGACTGGGGCTTTCCACCTCCCTCTCTTTGCGCGCGGGCAAGGACCGGGGTGAGGCAAGCCCTGCCCCCAGCTTTGCCCGCCGTTTCCCTTCAGGTACTATGGACTGTAGCCCCAACCCCCCCAGGAGACCACGCATGAACGACCTCTTGCAGCGTGCCGCCACGCTGCGTGACCGCATCACCGACATACTGGAGCGTCTTTGACCTCTCCAAGAAGCAGCAAGAGGCTGAGGCCCTAGAGGAACAGGCCGCCGCGCCCGGCTTCTGGGACGACCCCCGCACTGCCCAGGACCACATGCGGAAGCTGGCCCAGGCCAAGCAGCACATCGAGTCCTGGCAGTCTTTGCAGCAGGCCATCCTCTCCGTTCATGAGCTCGTAGATATGGCCATGGCTGAGGAGGACGGCGGCGAGGCCATGCGCCCGGAGATAGAGGCCGAGCTCGCCGCGCTGGAGGAGCGACTGGAGAAGATGGAAACCGAGCTCCTCCTTAGCGGTGAGTACGACGAGCATGGCGCCATCCTGGCCATCCACGCAGGCGTCGGCGGGACGGAGTCCCAGGACTGGGCCCAGATGTTGCTCAACATGTACCTGCGGTTCGCCGACCGGTGGGGGTACAAGGCCACCGTCCTCGACGAGAGCCTGGGCGAAGAGGCGGGCATCAAGCGGGTCCACGTGGAGATCCTGGGGCCGCACGCCTTCGGCTACCTCAAGGGAGAGGCAGGCGTGCACCGCCTGATACGCCTCTCCCCGTTCGACTCCCAGCACCAACGCCACACCTCGTTCGCCATGGTGGAGGTACTGCCGGACATCGAGAGCGACGTGGAGGTGGAGATCGACCCCAATGACCTGCGCATTGACGTGTACAAGTCCAGCGGCGCGGGCGGACAGAACGTACAAAAGAACTCCACGGCGGTGCGCCTAGTGCACCTGCCCACGGGCCTGATAGTCACCTGCCAGAACGAGCGGTCCCAACACCAGAACCGTGAGACGGCCATGAAGATCCTCCGGTCCCGTCTTATCGAGCGGAGGCTGGCGGAGCAGGCTATCGAGCACGCGCGCCTCAAAGGCCAGCACGTGGAGGCAGGCTGGGGCAACCAGATACGCACCTACGTCCTGCACCCCTACCAGCAGGTCCGCGACCACCGCACGGGCCTAGAGCGCTCGGACCCCGATAACGTGCTGATGGGAGACCTGGACGACCTGCTGGAGGCGTACTTGAAGTCCCTCCAGACGCAAACCGCCTGATGCCGCGCCTGCGCCCCGCTGTCGTCCTGGCTGCTCTGTGCCTCACGTTCGCCTGTGCCGCCACGGGCCGCGCGCCCACCGTGGTCCTGCCGGACGGCGTGATGGTGGATTTCCCTACCGCCATCACGTTCACCCTCCCCGACCCGCCACAGGATGTCGCGGGAGCTGCTGTGGTGTACAAGGTGGAGCATCACTCTTGCGCCGAAGTCAGCGGCTACGCCCCTGCGGACATGGCCAATGGGCCGCGCTGGACCTGGGACCTCAGCGACGCAGGGGGACTGCCTCCGGGCGCGCGCATCACGTACCGCTGGGAAACCAGGGATGCCGCCGGAGTCGTATCCAGCACACCGGAGCGCGCCTTCACCGTGGAGGACGCGCGGTACCAGTGGCGTGAGGTCCGCGAAGGCCTCGTCACGGTCCGCTGGCACTCCGGGAGCGAGAGCTTCGCGCGGCAGATGCTGGGGTACGCCACCGAGTCGGTGGACACACTGACCCGGGAGACGGGGACGCCTCTCCAGGGACCGGCGACCATCCATATCTACCAGAGCACGAGTCAGCTGCGCGGGGCGCTCATCAACGCGCAGGAGTGGACGGGTGGCCAGGCATTCCCCCAGTTCGGGCTCATCGCCATCGCGGTGCCGTCCGGGTCCGGGAGCCTGGGAAAGCCATACATCGCGCACGAGTTAAGTCACCTGTTCATCGGGCAAGCGACGTTTAGCTGCTACACGCGTGCTCCGTCCTGGCTGGACGAAGGCCTGGCCACCCGCGCGGAGGGGCCTCTCCGCCCGGAGTTCCAGAGCCTCCTTGGCAGCGCCATCGCCCGGGACGACCTGTTCACCGTCCGCGCGCTCCGCGCCGCTTTCCCTACCGCCCCGGCGGAAGCCTCGCTGGCCTATGCCCAGAGCGCCTCCCTGGTGGACTACCTCCTTGAGCATTTCGGGGCGGACAGGATGGCCATCTTCCTAGAGGCTCTCCGCGAAGGGCTGACGGACGATGCTGCCTTGCATCGCGCCTATGGGTTCGACCAGGAGGGCCTCTATGCCCGGTGGCGTGCCTGGAAGGGCCTGGCCGCGCCTGCGCAGCCCGTTCCGACTCCCACGTCCACCCCTGTTCGCATCCCCACACCGCCCGGCCTGAACATGATCCTTTCCGGCCCCGCCGGCGCCACATCTCAAAGGGTAAGCGCCTTCACCGGCTCCACTGCCATAGCAATAGCTACGGGAGGAGGCGCGCATGACTAGGCTCCGCCTGCTCCTCCTGCTTGCGCTCGTAGTCAGCGTGGTCGCCTGCGTCCGGGGTGGGGGACTTGTGGACCAGCGCGGTACCGTCACACCCGCCGCCCCAACCACCACGAGTGCTCCGCTAGCGGGCCAGGGTAGCCCCGTCGCGCCCTCGCCCTCCCCCGCCCCGACTCCGACGCCGGTGGAAGAGGGCCTCGCCGTCTTTGCGAGAACGGACTACGGTATCCGGGTTTCCTACCCCCGTAGTTGGGAGAGGAGCGAAGGCCGTTCTACCGAGGAGCCGCTTCTCACGCTGACCGGCCCTGGCCCCAGTTGGCTTCTTGTTCACGTGGAGGCCCAGGATGGCGATGCAAGTCCGTCTGATATCGCCCGGCGCGACATGGCCCGCTACCGAAGCCATGTCCCCGACATCGCGGTCATCCGAGAGGGTGACATCACCGTGCCTGCCGCCATCCCTGCCTACGAGGTAGTCCTGACCACGCAGCGGCACAGCCGCTCGGTGCGCCTGCTGTACCTCGTCCAGGGCAGTCGGGTGGTCACGGTGCAAGCGATAACACGGTCCTCCGCTGGAGGTCTCTCGGAGCCGTCTATCGACCAGGTATTCGCAAGCGTGCGCTTGACGGACTCACCCGCTGAGGAACCGGCCCCCCAGGGCGTCCTCAGGCTGTGGGGGCGCGATCCGAGGACGCTGGACCCGGCGCTCTCCGCCGATTCGGGGTCGGCGGGGTACGTGCTGCACGTCTTCTCCGGTCTGGTGCGCCTGGACCGTGACCTTGAGGTCGTGTCGGATATGGCCACGTGGCAAGTGGACGCGTCAGGCAGGGTGTACACCTTTCACCTCAAGGAGGGGGTCGCGTTCCAGGACGGGCGGCCAGTTACTGCAGAGGACGTGGCCTTCTCACTAAACCGTAGCCTCAACCCCGCCACTAAGTCCCCCACGGCGGCGGACTACCTGGGGGACATCGTTGGCGCCTCGGACGTCCTGGCCGGAAAGTCGGAGAGCGCGCGCGGCATCCGCGTGGTGGATGTGCGGACGGTGGAGATGACCATCGACGCGCCCAAGGCCTATTTCCTGGCGAAGCTGACCTACCCCGTGGCCGCGGTGGTGGACCGGACGCAGGTGGCCAAAGGCGGCCAGTGGTGGCGGCAGCCCAACGCCACCGGGCCGTTCAAGGTGAAGGAGTGGACGCCGGGCCAGAGCCTGGTCCTTGAGCGGAGTGCTGTGTTCTACGGACGGAAGGCCCGTGTGGCGAGTGTCGCCTACCGGCTCGCGCCCACTGCGCCTATCCGCCTCTATGAGAATG
>ORJL010590279.1_pt1 | contig 30567 bp, 35 predicted proteins | sample 1779941 | NCBI WGS metagenome assembly ORJL01 (sample SAMEA104232317, study PRJEB22302) | groundwater metagenome | biome: forest; feature: aquifer; material: groundwater | place: USA | collected 2011-08-07 | depth 5.8 m | reverse complement strand
GCCAACCTTGCCGGCTGGAACATATAATGTTACAGCCACAGCGCAAAATGTTCCCGGCACAATCGTGAATCTGACCCCGCTCTCGGGTCAGACAACGCTGACAGTTCCAGCCTCAACTGCTTCCACTCCTCTCTCCATATCCATCAGTCCGACATCAGGCGCCCTCGGCAGCACTGTTACGCTCACCAATAACGGCACTGCAAGTTTCAGCGCGAGCGGTAATACCGTGCAGATTGTAAACAGCAGTTTGCAGGTGGTGCATACGTCAACCAATGTTGCCGCAACCAACAACATGATTACATATCCCACTCCGTCGACGCTCTCCGTCGATCAAACATACAGGTTCTTTGTATCCAACGCTTCCGGTCAAGGGAGCAATCAGGCGAACTTTACGGTGACGAGCGGCACAAGCGTACAGAAATCCATCACTGTTCTCTCGCCGAATGGTGGCGAAGAATGGTTCCAAAGCTCAACCCAAGTTATTAGGTGGACTTCTGCAGGAAACGTGCCGGTAGTTGATATAACCACAGCAGATGTTCCTAGCGTGTATATTGCAAGCAGCATTGCGAATACTGGCACCTATACTTGGACGATCCCGACAAGTTTTGCTCCAGGTCAATATAAATTGAGAATTGCCGAGCCCACTGGCGGCGCAGACAAAGCAATTGATGAGAGTAATGGTTTCTTCACCATTAGAGCACCAGCGACAGTCAGCGCTAACCCCGTCGGCTACGTTGGCCCCGTGTCTACCTCCGCCATCTACGGCTGGGCGTGCGTGCCGGGGAGTTTCGCGCAACTTCCAGTCACGATCTACTTTAACGGCGCAAATCCAACACTCACGCCGGCTAATGTCGCACGCACCGAGGCGGGCTTTACGGCAAGCAGTGGTTGCACCGACACCTTCCATGGATTCGCGGTTACACCGCCAACCTTGCCGGCTGGAACGTACAACGTCACAGCCACAGCCCAAAATCCTGTAACTGGTGCCGCTGTGAATCTGACCCCGCTCTCGGGCCAGACAACGCTGACAGTTCCGGCCTCAACGGCTTCCACCCCCCTTTCCATATCCGTCAATCCGATATCCGGCGCGCTTGGCAGTACCGTTACGCTCACCAATAACGGCACCGCAAGTTTCAGTTCAACAGGCAATACTGTGCAAATCGTTAACAGCAGTATCCAAGTTGTGCAGACTCTGACTAACGTCGGCTCGAGCAACAACACCATTACTCTGACTGTCCCAACATCGCTCTCCGTCGGCCAAACATACAAGTTCTTTGTATCCAACGCTTCCGGCCAAGGGAGCAATCAGGCGAACTTTACGGTGACGGCGGGAGTGGCGGTTGTGACTCCGAGTATCACGGGAGTTTCGCCAGCTAGCAACACCATAACAGCGGGTCAGCCAACGACATTCACTATCTCCGGTACCAATTTCAAGTCGGATGCGGTGATAATCTATTCGGGTTCAAGCAGCGGGACCATCCCGCCAACCTCTGTGTCACCGGGTCCATCGAGTCAGTTGCAGTTTTATGCATCCGGAGGCCTTGCGGCGGGGACCTATAGTTTCTACGTGCGCAATGTCGCCGACAATCAGACCTCGAATGCTTGGAGTTATGGCATAAATCCCGCCGTGGCAGCACAGCCAAGCTTAAATGTCATATTCAATCTTCCCAATCCCGCAACGATTACATCCGGCCAGTCGGCGATTCTGTCATGGACGATTAGCGGCGCGGCGAGTTGTTCGATTAGTCCGACGGTCGGAGCGATCACACCCACCACCGGGCAGACATCTGTCAGCCCTACAACTGATACTGTTTATACCTTATCCTGTACCTCCTCAACCGGCGCCCAAACGCAAGGATCGCAGACGGTGCGTGTCACAGCGCCAAGCGTTGTGACCTCGAGCGCTGTGACTATTAGCGGGATCGCACCCTCCTCGGCTCCCATCGGAACGACAGTAACTGTAAATGGGTCGGGCTTTAGCGCAACTAACAACACCGTCAACGTCTATGGACCCGACCCTACAACATTTCAGCTGGTCGCAACCTATATCGGTGTTCTCTCAACTAATAATGGAACAGCCATCCAGTTAACGGTGCCGGCAAGTTTCAGCGGTCCGGCGGGCGTAATCACCGTTTCTCCGCCGCAGACCTATCGGATTACAGTCACAAATACTAGTCAGGTGACAAGCAATCTCTATCCCTTCTATATCACCGCGACAGTCACGCGAACATCTCCCACACTTCAGCTTGCAAGCGCGGTGCTTGCTCTGATGGATTGGTTTGGCCGTATCACCCTCTCGGTCTTGGGATTTGAGATCTAAGACTCCGAAGTAAGTTTCGGCAAGGTGGAGTTGCGGAACGAAGAAAAAGCGCGCCCCCGATAGCTATCGGGGGCGCGGCTTCGTTAAGCGGACGATCTTGCCGCCTAACGCGAGGCCTCGCTCGCGAATCTGACCCGCCACGTCGCGAACGCTCTCGTTTTGCTACGAATGACAGGCGGACTTTTTTCTTTTATTAAAATCAGCTACATTAGTCACTAGCGACTAGCCACTAGTGGCTAGGAATTAATAAAGGGGCCTATAGTAAAACGGTATTACGGATCCATGGCATGGATCAGGTCGGGGTCCGACTCCCCGTAGGTCCACAAAAACATCCTTACATACTTGAGTATGTAAGGATGTCTGTTGCGGAGTAATTATGAAAGTAAACACCAATGCAAAAACTTTAACGCAATTTTGCAACCATTGCGGTCATAGCGTACGGTTGGGTTCTGGTAGATTTGTGAACCGAGTACCCGATCTGAATGACATAAGCACTCGAATTGACAACGGGCTCCTTTTTCCTGTCGGAGATTTAGTTTGTTATGAATGTGACGAGAAACGGAGTTATACTATACGTTAACGCAGTTGCCGTGTTATGAAACAGCAAAAGTACTGATTACTTTTTGAAATAATATGTACAAATATCGCCATCCAAAACCTATCGTCTTAAAACTCGCTGATGAGTGGGGTTTTGGCATGAGGCAGAAAGCGGCAGAGTACATGGCCGTTAATCGTAATGTAACGGGTGCCGAAAGAGGGACTGCCGAACAACAAGGGTTCGGCGCGCTTGCGGAGATGGTTATACGGAACAAGCTAGGTATGCCGGAAATAAATCCCGAGGACCATCCTCTCGGATACGATCTTTTACTTCCCTCTGGGATAAAAGTTGATGTTAAATGCCGTGGTGGTGCATTACCATTCAAAGAGGAATACGAAAGTAGTGATGGCATTGCAAGAGAAGCAAAACATAATTTCTTTGCGCGACAGATGCATGACGAAAGACTGGACGCCGATATTTATATTATGACTCACCTCGAAACTCCCAGCAAAAGAGAACTTCCAGGCACGACCAGACAAAGAAAATGGATACTTTACATCTGTGGCTGGGGACCAAAAGAACGGGTAGCAAACGAAGGTGTTTATCTGCCACGCGGTTCTCTTACCGAACAAGGAAGAACTTGGTTTACTTATCGTGGGCAAGAAATAGAGTATTATAACCGCAATCTCAACGGATTGGAGACAGTTGAAGATTTATTGAGTATTGATCGGCCAGATGTTGAGAAAGATAGAAACCACAAAGGCGATCTAAATTTAACCTCCGTTGATGCAGTGAGAATCGCTTACGACCTCATTGGTCGCGGTGTACTCTCGGAAAAACACCTTGCCTTTGTTCAGAAAGAAACCGGCCTAGCTAAAATCGTGAAGCCGATTTTACACTCCAATCAATATTTCCACCTTCTGAATTGGCTCAAAGGAAAAGGCGCGCTGAGTGAGAATGAAATTGAAAAGGCGCGAAAAATTCTCCAAGAGGAGCCGTATAGCGGAATCTAAAATAGCTTTAGCTTGTTGCTCTCTGCCTTGTATTGAGTTTCAGCTTCTTTGATACGTTGTTTGGAAACCTCGATGTAATCAACCCTGTGCTTTTTGAAGAGATAAACTTCTTTGTTTTTCTCAATGCCGACAAATTTTCTTCCCTCCAAAATTGCCGAGACAAGAAAACTACCGCTTCCACAAGTATTGTCTAGCACGATATCGCCCTCCTTTGTGAAGGTACGAATGAGATAACGCCCAAGCTCCACTGGTTTTTGTGTTGGATGATAAACTTTGCCTTCACTCTCGGCGGTTTTGAAATAAACAACATCAGTAGGATACCTCTCGCCATTGCTTTTTACCTCAACAGTTTTGAAGTCGCCATAACTTCCGGTAAATTGATCTTTCCTAAAACCCTTGTTATAGGGCTCGCCATAGGTCATTTGCGGATTATAGGCCGGTTGGCTTCTATAAAAAATACAAACATCTTCGTGTTTGCGAAGCGGTTGTTTTTTTGCGTTTAAAAAATTAGTCGGTTTTGACTTGACCCAAGTAATTTTGTATTTAAACAGTCTCGGATTAGATAACATGAGCCTCGCCGTAAAGAGTCCTTGTCCCGTCAGAGCAATAACACCCTTGTCTTTGATAATGCGCTCGTAGTGGCTCCAAAGTTGATCAATGGGAATAACGCTGTCCCAGTGATTTTGTGTCGTGCCGTATGGCAGATCGCACAAAATCATATCTATTGATTTTGTTGGAATTTCTTTCATCACTTCCAAACAATCTCCTTCTATGACTTGATTTACAAAGTGGGAAATTGCCTTTTCGGTGTTTTTTACAGTTTTGGCTTTTGGTTTTCCTTCTTCCACGCCGAGGTTTTTCCGCAAATACCAAAGACAATAAGTATTTACTAGTAGTCCCTCCGCTTTGGCTCGCTGGTCGAGTTCAATGTAAGAATCCGTGCCAAGTAAGTTTCTCAATTCATTACTGCCGAGATCGGCAATACTTTTGTATAAATCTTTGTTCCTTTCACCAAAAGCCAAAACAACCCCTTTTGTTTTAGAGTTAGCTTCCTTATAGTCGGGGAAATAGACAGCTTTGAAAATCTGATTGCTCGCCATGCTTATATTATAGTATGATACCCTTATAAACACTATGGATTTTATCCACAACCCAGACTATGAAAAGATATTTTCCTTTCACGCCACCATTCGTGATCGAGTCGTCGCGAGAGAAAGCGGTTGGCTTGAATTTAAAGAATCATTTAATTGGCTTTCAAAAAATAAGTATGCAAAAAGTATGGTAGCTTTTGCTAACAATAGAGGCGGCTACATTGTTTTTGGCATAGTTTGACAATACACACTCAAGGTGTGTATCATGACTCTATATGAAAGACACAGCGACATATCATCGTCTCAATATAACCCTGCCGAGCCAGACAGTGCGTTTGGTGGATCGTGTTACGGCAAAGGGCGATCGCAGTCGCTTCATCGCGGACGCTATCGCGTTTTACATCAGCGCGACACGGCGGGCCGAACTGAAAAAGCGGCTGAAAGAGGGGGCTCTCTCCCGAGCCGGTCGGGATCGTATTGTCGCCAGCGAGTGGTTTAGTCTTGATGAAGAAATATGGCGGCGGGGAGGCAGAAAATAGTTGTCCCGCGGCGTGGGGAGGTTTATCTAGTTTCGTTTGATCCCACCATCGGCGCCGAGATCAAGAAGACTCGCCCGGCTTTGGTCATCCAGAACGACATCGCCAACCGGTATAGCCCGATTACAATCGTGGCCGCGATTACATCGAAAGCGGATGATGAGCTCTACCCAACGGAAGTCCCCGTGCAGAAAGGCGACGGTGGCCTCGGCGCCGATTCAGTGATTCTTTTAAACCAAATCCGCTCTATCGACAAGGCGCGGCTCTACCGGCGCTTAGGCAAGGTGGGAGTTGAAACTTTACGTCGCGTTGACCGGGCGATCGCTATTAGTCTCGGGCTTGCTGGTCTGTAACAGCTCCCGCGGGTGACGCAGAAACTAGCGTCCAAGTGGACAAAGCGTCTAAATCTCCTTTATCAAAGCTATGGTTCGACAGAGCTTGCCGTAAGAACTAATTTGCTGCCCGTTTAGAAAACTTTCACTAATAAAGGATCAAATAAAATGAATCAGGAAACATACAACGTGGTTGTTCTCGGCGGGGGAGGAGCCGGGCTCAATATTGCCGGACTGCTTGCGGAGAATGTCGGCAAAGTTTGTCTAATCGACTCCAAGGCCGATTTGCTGAATGTTTCATTCCATACGCTGGGCAGTTTTATTGATCGCGAGCGTCATGGTTTAAGCGAAAAAATTATCGCCTCTTATATTACAGAACTTTGTTTTCATTCAAAGCACATTCATACTAGCAAGAAGGGCAAGGCATTTATTTTAAACAAGACGCAAATCCATCGAGAACTTCTGGAGCGTGCAATTTCCCGAAACGTCGCCGTTAAAACCAAAACAACTATCCGCGAATTTAGCCGGAATGAGGATGGAACGATTAACTCCATTATTGACGCACAGGGAAATATCTATAAAGCAAAAATATTTATTGATGCCACCGGCGTTGCCGGATTTTTCAGTAAAAAACTTGGACTGCAAGAAACCAAAACAAAAATTGCCGCCGGATTGGAATACAATGTTTTGTATCATGGATTACAACAGCAGATTCACTTATTTATTGGGCGAGATTTTCGAGGAGGATATGGCTGGGTATTTCCGTTGGGTCAAAGTCGCGCAATTTTGGGCTACGGTACTATCGGGTTAGCAAACACAGCTTCTATGAAAAATACACTTGATCGAATTTGCACCATTGAGCCAATTAAAGCTTTAGTGACGAAAGATAATGACAAGCCGTATGGAGGAACAATCCCCATTACTGATGTAAAAACTCGTTTTGTCTATAAGAATGTTTTATGCGTGGGCGATTCTGTGTCGCAAGTTCACCCACTCGTCGGTGAGGGATATCGTTTTATTTTAGAAGCGGGTTTGATTGCGGCTCCATATATCATAAAGGCGCTGGAGAGAGATAACTTAGAAGATCTTTTGGGGTATCAAGAAGAATGGAAGAGAGTATTTTATGAAAGCTATCGCAAAGGAGTATTAAGGCAAAAAATCGCTGAGTTTGCGAGTAAAAGCGATTTTCTCTCGGATGTTATTGCAATTTTAGTAAAGACGTTGAGTGATGGTCGTTTCCAAAGGGCTATTGCTGGGTCGGTGAAGAATTTTCCATCTCCCTCGTAAGAGCCCAATCGAGCCAAGCTTGACCAGCTTATACCAAGTTATTCTGCGGAAGGACACAGCAGAGAATCTCCACTTTAATCCATTCGTATCCACGTATGTCTATGCGTAAAAAATTAAAAATATACTTGGCGTTTAATTCATCCTGTTAGAGATCCCTGCCTGCCGGCAGGCAGGGCGGATGCGTGTAAAACAGTATGATTTCTATCAAAAAATTAAACTTTGTATAGTATAGTGATAGTACCGTGGGATGTGTACTTTTCTCGTCCGCGTCCTATCTCTAACGGGATTCATGGAAGAAATAAATTATCTCATCATCGGCGGGGGCGTGGCCGGTACTACGGCGGCCGAGACGATTCGGAAAGTTGATCCAAGCGGGAGCATCACGATTGTCTCCGATGAGCCTTACCGTTTTTATTCGCGGATTCTGCTTTCGAAGCCTAATTTTTTTCTTGAGAAAATTCCTTTTGATCAAATTTGGTTAAAAACCGAAGCTTGGTATAAGGACCAAAATATTCATCTAATTGCGGGCAAAAAAGCCGTCCTGCTTGACGGCGCGGGCAAAACTGTAATGCTCGATGACGGAACAAAACTTAAGTATCAAAAACTTCTGCTGGCCGTCGGAGGATACGCACGCGCTTGGGACGTTCCAGGCGCCGATAAACGCGGAGTGTTTTATCTTCGGACGCTTGATGACGCGAAAGCCGTTATTGCGGCTATGAAAACAGCGAAGCGCGCAGTGGCTATCGGCGGCGGGTTTGTGAGCTTTGAGATGTGCGATATGTTGCGCCTAGCTGGACTTCCGGTCACGCTAATTATTCGTGAACCGCATTATTGGGACCCGATTCTTGATGAGCTCTCCGGGCGGATGGTGGAAGCGGCGCTTGAACAAGGCGGCGTTAAAATTTTTCGCAACGCGGAGGTTGCCGAGATGCGGGGCGGAGATAACGTTGAGGGTGTCACGCTGAAAGACGGCACGGAAATCCCGTGTGAGCTGATTATCGCGGGCCTTGGCGTATTTTGCCCGCTGGATTTTGCTAAAGAGGCGGGCGTTCTTACGAATCGCGGGATTCTGGCCAATGAATATCTGGAGACGAACGTGCCGGATATTTGGGCGGCGGGGGATGCCGCGGAGTTTAAGGATCTCATTCTTGGGGGAAATGTTCAGCTGGGGAATTGGGTGAACGCCCAGATGCAAGGCAGAATTGCCGGAGCTAATATGACGGGCAAGCGTGAACCCTTTCGCCTCGTGTCTTTTTACACTACCCAAGGGTTCGGAATCACCATCGGGTTTGTCGGAGATATTCGGCCCGGGGCGGATCGCACGATTATTCCGCGCCGGTCACCCGAGACAAACTCCTACGCGCGGCTTATAGTTAAAGATGGAGAGCTTGTCGGCGCCACATTGATCAATCGCGCGGCGGAGCTCGGCGCGATTTCCAAGCTCATTGCAGAGAACGTTAAGGTATCGGGGCGCGAGAAAGATTTTGCGAACGCGGATATTAAACTGGAGACGTTAATTTCGTAGCTATGAGCGTAGGAGAAGATCACAACAAAATTCGCATCGGCTGGTTTTCATTTTCTTGTTGCGAGGACAATACGGTTGTTTTTACCGAGTTAATGAATGATCACTGGCAGGAATGGAAAAAACTTTTTGACTTTCGGCACGCGCGGGTTTTGAAATCGCAGAATATTTTGGACGAGCTGGATGTCGCTTTCATCGAAGGCGCCATTGCCTCGGATGATCAGGAAAAGCACTTAAAAGATATCAGGGCGCGTTCAAAGAAACTGGTGGCGGTGGGCGCTTGCGCCGTTGTCGGGATGCCGTCGGGCCAGCGGAACTATTTCAACGAGGAACAAAATAAGGAAATTGAATTTTTGCTGGCGCGTTTCGCCGCTCTCCCGAAGGTTCTCAAGGTTTCTGATGTGGTGAAGGTTGACGCGGAGGTGCCGGGATGCCCGATGGAACCGCAAAAATTTTTGGCAGTAGTTAATCAGTTAATTATAGACTTAAGGTCTAAACATGAGTAATGGAGTATGAAGCAGCCTTTGAAATTCCAAAATACAAATTCCAAATTACAAACAAATTCCAAATTTAAACACCCAAAATTCCAAACACGTTCTGGACATTTAGATTTTGGTCATTAGAATTTATTTAGGATTTAGAAATTAGGATTTAGGATTTTAATATCGTATGCATACATTTGATCTGACATTGGATCGTCTGACGAAAGTCGAGGGGTCGGCCGCGCTGGATATCCGTGTGCGCGAAAACAAGGTGGAATACGCGCATTTCAAGATCACAGAATACAAGAGATTTTTTACGACCGCGATGAAGGGGAAACCCATCGCGGCTCTGCCTCAACTTTTGGCGCGGATTTGCGGCACTTGCTCAAACGCTCATCTTCTGGCGAGCATCGAGGCCTGCGAGCGGGCGCTTGGCATAACGCCGTCGGAGCAGACGATAATCCTCCGCGATCTTACGATGCATGGGCTTATCATCCGCGATCATGCGCTCCATCTTTATCTCTTTTCGCTACCTGATATTTACGGCAAAGACGCTTTTCTCGATTTTGATGAGAATGATCCGGAACAACATCAATTGCTCCATGACGCTTTTGACATCAAGGCCGCGGGGAATTTTCTCGCGACTTTAATTGCGGGACGTTCGGTTCACGCAATCCATCCGGCCATCGGCGGATTTATTCATTTTCCGGACAAAGCCGGAATTGAAGAAGCTGTCACAAAACTCAAATCGATCCGTCCGGCGGTACTGCGGCTGATTAAAGTTTTTGAGGCCTCGCCGTTCCACTTCGACCGCAAAACCAACTTTATGGCGCTGGTGCCGGAAAATCACTACGGTTATCTCACCGGTTCAATCAAGACCAGTCTTGGCGAAATGATTCCCGAAGAAAAATTCCGCGACCATCTGGAGCGCGTCGTTCTACCTTATTCGCAGGCCTCGGCTTATCGCCACAAGGGAGAGGCCTACATGGTTGGGTCGCTCGCGCGCCTAAATCTAGCCAAAGACCTGCTTCATCGGGAAACAAAAGAATCGGCCGCCTCCACGCTCGATAAATTCCCTTCAACGGACATTTATTACAACAACATCGCGCAGGCGGTCGAAATTCTGCATTCGGTGGACGAGGCGATTGAAGTTTTGCGAACTCGCGAGATCGTGCCCGAACCGGTGGTAAAAACCGCGCCACGCGAGGCGGTTGGAGTTGGCGTAGTGGAGGCTCCGCGCGGGACGCTTTACCACAAGGTGGCGATGGGCGCAGATGGAATTGTGCAGGAAGGCGAGGTGATCGTTCCCACCGGCCAGAACCAGATTAACATTGAGGAAGATATTGCCAGGCTCGTGGAGGAGTTAATCCCCACGACGCCCAAAGAAAAAATGGGCTTTGAAATTGAAAAGCTGATACGCGCTTACGACCCCTGCATGAGCTGTGCCACGCACTTTCTCAAAGTCAGTTGGCTCTAGGAAGTTCGTAAAGCGCCTTTGAGACCGCGCTCAAAGCTTCATCTTCTGGCGTCGTCGGCGGGACGCCGATGATGGTTATTTTTTTTAATTTACCGAGTTTTTGCAGGTAGCGGAGCTGTGTCAGCGCATCGAAGTCATGAAGCGAAACTCGCGGGGCGCCGGCGAACGCCTCAAGCCCGAAAAAAATACGCACATCTTCAATCCCCACGGCCGTGTCTATTACCATAAGATTTTCGGGGACGTCCCATTCTTCGTTGGGATCTTTTATTTCAAAAATTACATCAGGAAATCGCTCGCGTAGCTGCGGTAGAATTCGTAGCGGCAGAGAATCTTCCGGAAGATCAGGATTCCCGAAAACATAGACGATCATAGCGTCTGATTGGCGAGCGCAATGTGGCGCAGGGTGTAGTGTTTGAGGATCGCGGCCTGCGGCGGCGCAACTACTTCGCAGGCGATTCCCCAATGATATGTTACAATCTCGCCCGCTTTTAGTTGTTCAATGTCGCTCATGGCTTCGAGGTTTCGCGAAATTGTCTTCTCAATCGGGGCGCCGAGCGAGAGCTTGCCTTCGGTATAAATCAGCGGCGCAGTTTCAATTTTTATCTTTGGTCCGTCCACGGCTAGTACTTTTCCCCACGCAATTCGGCACGAATCCATGCTTTCAAGCGTATGGGCTCTCTCAAGATGTCCGGTGCGTTTCCAGATATCCAAAACATGAAATGAGTGATGCGGTACGGCGCCTAGGCCGATTTTGTCCGCGATGACATCAAAAGATTTTTGTCCCAGACGTTTTTTCAGCTGGTGGTCGTGAAGCAGGTGCAGGTATAAATCTTTTTTCTCCACCGTTTCAAGCAAATTATTTCCTATCCAGTACGCTTCTACGACGCGTTCATCGAATGGGTCGCGGATACCGTTGGCCGCGGCGATGTGCTTCAAATACGGATACATCGTATTAAACGCTCGAAGAAGCGACTCAAGTCCCGGGTCGGTCGCGCCATTTTCGATGTAAGCGGCGATCTCCTGATTGGCGTCAGGCCCGCAGTAATGCAGGCGGTTCGGGCCGAAGGCATATCTGCTGCAACGCAATACTCCATCCATACTGGGTAGTAGAAACTCGACTTTAAATTACTTATAGAAGATTAAAAACAATATTTCTGGCTTGAACATATGCGAATAGTTTGCGGTAGATTCAGCCTGGAACAGCCTGTCGAGTTTTCACTACCCGGCATAAGATCTAGGCTGACGAGGTGGGCTTGGGCGAGCTTTGGGGAGCGCTTTTGGAGGCGTGAATGAAGGCGCCAATGACAAGCATAGTGCCCAAGAGAAGTAGCGCTGAACTTGCAAGTTGCGGGAGAGCTATGGTGCGCGTCACAAAAACCGCGCTAAGAATGTTTGTCACAAGCGTTGCGGGAACGAGAAGCGTCGCGACATAGGTCGCCGGAGCGTATTTAAGCGCCGTGTACCAAGTTAGGACATATCCGCCGAGAAGCAAGCTTGTTAAAAGCGTCCAGCCCCACTGCAGTCCGCCAAGATTCATAACCATTCCGCTTTTTCCCTGCCATAAAACTAAGCCCGCCAGGACAATTGCGCCGATAATCATTCGGGCGGAGGCGACCGTCATACTTGAGATGTCTTTTAACGCGGTTTTGGCGATGATGTTTTCGATTGCCCAAAGAATCGTGGCGGCAAGGATCATCAGTTCTCCGGCATTGTATTTAAATCCGGTAAACCCTCCGACAAAAAGATTGGCGGCAAAAATCGCCCCGATTCCCAGCCATTGAAGCCGAGTAACGCGTTCTTTCAGGATCGGGATCGCGAAAATCATCACCCAGATAAACAAGGTTTTATGAATCAATCCCGCGTTTATGGCGTTAGTCATGGCAAGCCCCGTGAAAAAAAGCGCGAAGGGAATCGCCCCGCCGATAACGCCGATGGCGAAAAGTTTTATCCATTGCTTTCGAGAAAGCGCAACTATTTCGGGCCATTTGCGCCAAGCCATTAATACTCCGAGAAGACCCAAAGCGACAAGGGCATTTTTCAGCGTGGTGAAGACAATCGGATCACCCACTGCTGTTACCGCCACTTTGGTGAGAAAATTATTTGTTCCCGAGATAACCGCCGCCAAAAGCGCGAGCAAGGTGGCGGATTTTATGAGGTTGTGATTTATGGCCATATTGGTTTGTTTTTACTGTGAGATGGTTACAAAACCCCCTCTCCTACTGCAATCGCAGAATTTCGGCTGCGCCTTTGTCCGTTCTCCTTGGCGTATATTCTTCATATACGCCCCCGCCCCGTTAGATGCCGCTAGGCGGCTATCTAACGGGGTGAATCGTCCGTTCTCTCCGCCAGCTGGCGGATCAAAATTCTGCAATTTCGTGATGAAGAAGGGTTTTATAACCATCTCTACTTCGTGTGTCCCCAGAGATATGCGCCGTTGCCGGTTTCTTGGCAGGATCTTTCTATGTTGAGATCCCATGGGGTTACACCGATAATCTCGGATATGTCATGCGGATGCGTTCTGTCCTCGGCTCCCTTGAGTTTCAGAATGTAATAGTCTTGCAGTGATTGATGATCGCACGGCCGCCACCATTGCTTGTCCTTGCAGTGAGCGTAGGTATTTCCCTCAAGTTCCTCGGTGATTGCCTTGGGGTCGATCGGATAGCGGTTTACTTTTTCTGCGGCCAGCAGAAGCTCCATGGCTCCGCTGTATCCATATGCCGCGTATCCTGAAGGGGCTCCGCCGAAGCGTTTGCTGTAGAGCGAAAAAAAAGCTTTTGCTTCAGGAAGCATATCTTTCAGCCCCCAGTAGAAATGCGCTCCCCAGTAAAGCCCGATGGCTTTTTCCGGCGGTATGCGCTCCATAACCGGAAGCTCGGAAAGGGTATTTACGATACTCATTTTTCTTTGAAGTCCAGCGGTGTTCACATCCTCAATAAATTTAAGCTGATCTGTGCCGAAATTCGCTCCGATGAGCACCTCGGGCTTTTTTTTGAGGATAGCCGGGAAATGTTTGGAAAAATCGTTGGAGGCCTTGGCCGGGAACGGTATTTTTGCCACGCCGACTATTTGGGCGCCGGCTTGTTTTGCAAGAAGTTCATACGTGCGGAGAACCTGCCATCCCCATTCGTAGTCAGACACTATAATGAATATTTTCTTTCCCAGATTTTCAAAAACCCACTTGCCCACCCCACGAACCGTCATGTAGGGGGTCAGTGCTTCATGGAAAGTATAGGGCCCCAGGTGGGGAGCCGTAGTGATCTCGTTTGACTGGCCAATGCTGATAAAAAGAATCCCGGCCTTTTTCGCTTCCTCATTGATAAAAAGTTGAGTCCCGGCAGAAAGCCCCCCAACCAAAAAATCAATTTTTTCCTTCTCGATAAGATCCCGCGTCCCTTCGGCCGCTCGTTTTGGATCGCTGGTGTCGTCTCGCGAGATAATTGCTACTTTCTTTCCCGAAATTCCTCCCCGGCTATTAACCTTTTCCACGGCTAATGTTACCCCGCGTAGCTGGTCTTGTGCCGACCAGCCGTACACTCCGGAGAGCCCCGAGATAAAGCCGAGTCTAATGGTTTCTGTCATGGGCCATTTTTAGATATAACACTTCTTATAATAACAAAAACGGATTATAATAGAAAACAATGGTTCGTCGGAATGAGATACAAGCGGCATCGCATTGGCTGCGGTTGGTAAACAATTTATCCAGGTCTTTTAATCTTGCCTCCCGAGATATTGAGGAGGTTTTGCGATCTCTTTTGAAAGAATTGCTGAAGGAGTTAGGCGCTCATGCAGTGGCGATATGGACGGTTGAAGAAAAAGCCCAATTTATGAAGATCGAAGCGTCTGCCGGACTCGACAGTCTGTATGTTCGCTACTTCAATAAGACCGATCGGGTGAAGATCGGCCAGGGAATTGTGGGGAAGGTCATGGTTGAGAGAAAGACGCGCTACATTGCTTCCGGCAAGAAAAATTCGCTTAATATCCCGCGGTGGAGCGCAATCGATCAAGATGAGGGGTTTAGCGCATCAGTGGTAGCCCCTATGTTCATCGGCAAAAATATCGTGGGGGCGTTCGAGGTGTTTTACAAAAAACGAAAAACCTCGTTTCTACCGGGTGAATTGCAGTTTATAGAAATTACCGCCGATCAGGTCGCCGTCACGATTGAAAACATCAAGAATTATGAAACCATCGTGCGTTCCGGAAAAAGTCTTCTCGATCAGGTCGAGCGGCTTTCCGAGCTCCAAAAAATAACTCAATCATTGAGCCTAGGCACTCATAAATCAATTAATGAACCCCTGAAAGTTTTTAACGAATATCTCGAAAGGCGGTTTAACATCAGGGGGTTGGTGATATTCCAAAGAGAAGAATCAAGCGGTATCTTGAAGCTCGCAACTTCATTGGGGCTTTCAAAGCCGCTTAACGATTATCTGACAACTCATCTTCAACAGCCGGGCCCGGGAACTTTATCCGGGCTGGCATTCCAGGACAAAGAGATAAAAACTTCATCGAAAGTTTTTGTTGATGAGCGATTAGTGAAGCCCTCGCGGATTATGCTTTCCATAGAAGAACGATCCGCCATGATCGCAGTACCTCTTGTGGTTCGCGACGAAGCGATAGGGGTTATGACCGCGCTTTACCAAGAGCCGCATGTATTTTCACGGGAGGAGATCGCGATTTTAGATATGGCCGCGCGGTTTTTGGGAGTCTCACTTCTCAACATTAACTTTTTCGAATCTCTTATTTCGGAGAAGCAAAAAACGGCAAACATAATCAACAGCTTGAATGAAGGCATTATCCTGTATGACAACGACGGCAGGGTTCTTCTTTTGAATCCTAAGGCCGAGGAGCTATTGTTGGTTCGGTCAAAAGACATTATCGGGCAAGTCGTAACGCAGGAAATTTCCCAAAAAAGTGTTTTCTTGAAAAATATTTACCAGATCGGCCGGATGGCCCTTGGCGATTACGAAAAAGGGGAGTATGCGACCGAGGGATCGGAGCGCGTGATATTGGAAGTTACCCTGGTGCCCGTACGGGGTCCCGGCTATTTGAAGACGGGGTCCATGAGAATTCTGCGTGATATCACTCGTGAAAAGGAGATAGACACGCTGAAGTCAAAATTTATTTCCACCGCTTCGCACCAGCTTCGCACGCCGCTTGCCGGCCTCCGCTGGGCGCTGAATCTCTTGGGTAGCGGCGAGGAGGGCATTCTCAATCCGTCACAGCAGGACCTGGTGAAGAAGACTTCCGACGTTGTCGGCAATTTGAACAAGCTCTTGGACGAACTCCTTACCATATCCCGAGCAGAGGAAGAGGGGCTAACATATAACTTCGAGAAGTGCGATCTGGCGCCGCTCGTGAAGAAGATCATCGCTGATCTGTCAATCCCGATCAAAGAGCATGATCTATCGGTATCTCTGATTGAGCCGGAAAAACCGCTGCCGCCGGTGAATGTTGATCCAATGATTATTTCCATGGCTATCCACAACATTCTCGATAATGCTATTCGCTATTCGCTGCCGAGGGGGACCATTCGTGTCGCTTTGGGCGCGGCAGATCAGAATGTCATGCTTTCGGTTAAGGACTCCGGCATCGGTATTCTAGAAGAGGATCAAAAATTCATATTCTCCAAATTCTTCCGCGCCAAAAACGCCCAATTGCACCAGACGGAAGGATCGGGCCTAGGCCTCTATCTTGTCAAAAAAATAATCGAAAGGCATAACGGCCGGATAACCTTCGAGTCAAAGAAGGGTGAGGGATCGGAATTTTATATTTATCTTCCAGCGGCGAGCCCCAGTCTGTCGCAAACCCCGTTAGAGGGTTCAAGGTAGTCCTTCTAAATCTCCCAAAAAGATCCGGCTGAACCTCTAACGGGGTAAAGCGGCAAAAACAAAAATCTCTCCGCCTGATACGGAGAGATTTTTGTTTTTAGGCGAAGGCAGATAAGATATCCTAAGTTCTTGCCTCCTTGTCAAAGACAGTGTTCTGGTCGGAGCCGAAGACCCCCTCTTTTTCCAGGATTGCTTTTCGCAGATAGGCACTGACATAGCCGAATGCAAGTCCTATCATGGTGGCCAGCCAGAAGGGCCAGAGAGAATTTTCCGGCGTAGTTAACCCCACACCCCCGAAATTTCCAAACACATAAGCAAAGTATCCGGCGAAGGAGAAGAAATAAGCGGGAGCCAGCTCGAACCAATCAGTAAGTTCGAGTAGCACTATGATAAAGCATACAACAAAGACTGTTGCGGGCAGTCCAAAGGTTGCCCCAAAGACGCTGGTAAAATAAGGCATGGCCCAAAGAGTGATATACCCGAAGGCGATACCTCCGGTAAGTCCGATAATCTCTTTAGGAAGCCGCGAGGGTTTGGCGCCGGCTACGAAGTAGAGCGCCCAACTTATGAATATCGCCCAAACCGGGATCGCGAGCCAGTTCGCTACGAATATGGAGAATCCGGCTAGAATCCCGATAATAATTGGGATCGGGAGAAACTTTGTAAATGTCATTGAGATTTTGCCTATTTCTTATTTATAATAACGCGACTTTTCTATTAATCAGTATGAATTATTACAAGGCGTACTTCAAGTAACTTGTGCACACCCCCCTCCCGCTGTATTTTGCCTAAAGATGCTTGAACTCGCCCGCTATTTCCTTGGCGGGTTTACCCCGTTAGAGGTTCAGTCAGGTCTTTTTTGGGGATTTAGAAAGACTATCTTAAATCTCTAACGAGGCGTTGTTTATTCTAAGCGTTTTAGCTATACTATAGACAGCATTAGCGCAATCACCTTTGCATATTTATGGATCAAGACGGCAAAAAGGTGCTTCTAATTGAAGACGACGAGTTTCTCGCCCAGCTTTTGGCTGATAAATTCAAGAAAGTTGGGTTTAATTTTGATGTTGCCCCTGATGCAGAAAAGGGTCTCGCCAAAGTGCGCGAAAACATATGCGATCTGGTTGTGCTTGACATCATCTTGCCCGGCATGGATGGCTTTGAGGCGTTGCGGCGAATGAAGGCGGATCAGGCCATGGCTAAGATTCCCGTGCTGGTTCTGTCGAATCTCGGCCAGCAGGAAGAAATAAAATTGGGTTTAAGCATGGGCGCTGAGACTTACCTTGTGAAAGCCCAAGTCAGTCTTGATGAGATCGTGGGTGAAATAAACCGCATTTTGGCGAGAAAATCCAGTTGACCCCGTTAGAGGTTTTAAAATAGTTTTTCTAAATCCTCGAGAATGAGAATGAATGGGCTTCGCCTTAGATTCTTTCAGCTAAAACAGACCTTGGCTGAACCTCTAACGGGGTTGATAGTTGAATAGCCAGCGTGCTCTCGTGCGGTACGCATTTTACCGATGGACGACATACAAAAGCAACTGACAGACCAAAAAGAGTTACTGGAAAAAATCTACAGCTCTACGGAAAAAACGCGCCGGGCGTTCACTTGGACGCTGATAATTTCGATTCTGGTGATTGTTCTCCCGCTTATCGTGATGGCGTTTGTGATGCCGTCTTTAATCAGCACCTATTCGGGACTGTTGCAGTAGTCAAGCGAGTCCAAGCGAGCTTTTTGACGCTCGCGGTTTTTTAAATTAGGATGAGCGTGGCCGCAACGCCGTTATTAGATTTTTGCAACTTTTAAGTCTATGAGCAAATTTTCTGTCGCGATGATCGCGCTTGTGCTGATTCTCGGGAGCGGCGTGGTTTATCTCGGGTTAAAAACCGAGCGCCCGACCGGCGAGCTTTCTCCGGGTATGTCGGTAAACGCCTCGGATAATGTGAAAGGAAATCAGGCGGCTTCGGCCATTCTCATTGAATACAGCGACTTTCAGTGTCCCGCCTGCGGCTATTTTTACCCGATCTTGAAAGAACTCGCGGCAAGGCACGAGAATGACATGCTATTCGTGTATCGCCACTTTCCGCTGACGCAAATCCATAAGCACGCCCAACTCGCAGCCCAAGCCGCCGAAGCTTCGGCGCTCCAGGGTAAATTCTGGGAGATGCATAACCTGATTTTTGACAATCAGTCCGCATGGTCGGCGTTGCCGAGCGCTCGCGAGACTTTCATCGGATACGCGAAAGACCTAGAACTTGATCTCGCAAAATTTCAGGCCGACATGGATTCGGACACAGTAGCCGCGAAAGTTGATTCCGATTCACGGGGCGGCGCGCAAGCGGGGGTAAACGGCACGCCGTCGTTCTTTTTGAACGGCAAGCGGATTCAAAACCCGCGCAGTTTGGAAGAGTTTGAAAATCTAATCAGCGCCGCAAAAAATGCAAGCCAGTAAGTTGCTCTTATTTATTATTTTAGTCGCAAGCATCGTCGGATTTGTCGATGCCAGTTATCTTGCCGCCAAATACTACAGCGGCTCGGCGGTTGAGTGCGCGATTCTCGCCGGTTGCGCCCAAGTAACCACCAGCAAATACGCCGAGGTCGCCGGTGTTTCAATTGCCCTAGTCGGCGCGATTTATTACTTCGCGCTTTTTGTTCTCGGAATACTATTCCGCGAGAAGTCGGAGACGCGATTTCTGGTTGCCATAATCGCGCTTAGCGGCTTGGGATTTATAGCATCAGTCTGGTTCACCTACTTGCAGATCGCCGTGATCAATGCGCTTTGCGTTTATTGCCTGACCTCCGCGGCTTCGACGACGGCGATATTCGTTTCGAGTTTATTCATTTGGAGGTCGCGGCGCGAACCCCGTTACAACCTAGCTCCCGCCCCGTTAGACAATTTGTCTCACGGAGAAAAACCGTAGCTCCCAATGAGCTTCTTGAAATTCTTCCTCTTCCCCGCTCTAAAGGGTGAGGCGTCCGGGTTGTAACGGGGCGAACCGAATTCGGTGGATAACTCGGCGAGTCCAAATAGTATATAATAACAGCGCTTAAATACTTGGATAATGAGCTGGTACACCTTTCTTATCTTGGCGCATATTATCGGCACGGCGCTTGGCGCTGGGGGCGCCGCCATTAGCGACCTTTTATTTTTTCGAAGCATTCGGGACGGCAAGATTGAGCGGAATGAGATGGAGCTCTTAAAGACCATCTCAATGGCGATTTGGGCGGGGTTTGGCATACTGGTTTTTTCCGGGTTCGGGTTTTTTCTGCTCTATCGCATCCAAAGTCCGGAGCTGGGCCTGATCTATAACCCGAAGGTTCTTGCGAAGATTACCATTGTCTTGGTGGTGCTTTTTAACGGACTTGTCATGCATGCCAAGGTTTTCCCCTTACTTGAATCATTTGTTGATAAGCCGCTATTTAATCCCGATTTTGCCAAAAGAGCCACGATAGCGTTCACCACCGGCGCCGTCTCCATAATTTCGTGGTACTCGGCGCTGATTTTAGGCGTGTGGCGTGGGCTCGACTTATCGTACTGGACCATTATCGGCGCATATCTTGCCGTAATAGCTGCAGGAGTGATTATCGCCAACGTTGTCGGGCGGCGTGTGATTAAAAAACTCGGTACCAATCAATTATGACATCCACGTTAGCGCAGCTTCTTGTAGCGCACGTAATACTCGGGCTTTTGGGGATCACCTTTTTTGTCATGGTTACGGTAAGTCTCATGCGGGGGCAACTGCGCTTGCGGTTTATCCAATGGAGCGCATTTCTCGGGCTGGTTTCATTTATCGCATCATGGGTTACCGGGGGTTATTACTACGCGACGTATTACGGAAAAGCGGTTAAGCCGATTATCAAGGCCGGGCAGTATCCTTGGGTGCATAACTTCGTGATGGAGGCAAAAGAGCATGTGTTTCTGATTATTCCGTTCATCGCGGCGTCAGTTTGGCTCGCTTCATGGCTTTTAGGGGATTCATTTGAAGCGTTGCCGGGGTTGAAACGCGCGGCGCTATTCTTGTCTTGGACAATCGTCATTCTTGGCGTTGCGATTACCATATCCGGGATGGTTATCTCGGGTGCAGTGATACCAAAATAATTTTTATGGAGTATAAGCAAAAAGCAGTACAGTCATTCGCCATCGGTGCGGTTTTTACCGCGGTCTTTGTAGCATCAGTGACGATTGCGGCGGAACTTATGCCGCCATTGAAAACCTGGCTCGCCAATACCTTCACGCATCACTGGATCGGGAAGAGCGTTTTGGCGGCGGTGATTTACATCGGCGCCTCCATTATTCTTTTTGCCGTTCCTGCCGGGAGTTCACCGGAACGGGCGAGGAAAAGCCTAGCCGTTCTTTTTTGGATCTCGTGGCTTGCGACAGCCGCAATTACCGGTTTTTTCCTGTACGAAGCCTTTTGGGCTCGTTAGTACTAGAGGTTTTTAGCGGAGTTAATTTTTGAAAACAATTTTATAATTACCTAAACCAATATGTCCACAAGTTCAAAATTCACGTTGTTCATTCTTCGGGTCTCGGTAGGCTGGCTTATGTTTTACGCCGGATACACGAAATTGATTGACCCGACCTGGTCCGCGGCGGGGTACCTAAAGGGCGCAAAGACTTTCCCGGAATTTTTTAATTGGTTTTTACAGCCGGGCATTTTGCCGATTGTTAACTTTGTTAACGAGTGGGGGCTGACCCTACTCGGTGTTTCGCTGATTTTAGGTATTTTTGTGCGGTTCAGTTCAGTTCTGGGAGCAGTGCTCATGATGCTTTACTACTTTCCCGTCTTGCAGTATCCGTATCCCAACCCGCATTCCTATATCGTGGATGAGCACATAATCTATGCGTTAGTACTCCTCTTTTTTGCCGCTGTCCGCGCGGGGAGGGTTTGGGGGTTCGAGAATTGGTGCAGCGGTTTGCCCATTTGCTCGCGATTTCCAGCGTATCGGCGCCTGTTTGGTTGATAGTTTATAAGGGCGTAAACCCAACACTCCTTTGGAAGCTTAGCTTCCAAAGGAGTGTTTTGGGACAGTCCAATTCCAAAATTTCTAGATTTAAAGCCAACAAATCTATTTGGAAGCTAAGCTTCCAATAGCTTCCACAAAGCTGGAAATCAAAGTCGTTAGATTGTATTTTTGCATTTTGAGTTAACTTTGTTGATTTTATTTTGCGGCGGGTGTTAAGATGAAGTTGAGATTATGAAATCAGTCTCGGTGGGGTTACTCGTTTTCAGTATCTTGGGACTTTCGGTTCTGGGATTTTTAGTGGTGGGCCACAACGGCGACCACGGAGCCGGCGGTTGCGCGGTGCTTGCGATGCGCGGCGCGGAATGTCTGAAGCTGCTGAACCCTATGGAGCTTGCGGGTTTGCATCTTGCCGTATTGAAGAGTTTTTCTACCGCGCTGATTCAGCTTGCCGGCGCATTTGCCGTCTTTCTAGCATTGATTTTGATCTGGCGACGGCGGTTGCTAGATTTTTATTTTTCGGGCTGGTTGCGATTGCAGATAGCGCGCGAAGCATTTGAAGAAGATCTGGGTCTGTCAGAACGTAAAATTACCCGCTGGCTGGCTCTTCACGAATTAAGCCCCGCAATTAATTAGGGCGCGGGAGTAATGTCTCATGTCGGCGGCCCGCCAAAAGCGAGGCTCGCCAGCAGCGGCTGGCTCTTGGCGCTTTCGTCTCCCACGTTGCGGGGGATTTTTGTTATTCATGAATTTAAAATTATGAAAGAAAACATCAAACAAAAAATAACATTCTCGGTTATTACAGTCTTGGCGGCGGGGGCGCTCGGAATTGCAATCTGGTTTTCCCAGCCGCAGCCGTCAGCAGATAATGGAGGAGATCAAGTGAATAACACAGGCGGCAGTATCTTGGCCCTCGCGGCTTATTATGACTTCGGCAAAATCTCGATGGCCGGCGGGCGCGTGAGCTACAAATACCGCATTAAAAACGCGAGTGAGGCTCCGGCCACAATCAAAAAAATCTACACCTCCTGCATGTGCACGGAGGCGGTATTTGAGGACGGTAAAATCACGAAGGGGCCTTTCGGTATGCCGGGGCATGGTTTGAGTGTCCCCGCCGCCAATGTGGCTATGGAGCCGGGGAGCGAGGCGGAGATCATCGTCACGTTTGACCCCGCGGCTCACGGACCAGCCGGGATCGGCAGGATTGAGCGCGAAATCTACCTCGAGGAAGAAACCGGCGAGCCGCTGGTTTTAAAGTTCTCGGCGAACGTAACTCCGTAATCACACTATGAATAAAAGACTTATAGTATTGGTTGCGGCCGCGGTTTTTTTGGCGGGGGTTGTCGGATTTTTCCGATTCAGCGGCAGTGCCACGACGGTGCTTTGGGAGCTGTCGCGGAGCGGGACATGGCTGCTTCCGCTGGTTGGCGTAGCTGCCCTGCTTGATAGCGTTAATCCTTGCGCCTTCTCGATTTTGCTTCTCACGATCGCGTTTCTCTTCAGCATCGGCCGGCTGCGCAGGCAGATTTTGGCGATTGGCGGAGCCTATATTCTTGGGATTTTCATTGTCTATCTCTTGATCGGGCTTGGCCTACTCCAGACGCTTCATCTCTTTGATACGCCGCACTTCATGGCAAAGTTGGGGGCGTTTCTGATGGTAGTGCTCGGCGGGATTAATATCGTGAACCATTTTTTCCCGCGGTTCCCGATTAAGTTAAAAATTCCGCACTCGGCTCATCATAAGATGGCGGTATTGATGGAACGGGGATCGATTCCTACAGCGTTTCTTTTGGGCGGACTTGTCGGAATCTGCGAGTTTCCCTGCACCGGCGGGCCGTATCTCATGGTCCTGGGGTTGTTGCATGATTCCTCGACGTATCTAAACGGTCTTGGGTATTTGGTTCTCTATAACCTGATATTCGTCCTGCCGCTGGTTGTAATTCTTTTTATCGCCGGCAACAGTGCCGTGCTTGAAAGAGTACGGAGTTGGCAGGAGTTAGAAAAAGGCCGTATGCGGCTCGGAGCGGGGATCGCGATGGTGTTGCTGGGAATCGCGGTGTATTTCTTGTAACGCTGCGTCAAGTATGATTCTAGCCATTACAATTCTATCGATTACGGCGATCGCCGGCGCCGCTTGGGGCGTAAACCGCGCGTTCGGCGCGCGGATCTGCCCTGTTTGCGCGGGAGTTGCCGGAACCTGGGTTTGGCTGCTTATCGCAAGACAACTCGGATACCCGATTGATCCATTGATTCTGGCGCTCTTAATTGGCGGGAGTGTTGTCGGCATTGCTTACAGTACGGAGAAATATCTTTTGCCGTGCCGCTCGGCGCTTCTGTGGAAGATGCTTTTTGTTCCGATGGGTTTCGTCGCGGGGTATGGCGTTTTGGCGGAGCGATGGGTTATGGCATCAGCCGCGTTTCTTGGTCTTGTTATTGCGCTACTGGTTTTTTTGCGGTTTCCCCAAAAGACAGCAAGCGCTTCCGAAAGCGCGAGAATCGCAAAGCTCAAGCGTGAGATGGATAAATGTTGCTAGTTAAGTAATTGCAAACATATGATTAATTCAATCCGCCGAATGCCCCGCCGAGCTTAGCTCTGCCTGCGGTTTTCTGTGAGGGCGGATAAAAACTCGGGTTTTAGGCGCGGGAAACTTTTGACTATTGGGTTCCGTTATAGTACATAGAGAACGTACACCCCCACACCAATCTCGGCGCGAAATTCCATAGATTCGTGTCGTTGCAAGGCGAAATCGCCTAGCGGCTTACACATTCAATAATCGAGACACTCGCGTAAAGATTGGTGTGGGGGTAAACAGCAATACATTTCGCACATGTCTTTGGACCAAGGATACGTTTCTCAAAACAGAATGGACCTCGACGAGTCCGAATCGCCTCCCGGCGGCGATGGACTTAAGGACGAGGTTCTTTTGGCTTCTTCGCAAGAGAATCCGGCGTTTTTTGAGATATTGGTCAGGCGTTATCAGGAGGCGTTTTTGCGCGCGGCACAGCGCGTGGTGCACCGGCGGGAGGATGCGGAGGATATCGTGCAGGAGGCGTTTGTAAAGATATACCGAAACGCGCATCGTTTCGTGAAGCAGGAAAACATTGAATTCAAAAGTTGGGGATACAAGATTGTTTTAAACACTTCGTTTACTCATTACCAGCGGTTGAAAAAGCGCGGACTTAACCAAGAGGCCGATGGCGAGGCGATGCTTGGAACTGTGATTGCGGATGGCGAGGACATGGGCGGCAAAGTCGAGGTGAAGATTTTAATTGAGCGCGCGCTGGAAACATTGTCGGAGGATCTCTCGCGGATTTTGCGAAAGCATTATCTCGAAGATAAGGCGTATGAGACGATTGCCGAGGAGGATGGGACAACGATCGCGGCGGTCAAGATGAAGCTCTACCGCGCACGCAAGGCCATGAAGAAACTTTTTGATCGAGCCGGCGGTTCAACTAAAGTAGAGGCGGATAAAATGGCCATCTCGGCCAATAAAGAATTGGTATGACACGCCAAATACTTGCCAAAGACCAAGAACTTACCAATCGCATCATGCGGCGGGTATATTTCTTTTGGTTCATGAAGCGCGTGGCTCCGACGATTCTGCTTCAGCTCGGGGCGTTTACATTGCTGGCCATCGGCATTCATGAATATGTTTCGATTCGGTTTGTATCCGCAAATGCCATAGCGGCGATTTCCGGTGGGGTGGGCGCAATGATCTCGTATGCTGCGAGCGCGGTTGCCAAGACCGGATTCATACCGCAGCTCCTTTTTGGGGCATCCGTAATGTTGGGAATTCTCGTGCTTAGAGATCTTCGCAGGGCTTTCCGTCGCCTTATGAAGCATGAAATAGAAAGCTCCGTGGCGCTCGAGCGTTTCTCTCGCTAGTTCCATCCGCTCCTTTGGCGGGCCGCCGTTAGCGAGCCTCGCCTCTGGCGGGCGGACTAGAATTAAAGGTCGGTTTTAGTAACAAATCAAAAGCTCCCCATACGGGGAGCTTTTGATTTTCGCCGCGCTATCGGCTATTCTTCTTGGCATGCGCGTAATTCATCAAGCCAATAATGTTCATATACTCGCCTGGGATCGCGGAGGGGAGATTCTTACGGGGCTTCGGCATATTTGGGGGGAGCCATAATATCCGCGCCGGGCACTTTACCGGCCTCGGCGCCGCCGAGTCACTTGAGATTGCTTTTTATAATTTGGCTACTAAGGAATACGAACGCAGAAAAACAAACTATGATGTTGAGATTTTATCGCTTGTCGGGAATGTTGCCATGATGGAGGGAGTCCCGATAATTCACATGCACGGAACATTCGGCAAGCGCGATTTTTCGGCGTTCGGAGGGCATGTCTTCAGCATTGTAGCAGCGGGGGCCTGCGAGATTCATTTGATGGCGCTCGATGGCATCATGCAGCGCGAGTACGACGAGGCTGCGGGGCTTAATCTGCTCTGTGAGATTTGATAGATTATGCCGTTTGCCGGTGGTTCCTATATGAATCCCAAATTGGTTGTTAGACGTTCCGGGGGGGGGTAGAGGATTATTTGCGACTTGTTTAATTAAAAAAGGCGAGATTCTGACGATTTCGGGCGGCGTGATTATGTCGCGGCACAAATTGAATCGCGTACCCGCGATCAAGCGAAACATTTGTTTCTTTGTCGGCGGCGGGTATTATATGTGTCCGCAGAGTTTCAATGAAATCTCGCTGGACTTTTATATGAATCACTCATGTTCACCTAATGCTGCTACGTCAGGGAATATTTTAGAAATCGTCGCATTGCGGGACATCCGCGCCGGCGAAGAAATTACCTATGACTACCGCACGGATTATAATGCGCGGGAGCAGTATTATCGTAATTGGTGGCGTTTTAAGTGCCAGTGCGGTTCGCCTAACTGCGCGAAAGTGATTACGGCGTAGGGCGTTTATTATTTTTTTGCTATTATAATACGCTATAGCGTATTATAATAGCAAAAATAGCCATGAAATAATAATAATGATGATGAAACTCCGCGCAGTTCTACTGCGCGGAGTTTCATTTGAAAATTAACTGGATTAATGCTAGTTTTAGCATTGTTTTCGCTTGGAAGAGTGCCAGAGGTCGAAAGTAAACTGCTTTACTGCTGATGGGTGATTCAGTCGAGGCTTGGGAAGAAATGCGCGTTGCCGAGGCGTAGAATTACCCCTTGGAGCGCCGCGGGTAGCGCGACCCGGCGAAACCTTGGGCGGTCTCGTCCCGTATGAAAATGGAGGGTTGGCAGAATGGCTAATGCGCTGGTTTCGAAAACCAGTGGGAGAAATCCCTTGCAGGTTCGAGTCCTGCACCCTCCGCTTTCTGACGGCTTAATATTCGCTATATGTATATTAACCAGCAGACAATATTAATTGGCGCCGGCGTTCTGGCACTTTTGATTATCATTTCGAGTTATTTCGTTTTTGATCTTCGCAGGCGATTCTTCAAATTATTTTCGGGTAGCGCCCCGGAATCGCATGCGGAGCTGCTTACTCAAATCTTGCACCGCACAGAACTGGCGGAGCGCGATATTCAGTCATTGCGCTCGCGCGCCGAGGCGCTTGAAAAAATCGGCAGCATGAGTTTCCAGAAGATCGGATTCATGCGTTTCAACCCATTTGCCGATACCGGAGGAGACCAAAGTTTCGCTTTAGCTCTTCTTGATCACGAAAACAACGGCATTGTGATTTCGTCGCTTTATAACCGTGAAGGCACGAGGATCTATGCCAAAGCGATTGATCACGGAACGCCGAAGCAAGCTTTGAGTGATGAGGAAAAAGAGGTGCTGGAGAGAGCGATGAGTAAAAGTTAAATCCTAAGCACGAAATTCTAAATACTAAATAAATCCTAATGACCAAAATCCAAATCACAAAATGTTTTGAATTTAATACATTGGAATTTTGAAATTGTTTAGAATTTAGATATTCGGATTTAGAATTTTGTAACCAGCTGTTATGGTAAAAACTGCCGGGAAAAAAAAGAAGATAGAAAACGCGACGCGCCCCCCGATCATTGTGGTGATGGGCCATGTTGACCATGGGAAAACCACGCTTTTGGACTACATCCGCAAGACGCGCGTGGCCGAAAAAGAGACCGGCGGGATTACGCAGCATGTCGGCGCTTACGTGATCGAGGCGAATGACAAGAAGATGACTTTTATCGATACCCCCGGGCACGAGGCGTTCAAAGAGATGCGCTCCAGAGGCGCGAAGGTCGCGGATATCGGCGTATTGGTCGTGGCGGCGGATGAGGGCGTGAAGCCGCAAACAAAAGAAGCGATCGAGATTTTAAAAGCGGCGGATATCCCTTTCGTTGTGGCTATCAATAAAATTGACCGCGCCGGCAAAGACGTTGACCGTGTGAAAAAAGAGCTTTCGGAGCTGGAGGTGCAGGTCGAGTCGTGGGGCGGGAAAATTCCGTCGGTGGAGCTTTCAGCCAAGACCGGCGAGAAGGTTGATGAGCTGATTGAGACGTTGCTTCTCGTCGCCGAGGTCGAACATTTTACTGAAGATCCAAGCGCTCCCGCGGAAGCGGTGGTAATCGAGTCGCACAGGGACGCGAAGCGCGGCGCGACTGCAACGCTTCTGATGCTTAACGGGAAACTAGAACGCGGAAATTGTATTGCGGTTGACGGCGCGGTAAGTGCCGTGAAAATCCTTGAAGATTTCCAAGGAAAGGCGATTTTGTCGGCCGGAGCTTCCGAACCGGTGCGCATAGCCGGATTTTACGAACTGCCGGATGTCGGCAGTACTGTGAAAGTATTTGAAGCCAAGGCTGACGCGGAAAAGTGCGCTTCAGAAATGGCCAAAACCGAGCATGTCTTCCGGCAAGAAGTTAAAGAGGGCAAGACCTACATCAATGTCATCCTGAAAACCGACGTCTCCGGCTCGAAAGAGGCGATTGAGGGGACATTGCAGAATATGCAGTTGGAAGATATCGGCATACGCCTAATCCGCAGCGAGGTTGGCGATATCAACGATTCGGATATACAGTTGGCGCTTTCTTCATCGAACGTGGTGGTAATCGGATTCAAGGTAAAATTTCCGCCGCACTTATCAGAGCAGGCAAAGAATAATAACGTCACGGTCATTGCCGCGGATATTATTTATGATTTATTCGATCAGTTAAAAGCCGCGGTGGCGCATTTGATTCCGGCAGAAATCCGCGAAGTTCCTTCGGGAAAACTGAAAGTGCTTAAGTTTTTCAAGCAGGAAAAATCAAAACAGATCGTGGGTGGGCGCGTAACCGAGGGCTTGACGCAGCAAGCGGCTTTATTCCGGTTGGTGCGGAAGGGCGTCGTGCAAGGAAAGGGGAAAGTTGCAGGTCTGCAGGTCAGGTCCCAAACAGTTAGCGAGGTTGCGGAGGGGAACGAGTGCGGTCTTTTGGTAGAAGCGGATTTGATGATTGCCGAAGGCGATGTGCTGGAGTTTTATAAGGAAGAGCGAGTGGTGAGAACATTCTAACTAAATCCTAAGCACTAAACTCTAAATTCTAAATAAATCCTAATGACCAAAATCCAAATTACAAAACGTTTTGAATTTAATACATTTGAATTTTGAAATTGTTTAGAGTTTAGATATTCGGATTTAGAATTTAAGATGCTATGCGTCGTATCGAGCAAGTAAACGATCTTATACGGGGCGAGTTGGGTAAGATTATCGATCGCGAGTTTGATGTGCCGGCGGGTTCTTTGGTAACAATAACGCGCGTGATTACCTCGCCGGATTTGCACTATGCGGATATATTCGTTTCGGTGATGCCGGTAACCAATGAGGTGGCGGTGCTCGCGGAGTTTGAGAAATCGGTAGGGAGAATTCAGCATTTATTAAACCGGAAACTCCGCATGCGTCCGGTGCCGCGGATTAAATTCGCGATTGACCGAGAGCAAAAAAGAGCCGACCGGATCGAGACACTTCTGGCGCGGGAAAATTTGAAAAATGGCGAATAATTCGGCGGTATAGGGAGACGAAGCGAAGCAAAATAAATAGCTACTTTCATCTTCTGTTTGTAGGTGGTACGTTTGCAGTATCTATCCTTACCGCCCATGGGCATTAAGCATAAGGTCAATGAGACTTTCTTTGATACGTGGAGCGCTGAGATGGCTTACGTACTTGGTTACCTTTATGCAGATGGTAGTATGGAGGATGCTTCATATTTACGTGGGAAGTATGTTCGAGTAACAAGTGTTGAGAAACACGCCATAATAAATATTAAGAGGTTGATGAATGCGGAACATCGCATTACTGCGCAAGAGTCGACGTGGCCAAATGGGAGAATACGTTACGGGTTAAGGATTGGTAGCCATAAGTTATACGACTCACTGACAAAAAGGGGTCTTTATCCCAATAAATCTTTGACTATCAAGTTCCCAAACATATCCGATGAGTACCTTAGAAATTTTGTGCGGGGCTATTTAGATGGAGACGGTTGCGTGTATCTAGAGCGCAAAAAGGGGAAAACGCAAAAGAGCATCATTAAAAAGTTAACAGTCATTTTTACAAGCGGGAGCAAGGATTTTCTTCGAGGCCTAGAAAAGAGTCTCCGGGGCGCAGTGGGAACACGCCAAGGCGGGATATATCAAGGGCATCGATCATATCAGTTGCGTTACTCCACCGCTGATAGTATAAGGTTATTTGGGTTCTTATACGGCAAAGTTCCTCACAATCTATACTTTAAGAGGAAACTCAAACCGTTCCTAATGTACTTTCGTTTAAGACCAACTAAAATTGATATAAGTGTTAAGGCGACCATTGAATATTTACAGCATGGCCACGTGGTGAAGTAGCTAACACAGCGGTTTGCAAAACCGCGACTCGCGGGTGCAAGTCCCGCCGTGGCCTCTTAGCAAAATTAAAAATTAAATATCCCGCCTTCGTTAAAGCTTCCGCCGTCGCTAAAGCTTTGGCGGACAAGTCGGCGGGCAGGCAAAAATCAAAAATCTGACTTGCCGCGGTGGTGGAACTGGAATACACGGCAGACTTAAAATCTGCTCCTCGAAAGGGGTTGTGGGTTCGACTCCCACCCGCGGCACCACGTAGGAAATTGCAAGTTTGAAAGGTTCGCCTCGCTTCGCTCGGCGACTAATTCGTATTGGGTTTTGGGGGTAAAAACGAATTGGCGGTTTCGCAAAATATGGTTCGAGCCGATGTTTTTCAGAAATGTTGGCAATTCGGAAAG
>ORJL011130002.1_pt1 | contig 30646 bp, 31 predicted proteins | sample 1779941 | NCBI WGS metagenome assembly ORJL01 (sample SAMEA104232317, study PRJEB22302) | groundwater metagenome | biome: forest; feature: aquifer; material: groundwater | place: USA | collected 2011-08-07 | depth 5.8 m | reverse complement strand
GACAGGCTGGCTAACCAGGGTGTGTCTTTGTAAGCAAGGACTCTGCGGTCTTCTAAGGTGAGCTGGGTTTGCTGGTTCTGGGTTTTTGCTGACAATACATTCTTGGCATCTTTGGCGCTGAGTGTTTTTACCTTGATGTTCGTTGCGTTCTTGGGAAGCTGGAGGCTATACTGGCTTGTGGTGATTGCTGACTTCTTGATTAAGGCTGTCCACTTCACATTGGTTGTTTGGCCTGCTACTACGGAGGATGTTTGCTTTACCGTGACGGACTGCTGTTTGATAAGGTTTGCCGTGCTGAGAGTTGGCTTGGGAAAAAAGATTGTTGTTGCTGTGATGGCAAGAAACAGGAGCGCGCCAAAAACCGCTGCGCCCTGTATAACGAGGGCGGGTTTGAAGGTGAGGGGAAATCTTGTGTTGGAAAACAACGTTGCTTCACTTCGGAGTTTTTCCGCAATTTGTTTTTTAAGGTTGTGAACAAACTGGACCGCGCCTGTTCTTAAATTCTTGAGAACTTTGGAACAATCAAAAACTAATTTGACTAACTTGTTTTTAAAGCTGCGGGAAACATTGCGGAAGTAATTTAAAACTGCCTTGTTTAAATACAAAAAACCAGCCTCCTTGAATAGGAAAACATTCTTTCCCTTTCTCCCGTCTAAAGTTTTTGCATTATGGCGGGCAGGTGTTTTTTTGGAAAGATTTTTTTGCATGAAAACAAATATTAACGTTCGTTCATTTTAACATAAATTTAAACAAAAAAAATACAGTCAAGTTTTTGTTTAACTGTGGATAACTTTTTGCACAAATTGAACAAGAATATTTTAATTTAGGTACTACTAAATTTCTACGATCGTAGAAATTATGTATAAGCTAAAAAATAATTTCCCTAATAATAATCCTTGACTCTTTTAAGGTCTTTGTGCCTGCGTAATTTTTCTAAAGCCTTTGCCTGAATCTGACGAATTCTTTCTCTCGTTACTCCAAACTCCTCCCCTGTTTCTTCTAACGTGTGCATTACGCCGTCTTCTAATCCAAATCTCATTTCTAAAATTTTCAATTCTCTTGGAGTCAAGTCGCTTGAAATTTCTTTTAATCTGTCTTTCAAAAGTTTTCTAGCGGCTTCAGTATTTGGGGCTATAGATTTGTCGTCTTTTATAAATTCTGCCAAGACGCTGTCTTGTTTGTCTTTGTCTTCGCCAACCGGAGTTTCTAAAGACACGGCTTTTTGAGCAATTTTTCTTATATGATGAACTTTTTCAACATCTAAACCCATTTCAGCCGCAATATCTTCCGCCAACGGCTCTCGCCCAAGTTCCTGCAACAAATTTTTTCTTACTTTTGTATATTTTGAAATTGTTTCAATCATATGCACGGGAATTCTAATTGTTCTTGCCTGGTCTGCCAGCGCGCGAGTTATAGATTGCCTAATCCACCAAGTTGCGTAAGTTGAAAATTTATAACCTTTTCTCCAATCAAATTTTTTAACCGCCTTGAAAAGCCCTAAATTTCCCTCTTGTATTAAGTCAAGCAAAGTTAAATTTGGCGACCTTCCAACATATTTTTTTGCGATAGAAACAACTAAACGCAAATTAGCTAAAGCTAATTTATTTTTTGATTCTTCGTCGTCCAATTCAATCTTTTTCGCCAATTCTTTTTCTTCTTTTGCCGTCAAAAAGCTGGCTTTTCCTATTTCTTTTAGATACATCTGGATTGGATCAATTTTTCCTAAAATTAGTTTTTTGCCTTTTTTTTCTTTTTTAGTTTTTACCTCCAAAAATTCCTGCGCTTCTTTTATTTGCACGCCTTTTTCCTTAAAAGAATCGTAAATTTTTTCAAGTCCCTCAATATCTCTTTCTATGTTAGGGCATGCATATAAAATTTCTGAGGTTGTAATAAATCCTCTTTCTTCGCCTTTTTTCAAAAGAATTTCAATTTGTTTTGGGTCTATGGCATATTTTTTAGTTCTCGCCGTCTTTTGCGGATTCTGTTTTTTTATTTTTTTTACCTTGCCCTTCCGAAGCTTTACGCGAAGGAGGGTTTTTTTATTTTTTTTCATAGTGCAGTTCTTTTGCTTTTTTATCAAATTCTTTTAAATATTCATCTTGTTGACTTGAATCATTTTTTATTACTCCTGAAAGCCTCCCTAATTCATTTTTCAATTCTAACTTTTTTAACTGAAAAAGGCAAAGTTGCAACTCTTCTAAGCCGTCGTTTTCAGATTCCGATTCGTCCAGCAAAAAAGACGCGCTTGAAAAATCTTTGTATTCATCTGTTTTTAAAATATCGGCAAAAACTGTTTTTAATTTTTCTTCTGCGCCTGATTCTTCTGAGGCAAAAATTGGAGATGAAGCTTTGTTTAAATTTTCTAAAAAGCTTTTATTTTTTTCAGAAAACAAGCAATAATCTTCCGCTTTTATTAAATTAAAACTATAAGGATTTTTAAAAATTAGCGAAATAATTTTATCTTCTAAAAGTTTTTTTCTTCCTGCTGGTTCTGCGACTGGAATATTTTGGCTAACAGCATTTTCTTTTTTTATTTCTATTTTTATATTTTTTAATTCTTCAATAATTGCCTCTTCTCTTATATCTATTTTTTGCGATAATTTTTGAATCCAGTGCGATCGCTCAATTTTATTTTGAATTCTTTTTATTGCCGGCAAAATTACTCTGCCAATTTGTTTTTTTCCTTCGGGCGTAATTTTATCAAAAGCAGAAAAAGCGGAATCAAAATAGTAATCCATTATTGACCGCGCTTGATTAATAAATTTTTCCCAATCAGATGGATTTTTAAAAATAATGTCGGCCGGGTCAGAATCTTTTGAGTAGGTTTCTATGACTTTAATATTAAAACCCAATGTTTCTGCCAAATTAATTCCTCTTTTAGTTGCCGAGTCGCCGGCTATGTCCATATCAAAAGCTAAAATTAAATTTTCAGTGTATCTTTTTAAAATGTCCAAATGTTGTAAAGTTAAAGCCGTTCCGGATGCCGCAACGGTGTTTATAAAACCGGCCTGATGCGCCATAATCGCGTCAGTGTATCCTTCTGTTATTACGCAATTATTTTCTTTTTTAGTTGGCAGTTTGGCAAAATTTAATCCGTAAAGGATGTTGCTTTTATTGTAAATAAACGTTTGAGGCGTGTTAATATATTTTGCCGTTTCCTTTTCGTTGGCAACCTTAAAAACCCTGGCGCCAAATCCTACTGCCTGCGAATTCAAGTCTAAAATAGGAAAAATAATCCTTCCGCGAAATCTATCATAGGAATCCGATTTGTTGTTTTCCTTTTCAATTGCCAAACCGGCTTTTACAATTTCCTGCCTTGCATAACTTTTGCCCACTAAAAAATCTGACAAACTTTGCCAGGTATCGGGCGAATATCCTAATCTCCATTTTTTAATGCTCTCTTCATTTATGCCTCTTTTTTTTAGATATTCTTTTGCTTCTTTGCCAATAACGCTTCCTTCTAATTGTTTTTCAAAAAAACAGCAGGCTAATTCGCAAATTTCATAAAGCCTTTGCCTTTCCGTTCTTAATTTCGGATTTTCTCTTTTTAATTCTACGCCGGCTCTTGCCGCCAAAATTCTTAACGCGTCGCCAAATTCCACCCCTTCAATTTCTTTCACAAATTCGTATATGTCTCCAACCTTGCCGCATCCAAAACATTTCCACATTTGCCGGTTTGGAGAAACAAAAAAAGAAGGCTTTTTTTCTGAATGAAAGGGGCAAGGACCCCTGTAATTGATGCCTGTTTTTGTCAATTTTATATAACTGCCAACAACATCAACAACATTCAGTTTATTTTTAATTTCTTCAATTTGAGAATCTTGCATGCCCTCATCTTACCACTAATCGCTCAAAAATCAATTTGATGCATCTCCGTTTAACAAATGCAAATGCAAATGATCAACAAGCTGTCCGCCCTCCCTTCCCACATTTATTACCAATTTATATCCCCCAAGATTTTTTTCTTCTGCTATTTTCTGCGCGGCTAAAAACATTTCTCCAACAAGTTTTTTATCTGATTTTTCTAAATGCTTTATTGACTCAATATGTTTTTTGGGGACTATTAAAATATGGACTCTGGCTTTCGGATTAATATCATTGAAAGCAATTATTTTATCATTCTCAAAAACTTTTGCAGATGAAATTTCTCCGCTTGCAATTTTACAAAAAATACAATTTTCCATGTTTATTATCTGACCTGATAGGTCAAAGTGATCGTAATGTTTACCTCCTGCTGGCCTGGCTGAATTGTTGGAACCGGCGCTGGAACTTCAACTCCCCCACCCATTCCCATTGCTTTACTATTATACATTACAGGATAAGGGCTGTAATTTTCATAAACATTTATCAGCTTGCCTAATTTTATCCCTGATTCTTTTGCCAAATTTTGAGCGCTTGCTTTTGCTTGCTCAATTGCCTTTGCCCTTGCCTGCTCTTTAAATTGTTCTGGATTGTCAATTGTAAACTGCAAATCGCCAACTAAATTTGCGCCAGCTACGGTTGACTTTGCCAAAACATCTCCAATTTTTGTGAAATCCCTTATTTTTACCTCAATATTTTGCTGCAAAGTATACCCCTTAAAAGTTCTGCCGGCTGCCTGTGTGTAATCATAAAAAGGAGATAAATTATACGTAGTGCTTAAAATATCTTTTTCATCAACGCCAGAATCTTTCACCGACTGAATTACCGCATTCATTTTATCGGTATTACTTTTTATCACATCGGCTGTTGTTTGCCCCTGGGTTGTCACGCCCAAATTAACAATGGCTACATCTGGTTTTGCATAAACCTTACCTTCGCCTGAAACCGTAATCTGGTTTATATTCTGGCGGTCAAGGCTGGTAAACTGATACATTATTTGGCCTACAAAATAAACCAAAATACCTAAAACTAAAACCGCCGCCAGCATAAAAACTTTATTTAAAAATTTAATTGTTTGTTCTTCCATATTATTGAATTTGAAATTTGAAATTTTAAATTTGAAATCAATTTTCAATGTTTAAATGATTAAATTTGAAAACACGACTGGTTTTAATCATTTCAAATTGGATAATTTCAAATTGAATTCAAATTTCAAATTGTAAATTAAAAATTAAGTTTGATTACTCTGTTGTTGTTCCATCAAACTCCGGCCCGTCTGCTTCTGCCTCTTCTTTTGTTTTTCTAACAACCCCATCTTTGTGATGAGCCGGAGAATAAATAGTGTAAAGTTTTAATTCCTCTGTTTCAGAAACATTTATAATATTATGTTGGCTCCCCACCGGCACAACAATTGCCGAGCCGTCTGCAATATCGTATTCATTTCCGTCAATAATGCACTTGCCCATACCTTTTTCAATTCTGAAAAATTGGTCGTTTTCATTATGTACTTCCATTCCAATTTCTTCTTTCGGCTTTAAAGACATCAGCACCAGCTGGCTGTGCTTGCCTGTATAAAGAACTTTGCGAAAATTTTCATTTTCCAAAACGTCTTTTTCTATATTTGAAAAAAATCCCTTCACTCTTCACCCAACAAGTTTATAGTTTTTTCAATAACCTTAACTTCGTTGGTATTTAATAATAATATATTTATTTATATTAAATGTTTATTAATTTATATCAAATGTTTTTTAACAAACGCTCTACCTGAACCTGACTTTAAATATTTCTCAAATTCGAAAGCGCCGTAGGTCCGCTTCGGCGGACCGAAGGCGGAGGAGGTGGGACTCGAACCCACGAGACCCGTGAAGGTCACAGCTTTCCAAGCTGTTGCAATGGCCGCTATGCGACTCCTCCTAATTTATAATTTATTTAATCTTGCCGCGTAATTAAATGCATAAAAATAATTATTCCATTTTTCATCTGAAGAACCGTAGATATTGTCAAAACAGAAATAATCTGCCAATGTTTCCCTTACTCTCAATAATTCTTTAAGCCGCTTTTTATTTTTTGGATCTTCAATTGTTAAATCCAATAATTCCAATCCTCTTTCAAAAAATGCTCTACTTTCCTTTTTACTTTTTTCACGCCAATTTATAGCTCTGCCAATTTCAGCTCCAATATTTGCCATTTGTTCTGCTAAAGAAAATTTGAACCATCTGTTTTCAAATTGTTTGTCAAAAATCATTTTTTAACTAAATTAGCTACAATTTTAATTATTTTTTCTCTCATTTTAGCATCATCAATTCCCCTTGTACGGTTTCCAAAACCCGGTTTTAAATTAATCATTGAATCAAATTCTATAAATTCTTCGCCGTCTTTGTTTGGCCATATATTTATTCCCCAAAGATTTTTCGGTTCGCAATTTTCTTTTTCAATTAAAATTTGCTCTAAATCCACGTGCATTTCGGCGTCCACTGCCATAATTTTTTTTTCAATATCAACAACCGCCTTCGCTAAATTTTCATACATTTTTTTTGTCATTTCTTTTAATTCTGCAATTTCAATTTTATCCTTTACAATTTTCATACTTTATAAATATACCGCAATTATTACGATCGTATGATTTATGGTATATTTTATTTTGATTCAATAATTTTTAACACTTTTACCAATATTGCGCCTTTTGCAGGCAGGCCTTTATTTTCAAGCATTTTTTCAACAAATTTTTTCCATTCGCCTGTTGTAAAATATTCTGCCTCGCCTACTAATTTGCATCCTTTTAAATCTTTGTCCCAAACCGCCAAACAAACATTTTTATTATTTAAAATGTCTTTTACAGTTTGGTTCATATAATTATCAGTAATTAAAACATAGCTATCGAAAACAACTTTTACAAAAGCAACTCCAATCACATTCGGTTTATTTTCCCGCGTTATCGTAGCCAGCGCAACAGGATTATTTTCAATTAAATTTTTAATTTTTTGTAAATCCATGCTTTTATTTCATATTTTTTAAAATCTTTTATAAATTGAGTGTCCGCCGATTGCATGGAAAACAATGGTTTTTTCACTTTGAAATTCAAAAACAATTCTGCAATCGTAGTCCACAGAAAAAGACCACAAATCATTGAGTCGCCCGCTTAATTTATGAGTTTCTAAACGCGAATCAAAAGGGTTTTTACGAAATATTTTCTCTTTTTTCTCCGCTTTTATTTTAGTTAAATCATCAAGCCTATAATAAAGCTTAATAAACCTCGGAGAATAAATAATTTGCATAAAAATTACCTTAAATCTTTTAAGGATCTAAGAATCTTTCCCTTGCCCAGCCTAATTTCCTCCTGACTAATTTTGACATTTCTAACTAAATCGTCCTCCTCAATTTTTTCGCGCACAAGTTCTCTCAAAAACTCACTCTTGCTTGAGTATTTTCCCTTTTTTACCATTTTTTCAATTTCTTTATTAAGCCTCTCTGACAACGAAATGTTTATTACAGATCGCATGATATTTTAAATTAATTGTATTACAATGTATTACAACTTAATCTTATCATTTTAAATACTCGTGTCAAGACAAAAGTTAAATTTCCATACCGCGTAAAATTTTTATTCGCTCCTCTATCGGCGGATGGGTTGAAAATAATTTTGCGAACCAATGGGTTTTTTGTTTTCCTTTATACGGCGAATCGATAAATAAAGAACTTGTGGCATCGTTTGTAACCCGCATTGGCGTTGGGTCTGAAGAAATTTTTTCTAAAGCACTGGCTAATCCTTCAGGATATCGTGTTAATAAAGCGCCGTCGGCATCTGCCAAAAATTCTCTTTTTCTGGAAATTGCCAGTTGAACCAAAGTTGCGGCAATCGGAGCCAAAATTGCGGCAATAATTCCCAAAATTACCAACAAAGCTCCTGTTTTATTATCGTCATCGCGGCTGCGTCCGCCAAAAAAACTTATTCTTAAAAAGAAGTTTGCCAGCATTGCCGCAACTCCGGCCAAAACCGCCACAACCGTAGATAACAGCATATCTTTATTTCCAATGTGCGACAGTTCGTGCGCTAAAACTCCCTGTAGTTCTGTTTTATTTAATTTTTGCAAAATTCCCTGCGTTACCGCAACAACCGCGTGATTTTTATCGCGGCCTGTGGCGAAAGCGTTGGACTGCATTTCTGGAATAATATAAATTTTAGGAACTGGAAGCCCGGCAGTAATACATAAATTTTCAACAATTCTGTACAATTCAGGATTATCTTTTTTTTCTATGGGTTTCGCTCTGTACATTCCTAAAACAATTTTATCTGACCACCAATAACTTGAAAAACTCATAAACACGCTCAAAAATACTGCAAAATATAAAATTCCATTACTGTTTAATAAATAACTAAACAGCCAGCCAATTAAGATTATAAACACCAAAAATCCGGCCATTAAAAACCAAGTTTTATGAGTATTGGAGTCGGCTTGAGTATAAATGCTTGCCATAATTTGAAATTTACAATTTACAATTTGAAATCAATTTGAAATTATCCAATTTGAAATGATTAAAAACCCGCCGAGTTTTCAAATTTAAAATTTAGTCATTAAAAATTGAATTCAAATTTCAAATTTCAAATTAAAAATTCACTTTGACCGGTTGTTTTTCAGCTTCGTTTGTTGTTTGAAACAATTCCATTTGTTTAAATCCGAAAGCTGAAGCGATAAAATTGTCCGGAAAACTTTCAATTTTGATATTAAGGTCTCTGATATTTGTATTATAAAATCTGCGGGCTGCCTGAATTTTGTCTTCTGTATCCGTGAGTTCATTTTGCAATGCTAAAAAATTCTGGGACGCCTTCAAATCCGGATAGTTTTCCGCCACTGCGAACAAACTTTTTAAAGTGTTTGAAAGCATATTTTCAGCTTCAGCCTTAGCTTTTGCTCCCTGAGCTCCCATTGCTGAGGTTCTTGCTTGTGTTACTTTTTCAAATAATTCTCTTTCGTGGGTTGCATAACCCTTAACTGTTTCAACTAAATTAGGAATCAAATCGTACCTTCTTTTTAACTGCACATCAATATCTGCAAAGGCTTCTTTTACCCTATTTTTCAGGGTTACAAAACCATTAAAAGCCGCTGCTATCCAAAAAAGAACGATAACAATTATACCTAAAATAATCCACGATATTATTACCATAAATTTGAGCGAGGCAATAAATTTTTTGATAGCCTGCGGCGAAGCGCGCATGTCTGCAAAAAATTTGATTGCCGAGCGAAAAATTATTTATTAATATTACTTTTGCGCGTTTTCAATTAAATGATTTAAAAACGGGTGCTGGACAACAAATTTATAATTAAAAAGTTTTAAAAGCATAAAAAAATCCTCTAATTCGTCCCTGAATTTTTCCGGACCCGCGAAAACCTCCCACATTTCTTTGGCAAGATTTTTTGTGTAACGATGCAAAATTTCATAATCTGCTCTTCTCTTTAAATAATTCATAATTTGCTTGAATTCTCCCCTGTCCAGCCAGATTCCTTGGCAATGCTTGCAAAAATCAATTTTAACTTTTGAGTCGTCATATTTTACCTCCATTAACATAGTACGGCAAAAGGGGCATGATCTTTGAGTCCTTGAAAAATCAAACCTGCTTGTGTCCCGCCAAATATCAAAATCCAGCCAATTTAATTGTTTGTCTTTTTCGTCTTTTGCCAATCTTAATTCATTGTTGTCAAACCATATACCCAAACACTCGGGGCAGTAGTCAACTTCCACATTATGAAATAAAACCTTTTCTAATTTTTCATTATCTCTTGGACACTCCATATTTTTATTATAACTAAAAATTTATCAAAACACAAGCAAAAAAAGCCCCGCGACGAATCACGGGGTTTAGAACCATTCCTTTCAAAAAGGTTTTCCCAAACTGCAAATTGGACAAATCCAAATAAAACGGATTTTCCGCCAAGACCATTTCCTTTTCCACCCGCTGTTAAGCAGGTTTTCTTTTTTCCCATCATCGAGGTAGTGCCTGGTGCACCTACCGCAATGGACTTGTTGGATATATCCAACCGCATCGCCATGTCCCATACCCATGCCTATTCCTCCCATATTCACCTATCAACGAACCGTAAACGCCACGATTTAAACATTACCACAAATTATTATTTTTGCAAATAAAAAAACAGCGGAGATCCATTCTCCGCTGTTTTTAAAAATCTAATTAGTAGTCTCCTCCCATCATTGGGTTTGGCATATGGTTGTGCAGTTCGTCTTTTTTGGGCAATTCGGAAATTACAACTTCGGTTGTCAAAAGCATAGACGCGGCCGATACTGCGTTTTCTAAAGCGGTTCTAACAACTTTTGTCGGATCAACAACTCCTGCTTTTATTAAATCTTCGTAAATCATAGTTTCCGCATTAAAACCAAAGTCTCCCTGTCCCTCTTTAACTTTTTGCGCAACCACAGCTCCGTCAACTCCGGCATTTTCAGCAATTTGCCTTATTGGCTCTTCAATAGCGCGTTTTAAAATATTTACTCCGGTTTTTTCATCGCCCTCTGCCTGCACATTTTCTAAAGCATTCAAACATCTTAACAATGCAACTCCCCCGCCCGGAACAATTCCCTCTTCAACCGCGGCCTTTGTTGCATGCAAAGCATCTTCTAATTTGTGCTGTTTTGCTTTTTGCTCAATTTCTGTAGCGGCTCCAACTTTTATAACTCCCACTCCGCCGGATAACTTTGCCAATCTTTCCTGCAATTTTTCTTTATCAAAATCAGAAGTTGCCAAGCTTATTTCTTTTTTAATTGCGCTGATTCTTTTTTCAATTTCATTTTTTTCACCCTTACCTTCAACAATTGTTGTATTTTCTTTTGTTGAAATTATGCGTCTTGCCTGGCCAAGCATTTCTAGTTCAACATTTTCAAGCTTCATTCCCTTTTCTTCTGAAATTACTTCAGCTCCCGTAACAACGGCTATATCTTCTAACATTTCTTTTTTTCTATCGCCAAAGCCCGGAGCTTTCACCGCCAAAGCATTAAAAATTCCTCTAATTTTATTTACAATTAAAGTTGTCAGCGCATCGCCATCAACATCGTCTGCAATAATTACCAATTCTTTTTTGCCAGCTTTTACAAGTTTTTCAAGCAAAGGTAAAATTTCCGGCAACGAACTTATTTTTTTATCTGTAATTAAAATATACGGCTCTTCTAAAACTGCCTCCATTTTTTCTGTATTTGAAACCATATATCCAGAAACATATCCCCTATCAAACTGCAAACCTTTTACAATTTCTTTTGATAATCCAAAAGTTTTTGACTCTTCGGTTGTAATTACTCCATCTTTGCCAACTTCTTCCATAACCTCGGCAATCAAATTTCCCATTTCTACATCCTGGGCTGAAATTATTGCAACTTGCGCTTTTTCTTCTTTTGTGGAAATTGGTTTTGACATTTCTTTTAATGCCTGCACAACCGCGTCTTTTGCTTTTATAATTCCCTTTCTTAGGGCTAAAGGATTAGCTCCAGCCGCCACATTTTTTAATCCTTCTGTGGCGATTGCCTGGCAAAGCAAAACTGCCGAGGTTGTGCCGTCGCCGGCGATATCATTTGTTTTTGAGGCAACCTCTTTTATAATTTCAGCTCCAATATTCTCAATATTGTCTTCCAACTCAATGTCTTTGGCAATTGTTACGCCGTCGTTTGTAATTGTCGGCGAACCAAAACCAGAACCCAAGACAACATTTCTGCCTTTAGGTCCCAATGTTACTTTTACGGCATTGGCTACCTTGTCCAAACCGCTTTTTAAAATTTTTCTTGCGTCTTCTTTGTATTTTATTTGTTTTGCCATAAATTTTTAATTTAGCGTAGCGATATAATGTTTTGAAGCGAGGCAATAAATTTTTTGAAGGTTTAGGTACACGAAGTGACCTTCCACCGGAAAAAAATTTGATTGCCGCGCACAAAAACTATTCTATTATTGCTAAAATATCGTCTTCTTTTGCAATTAGATATTCTTTGTTATCAACTTTTATTTCGTTAGGGCCGTATTTTGTGAATAAAACAATGTCTCCGGCTTTTACTGAAAGCGGGATTATTTTCCCCTCGTTTGTTTTTTTCCCAGGGCCCACTGCAATTACTTTGCCTTGTTCTGATTTTTCTTTTTCTGCGGTTTCAGGCAAAAAAATACCGCCCCTGGTTTTTTCTTCTTCTTTAATGGGCTCTATTAAAATATGGTCTGATAATGGTTTTATGTTCATAATTTTTTAGTTAATAATTTAAGCGTTAATTCGTTTATAATATAAGATAGAAAATTTTAAGGCCTTTGTCAAGTTTTCGGCCGGCAATTTGCAAAAAAAAAGCTATTTCCAGTCGCTCCGCAAATTGATCACTTCGCGAACCAACTACCAAAAAGAGCGATCGCTCTTTTTGGTAGTCGTGAAACGGGGGCTAAATGCCCTGCGAACAACTCGTGTTATTATCGTGTTATTATAACAATTTAAAATATTTTCTCAACTTGATATCGTCGTAAATTTTGTCGGCCGTTATAATATTCACAAAGCGATAGATATCAAATAATTCGCATAAAAATTGAATTTCTTTTTCGCAGGGATAAGGATGCGCCCAAACGCTTTTTTGCAGTTGACAAAATCCCAATTTTTGCAGTTTTTCCCGCAAGGCATTCCTCGCTCTTTTTCTTTGTTTTTCGGGAATGTCAAAAATAACTATACGCCATTTTTTATCCCAAGCCGAAGGAATTTTTATCGCCATGTCATCAAGTTTTATTTCTTTAACTTTTCTTTTTCCCCTTTCTGTGAGCTCAACTATGAATTTGTCTTCCACTTCTCTTAAAATTATAAGACGATTTCGTTTTAACCTTTCAAGCGCTTTTGCAATTTTATTTTGATCGTATGCTTCCTTAAAATTTTTTTTGTTCCTTATGATAAATTTTGCTATATTTATAAAAAAATATGGAGAAGTTGCCGCAATGGTGATTACCCCGGAAAGCGCGATAAATAAAATAATATCTTTGGAAATATTTTTGTGTTTGACAGACATATTTTTTATTATTTATTTTTTAATACTATTAAGCCAACCGACTACGTAAACGAGCGATCGCTCGTTTACGTAGTCGGTTTTGTATTATAATTATTAGGTTTTGTATTATAATTATAATGTTTTTTAAATATTTTGCAAAAAACAGTAAAAAGAAATTAAATAAAAAGCAACTGTTTCCAGTTGCCTAAACTATAGCCCGTAAGCTAATTTTATGCAGGAATCCAAATCCCGCATAAGGTTCTCAAACAAAAGCGCTCGTTCTGGGAACGCCCACAAAAATCCCGTGTGCTCTTGCGGACTTAAAATAACATGAGGCATATTGCTTCCCGCATTTGCTCTAAACATGTGATAAACGAATTTAGAATTTGGGTAAATAACATATACCATTGAAACTGTCTTTATATCTGCTTTACCAAAACCAAAGCCCGTTTCTTCAAAAATTTCTCTTATCGCCGCTTCAAGCGCGTTTTCGCCAGGATCAACTTTTCCTCCGGGAATGCCTAATTTACCCGGCTCAACTGATTCCCATGGCTGGCGGAGTAAAAGAAGAAATTCTGCCCCGACCTCCATAAAGCATCCAACTGCCCGAAACTGAGCGACAAAACCATCTGGTTTTTCCAAATAAATCATACCGATTCTCCTTGTTTTTTAGCGTTTTCTTTTTTCACCATAAGAGCGCATTCCAGCACCTTTTCAATAGAGAATTCAAGCGCCTGGCAAATGGTTTTGAACTCTTCAAAAGAAAGTTTTAATTCGCCACTCTCAACTTTCCAGAGCCAATCCTCGCTCGCTTTGCTCAAACCAAAAAGGTCGCGCAAAACTATGCACATCTCCGCCTTAGTTTTAGCAAGCGCTATGCGGACAATCCTAATGGATTGTCCGATATATCCCTGCAACCTGTTAAACACCGCTTCATTTTGTATTTCCGCTTTTTCTCCACTCATCACATATTCTCCTGTCAATGAACTTTTAAATACTTTCCTGTGTAACTTTTTTTATTCTTTATTATATCACTTGGCGTTCCTTCTGCAACAATTTCTCCGCCAGCATCGCCGCCTTCGGGCCCCAAATCTAAAATCCAATCGGCGCATTTAATAAAATCTATATTATGCTCAATTGTTAAAACAGTATTTCCTTTATCAACTAATCCTCTTAAAACTGTAATTAATTTTTTAATATCATCAAAATGAAGACCGGTTGTGGGCTCGTCTAAAATATATAAAGTTCTGCTAGTTCCCTTGCGAGATAATTCTGTTGCCAATTTTACTCTTTGAGCTTCTCCGCCAGATAAAGAAGTTGCCGATTGCCCAAGTTCAGCATAAGAAAGCCCCACTTCTTTTAAAGTTTTTATTTTTTCATAAAGACCGGGAATGTTTTTAAAAAATTCCATTGCCTCTTCAACCGTCATTTTTAAAACATCGGCAATGTTTTTTCCTTTGTAATCAATTTCCAGAACTTCTTTGTTGTATCTTTTTCCCCTGCATTCTTCGCACTCTACATAAATATCCGGTAAAAAATACATTTCAACTTTTTTCTGCCCCTGCCCTTCGCATGCTTCGCATCTCCCGCTTTTTACATTAAAACTAAATCTTCCGGCTGAATATCCGCGCACTCTTGCTTCTTTTGTTTTTGTAAAAATATCTCTTATATATGAAAAAGCTCCAGTGTAAGTTGCCGGGTTAGACCTTGGAGTTCTTCCAATTGGCGACTGGTCAACTAAAACAACCTTGTTTAAATTTTCAATTCCTAAAATTTCTTTGTGAACGCCCGGTTCGTCTTTTGCCCTGTAAAACTTTTTAAATAAATATTTTGCTAAAATATCATTTACTAAAGAACTTTTTCCAGATCCTGAAACTCCTGTCACGCAAACAAATTTTTCTAAAGGAATTCTGGCATCAATATTTTTTAAATTATGTTCTTCTGCCCCTTTTATTTCTAAAAACTTTTCAGATTGCTTCGTCGCCTGCTGGCTCCTCGCAATGACGTCATTGCGAGCCTCGCTTTTGCGGGGCGAAGCAATCTCTACTTTCTTTCTTCCAGATAAATAATCTCCAGTTAAAGTATGAGATTTTAAAAGCTGTTTTGGCGTTCCTTCAAAGACAACTTTTCCGCCGTGTTTTCCGGCTCCCGGCCCAATATCAATAATCCAGTCAGATGCGAGCATAGTTTGCGGATCATGCTCAACAACTATTACTGTGTTTCCTAATTCTTTTAACCTGACTAAAGTATCAATTAACCTGCGCTGATCTATTGCGTGCAAACCGACCGACGGCTCGTCTAATATATACAAAACGCCTGATAATTTTGAGCCGATTTGAGTGGCCAGTCTTATTCTCTGCTCCTCTCCGCCGGCTAAAGTGCCTGCTTTTCTGCCCAATGTTAAATATCCCAAGCCAACATCATTTAGAAATTGCGACCTGTCAACTACTTCTTTAATAATCCCTGCGCTGATTTTTTTTTCATTGGCTCCGAGTTTTTCCGATAAATTTTCGAAAAAATCCTTTAGCTTGTCAATTGGAGTTTCTACGATTTTATCGATTGGCTGGTCTGCCACCGTTATTGCCAAAACCTCAGGCTTTAATCTTTTGCCTTTGCATTTTGGACATTGTTTTTGAACCATGTACTGCTCAATTTCCTGCCTGGTCCAGTCAGAATCTGTTTCGCGATATCTTCTTTGCAAATTTTGCACAACTCCCTCAAAGTTTTTTTCTCCATATAAAATAATATCTATAACTTTTTTTGGCAAGTCTTTTACTTCTTCGTCAACAGAAAAATTGTGCTTTTCTGCCAGCTCAAAAATCTTTGAAGAAAAATATCCCTGTCTGCCAACTTTATGCGAAGCCCTGCTCCACGGCCAAATTGCTCCCTCGGCCAAAGTTAATCTTTTATTTGGAATTACCAATTCAGGGTCAACTTCCAATTTTTCCCCAAGCCCGGTGCATTCTGGGCAAGCTCCGTAAGGGTTATTAAACGAAAATAATCTTGGTTCTAATTCTGGCAAAGATATGCCACATGTTTCACACGCGAAGTGTTCGCTGAAGACAAGGTCGGTCTTCATGTCATTGCGAGGAGCCCGCAGGCGACGTGGCAATCTATACTCTGAGATTGCTTCGTCGGTTTGTGAACCTCCTCGCAATGACGATACAGAGGACAAATTTACAATTACTATTCCTTTTCCTAATCTCAGGGCAATTTCCAGCGAGTCAACCAATCTTAACCTGTCCAATCCGCCATCTGGCGAATTTTTCAAAACCAATCTGTCAACAACAACTTCAATGTTATGCTTTTTTTGTTTGTCTAATTGTTTTTGCAAACCTTCTTCAATCGGAAAAATAACACCATCAATTCTTACTCTTACAAATCCGCCCCTTTGAATTTCTTCCAAAACAGCCTGATGCTCGCCCTTTTTACTTTTTATTACCGGCCCTAAAATAGTAATTTCTGAGGGTTTTGGCAATTTTACCCCGTTAGAGGTTTGCTTTTTTTGTTCTTTAACCAAGCCTCCCTGACCTCTAACGGGGTTTAACACCTGCTCAACAATTTGGTCAACAGTCTGGCGTGAAATTAATTTTCCGCAATTTGGACAATGGGGTTTTCCAATTCGCGCATACAAAAGACGGAGATAATCATATATCTCCGTGATTGTTCCAACTGTTGAGCGCGGATTATGCGTTGATTTTCTCTGGTCAATTGAAATTGCCGGCGAAATTCCTTCAATTTTATCAACATCCGGCTTGTCCATTACTCCCAAAAACTGCCTGGCATAAGCAGACAAACTTTCAACATATCTTCTTTGGCCTTCAGCGTACAAAGTATCAAAAGCCAACGAACTTTTTCCAGAACCCGAAAGCCCGGTAATCACAACCAATTTATTTTTTGGAATATCTAAGTCTATATTTTTCAGGTTGTGCACCCTTGCCCCGCGAATTTTTATAAAATTATCTTGCATTTAAAAATTGAAAAATTGAAAAATTGAAAAATAGTCTGTTATTATACAACTTTATTTTCAACGGTTCAAGCCTTGTATCGCGGCGCATGTTTTAAAACACAAGTCGCCCGGTTGGAATACACTGGGCCTTTTTTTATTTATTGAAATTAGAAAAATTTTCAACTTAATTTTACAGCTCCGCGACGAAGCCCATCGCTTCGCCATTACCTACCACAAAACCCTTCGCAAAAAAAAACTTTTGCAATAAAAAAGGCGAGACAACCTGAAAATTATCCGAACAACGGACACTTCCGGAATTATCTCGCGCTTTGAATTCTAAAAGAACTACACTTCCGAACCTTTTTCTCTTTTGAGCTCTTTTTTGAGTCGCTTGAGCTCTGCTATCACTTTTTGGGCAGCTAACTCTTCCTCTTCGCTCCCGGCAGGAACTATGTAAAAGATTTCCTGGCATCTCACAATCCTGCGATTTCGATCCTCTTTTGTGTTGTCTCTGTCTGCAAGCTGGATCATTTTTGCCAGGGCTTTCTTTTCCAGCTCGCTCCCGAATTGCGTTGCGTGATAAATGCGAAACCACTGCCCAAAGTTGGTTGAAGCTTCCTCGCTGTTGCAACCTTCAATGTCAATTAATTCCGCAATCCTCACTGCTTCTTCCAAACTCAGTTTTATTCCCGCTTCAAACATATCCACATTCGCGCCCTTTTTGAAAAGAGAAAAATGGGCGAGATAAAATTTTGAACATCTTTGAAAGACATCTCAATCCTCGTCTCGCCCCGAAATACGAAAAAAACAGCAGAGGGAAACAAGCTTACTCACGTTTCTTTTTCAGAAACAACGACGTGTTCGTTTCCCTCTTTAAAATCCTCAAATTTTAAGAACTTTAAAAAGGGGGCGAGACAAGACCAAAATCGTCCTACAAGGACATTAATAGGGTCATCTCGCCCTTGTCCGCAGTTACACCGCGGACTTTTCGTTTTCAATTGCGACCCAACGTTTGTAGAGCCACTCCACAAAGCGCGTCAAAGTGCGCCACAGGCCCATCTTGTGGATGTGGCCGTTGGTGTAGCGCTTGATTTTCTTTTTGGCGCCGTCGCCGTTTCCATTGGATTCCACTTCCACTGGCTCAGGATGTTTCTCGCGCAAAGCCAGTTTGTATTGAAGCAATTTCTTGCCCCAGACAGAATCTGGCCTGCGATTGAACTGGTCAGCCAGCAGATAAAGCGCTTGCCTTGCCTGTGGAGACCAATTGGCAACTTCCCCTCCGCGTCGGCGAGGAAACCTGCCGTCATCCATAACATGGACTCCGCAAAACTTTTTGAGTTTAGCGGCTCCATTAGGCGCCATGAACCGCCTGATGTCGCCAATCGGGGCGATAATTCCAGCGGCCAAGCGAGGGCCAACGCCCTCAATCGGTTTAAAAATCCTTTCCCAAACCTCAACAGACTCAACCGCCCGGGCCAGTTCTTTGTTGCGGCGCTCCTCCTCTTGAACAAGCGCCTGCAGAATTTTGTCGTTGGCCTTTGCCTCGTCGTATTGCTCTTCAATCACTCCCTCGGGAAAACAGCCTTCCTCGTTGAGGAAAATTTTCCCAACGAGCGATTGCAGAATCCTCTGTTCGCAGGCAATCCGCTGTTTCAAAGCGTCCTGCCTTGCCATCAGAGTTTCCTTAACGCGAATCAAATCACGGTCGCGCCGGCGCACTTGGTAAAACAAATGCAACTGGCTTTCCAGCAACCTGACAAGCGTCAGATGATCGTTTTCATTGTCTTCGCCATTGCGATTGTTGGCAAGAGAAAACGGAGGAATGCGGAAGACCTTGGCGCCGATGTCTTCACCCTTGCGGGACAATGCGGCGCTAAACCTGTCTCCCGAACCTCCCAAAACCATCACTACCTCGTCGCCTGGCTGAAGGCCGTCAAATGTAACAGGAACCTTCACAACCACTTCCACAACTGGCAGACTTTTTTTGTCTACTGTTTTGCGCATGTGGTTGATATTCAGGCCGCTGACGTCTTCATCTTTTTTGACCTTACGCCACTTGCAGTGGTGAGGACGGAAGCCGGAAATATCTTCGTCCGGCTCAACTGGACGCCACTCAATAGGAAAACGTCCCATCAAAAAATCCAGCTCTGCTGTGTCGTCTTCCAACTCACGGCAAACGACTTCGCCTTGCGACTTGACTGCGACCATTGTTGGCCGCGCCTCGCCCTCGCGAGTCTTCTTCCTGCGATGGCGGATTCCAATGACTCGTCCCATTTGATTCTCCTTTCAAGAGATAGGAACACAATTGAACTTCGTCAAACACCGACAAGGTGCTCGACATTGTAAAGAACACAGAAGACGCACTGCACCCCTCGTCTTTCCAGACATTCGGAATATCGCGCCCTCTTTGCAAAAATCAAATGCAAGTTTTTTGGATGTCCGACATCCCGCGGGATGTCGGACATCCCCGCAACTTAATTTTTCCAAAGAAAGGGCGAGACAGTCTGGGCCTCGTCTTTAAAAGACACGCACTTCTTCGTCTCGCCCGTCTTGCGATTTTCAAAGCTTTGAAAATCGCAAGACATATTTTGAAAGAAGCGCATTGGCTTCGTCGTCTAAAAAGACAGGTCTTTTCTCGCGCTTCTTTGTTTTTCAAATTGCGGACATCGTTTTTAACGTCTGTCAAGACACGCAAACCATCGTCCGCAAAATATCAGACAGGAGTATAATCGTCATTTAAGCGACAACGACAAGCTCGTCCGATAATTTTTTAGTCTATCATAAAATAATAAATATGTCAATAGTTGTATTCTCTTTTTGATATGCTACTATAAATATAATATGAGAAAGCTTCTCTCGCAGATTGTAGCCGGGGGCTTGGGCCTGTGGCTGGCAACATTAATTATACCGGGAGTTAAAATAAATTTGCTGCCTGATTCAAACTTTTTTGGCGTTGGCATTACCCAACAATGGCAGTTATTTTTGCTTTTGGGAATTGTTTTAGGACTCTTAAATTTTTTTGTAAAACCTATTTTAAAAACATTGTCCCTTCCTTTAGAAATAATAACACTCGGATTTTTTTCCATAGTAATAAGCATGGCGATGATTTGGGTAGTTGCCATAATATTCAAAGAATTAATTGTTCCGTTGTATCTGCCCTTGTTTTTAACAAGTATTATTATTTGGATATCAAACTTTATTATTCAAAAAATATTAATTAGAAAATAATAAACCAATGAATACTATATTATTTTACTCACAAATTGCAGTATCTTTAGCTTTGATAATACTGATAATTTTACAGCAAAGGGGAGCTGCTTTGGGTTCGGCTTTTGGCGGAGGCGGAGAATTTTACTCTTCAAGACGGGGAGCTCAAAAAAAAATTCACTATGCTACAATAGCGGCATCAGCTCTCTTTATAGTTTTAGGAATTTTAAATCTTCTAATTCCATAAATCAAATGGCAAAGTTAAAGTTTCCAAGTTTTTCGCAGTGGAAACAAATTTTTAAAGTATTAAAAAGGGGCGAAAAAATAACGGTTTTGGTTTTGGCGGTTTTAGCCACAGGCTCCCTGCTTTTTTTGGCAACTAATTTTTATATAAATAACACTAAAATAGTCCCTGCTTTTGGCGGGGCATATGCGGAGGGAGTTGTTGGCCAGCCCAGATTTATTAATCCAATTTACGGAGAAACAAATGACATAGACAGAACTTTAATTGATCTTATTTATTCTGGACTAATGACTTATGATAAAGACGGCAAAATAGTGAATGATTTAGCGGATAGCGTTACGGTTTCAGATGATGGAAAAACTTACGACTTTCAGTTAAAAAATAATATTTTCTGGCAGGATGGAAAACCCCTTACAACAGATGACATAATTTTTACGATAAAAACAATTCAAAATTCCGATTACAAAAGCCCTCTTCGAGCCAATTGGATAGGCATTGAGGTAAGAAAAAATTCAGATAAGTCTTTAGGTTTTACTTTAAAAACTCCTTATAATTCTTTTTTGGAAAACTCCACGTTAAAAATAATACCTAAACATATTTGGGAAAATGTTTTGGCGGAAAACTTTGCTTTGTCTTCTTACAATTTACAGCCGATTGGCTCTGGCCAATACACTCTTTCCAATCTGCAACAGGCAGACACTGGTTTTATAAAAAGCATTGAACTTGAATCCAATCATAAATATTATAACAAACCGCCGTATATATCTAATATCTCGTTTCAGTTTTTTGCAAACAAAAATGACCTTATAAGAGCGGCTAACGCAAAAACCATTGACGGGTTTTCGTTGACAGCCTTAGATAACAGCCAAGCTTTAGCTGAAAAAGAAATCCGCCAAGGCTGGTCAACAAACGAAAAATTTGCTGTTTATTCTATGGCTTTACCAAGATATTTTGCAGTATTTTTTAACACAAATAAAACAAAAATACTTTCAGACAGCGATATAAGAAAGGCGTTAAATTATTCTGTTGACAAGCAAGAACTTATAAACCAAATAAACTTGTCGGTAAAAAGCAAAGTGTCTTTGGTTGATTCGCCAATTTTACCGGATTTTTTTGGATTTCAATCTTCCTCTAACCCATATAAATTTGACGCAGAGCAGGCAAAAAAACTTTTAGATAAAAGCGGATTTAAAGATTTAGGCTCTGGCCAAAGAGCAAAATCAAACAATAAAAAACCTGCTTTTCAATTCAAAAATTATTTGGCTTTAAGATCTAAATCAAAAGATGTAACGGAACTTCAAGGATGTTTGGCGCGATTAGACGTCAATTTTAAAAACCTTATGCAAGATGAAGTCAATGGAACTTACGGTAAAGGAACGGAAGGCGCAGTAACTGAATTTCAAAAAAAATATCTGCAAGGAACCGAACCAACAGGCGAAATTGGAAAAGCAACAAGACAAAAACTAAACGAACTTTGCGTAATCCCGCAAGATAACTCGTTATTTTTGAAATTTATGCTGACAACAATAAACCAGCCTCAGCTTGTTCAGATAGCAAATGCCCTAAAAAATTCTTGGCAAAAAGTGGGCGTTACGGTTGACATAAAAGCAGTAGAAATATCAGAATTAAAGTCTATAATTAAAACAAGAGATTATGACGCGCTTCTTTATGGCGAGGCGCTGGGGTCGGAGCCAGACCTTTATCCGTTTTGGCACTCTTCGCAGGTAAATGATCCTGGGTTAAATTTGTCGACGTACCAAAATAAAGACGCAGACCAACTATTAAAAGAAGCCAGAGAAACATTGGACATTACAATAAAACAAGAAAATTACGAAAAACTGCAAAACATTATAATTGGCGACGCTCCTGCCCTATTTTTATACAACCCGGATTATATCTATTGGGTTTCTCAAAAAATAAACGGAATAAATACAACAAGAATTGTTGACCCGGCAAAAAGATTTTCAAATGTTTCAGAATGGTTTATCAAAACGAAAAGAATTTTCAAATAAATGGAATACGACCTCACAAAACTAACTCCTGATATTCGCAGATTAAATGATATGCGGGAAGTTGTTTATGATAAAGAATGGCTGAAAAATGCTTCTGATATTGAGTTGTATTATATGTATAGAGGCGTTGAAAATAAAAACGGATTAAGATATGATATAACGGTTATCCATCCGGCATTTTTGGGTTCTGAATTTGTAAAAACAAAAGGGCATTATCATTTAGAAAATTGGCAGGAAGTTTACACCGTATTAGAAGGAACAGCAATTTATTTAATGCAAAAGAAAAATGAAAATGGCGATATTGAAGATGTTTATGCTGTAAAAACAAAAAAAGGAGAATCAATAATTATAAAGCCCGGATACGGCCACGTAACTATAAACCCATCAGAAACAGAAAAACTAAAAATGGCAAACTGGGTTTCGCCAGACTGTAAAGTTGATTATCTGCCCTATGAAAAATTACAAGGCGCTTGCTATTACTATTTAAAATCTGGTTGGGCAAAAAACGAAAATTATAAAACAGTTCCTGAACTGCGCTTTGAAAAATCTCTAAAAAATATCCCAGAAAATTTAGACTTTCTAAAAAAAGGGTAAATTCGCGGGTATGGCGGAACAGCAGACGCGCTGGCTTCAGGAGCCAGTGGGAGCAATCCTGTGGAGGTGCAAATCCTCCTACCCGCACAAAAAAACATTCAAAAAATTATGCAACTAAAATTTAATAAATCAGATATAATCTTAAACTTTATAAACTTATGAAATTCGAACGCGAACCACAAAATACAGGCGGAATTGAAATTTTAAATGATGAGTCAATAGAAAAAGATTTCTCATTTGAATTATCAAATGAGAAAGATAAAGACGGAACCGCAATTGATGGTAAATGTTTTTGGTTAAAGTTTGGCGGTGCTGAAGCAAAGTTTTTTGTACCTCAAAAGGATAATAATAAAAAGTTGGTTGTGTTTGAACCCGGATTACCAGGAGATTCGGTAACATGGTTTGAAACTAATCAAATCCAGACGCTTCTTAAAAATGGTTACACCGCGCTTGTGATGAGGCATTTAGGTACTAGGACGGATACTGAAAGATCTGATGTTTTAATTCATTGCCCAGAGCGAATAGCCAGAGGTACGACCCCTGAGACAAAAAGTATTGGCGATCCAAAGGAATACAACCTTGTGGAGTTGGCGGAAGAACCAGCGATGGCGGTAAATACCGTCGGAAAAAATTTTGATAGTATCATACTCGTTGGTCATTCTTCGGGTGCTTTGTATAATGCATATTCAATCAATCACATTCAACCGGCTTTGCGAGACAAAATTACTAATTTTGTTAGCCTATCTGGTTATTTGGGATGTGAAGAAGAAAAGCCAGAAAGTTTTTCCAATTTGAAAAATTTTTATAAATATTGTGCGCAATTTATTAAAATGGGGGATGCCGAAGAAAATACCAGATTGACTCAACAAATTTTGAAAGAGGTGCACGGAAGTGGAATCCCAGAAAATATTATGGTAGTACAAGTGAATTCTCCACAAGACGAGTACATCCCTATTAGTTGGGCTAAACAGTTTCAAGGTTTTTTGGGTCGGGGATTGAATATTACAGATCAAACACAATTTGAAACAGAATTCCATGATTTAAAAAATTTACAACCCGGTACATTATTACGACTTTTAAAAATGCATTACCCCAAAAGTAAACATACTATTAAGATTAGTCAACAATAAACCATGTCAACCAAAACTACATTATTGAAGAGACAAAAAGCAGACTGGGGAAAATGGGCAAATTATTGGAAGCTTCTTAGAGAGTGCGCGCGTCCAAGCAAACAGGATATAGCAACTATTGGAAAACTGGTCAATGAGCATATTAAAAAAAAGCTCAGGCCTTTAATAGTTATTTTAGGGGCAACACCCGAATTTAGAGACTTATGCGCCGGTTATTCCCTGCAATATGGAGCACATGTTATCTGTGTTGAATTATTAGAGTCAATGTATGGTGGTATGGGTCAACTAACCACTATAAAAAATAAAAAAGAAGGGGTTGTGTATGAAAACTGGCTGGACACCAAGCTTCCAAACGGAGTTGCGGATATTGTTATGGGGGACTTAACTGAAGGGAATATTGATACTGAATTTCGAGACAATTATTTCCATGAAATGCATAGAATTTTAAAGAAAGGAGGTTTATATATTAGCCGTACCACTATCTATCATAATCAAAAACAAGATAAGCCACTTTTAGATAAGGAGTCCATAAAAAAACATATAGAAAAGTATCGAAAAGATATACTAAACGGGGAGATATCTTTGCATGTTGCCGTTGCTTATTTTGGCGCCGAGCTGATATGGCATTCTTACTACAAATTGCCCGACAAAAAATTACAATTTTCTATCTTTAAAAAAGAGCTTTCTGAAATAAGAGAAGGATACAGAAATGATGCTCTTATGAAAGAGTTTTTTATTAGAATGGACCAATTTTGGAACCCCATCGCGGAAAAATATTTTACCTACTATGCTGAAAGTGAAACTCTGGATCGATATAAAAAATACTTCAAAGATATACATTGTTGCTATTCGTATGATTACCCAGTGGCGCATCTAACGCCCGTAATGGCGATGACTGCAAAATAATAATCCAACGGCGAAAATGACACAATCAAAACTCTCAATATAATTAAAATTTTTTTATGATAAAATTTCAAAAAACTCCGCCGAAAAGGGCGGAAAATGCGCTAAAAATTATTCCGCTTGGCGGATGTGAAGAAGTTGGAAAAAACATGACTGTTTTTGAGTACGGCCAGGATATTGTTGTTTTAGATATGGGTCTGCAGTTTCCAGAAGAAGATATGCCGGGAATTGATTATGTAATTCCAAACCCGGAATATTTAAAAGGAAAAGAAAAAAATATCCGAGCCGTTATATTTTCGCACGGGCACTTAGACCATATTGGAGCCGCTCCGATATTATTACAAAAGCTCGGCAATCCGCAAATTATTGGCAGGCCGCTGACGTTGGAAATGGTAAAACACCGAGTTGAAGACACTTACCATGGCGCTTCAAAAAAGTTAAGAACAATCTATGTGCAAGATTTAAATCAAAAAATAAATCTTGGAGCTTTTACTTTAAGCTTCTTTGCAATTGATCATAGCGTCATGGACGCGGTTGGCGTAATTTTAGAAACTCCTGTTGCAACGGTGATACATCCTGGCGATTGGACAATTGAAAAAAATCCAATTGGCAGAAAGGCTATAGATTACTCTCATTTGGCAAGATTAAAAAGGCCGACAATTTTAATGTTAGAATCCTTGGGGTCTACAACTTCCAAAGAACAGGTTACAGAGGAGGATATGTTAAAAAATCTTTATATGTTGATAGCAAAAGCTCCTGGAAGAACAATTATTGCCACATTTTCTTCTCAAATTGAAAGAATAAAACAAATATTGGAATTTGCAACACAAACCAACAGAAAGGTTGCTTTAGACGGTTTTTCAATGAAACTGAACATAGAACTTGCAACAAAGTTGGGCTATGTTAAAATTCCTAAAGGGGTTATTATAACAACAGACAAAGCGCGCAACTATCCTGACAACAAAGTAATTATCGTTTGCACAGGAGCTCAAGGAGAAGAAATGGCTGCCCTTTCAAGAATTGTTGCAGGCAACCATAAATACATAAAAATCAAAAAAGAAGATACTGTTATTTTTTCATCTTCTACAATTCCGGGAAACGAAAGAACCGTCCAAAGACTAAAAGATAATCTTTACCGCCAGTCTGACAATGTTTACCATTCAGACATTATTGATGTGCATATTTCAGGACACGGCAACATTGATGGGATAAAACAAATGATAGGAGAAATAAGGCCAAATTATTTTATTCCTGTTTATGGCAACCATTATATGTTAAAAGAGGGCGCAAAAATTGCTTATGAAATGGGTTTTTTAAAAGATAAAGTAATAGTGCCGGACAACGGGTCTATCATAAAATTTGATAACAATAAAGTCGAAGTATTAAAGGAAAAAGCTCCGACAAATTATGTTTTTGTTGACGGATTAGGCGTGGGAGATGTCGGAGAAATAGTTTTGAGAGACAGACAGGCATTGGCAAAAGACGGAATGTTTGTTATTGTTGCCATAATAGATAGGCAGACGGGAAGAGTTAAGGGCTCGCCAGATATTATTTCCCGGGGATTTGTTTATTTAAGGGAATCTAAAGATTTGCTGGCTCAAACCCGCAGAAAAGTAATCGAAATTGTAGATAAATCAGCTGGCCACGGAGGAGCGGTAAATTGGGTTTACGTTAAAGATGAAATAAGAAATAAAATCGGCAACTTCTTGCACACAAAAACAGAAAGAAGGCCAATGATACTGCCGGTTGTAATAGAAGTTTAAAATTAAAAATTACAAAATTATGCGAATTGTATCTGGCATACAGCCAACCGGAAATATTCATATTGGGAATTATTTAGGAGCAATCAAGCAATGGATTTCTCTCCAGGAAAAAAATGAATGTATTTTTATGATTGTTGATTTACACGCGCTGACCACTCCGTATGACCCAAAAACTCTGCAAGAAAAAATTACAGAAAAATTAATTGCTTACATTGCGGCTGGAATTAATCCTGAAAAAGCAATTATTTTTGTACAATCGCAAGTTAAAGAGCATACAGAATTAGCTTGGCTTTTAAATACTATCTGCCCGATTGGCGAACTTGAAAGAATGACACAATTTAAAGATAAATCTAAAAAATTTAAAGACAACGTCAACGCCGGACTTTTAAATTATCCTGTTCTAATGGCGGCAGATATTTTGCTTTATAAAGCAGAGGCGGTGCCAGTTGGCAAAGATCAAGAACAGCATGTTGAACTGACAAGGACGTTGGCTAAAAAATTTAACAGTAAATTTGGGAAAACATTTCCAGAGCCAAAAGAGTTAATGCCAAAATTTGGAGCAAAAATAATGTCGCTAACTGACCCAAAAAAGAAAATGTCAAAATCAGACGATCTAAAAAGCTATATTTCTTTATTTGATTCTCCAGAAGATATAGAGAGAAAAATAATGTCCTCGCAAACAGATTCTGGAAAAAGCGTAATTTTTAATGTTGCAAAAAAGCCGGGCATATCAAACCTCTTAACTATTTACAGCTTATTAAAAGATAAACAAATTTCTGAGATTGAAAAACAATTTAAAGGAAAAGGCTACGGCGACTTTAAAAAATCACTGGCAAAAATTGTGATTGATTATTTGGAACCTTTCCGCAGAAAACAAAAAGAACTTCTTTCAAGAGAAATTTATGTGCAGGAAATTTTAAAAAAGGGCCAGGCAAGAGCAAAAATAATAGCAGAAACCACAATGCAGGAAGTCCGCTCAAAAATGGGACTGTCGGCATAAACTTGAAAAATAAAACACGAAACAAAAAAGAACAGCTAAACCATTTGGTCGAGCTGTTTTTTGATCGAAAGAGCAATTTATATGTATGAATGCCACATATGATTGCAATGCGCGCATTTTAAAACGGAATACCTGCGTTTTGTTCGAAAGGGACCTACCCAAAAATTACGAGATTTGCAATTTGGGCATTTATTGGATCCTTCGTTCTTTAGGTACGCCATCATACGATAGACAGCGATATACTTAGCAATCAAAAACATCCTAATCGCTTTCATCATCGCTTTCATCGTCGACTCTCCATTCTAGGTGACAAAGGTCAGATCAAGAACACAAGTTTATATTATACTTCGTAATCATCTTTGTCAATTTTTTTTGTTTTAAATCAATCTGACCCTGTTCTCACGATCGTAAGTACAAAGTAATATTTTCATATAGATAACCTAAAATGCTTTATTAAAATATCGTCGTTAAATATTTTTTCTGCTGTAACAATATTCACAAATGAATTTATTCCGAAAACTTCGCACAAAAGCTGGACTTCCTTATTTCAATTTTCATGCCATCAAACTGAATTTTACCAACAACTTTTTTACCTTTTTCTGTTAATTTTGCTACAAACCCTTATACAAATATTCTTTATATAACTTCTGAGATAAATCATAGATGTTTTCCTGATATTCCCTGGGTATTATTTTTTTGTACAAATCGGTTCTTTCACCGCTATAATGCAGTAATTTATCTAGATAAAAAATACAGTCTTTCTTGTTCGGCCCACAAGCATAGCCCCTCATTTTGGCATCGGTTCCAGATCTCCTGACCTGGATAAAAAAATTATCTATAAATTGGAAATAAGAGGCATCTCCGGTAAATTTTACATCTGCTAATCTGGAAAAATCCAAACCAGAAAAAATTTCTCCGAATAATTCTCGGACTTTATCAATTGCTACTTTTTTATCCTTCAATGCAAGAGTAACAGATAAATAAAACATGTCGGCTTTGTCTCTTTTTATTTCTCCTTCGGATTTTTCTGACATTAATTTTACGGGGTCGGGTTCTGATTCGTTATAGTAAATAATGTCATCTCTGACATATTGGGTGCTCTTTATATTGTTTTCTTTAAAAATATCTTCCAAATATTCTGAAATAAGCCTTTTGTTGGTAAATAAAAAAGCAAATAAAGCTGTGGCAATAACGCTTGCTTCTCCGGCGCTTTTTTCTCGCATGGCAAAAGCTTTTCTTTTATTTTTTTGGCTTTCAATAAAATCTTCAAGGCCAGTAATCATTCCCCCACTTTCTTCTCCTCCAAAAACCATCCTCGGGTCTTTTCCTAAATTTATTTCTTCGCCAAAAATATTTTCTATTACAACTTCTTTATTGGGATTTTCTAATATCTGCTTTTCAACCTTTTTTATAACAGTGGCAATTTCTTTCATTCCCACTGGTGTTGTAACCACTTTTATATTGTTATTTTCAGCCCATTCATCCCAGCATCTTGAAGAAGGCGTAGTAACTATTATAAAACGCGGGTGGTCGTTCCAGATGCCTTCTTCTTTTAATTGCTTCATATAATAATCCATGATCAGAAAAAAACTATAAGTCGGGCTGTAAACAACAAATATTTTTTCACTATCTATATTGATATAGTCCATACCCAAATCATCTAAAAAATTCGTTTTTTCTTTTGATTCCACCTGGCCAATAACCAGCCTGTCTCCGTCCGGGTCCGTAATTAAAACAATATATCCCGCGGGCTTGTCTTTAAGGTCTTCCTCAAAATTAGCAGACTTTGCCACATCTATTAAGCAAAAATCGCACGACAAATCAAAAAACTCTTTTTTGTTTGTCTTGGGATTAGCTTTCCACACTTTTCCAATACCATGAAAAAACGGATCTTCTTCTTTGTTCCGCCATTCAAAAATATTTGAAATTTCCAATTTTTCCAAAATTGGCATCATGGTTTTATACATACACCCCCCTACTGTGTCATACATTATTTTGAACCCATCTTCGCCAGCTTTTTTTATGATATTCAAATTTGCATCTTTAGCGACGGTTTTCCTTAAATAGTCTGCATACATATCATAGCCGTTGAAATCCTCAAAAATTAATTTGTTGTTTCTCGAGGAAAGCTTTATAACATAACCTTCTTCATTTTTTTTGGCATAATCAATTATTCCTTTTATTTTTTCAATAAATCTTAAAGACATTTCTGGTAAAAACTGGCTACCTTGATTTTCTAAATCTTTTGTGGCTATTTTACTGCTTATGGCATGGCTTGAAGTGACAAATTCTCCGCCGTCATAGTCTAACATAAAAATTAAAAATGAAACCATCCAAACAGGAATTGTCTGCCTATCAAACGGTAAATGAGTTTTAATTCCCAAATTAGCTTGAATTCTAGATATTAAATCAATATATGCTTGCGTGTTATAACGAACCTCGCCGGCAGCTATTTTATTTATCTCGCCATTAATATCTTCTTTTAAAACCATTATCTTGCCTAGAGTTGCTAAAGCCACGCCAACTTGGTTAATAGGAAAACGGGTGTCCCAATAATAAGACACATTCTGCGGGCCGCGTATTCCGCCAGTTGAGACCTTTGCTTCTTTTTCATAGTTCTTTAGCCAGTCCTCTAATTTTAGCCTCTCTATTAATTCTTTGGTTAAAATAAATTTAATCTCTCCTTGGTTATTCAAATCAAAAACCGGTGATTTTTTTATCTCGTCGGGCGTAAATTTTTCAATCTGTTTAAAATATTCCTCTTTTAGTTCTTTTATTTCTTGTTGGCGATCCATAATTTTATCTTTGATGACTATTAATAGATTATTTGAATTATCCCACTAAAACCTGTCCAGGTTCAGATAGATACCCGCCACCGTTAGGCTTGTAAAATGATTATGTCTCTTGTCGGCAAATTCATGTATTTCAGTTTGTTTAAATATTCCTCCGGGGTCAGATAATTTAGCGCTTCGTGCGGTCGGAT
>ORJL011256246.1_pt1 | contig 30649 bp, 24 predicted proteins | sample 1779941 | NCBI WGS metagenome assembly ORJL01 (sample SAMEA104232317, study PRJEB22302) | groundwater metagenome | biome: forest; feature: aquifer; material: groundwater | place: USA | collected 2011-08-07 | depth 5.8 m | reverse complement strand
TTTTGCCATACATCGCGTATTCGGGGTTCGACAACATTTGATAGCCGCCGGCGATTTCCATAATCGTCACGCCGCTTTTTCGCTCGGCGTATTCTTTTTGTAAAGTGCCAATGGCTTCCTTGACCTGCGCGGAGTCAACCCCATCGATGATGTCCTTGATTTGCTCCAGGACAACCGTCTTTTCGCTTGTAAAAAGAAGGGCTTCAACGATACCTTTGATGTAATTATTTTCGGCGGGTTCCGTCATTTTTTTACCTTTTGTTTATAGATTTCGTTTAACAATTCCTCAGCCGTGTGGATATCTTTCGAACGTTCCAGCGCTTTTTGAATCATATCAACAGCCTCTTGCTTTTTATATTGCAGCTGCAACAAAACCGTCAACGCCTCGTCCTGCCACTGGGGGGACTGCGATTTTGGTTTTAAAAACCCTTTGTCCTGAATCAAACCAAAGCGCCCCACCTTCCCCTGCAGTTTGGCAACAATCTCTTTGGCGCGCTGCGCGCCAATTCCCGGAAGCGTCCTTAAAAATTCTAAATCGCCGGCATCAATGGCGCTGGCAATTTCCGAAATCGGCTTGTTGATAGCCCTCACAGCCGCCCGCGGGCCGATGCCGGAAACCGTAATAAACTGTTCAAAAAAATCTTTTTCAATCGCGTTGATAAATCCAACCAAAACCGGAAAGCCTCTAGCCGGATCCATCTGGTAGTAGTGATACGTCATCAGCTCGACGTTGCCTTGCGCATCCACGCTATTGTCAACGCGCTCAAGAACAGATGCCGGGACAATCACTTCATAATGCAACCCGTGGACATCAATCGTCAGCGAACTTTCGCTTTTCTCAACCAATCGGCCTTTGAGTCGGACAATCATATTTTACACAATGGAAGATTGCGCATATTCCAATGCCAGCGCCAAGGCATCGCTTGTATCCGCCGTTAAGCCTTTCACATCAACGCCTAAAATGTGCGCCACCATTCCCTGCGTCTGCAGTTTTGAAGCCGCGCCGGCGCCCAACATTGCTTTTCGAATATGCTTAACGCTATGCTCAACAAGTTTTATTTTCCGCTTGGCGCACAAAAGGCAAATCGCTCCGCGCACGTGCCCCAGCAAAACCGCCGTTGTTGGATGCCGATAATGCGCGTAAAGTTTTTCCAGAACCATAACTTCAGGTTGATATTCGCAGATGAGCTCATCGAGATTTGTGTAGATAACATTGATTCGGTTTTCCAGCAGGTCCTTGGCTTTCGGCGCGACGACCCCGGCTTCAAGAAGCTTGATCCGGATCTTTTGAGTTTCGATTAAACCATAACCGGTAATCCTTAGGCCCGGGTCAATGCCGATGATGCGCATTGCTATCCTTGCGAAATTTTTTCAAGTATTTCGTCCGGTATATCAAAATTGGCATAAACCGCCTGAACGTCTTCATGCTCTTCAAGTTCTTCCATGAGCGATAAAACCTGCTTGGCGGATTCGCCTTCAACTTTAACCGTTGAATTAGGGAGCATCGTGACTTCGGCCGTTTGCATCGGAATTTTTTTTGCCTCCAGCGCGGCCTTGATGCCCTCAAGCGCCTGCGACCCGCAGGTGATTTCAAAACTTTCGCCTTCGGATTTTAAATCTTCCGCGCCCGCCGTCAGGACGATATCCATCAAAAGATCCTCTTCAACTTTATCTTTGGCGACGGTAATGTATCCTTTTTTGGTGAACATCCAGGCCGTCGATCCGGCACCGGCCATGCTGCCGTTTTTCTTTGACATTAAATTCCTGATTTCGGCGGTCGTGCGGTTTTTGTTATCCGTCAAAACCTCAATCAAAAGCGCCACACCGCCGGGCGCGTAACCCTCGAAATTTGACGATTCATAGACGATGCCGGGAAGCTCGCCGGTTCCTTTTTTGATGGCGTTATCGATATTGTTTGAAGGCATATTGATAATTTTCGCCCGCTGGATGGCCGCGCGCAAGCGAATATTTGTTTCCGTGTTGCCGCCGCCGTCTTTGGCCGCCGCCGTGATCTCTTTAATCACCTTTGAAAAAGCGGCGCCTCTTCGCGCGTCCGTGCCTTCTTTTTTGTGTTTGATTTTCGCCCACTTCGAATGCCCTGACATTGGTAATCCTCCTACGCCTTGTTTGTTATCACAATTAGATGTGCAACCTTTTTTTGTAACTTAAAAAATGATAAGCAAGCCAATAAGCCGGGTTCTGTTCCTCTCGATTTTATTAAAGGCGAGATGGATAACCATTCGACTCACTTGGGAAATTGCTCTCCCAACTCTTGCAGCCTACCCGGAAATTATAACGAAGCGGATAAACCTCGTTTTAGCGCTGATTTTGCCGTGAGGCAAAATCAGCGCTAAATCTTCCCCTATTCGGCCTTGCTCCATGCAGAGATTGCTCGTTTCACTTTTCCAAAATAAATTGGAAAACTCGTCTCTGTAGCTCTTCCGCCACAAATCGCGGCGGATCCGCCAATTTTTCTGGCGGAAATCCTCCTCTGACTTGCGCCAGAGTGTCCCGCATTATCGGGATGCATTATCCTTCGGAGCCCGGACTTTCCTCCCCGCGGGCAAAAAGCGGCATAAAATCCTCACGCGGCTCTTTGTTTTCCGACAGGGCGGTTACCTTGGCCTGCTTATCTTTGATGCTTTGTGTTGCCAAAAAATCTGCGTCTTTATTTTTTTCGCGGGGAATATGGCGAATCTCAACAGCCTCAAATTTTTGCGACAAATGCTTCACCTGTGAAAACAACGCTTGTAAATTTTGATTGCGGATTTTATATTGGCCAACCAGCTGGTGATGTAGCAATTCACTGTCGGTATTGACCTTCACTTTCTTCGCCTCTAATACCAGTGACTCCTCAAGGCCGCGAATCAACGCCTGGTATTCAGCCGTGTTATTCGTCCCTATTCCGATGGCTTCGGAAATTTTTTTAACAACCCTTTGACCCTCTAAAATGACAACTCCGACCCCCGCCTCTCCGGGATTCCCCTGACAGGCGCCGTCAATAAATAGTTCAAAGGTTTTCAAAGATCATCCTCGAGATATAAAATCCTCGCGCACATCTCACACTGGATAAGCCTGTCATGCATTTGGATCTCATTGATGACCTGCTCGGGGACATTCATGAAACATCCGCCGCAGGAATTGCCTTTAACGGGAACAATCGCCAGGCCCTTTTTATTTTCCAGAATCCTCTCATAGCGGCTCAAATGGGTTTTATCAATTTCGGGGGCGATCTGGCTTCGCTTCATCTCAAGAATCTTTAACTTCTCCTCAATCTCCGCGATGGAATCGTCAACGCTTTTCTTTTCCGCTAAATACCGCTTTTCTTCCTGCGCCAAGAAGTCTCTTTCCTTGGCAATGGAAGCGCTAAGGCTATCACTCTCGTCGTAAGAAATCAAGATTTGCTCTTCTATCTTGGATTTATCAACTTTAAGGTTTTCAATTTCGAGCTGTTTGGCGTGGTACTCTTTGTTTGTCTTCAGGAGCATCAGCTGGCCGCTGGCCTTGGTGATTTCACCTTCCTTGGAGGATAATTCAAGCTCTTTGGATTTTCGCTCAACCTGAAGGCTCTTTAGATTATCTTCTAGGGTTCTAAGTCCTGTTTTATTCTCCTCAAACTTACGTTTAAGATTTTCGATATAGGCTGGTTTTTCCTCTAACTCAGATTTATGCAGATAAATTTGCGCGTCGATCGCTTGAATATCGACGATCTTTTTAATTTGGTCTTTAACGGAAACTTGAGTCATTTGGTGCGCTTTCGTTTAACAAGAGGCAATGTTCCAAAACCCTAATCCGGCTTACAGTAAATCCGCCATGATTTACATTAAATGGACACTGGGGGGATCGAACCTCCGACCTTCGCCATGTGAGGGCGACGCTCTAACCAGCTGAGCTAAGTGTCCTCAAATATTAGCAGCTGACAAAGTTCTGGGCCCACCAGGGCTCGAACCTGGGACCCACTGATTATGAGTCAGTTGCTCTAACCGCCTGAGCTATGGGCCCGAAAATGATCAAAATTTTAACAATCGAGGTTGTATTCTACTATCAAAAAGATTTTTCCGCAAGAAATAAAACACGCCTTGCGCAACCCAAAAAACAACTTTCAATCGACGGTAAGCACAAGGGCCCGCCTTAAAAAGGCGGGCCCTTTCTCTCCGTTTGCGCGCTTGAAAACACCGCGCTTTATTCCCGGAATTATATCAATCCCTCGTTTTCCTTAACGGCCATATCCAGAAAACTCTTTAGCCTGCGTGAACGCGTGGGATGGCGCAGCTTGCGAAGCGCCTTGGATTCAATCTGCCGGACACGCTCACGGGTAACGCTAAACTCGCTCCCCACCTCTTCAAGCGTGCGGCTGGAGCCGTCCGCAATACCAAAACGCAGTTCAAGAATTTTGCGCTCCCTGTCATCCAGTGTTTCTAAAACACCTTCAATTTCTTCTTTGAGCATGGAATGAAGAGTAGCATTTGCCGGCGAAACAGCCTTTTTATCTTCAATAAAATCGCCGAAATGCGTATCGCCCTCATCCCCAATGGGCGTTTGAAGAGAGATCGGAACCTGCGAGATCTTTAAAATCTCTTTTACTTTACTGATGGCAATCCGCATCTTCTGGGCAATCTCCTGCGCCGTCGGCTCGCGCCCATATTCCTGGACAAACAACCGCGACACCCGGATAATCTTATTAATCGTTTCCGTCATGTGAACCGGAATGCGGATCGTCCTGGATTGATCCGCAATCGAGCGCGTAATCGCCTGGCGAATCCACCAGGTAGCATACGTCGAGAATTTATAGCCTCTTTGATATTCAAATTTCTCAACCGCGCGAATCAACCCCATGTTGCCCTCCTGAATTAAATCCAAGAACGACAACCCGCGATTGATATATTTCTTGGCGATGCTGACGACCAACCGCAGGTTGGCCTCAACCAAAAGCTTCTTGGCCTTATTGAATTTAGCCTGGCGAAGTTTAATAATCCGCATTAAATCCTTTACCTGATTAACTGACTGGCCTAATTCACGCAAAAGCTGCCCTTTTTGCTGGCGCATCTTTTTTGCTTCCGCCGCTTTTTTCTGCGTCTTAAGCATGCGTTCCGTGCGCTCAATATCGTAAATCATGCCCTCAATCTTCTTGACAATCCCTTCGTTGACAGAAGATGTCAGCTTAAAGCGCGCGATAATCCTCCCGGATTCATCACTGCCGACGCGCGAATGGCGAACCTCATGAATGATCTTTTCGAGATCTTTAATCAATTTCGGCCGGCGCTCCAGCTCATCTTTGACAACATCTTCGACATTCGTCTCGCCGTTTAAAACCTTATTAATAATCCTTAAGGCCTCTTTGCGGGCAAAAACCGCCCGAAACAACGCCTCGGCGAATTTATGCTCCGCCTCTTCAATGCGTTTGGCCAAATTGATTTCGTTTTCACGCGACAAAAGCGAAATGGATCCCATTTGTTTTAAATACATTTTAACGGGATCATCCAAAGGTAAAAACCGCTCGGAATAAATATTCTCTTCTTTGGGCTCATCGAGCTTGATGCGCTCAAACTCTTCCTCTTTAGAATCTTCCTGCGTTTCGCTGTCCACCGCGTCATCGGACTCAACGACCTTAATATCCTTCCCGTCGAGAATATCAAAAACCTGGTCGAGCTCTTCGGAGGAATCGATGTCGTTGGACAAAACGGAATTGACCTCATCATAGGTCAAATACCCTTTGCTTTTTCCCAGCGTGACGAGCTTATCAACGTCCTCGCGGAATTCTCTTTCTTTCATCGGTTACCCCTTGATTAACTGGTTAAATTGCTGTTTGAGCTCTTCAAGTTGGTTTTCATTGCCTGAAGTTTCGGCCTCTTTAATCGACACCAACAATCCCTGGCGCATCTGTTTCATGCGGTTTGATTTTATACGATTGACACAATCGCGGTAAATTTTCTCTTTATCGGACGGGACATCCTCCTCGGTGGCGAGGGTGGAGATGAGCTGATGAACCGCCTCACTTTCAAAATGATTCATGAGCATCCGCACCTTGACTTCCTTCCCTTCTTCCCGCAGGCTAAAAACGTGCGACAAAATATCCTTCACCGCATCGTCCTGAAAATCCGAAAGCGACAAATCTTCCTTGATGACGGAAATAAAAGCCTCATCATCGAAAATCAATTTCAAAAGGCTTCGTTCGGCGTTATTGGCTGTATTTTTTACCATAGCCGCCACCGTCGTCGTAGAATCGGCACGATTCGATTCTCGGGAAGCCGTCTTTCCCATTTTCTGCAGTTCCAAAAGCAAGGCCTCTTCCTGAATCGAAAGCATGGACGCCAGCTGTTTAATGTAGCCGTATTTCATCACCGCGTTGGGAAAACGGTTGATGGTCAATAACATCTCATGGGAAATTTTTGTCTTCCCCTCAACAGTCTTGTGGCTGTATTTTCCCGTCAAAACTTTCATTTTATAATCGAATAACGACAAGGACTCCTGCACGCGCTTGTGAAATTCCTCGGCGCCGAATTTGCGAACATAAGAATCGGGGTCTTCACCGGCGGCGAGAGAGGCGACCTTCACATTCATCCCCTCCTCTATCAAAAGATCCAGGCTCCGCACCATCGCGTTTTCACCGGCGGCATCCGCGTCAAAAAGCATCACCACATTTTGGGTATAGCGTTTTAAAAGGCGTATCTGCTCAACCGTTAACGCCGTCCCCAAGGACGCCACAATATTTTCCGCGCCGGCCTGATAGGGAATAATGAAATCCATATAGCCCTCGACAACTATAACAAAATCTCTTTCGCGAACAGCCTCTTTGGTAATATTAAAACCATATAAGTGGTGGCCTTTTGTGTAAACAACCGTCTCCGGAGAATTGATGTATTTCGCCGATCCGTCCTTCATGGTGCGCGCTCCAAAACCAATGCCCCGGCCTTTCACATCAAAAATCGGAAATGTGATCCGGTCGCGAAAACGGTCGTAAAAACCCTCTTGAGTTTCCCTCGGAACAATCAACCCGGCTTTTTCCATAACATTCAGGGAAATGTTTTTTGACCGAAGGTGATTCATCAAGCTGTCCCATTTATCATGCGCGAAACCAATCTTAAACTTTTTAACAATGTCCGCCGTCACAGAGCGATCTTTCAAATACCTGACCACATGGCCAATTTCCGCCGTCGGATGAATAAGTGCCTCATGAAAAAACGCCGCGGCTGTTTCGTTGGTTTTGTAAACCATTTCCTTAAGGCTTGTTGCTTCCGGATTCGCCGTACTGCTGACGGGGATAATGATATTGGCCCGCGATGCTAAAATACGCGCCGCTTCCGGAAAATCCACGCGCTCCTGGCGCATGACAAAATCCACAACATTGCCTCCCACCGAACAGCCGAAACAGTGGTAAATCTGTTTATCGAGGCTCACGACAAAAGACGGCGTTTTCTCGTGGTGAAACGGACAGTTGGCCTTAAAATTTCTTCCCGCGCGTTTTAAGGGAATATAGCTCGAAATTACTTCGACAATATCGTTTCTGTCTAAAATCTGATCAATGATATCTTGCGGGATAAGGCCCATAACAACTACCCTCGGCTGATTCGCCTAAAACCGGAACACTCCACAAATTCAAAACGGCTCTTTTTTGCGAGCTTGTCCAACAAAAGATTTAAACCTAAATTATCGCTGGCGATATGCCCGGCAACGATGACGTGGATATGCTCGGATTTAATTTTATTAAAATGTTCCTCGGATAAGTGCATGCAAAGAAGCGTTTGAATTCCCGACTGCGACAGCCGGGCAAAAATTTCTTTGGAACCCTCGGTCCCGCCGGTCATATCAACCAAAACTTTTCCGGCTTTTTCGCTTGGCTTCCCGAGTAAAATTGTGGGGCCCGCTTTTTCACGAACCGCATCGCGGTATTCCGGCTCTTTTAAAAGTAATTGAATAATGGATTGAAGCGTTTTGGGTTTTTGCGTATCCATCATTTTCTGTAAATAATCCGCCACGTGATTATCAGACGGCGTATGGCAACACAAAAGCGGAAAATCCAAAAGGCGCGCGGCATCAACCGTCCGGGTATGATTTCCGCCGTGGAGCCGGCGCGCGACTTCCTTAATCCTGTCGTCCATGAGGGATTTTGCGATTTCCCCTCTGAACCCGACGGATTTAAGCAAATCCGCTTGAAGGCCCATCACATCGTCCAAATTGGCCAAGGCCTTTCCTTCGGGGTGATGGGCCAAAATCAAATCAATCTTTTCTCCCCTTTGACAAAGCCTGTCGGCTAAAAGAATTTCTCCCGCCTCAATATCAATCCCGACCATTATGCGCCGGACATCAGTTTTTGGGTCGCCGTTTAAAATGCGCGTATCCGAATAAGGGTTGCTGAAATTTTCCCGGTCAAAGAGCGACTTTTCGCGCGCGCTTAACTTGCGATATAAGCGTTTTGATTCGGCAAATTTCTTTTGTATTTCTTTCGGGCTGCGAATATCACAGGATATCCCCTCTTTGATAAAAAACTGATAAATCTCATTTAGCTTCACTGCCAAAGACCCCGGTTAGAAAAATGGCTCAAAAGGTTGCTTTACTTCTTCTTTTTCTCGTTTTTCTCTTCGACGTTAAGATCTGTCAACGTGAACACAGATTTATTCAACGTCTCGTTAGGAAAAAATTTGCTGACAAAATTATCGTAACACGCCTCATACACCCGCGGCGAGAGCCATACCAGCTTTGGCGCGGTTAAAGATTTTTGCAGATTCTTCGTCAGGTAATCTGACGACAACGCCCTTAACAAAAGCACAGCCATGCTGCACAAAAGGGCCGCCCGAAATACACACACCGCCAGCCCTCCCCACCGATCAAGAAGCGAATGAGCCTCAACCCGAAAAAGAACGGTGAATCCGTCGCGAACAAATTTAAAAATCACCACAACCAGAGCCCACAATATGCCAAAAATAACCGCGTCCGTAATTCCCTGCGGCAGATGTGTTTTTTCCTGAATGAATTTTGACATCCCTCCATAATAGTGGAGTGTGACGAACACAGCAAAAAGAACGCCCAGCGTCTTAAACATCTCAACAACAAAGCCATTCTTGACCCCGACATAAACCGTCCTGATACAAATGGCAGCGAGTAAAACATCAACCCAATTAAATCCACTGAGGGCTTCGACGGGCATTTTTGCTTCTCCTTTCTATTTGAAGTGCTCAAGTATAACACGGGTCATATTCAAAGTCAAGAAAGCGCTTACTTCAGCGATATTATGTTAAACATTTGCAACATACTGAAAATATTAATGTTACATCACAGTGAATCCCCGTAAAGGAAAGGCTTTTCTTGACAATAAGAGGAGAAAGTGTTATCTTTCCTCTCATGACACAACAGCCCGCGGATCAAACGCACACCCTGCAAGAACAGCTAAGCCAGACACGCGAAGAGCTCGCCATCCTTTATGACATCAGCTCTGCCATGCGTACAACGCTGGAGCTAAATCAAATCCTATACATTATCCTGACGGGTGTCACAGCGCATACGGGCTTAGGTTTTAACCGGGCCATTTTGTTTCTTGTTAATAAAAAAGACCGCACGTTGGACGGCAAGATGGCCATTGCCCCCGAATCCGGCGAAGACGCCGCAAAGATATGGAGACATATCGAAAACGAAAATCAAGACTTTGAAGATTTGATATCCGCCTACAAAAGCTCCCAGGATAAAACGGTGACACTTGCCCATCAGATACAACGGCTTAAAATTCCGCTCAATTCCGCGGAAGGCGGCCTTTTGGCGCAGGTGTATGCCAATGGATCTCCATTGCATGTTTATAAAAATGATATTACCCGTTATAATAATGACCCCTTTCTGCAAGTTTTCAAAACCGATGAGCTGATTGTCATGCCGCTTAAAGCAAAAGACAGGGTCAACGGCATTATTGTCGCCGATAATCTTTTTACCCGACGGCCGATTAATCCGGATGATTTGAAACTTTTCACAATGCTTGCCAACCAAGCCGGCCTCGCGATTGAAAATTCGCAGCTCTATGAAATGGTCGTCCACAAAAGCCACACGGATTCACTCACGGCACTCTGGAACCACGGCTTCTTTCAAGACACACTCATCAAAGAAATGGACAAATCAAAGAACTCTCAAGCGCCTTTAAGCCTTGCCCTCTTGGACATTGATGATTTCAAGAAATTTAACGACACCTGGGGCCACCAAAATGGCGACGTCGTTTTAACGGCGCTCGCCAAAATTCTTAAGAATTATTCTCGGGAGATTGATTATGTTTGCCGCTATGGCGGAGAGGAATTCGCGATTATTCTTACCCAAACTAACAAAGAGCAGGCTTTTTTAATCGCGGAACGGTTACGGGATCAGATTTCACATCAGCATTTTCAGCTGACAACGTCTCAACAAATCGTGCGGCTCACGGTCAGCATCGGCATTGCCGCCTTCCCCGCCGATGCTATATCCAAAGAAGAATTGATTTTGAAGGCCGATAAGGCGATGTATACTGCCAAATTTATCGGCAAAAATAAAACCTGTCTTTCTGAATAGTTAGACAGCCGCAGGGATTTCTTCTTTCGTCTCTTTATCTTGCTTCTCGCCAAATTTAACCGAAACAATTTTTGAAATCCCCGTTTCCTGCATGGTGATGCCGTACATGACATCGGCGTTGGCAATGGTTTTTTTGTTGTGCGTAATCACGATGAACTGGGCGATTTTCGCGAAGTCCTTTAGGAGATAACTGAAACGCCCGACGTTGGATTCATCCAGCGCGGCATCGATTTCATCCAAGATACAAAACGGGCTCGGGCGCACTTTAAAAACACCAAAGATAAGCGCGATGGCCGCCAGTGTCTTTTCACCGCCGGAAAGAAGGGTGATGCTTTGCAATTTCTTTCCCGGAGGCCGGGCAACAATCTCAATACCGGATTCCAGCGCATTATCCGGATCAACAAGAATGAGCTGCGCCTCTCCCCCGCCAAAAAGCATGCGGAAGTAAATACGAAACTCCTCGCTCACCTTGGTGAATGTGTCCAGGAAAAGCTGACGCGTGGTACGGTTGATTTTGCTGATCGTCTGCTCGAGAGAATCTTTGGCCGTTAAAAGATCGCTTTGCTGCTTGGTTAAAAATTCAAACCGCTGTTTTAGCTCGTCAAATTCTTCAATCGCCACAAGATTAACCGATCCAAAAGAGTCACAGCGTTTTTTGAGCAGCTCAATTTCTGAAGTCAATTCTTCAAGATTAACAGCCTCCTGCGATTCCAAAGTCATTTCATCCAGATTCAATTTGTATGTTTGAAGCAGCCGGTCTTTCGTGCTTTTTTCATCAAAAGAAATTTCCTGAAACTTCATCTTCTGAGTATGCACGCGGCCGCGCACGTCTTCAATCTGCCCTTGCACAAGGCCTAAATCGCTTTGCACCTTTGCAATACGCGCAGAAACTTCCGCCTTCTGCCCTTCATATTCACTCATCGAAGCGATGAATGATTCCCGCTGTGTTTTCAGTTGCGCAATATCTTCCTGAAGGGTGCCGATTTCCCGTTTTATGTCTTCTTTTTTGTTTTCATTGATGAGGCTCTCCTGCTCTATTGTTTTAATCTCCGCCTCATCGCGCACAACTTCGGTTTCAAACATCCGCAAGTTTTCCTGCTGGCTTTTTTCATTGTCACGGGTTAATTCAATCTCCGTTTCCAACTGCGCAACCGCGACGGTCGTCTCTTCGCGTTCCTGGGATTTATGGGCAATCTGCGCCTGCTGTTCTTTGATGCCGCTTTGCAAGGCGTAGATTTCCTGGTCGACGGTTTCAAGATTTTTTGTCAGCTCATCTTCATTTGTTTTGATGGCCGCCATCGCATTTTTGGCTTCATGCAATTCGGTGGATACGATTTCAAGCTCGCCGATAAGCTTCTGACTTTCTGAAAGGATGTTATTTTTCTGCGCCTCATAGCTTGAAAGCGTCTTTTCTGAATCATGCCTCAGCCGGTGGATTTCAACACCCGCGGCTTCTTCCTGCGCCGCTTCAGAGGAAATTTTGTTTTTCTCATCGAGCGCAAGGTCGATCTCACGGCTTAGCTCATCGATTTTTGCCGTAATCTTTTCAGGGTCTAATTCGATAAACTTTGTCTCACAAATAATTTCGTATAATTCATTGGCACGAAATTGGGGAAACTTTGCCTTAATCTCGTTTAAACGCTCGAGGCTGACTTGATGAACTTCCTTGACTTTGCCAATGATCCCTTTGTTTTTCTCAAGGGGTGTCGCGACCAAAAGCGTCCCTTCAATAACCGGGTCGGCGATATCATGATATTGAACACGCAATTCCTCAATAAACTGTTTCTGGGATTTAAGAAACAATTTTCGCTTTTCAAGCTCATCGATAATTTTTTCTTTTTCCGACAGGCGGGCCTTTAATTGGCTGATAACATTTGCTTTTTCATCGGATTGCCTTTGAAATTCGCCAATGTCTTTAAGGCAACGGTCAATGTCGGCCAATATCCCCTGCAATTTGCTGTCGACATCGCCTTTTTCCAGGGTTACTTTTTCATTCTCAAGCTCAAGCCGGCGCTTTCTGGCGAGGAAACCCTGAAATTCTTTCATGGTTTCGGTTAAATTGTTTTTAATCTTCACCTGAGTGGTCGTCAAATCTAAAATGCGCTCCTCATGCGACTTGATGGAATCTTTCGCATTCTTGATTTCCTCGGCAATCACGAGGAGGTTTTGCCGCTTTTCCCCCAAAAGGCGCGTATTGCTTTCAACGGCCGAACAAAGCGCCGCCAAGGCGTTTTTCAAGCTCGCAATTTTTTCCCGCTGAAGAGCGCATCGGCCGATCAGCTGATTTTTCTGGTCGCAGAGGCGCTCATTGGCAACGGTCAAATGGCCGATGCGCTCGTCGTTGAAATTGATCTGTTTATTGTTCATTTCAATCTTATTTTCAAGCTTGAGATCCTGCGAATGGACATCGTTAATTTTTTGATTGATCTCCTCCGTCGCCTGATTTTCCTGAGCCAAGAGGCCATTCAGGCTCTCCATTTCTTTACTTAGGCTGATTTCCTGAGCTTCCAGATTTTCGCACAGCTGTTGGATTTCTTGAGAGGCGCCTTTGATTTTTTCAACCTGAAACTTCGCAAGCCTGACTTCGCTATTTTTTAGTTTTTCAAACTCATCTTTATATCTTCGGGCCTTGCTGGCCTGCCTTTCCAATGAAGCAATCTGACGCTTCACTTCAAGGACAATGTCGTTGACACGAAGAAGATTATTTTCCGTGTCTTGCAGTTTGTTTAAGGCTTCTCTTTTTTTGGACTTGTATTTTGTAATGCCGGAGGCTTCATCAATAATGATACGCCTGTCTTCAGGGCGGGCACTGACAATCAAATCAACTTTTCCCTGCTGGACCAAGGAATAGGCCTCCGCGCCGATCCCGGTACCCATAAAAAGTTCCAGAATATCTTTAAGTCGGACAACAGTTTTGTTTAAAAGGTATTCGCTTTCACCCGATCGGAAAAGACGGCGCGTCACCATAACTTCGTCATAATCTGTAGCCAGCATGCGTGATTCATTTGAAAAAGTCAGGCTGACTTCGGCAAAACCCAATCCCGTACGCGTATCGGTCCCGTTGAAGATGACATCCTCCATAGCTCCCCCGCGCAACTCCTTAACGCTTTGTTCGCCCAAAACCCAGCGCAGGGCGTCAAAGATATTGCTTTTGCCGCAGCCATTGGGGCCGACAATCGCGGTGATTCCGGGCTCAAAATTCAAAGCGGTTTTTTCACCGAAGGATTTGAAGCCGAAAATTTCGAGTTTCTTAAGATACATGCGCTCTCCTTTTCGTTGGAGGGTTGGACTTAAAATGACACTATTCGTAGTGGCTCTCTAGCCACGCGTCAATCTTTTCTCTTTTAAAGCGCCATTGGCCGACAGCCTTAATGGCCGGAATTTTTCCTTTTTTTAACCAGTCGTAAACCGTGCGTTTTTTTACACGCAGGTAATCGGCAACATCTTCAATCGTCATTAGATTTTCGTAAGGCATATATTTTTGTCGGGTGACTCTTTAAATTCTTTTGATAATGAAGCGCGAAAAAATTTTATTTCGATTTTAAATCCCCTGAAAATTTTTTCGCGCCGAACAGCAAGTGACAATTTATTACATGCATAGCGTATTGTCAATAATTATTACACTTATTTTCTGTTAAAGCCCTATTATTGATATATCTTGTCTTAATGATTTGTTTAATATCATTAAGGTGCTGTTAAAATAGTTTACTTACATAATATTACATTTATTACATACAGAAACACACAAAAATATTGGAAAAACTCTTTAAAATAGGAGATTACGACTGAAAAACCGGAGAGAATCTATTTATCGAACTGCAGATCGTATTCAACATCAGCGTTATAATCAACGCTTTTAAAGCCAAAACCAAAAAGCTTTAAGAAATCACTTTCATACCCATCCACATCAGCGAGATCTCTGACATTGTGCGTGTCAACTTTTTTCCAAAATTCAGAAACTTCCTTTTGAACATCAAAGCGCATTTCCAAATCATCGATACGAATCCGCCCCGCTTCATCAACGGGGGCTTCCTTGCCCGTATAAAGTCTTTGAGAAAAAAGCCGGTAAATTTGCTCAATACAGCCTTCATAAATTCCATGTTTCTTCATAACTTTGTTAAGCAACACAAAATATAATGGAATAAACGGAATCGCCGAACTCGACTGTGTCACCAACGCTTTATTTACAGAAACAAACGCTCGCCCGCCGCAAGATTTCTTGAGCTCATCATCAAGCTTTTTTGCCGTTGCCTCTAAATGATCTTTGGCGGCGCCGATTGTCCCATTCCGATACACCGGCCTTGTCACATCCGGCCCTATATAAGAGTAGGCGACCGTAACCGCGCCCTTAGCCAAAAGCCCTTCAGCGCCTAACCTCTCAATCCACATCTGCCAGTCTTCCCCACCCATGACTGACACTGTTTGCGCGACTTCGTCCGGCGTTGCCGATGGAAGGGTGACGGTTGTGACTTCATTTTTTTCAAAATCAATGGATTTGTTGGTGTAGGGCGCGCCGCAGGGCTTCAAGGTGGATTTTGCCAGCTGCCCTGTTTTAGGATGCAGCCGTCGAGGAGAAGCTAAACTATAAATAACACAATCCACCTGGCCTAAATCTTTTTTAATGAGCTGACAAATCTGATCCTTTATTTCATCAGCGAAGGCATCGCCGTTGACACTCTTGGCATACAGCCCTTTCGCCTTGGCAAATTTTTCAAACGCGATGGAATTGTACCAACCGGCGGTTGCAGTACGTTTATTTTCAACGGGCCTTTCAAAAAAAACTCCGAGCGTCTTCGCCTGACAACCGAAGGCCGCAACAATCCTCGAGGCCAAGCCATAGCCGGTGGAGGCGCCAATCACCAAAACATTTTTTGGCCCCAAAGAAACCTGCCCTTGATGCTCGACATATTGGATCTGTTCTTCGACGGCTTTCGCGCATCCAACAGGATGCGCCGTCGTGCAAATAAAACCCCGGATACGTGGTTGGATAATCATATTAAATTTGTTGTAGAGGATTTTTAAGGTTAAGAGGCATCCACAGATGTCTTTTTAGCGACAATCACAATGCCGGACGTTGTCACATCAAACCGCTTTCTGTCAAGCTCCAAATTAAAACCTATCTCGGAATGCGCCGGAATCACAACTTCTTTGTCAATAATCGCGTTTTTAATCTTCGCGTACTCTCCAACGACAACGCTTTCCATCAAAACAGAATCACTGACGGTGGCGTGATCTTCGATTCTCACGTTGGACGATAAAACCGAGCGGATAATTTCCCCGCCCTGCACCACGCATCCGCCGGCAATCAGAGAATCAACAACAATTCCGGTGCTAAGCTTATTGCTGGATTCCGCCGTCATGATTTTAATGGGCGGAAACTGAGCGTGAAAGGTGCGCACCGGCCAGGATTTATCATAAAGATCAAACTCAGGACTCGGCCGCACCAAGTCCATATTGGCCTGATAATACGCGTCCCGCGTCCCGATGTCACGCCAATATTTTGACTTACCGCTTTCGCCGACAAAATTATAATAACACACCTTCCGTTTATTTTTAATCATCTGCGTGATGATATTTTTTCCAAAATCATGGTCAGAGGAAACCGTTTTTGCGTCCAGTTCGAGCTCCTCGAGTAAAACATCTTTTTTAAATAAATAAATCCCCATGGACGCGAAAATCTTCGCGGGATTCCCGGGGATGGTTTTCGGATTTTGAGGCTTTTCCTGAAAACCGGTAACAAAACCTTTTTTGTCAACCTCCACCACGCCAAGGTTTGCGGACGTTTCCTTCGCGGATTCAACGCAGGCAACAACCATATCCGCGTCGGTCTCCTGTTGACGAGCAACCATCTTGCGGTAATCCATTTTGTAAATATGATCGCCGGCTAAAATAAGAACAAGCTCCGGCTTATGGTCATGAATGGTGTAGCTATTTTGATAAATCGCGTCCGCCGTTCCCTGATACCAGTCGGAACTAATGCGCTGCTGAGGCGGGATTACATCAATAAACTCACCCAACTGGCTTGAGACAATATCCCAGCCCGAAAGGATGTGCTTTTGGAGAGAAAAAGACTTGTACTGAATCAAAACAAAAATACGCCGCAAACCGGAATTAATACAATTACTCAGCGTAAAATCAATAATGCGGTAAATCCCGCCGAAGGGGACCGCCGGTTTGGCCCGGTCGCGCGTCAAAGGATTGAGCCGCTCGCCTTTGCCGCCCGCCAAGATAAATGTCAAAACTTCACGCATAGGATTTATCTGAGTTTATTGGAGTCAAAACGTAACTGCTGATATGAGAATAACATTGGAGAGAATATCATGTTTTCGACATGACTGCAACGGAATTTTGTCGCCAAGAACAAAAAAGAGGCCGATTGCTCATGCAAAGCTCAATCAATCGCCTTGAGGCTCTTTTTCAATTCTTCATCCTTAGGTTCGATCGCCAAACCCTTTTCAAATTCCAAACGAGCCTTGTCCTTGAGGCCCATGGATGTATAGCATAACCCGATTTTATGATGGACGCGCGCCAAATCTTTCTTTACGTCAAGCGCCGCCTCAAAAACTTTTTTGGCCAGTTCATATTGCCCGTCTTTGTAAAGCAAATCACCGACTTCCAACACATCTTTTAGCGCGCGAGGATCCAGGCGGCGCGCGCTGGTAAGCACTCCTAAGATTTTGTCATATTGCTTATCGCCGACGTAAGCGCGCGTCAGCAAGAAATACCCTTGCGGATTTTTTGGCTGCTGTTTAATCATCGCGTTGTATTGTTTAATCGCGTGCTCCCAATCACCCAGCTTCTCGTAGGCCAGGCCTAATTTTGACCGCAGGGAAAAATCCCCGGGAGAAAACATAGCGGCAATGCGAAAATTCTCGAAAGCCTTTTTGTAATCATTTCTCTTGCCGGCGATCATCCCGATAACTTTATGCGCGCCGACGTAGCCGGGAGCTATCTTCAAGGCCTCACGGGCTTCATCCAGCGCCGCATCGTCGAATCCCAGCGCCTCGAGCGTAAAGGCGCGGTTAATATATTGAAACGGCGGAACGCTCCGGGGCCCGAGCTTTTGCAGATCAATCGCCGGTGCCTTCCATTTTGACAAATCAATCTTAAATTTTTCAATCTGCTCTTTATACTCGGGAATATTTTTCAGAAAAACGGCGCCATCATACCCGAAATAAACCAGGGCCCATTTTTTATCCTGATAAACATGCGAAAGAACCTTCTGCGGCCCCACTCCGTTGACCGTATTAATAAAAACACCGGTGATATCATATCGTTCGACCGCCTCGTCAAAGATTTCGACGTTCTCTTCGCCCCATATTTTATTGTAATATCTGAAGAAATCCGGCCCGTAAACCTCCGTCCGCCCGTCGATGAAAACCTTGATATTAGGATAGCAGCGTCCGATTAAATACGCGCCGGAATTAAAGTCATTAAAGAAATTTCCTTTGATATGGTTATTCGCAAGAAAATCGGCGGCCTTCGTCGGATAGTTACGCTGAGTCACGCCGCCAAATTCGCTTTTGAGCTCATATTTGTCAAAATCAAAATATCCGGCCGTGGACATCGTTTGCCCGAATTGCAGCATCCAAACAACCAGAATAACTTTCGCCAGGCACAGATTAATGTCGTGGAATTTTTTTTCGCGAAAGGCAATCGGAAAAATCTTTTGTAAAGAAAGGTTGGAAAAATTCGACATGCAAACAAGATACGCCACAAAAGCAAAGAAAATGAGATTACGCACCGCCAAAAGAGATATCAGCAGATAGACAGCCCAGATAAAAAAATCCCCGATATCAATCTTCTTTCGATTGAATACAAAGCCAATCACGGACAGTAAAATAAGAAGCTTGTAGTACGGATACGGCTCTATTGAAAAGAGGTTTCCCCATTCCAAAGGCCGCTTCAACTCCTGAATGTGCGAGAAGAAAATGCGCGACTTTCCAGTGATATCAACTAAAACGCCTACCGGATACCACGCGCCTTTAAACGTCAGCGGATTGACCAGAGAAGCTAAAATCACAATCCCCAAAATGCGTTTAAGCCGGCGATATTCCTCGTCGTTGAGCCTCCCCGTTTGATTCCACTGCCAGGGCAACCGGGCATGCCGTTTTAAATATTCCGCGCCGACTGCGACCAAAACAAGCAGCGGCCCCATAAAGAAAAATCCGTGCATATTGCTCCACAGGATTTGGATAAAACACAGCGCATACACGGACCATTTTTTGTCAACATGCAGGGATAAGATATAAATGTATAAGGCAAAAAACAGAAGGCTGAAAATATCCGGGCGGATCGTAAAGCGCATCTGGTAAATCAGCATGACCAAAAGCAAAAGGAAAACGACGCTAAACTGCCGCTCTTTGTTGTAACCCAAGAAAAGCAAAACCAAAAATGTAAAGGCGACCACAAAAACCTGCATCGCGATAAGCCCCTCGGCGCCGTTTTGACGGTAAATGAGCTGGGCCACCACCTGAAATAACCACTCGTGATTGACCCAAGGTTGCCCGGTAATCGTGCAGGAGAGGACATCGACGGAGGGAACAACTTTATGCTGAAGAATGTGTTCGCCCATTTTCAAATGGAGCCACAAATCCAAATCTTTGATTTCAACGTTGGCGGCAAAAACAATCAGTCCAAACAATGCCGTAACGGCTAAAAGCCCCAGCACATAACTTGTTTTCTTCCACAAATGATCTGTCGTCATCTTGCAGCTCCGATAACTTTTTGTTTAACTTCTATTGAGCAAACCTTTACGCCCCGAGCACAAAATGCCCGCCGGAAATTTCTCTTAGCACAGCATTGTCCTGTATCATAATATCGTCCGGGTCTTCTGTCACTTTGTATTTTATGGCGGCTGATAAAAGCTGCCTCGTGTAAGGATGCAGCGGATTTCTGAATAATTCCTGGGTTTTGGCCAATTCAACAATCTTTCCTTTATACATGACGGCAATAATGCGGGCAATTTTCGAAACGACACGCAGGTTATGCGAAATAAAAATATAGGTTATCGGAAATTGTTTTTGTAAATCGCCGAGCAAATCAATAATCTGCCCCTGGACGATGACATCCAAAGAGGAAACTGCTTCATCTAAAATCAAAAGTTTAGGATTGGCGGCAAGAGCTCTGGCGATGGCAATTCGTTGCCTCTCGCCTCCGCTAAATTCATGCGGAAAGCGGTGCAAGATATTTCCTCCCAGGCCCACGTATTGAAGGAGTTTTTTTGCGCGCTCTTCTTTTCTTTTACCGTCAAGCCCCGGATCAAACATCATGGCTTCCTTGATAACATCCCGAATCGTAAAGCGCGGATCCAAACTGCTGTAAGGATCCTGAAAAACCATTTGAATACTTCGGCAAATTTTTCGCGCCTTTCTATTGGAAACAACAGAAATATTTTCTCCCTGATATGTCATTTCGCCCGAATCGGCCGCAAGCAGTTTAATCATGAGCCGCGCCAGTGTTGTCTTTCCGCAGCCGGATTCTCCGACGATGCCGATGTTTTCTTTTTCAATAACAGTCAAATCAACGCCGTTGACGGCCCTGACAAAGCCTTGCGCCCTTCCCCACAGGTTTCGTTTGACAACAAAAGATTTTTTAATATTTTTCAGCTCTAACAACATATTAACTCCCAATCGAAGAAACCAATTCGCGCACAAAAGGATGCTGAGGGTTTTCCAAAACATCCTTCACGTTACCGGATTCCACAATCCTTCCTTCAAATAATACCGCCGCTTCATCCGCCAGTTCACGAACAACACCCAAATCATGCGTAATAAGAAGAACAGAAATGCCCAAATCCTCTTTTAACTTCCCGAACAATTCCAAAATACGCGCCTGTACCGTTACATCAAGATTGCTCGTCGGTTCATCGGCAATAATCAGCCGGCAATCCGTCGCGATTGCCTGCGCAATCATCACCCGCTGGCGCATACCTCCGCTTAACTGATGCGGATATTGGCGCGCAACCCGCCGCGAGTCTTTGATGCCGACCAAATCCAAAAGATGTAAAATCTTTTCCTGCCTCTTTTGCGTGCTTAAAGAAGTGTGATATTTTAGGACTTCATCAATTTGGAATCCAACAGAAAAAACAGGATTCAAGGCGCTCAACGGCTCTTGAAAAACCATGCCGATTTCTTTGCCGCGAAGGCGGCGCATTTGCTCGCCTAAAAGGGGAAGAATATCCCGGCCTTGAAATTTGATTTCCCCGTTGGTAACCTGGAATACCGGCGGCAAAAGCCGTAAAATAGAAATCCCCAGCGTTGTTTTTCCGCTTCCTGATAATCCCACCAGCGCAACGATTTGTTTTTCTTTGACGGTTAAATCAACCCGATTTAAAAGAGTTTTTCTACCCTGCGGCGCAACCAAATCAACAGAGAGATTTTTTATCTCTAAAAGCGTTTCGTTTACATTTTCTTTCATATTAGGATTTTTCATTATTCTTCAGCAAAGGGTCCAGCGCATCCCGCAGCCCGTCGCCCACAACGTTAAAACATATGACCGTGATGAAAATAAACAAACCCGGCAAAAGAATCCACGGGGCAAAGGTGATGTAAACAATCCCCATCGCATCCGAAAGCAAATTCCCCCAGCTCGCGTAAGGGTCTTGAATCCCCAGCCCAAGAAGGCTTAAAGTCGATTCGCCCAGAATATATCCGGGAATAGAGAGCATGATCGCGACAACCGAGTAAGACAAGGTATGCGGCAAGATGTGCCTTGTAATAATATAAAAATCCGACGCGCCCAGTGTTTTGGCCGCCAAAACATATTCTCTTTCCCGAAGAGAAATGCTCATCCCGCGCACAACTCGCGCCAAACTCGCCCAGCCGATGAACGAAAATATCACAATGATGAGAAAATAAATTTGAATGGAATTGAGGTTCGCCGGAAACGCCGCGCGCAAAGCCAGCATCAAATAAAATCCCGGCACCATCATGAACATTTCGCATAGGCGCATAACGATATTGTCAATCTTTCCTCCATAATAACCGGCCACGCCCCCGACCCAGAGCCCGATGGCAAAAGAAATCAAAACGCCGATAACCCCGATGGACAAGGAAACCCGCCCTCCGTATAAAATCCGCGAGAAAAGGTCCCGCCCGCGGGAATCCGCCCCCCAAAGATGCATCCGCCCCGGCGCCTCAACACCAAACAAATGCCTGTCCGTCGGAAAAATCCCCAATAAACGGTATTCATCTCCTTTGACAAAAAATCTTACAGGGAATTTGCGCGTTGGGTCAGGGCGATAAATCCGCTTGTGAAAATCATCAAACGACGCCGCAACGCCTTCGACATGCGGCCAAGCCAGCTGTCCTTTTTCCATTAACTTAATCGAGATGGGAGGGCAATACGAATAATCTCTGTCTTCGTTGCGGTAAGAATACGGCGAAAGAAAATCGGCGAAAATAACCGCCGCGTATAATGCCGCCAAAACCCATAGGCAGGCGGATGCCAAACGGTTTTTTCGAAAGCGGCTCAACGCCAGTTGGAACGGATTTAAGTGTTTTTCTTCCCTACTCATAACGAATCCTCGGGTCAACTCTGGCCAAAAGGATGTCGGCAATAAGATTTCCTAAAAGAAGCAGGATACTCCCCATCACCATGCTGGCCATCACCAGATAAAAATCTTTAGCGCGCACCGCCGTCAGCATGACGGAGCCCAACCCCGGCCAATTACAAATGATTTCAATCAAGGCCGCGCCGCTAAGCAAATCCGAAAGATGATAACCGAAAATCGTAACCAGCGGATTAATCGCGTTGCGCAAGGCGTGAGTGTAAATCACGCGGCGTTCCGGCAGCCCTTTGGCGCGCGCCGTCAGGATATATTGCTGACGGAGTGTTTCAAGCATATTGCCGCGCATAATCCGCTGAAGGCTGGCCATCGCGCCCAGCGAGATAACAATCGTCGGAATAACGAGATGCCTGAAAAGATCCGCCGTTTTTCCTAAAAAATTTAACTCTTCAAAATGAGCGCTTCGCATGCCGCCCAAAGGCAATCCTCCCCATTGGCTTGCCGCAAAAAGCAAAATAATTGCCAGAAAAAAACTGGGGACCGACAGTCCGATAAATGAAAACAATGACAATAGCCGGTCAATCAGGCTGCGATGGCGAACGGCGGCCCAAACCCCTAAAGGAATCGCCACAAGCCACGTCAACAGAAGGCTGGCCAAAGATAAAATAAACGTGTTGAAAAGCCTCGTCGATAGGACGCTTGTCACCGGACAGTTATAGAAAAAGGAATAACCAAAATCCAGTTTCAAAAGATTTTTGAGCCAGTGAAAATACTGCTCGAGAAGGGTTTTATCCAAATGATAGAGCTTTTCATAGCGGGCGATGGTTTCCTGCGAGATCTGCGGATTAAGCCTTAAAGAATCAAAAAAATTCCCCGGCGTTAATTGCATCAAGAAAAATGTTAAAAGCGAAATCGCCAAAAGAAGCGGAATGGAAACCAGGATTCTTCTGATGATATACGCAAACATTATTGATGCTCCCCGCGGATGAAAATTTCCTCTAAGTTATGAAACGCCCCGCCGTAACTGGTCGGATGCAAATTCCCAAACTTGTTTCGAATCGCAAACAAATTCGCCCCCAAAACCGTGTGAATCACCGGAAGCTCATCGGCGACAATGCCCTGCCATTCATCATACAAGGCTTTGCGCTTTGCCGGATCGAGCTCTTGGACGCCCGCGCTAAAAATATCATCAACTCTTTTTTCCCAATCCGTTTTTGGGGTTTTTTGTTTGGGCCACCACAGATGAAGCTGGCCGTCGGAGGCCCAGACATTCTTTCCAAAATGCGGCTCTATCCCTCCGGTCAACCCCAGGATAACGGCATCCCAATCATACGTTGCCACTAATTTATTCACCAAATTATTAAATTCCAGTGCCACAAAATTCACCTTCATCCCAATAAGCTCTAAATCATGGCGAATAATAGAGGCTATCTGCAATCGTTCATTGGATCCCGCGTTGGTGTAGAGATTAAATTCAACGGAATTTCCATCGGCGTCTTCAAGGATGTCATCATTGTTTTGATCAACAAAACCTGCGCTTTTCAAAATGTCTTTGGCTTGGGCAAGATCGTATCCGTAGATTGCCACATTGGGATTATAAAAATAACCGCTCATGGGGCTCATGGCCGAATCCTGCGGGTATCCGAGGCCGTTCATCAAAATATCGACAATGCGTTTTTTATCAATCGCGTGAGCGATAGCCCGCCGGAATTGCTTATTTTTAAACCATCCCAGCTTCACGGAGTCAACAAACGGTTTGCCTGTTTTAGAATTCGCATCCTGATTTTGATTTAAAACAAAAAAGTTGCTGCCAAAATCCGCGCCGACATCATAAATCGTGAAATTCCCCTTCATTTCTTTGGGCTTTAAAAGCGGATAATCCATTCCCCTGATTGGGCAATAATCAATTTCACCTTCCAAAAATTTCAATAAAAGCGTGTCTTGATTTTGGACAATCATGTAAAAAATTTTCGAAATATACGGAAGCCTCTGGCCGCCGATGGACTTTTTCCAATAAAGCGGGTTTTTCTCAAAAGTAATTTTCTGTCCCGGCAGATATTCTTTCAAGCGATACGGCCCGGTCCCGATGATCTCCTTGGGCGCGCTGTCAATCCCCCACGTAAAGGTGAATTGGTCGGCAAAAACAGCCGTTTGAAGTTTATGCTTGGGCAAAATTTCCTGCGACATGCCGCGCAAAAAAGGAGCGAAGGGCACCGGCAAAATGAATTTCACCGTAAAATCATCCACCTTTTCGACTTTAAAAATTTTTCCATCAACGGTAAAAGCATCACGCGATGAGGTAGGAATTTTTTCGTTGTAAATAAGGTCGTTAAAGGTAAAGACGACGTCATCGGCGCTGAAAAGGCGGCCGTCAAACCAGCGAACGTCCCGGTGAAGATGAAAAATCCATTCCAAGCCATCTTTGCTGACCTGCCAACTTTCAGCCAGATTCGGCTCGACTTCCAATGTCACGCCGTTTGTCCGCGTCAGCCCTTCGAAGATAAGGTTGGTCACCGCTGTGGTGGATGTTTCCTGGGCGACAATAGGGTTGAAGGATTTTGGGTCAGAGGTAGTTGCCAACACAAGCGTTCCGCCGTATTTGCTGCTCATTGCAAGCTCATCACAAAAAGCCAAGGACGGGGAAAAAAACAAAAAGGCTACCAATGTTATCGGTAGCCTTGGAAATTTCATAAATAAAAGATTAGCGTGAATCGCCGGTCGTGGTTGAATTTGTAATGGTTGAACTTGCTGGAGATTGGGTTTGTGCCGCCGGTGCCGTAGAAATATTTTCTTGTGCCCCAGATGAAGCGGCCTGATTGGCGCCTGAAGCCGTGCTTGCTTCTTCCGTTGATGGCGCGGGAGGTTTCGTTGCCGCCGCAACACCGCCGCTTGCCGCCGAATGTCCTTTATCAACATCTTCTTTAATTAGAGATTTGCTGCCCTGTGCCGAAAGAAACGCCAGGCCCAAACAGGTAATGAGAAAAATGGACCCCAAAATCGTTGTTCCTTTAACCAAAACAGCGTTGGTCCTGGCCCCAAACATGGATTCTGCCGATGCAAAACTTTCGGAAAGCCCGCCTCCCCGTCCGGATTGCATTAAAATAATCAGCGAAAGAATGATGCAGACAACAACGTGCAAGAAAAGAATAAATCCAAACATAATCCCATCCTATTTTTTGATAATGCCGCAGCAATTTTTAACAATTTTTACGAACGACTCTTCCTTAAGACTCGCCCCTCCCACCAGAGCACCGTCGATATCCTCCTGCGAAATCAATTCAGCGGTGTTTTCCGGCTTGACGCTGCCGCCGTATTGAATGCGCGTCTTTGATGCGATGTCTTCATTATACAGTTTCGATAAAAGATGGCGAATAAATTTATGAACTTCTTGTGCCTGCGCGGGGGTCGCCGTTTTTCCCGTGCCAATCGCCCAAACAGGCTCATAGGCGATAATGATTTTCTCGAAATCTTCTTTGCTAAAACCGCTCAACGACTCCGTGCATTGATTTTCAATCACGCTAAAGGTTTGATTGGATTCCCTTTGCTCAAGATTTTCCCCGACGCAAACAATCGGGATGAGCTCGTGCTTTAAGGCCGCCTTGATTTTTTTTGTAACATTTTCATTTGTTTCGCCAAAAAACTGCCGCCTCTCCGAATGGCCGATAATCACATACTTGGCGCCCGCGGCCTTGATCATCGGCGCCGAAACCTCCCCCGTAAAAGCTCCGGAATCTTCCCAATATAAATTCTGCGCCCCCAAAGCGATATTGGATTCAATCAATAGTTCAGAAACATCGCCCAGCGCCGTAAAAGGCGGACACACGACAATATCCACATCGCTGACATCATAAAGCTGGCGCTTGAGAATAGTGACAAAATCAATCGCCTCAAGAGAGGTTTTATTGAGCTTCCAATTTCCGGCAATAATCGTCTTTCTCATGTGGGCCTTCTTATTTTTTGTCGTTTAACGCCGCAATACCGGGGAGCTCTTTGCCCTCGAGATATTCCAAAGAGGCGCCGCCACCGGTTGAAATGTGCGTCATTTTGTCTTCCACTTTAAATTTGCTCATCGCGGCCGCCGTATCGCCGCCGCCGATAACGGATGTGACGCCTTTAAGGCCGGCAATGCAATCGGCAATATCTTTTGTCCCCTGGGCATACGCGTCTTTTTCAAAAATTCCCAGCGGGCCGTTCCAAATAATTGTTTTCGCCGCGGTAAGAATCTTGGCAAAGTTTTTACGCGTTTCGGGGCCGATGTCAACAGCCCAGTATCCGTCGGGAATTTCTTTAACCGTGTTTAACCCTTGGGTGGTTTCGATGTTTTGGACAACAACGTGATCGACCGGCAAAGCCATGACAACGCCCTTTGCTTTCGCCGTGTCTAAAAGTTTTTTGGCAAAATCAACTTTGTCAGCCTCTAACTTTGAATTTCCGATATTAAACCCTTGCGCTTTCAAAAATGTATAGGCCATGCCGCCGCCGATAATAATCGCGTCGGCCTTGGGGAGAAGATTTTCAATCATCAAAATTTTATCGGAGACTTTCGCGCCGCCTAAAATCACGACAAAAGGTTTTTGCGGATGGCTAACGGCATCGCCTAAATAACGAATCTCTTTTTCTAAAAGGAATCCGGAAACCGCGGGAAGATATTTGGTGATTCCGGCCGTCGAGGCATGCGCCCGGTGCGCCGTTCCGAAGGCATCGTTAACGTAAATATCGGCCAAGGAAGCGAGCTCTTTGGCGAAGGCGCCGTCATTTTTTTCTTCCTCTTTATGGAAGCGAAGATTTTCGAGCAAGACCAAGCGCTCTTTGCTTGCGGCAATGGCGGATTTTACGGCTTCCCCGATGCAGTCATCAAGGATGAGGGCCTTTTGGGACAAAAGCTCTTCGAGCTTTTGTCCCACCGGACGAAGCCTTAACGAATCCACCACCTTGGCGTCGGGCCTGCCCAAATGACTCATCAGGATAACTTTTGCCGCGCCGTTTTTAAGCAAATATTGAATCGTAGGCAGGGCTTCTTTGATGCGGCGATCGTCGGTGATGTTTAAACTTTTGTCGAGCGGAACATTAAAATCAACCCGCACGATGACTTTTTTCCCGCGGACATCGATATCTTTGACGGTAAGCTTCGCCATTGCTCTATCCTCAGCTAACAAATACTTTTATGGTATAAAAATTTACGGCCTCAAGAAAGAACGCGTTTATTATATCCAAGAGATTCACTTTGTCAACGCATAGCATGAAAAGACAGCCGAAACAAAAACTACAAAATAATTTTTTTGCCATTTTGCCCATCAAAGCAGCGGTAACGGCCCATGCCTTTCTTTTGAAAGAAATACAGCAATGTTGAGCGCAAAACGCCAAATCCATACTTGATACTTCGCTGAAAACTGATGGAAGAGCAGTCTTTGTTGTAATTGCAAGGCGCCGTGATTTCGCCGATACGATAGTCAAAGTAAAAAATCTGGGTCAGAATCTGATTGTCGAATATAAAATCATCAGAATTTTCCAAAAGAGGAATATTGAGAAGTGTCTCACGGGAAAATGCCCGGTAACCGGTGTGATACTCCGACAGCTTTTGCCCCGTCACAAAGTTTTCAAATGCCGTCAAGAGACGGTTGGCGGCGTATTTGTAAAACGGCATCCCGCCTTTGAGCGCGTAACCTCCCAAAATACGCGAACCCAAAACAACATCAAACATTCCCGAAGCAATCAAGGACGCCATCGCCGTAATCAGTTTGGGCGGATACTGATAATCCGGGTGGAGCATAACGACAATGTCCGCTCCCCGGCGCAGCGCCTGGGCGTAACAGGTTTTTTGATTGCCGCCGTAACCGCGGTTTTTTTCATGAACAACAACCGTCATTCCCAATTTCCTGGCGGCTTCCGCCGTCTTGTCGCGCGATTCATCATCGACAAGGAGAACTTCATCAACAATTTCTCCGGGAATTTCGGCGTAGGTTTTTTCGATGGTTTTTTCGGCGTTATAGGCGGGAAGAACGACGATGATTTTTTTTCCGTTTAACATTGAAAGTGGCCGCGCGCGATCATGGCGTGAAGAATTTCTTTCGCGGCTAACTCCCTTGTGTTTGGTACCAATAAATTGTCTTTTGCAATCCGGCCTTAAAATCCGTCGTCGCTTTAAACCCAAACTCTTTTTTGGCGCGTGAAATATCCAGCCGGCGTTTCGGCTGGCCATCGGGCTTTGTTTTATCCCAAATCACTTTTCCCTGAAATCCTGTGAAGCTCACAATCAATCCGACTAAATCTTTAATGGAAATTTCAAGGCCCGACCCGACATTCACCGGTTCGGATTTATTGTATTTTTCGCAGGCCAAAACAATCGCCCGCGCGGCATCTTCGACATATAAAAATTCCCTCGTCGGCTTGCCTGTCCCCCAAACAGTGATGGATTTCTCGCCGCGCCTTTTGGCATCAACACATTTTTTAATAAGCGCCGGAATCACGTGAGAGGAGCTTGGCGAAAAATTATCGCCGGGGCCGTAAAGATTAACCGGCAAAAGATAAATCGAGTTAAACCCATACTGCTGACGATAGGCCTGCGATTGGACAAGGAGCATTTTCTTAGCCAGGCCATAAGACGCGTTTGTCTCTTCGGGGTAACCATTCCAGAGGTCTTTTTCTTTAAAAGGCGTTTTTGTAAATTTAGGGTAAGCGCAAATCGTGCCGATGGCGATAAACTTTTTAATACCAAAAAGGCGCGCCTGTTCCATCAACTGCACACCCATCATCAAGTTGTCATAAAAAAATTTTCCGGGATTTTCTCTGAATGCAACAACAGGCATTATTAATATTACTCCGAGAGATGAAGATGTAGGCCTTAATTATGTCAATATCACTGCAAGTGATAATGTTACAGGAGTTACACTTCGCTTTAACTTTACTGTTTATAATGTTAATGATACTCCTGTTTTTGAAACTCCTCTGACTTCAGATAATGCGACACGCGACGGAACTTCCAATAATTTCAATGTTTCCGAGGACAATCGCACAGTTTTATATGTTTATATTCAGGACAACGACTTTAGAGTTACTCAAAAGCTTTATTATAATGAAAGTCTTACTCTGAATGCGACAATCCAGGGTCCGAATACTACGCTCCTAACGTTTACACGAAATTCTGGATTTCCTTCGAATACTACTGATAACCGAAGCTTGTTTACTTCTGGTTTCTCTCCTTCTAAGAACGATATTGGAGTTTACAATATAACCCTAAATGTTACTGATAACGGTGGACTTTCAGTTGTTCTGCGATTTAACCTTACTGTTATTGAAATTAATCATGCCCCCTCTTTTAACCTTACGAACCAAACTTCGACGTATAATAGAACTTTTTATTATGACATTAATGCAAGCGATAGGGAAGATGGTATAGATAGCACAAACAATCTCACATTTTCCTATGCAGTGGTCGCTAACTCAACACCCTATCTCGATAGCCTGCTAAGTACCTCTGGAGCATTTAACAACACTCGTGGCATAATTAATATAACTTTTAATGATACCCATGTTGGTAATTATACGATAAATATAACTGTTCGTGATAGTGCTGGCCTAAACACTACTAAGATATTTTCTCTAGCTGTATATGGACCTATTACTATCGCGTTTCCTGCGGCAGGGACTAACTTTATTGTTGCAGAGAACAACTGGTCAAACACTACTTTCAGTGTAAACCATACAATCGCCGATAATTTGACATATATGATTTTAGTCAATAATGTTCTTTATTACAATACGAGCTATTATGGGAATACGACTAACTTAACATGGAGTTTTTTAGCTAATTTTACTGAAGAAACGCATGGAAGTTTTACTAATTTAACGCTGCTTGTTCTTAATCCATTATATGCTTCAATTAATGCTACTCGTACATGGAATTTTAATATTACTCATATGAATGCACCGCTTAACTTTACTGGGCCTATTCCTAATAAGAGCGCAACACTTGCTCAGAATATCAGTTATAACTTAAGTCTTTATTTCTTAGATAGTGACTATAATGACTTTTATTACAATGAAACACCTACTTATATATTGAACCGCAGCAATTCGTCTACGGGCATTAGTTATAGCATTTCTAATAATATATTATTCTTTACCCCATCCCCTATTGAAGTAAGTGAGACATTTAACATTACAGCTAATGATTCAGCTTTTAATGTGACTAGCAACACGTTTACGATTACATTCACTGCTACTGTTGGTGGCAGCGGAACTTCTACTTCCACCGGTGGCGGAGGTGGCGGAGGCGGAGGTGGTATTTTGAGCAAGCCAGTTCCTTTCAAGATTATTATTCCTGGGCCGATTTCGTTGGAGAAGAGAGACCGCATCATTGTTCCGATTATTATTGAGAATACTGGAGATAATGACCTAATCGGCGTTCTTCTTACGAATTCAATCACTAAAAATGGAAATATTCGTTCAGATATTAAGAGTTCGTTTGACCGGCCTTATATTTCAGCCTTACCAGTAAAAACTCAGCAAAAGGTTAACTTAACTATTGAAACTAATACTGACGAAGCAGGTACCTATGCACTTACAATTAATGCTACTGTGCAATCACCGTCTTATAAGGAAGGAGCAACTGTTTATGTT